>Ga0255043_10000265_pt1 | contig 9855 bp, 8 predicted proteins | sample BC1_12_9_MG_FD_182778 | JGI IMG/M metagenome (GOLD analysis project Ga0255043, IMG submission 182778) | Seawater microbial communities from Strait of Georgia, British Columbia, Canada - BC1_12_9 | ecosystem: Environmental > Aquatic > Marine > Strait | place: Canada: British Columbia | collected... | reverse complement strand
TTGCTACGAACAGCGCACGCACGACTTCGACCTTAGCACGCCCGCGCCGACGCGAATTCGGCATCGTGGAGGGGTTCGCCCCATAGACCGACCAGGTCCTCCGCGAGCGGTGCCCTCAGGGTCATCGGCTCGCCCGTGCTGGGGTGCATGAACTCGAGCTCATAGGCATGGAGGGCCTGACGATCGTGACCGAGCCGCCGCCGAAGCTCGTCGGTCATGCCGGTCTCGATGTAATCTAGGAAGGGTTGCGAGCCTTCAGGCCCGTAGAGCTTGTCGCCGATGATCGGAAAACCGATAGCGCTCAAGTGCACCCGGAGCTGGTGTTGCCGGCCGCTCTCGGGTGCCAGCGACACCAAGGTAGCGTCGTCTCGCCGCGCGACGACCCGGTAGCGCGTGACCGATGGATACCCTTCTCCTTCGGGCGTCACCTCCATCAAGATGTGAAGGCCCTCCCGCGCACGATCCATTGGAAGCTCGATGCGCCCATCGTCCTCGGGCATGACCCCGCGCACGATCGCGAGATAGCGCTTGCTCACCCTGCGATTCTCAAATCCGATCTTGAGATCGCGCTCGGCGGCACGCGTGCGGCCGCAGAGCAATAGCCCACTGGTTTCGCGGTCGAGCCGGTGGGCGATCTGCGGGGCGTTCGGTCCGAAGCGTTGCCGAAGCAGATAGGTGAGTGTGTTCTTGTGATAGGTGGCAGACGGGTGCACCGGAAGCCCGGAGGGCTTGTCGACCGCCAGAACAGCGTCGTCCTCGTAAATGACGTCGAAGTAGAGGGGGACATTGGGCTCCTCGAAAGGAGGGCGCACCAGGACGACGTTCTCGCCCGCCCGTACGCGGTCACTCGGCCGGCGGCGCGTGCCATCGGCTCGGTACGCGCAGGATCGCACGACCTCCTGGGCGCGGGTCCGCGAGAGCCTTGGAATCCGATGCTGAATGAATCGGTCCAGGCGCTGGCCCGCATGCTCGGGGGCGACAGGAAACGTCAGAATGATCGAAGCCGGATCGCAACCCGGTGGAAGCGGAGCCTGTGGGCGTCTAGGCGGCCTTGACAACCTTACCCGAGCGAATGCAGCGCGTGCAGGCCGAGACGCGGCGGATCTGGCCGTCGATGAGCGCCCGAATCGACTGCAGGTTGGGCTGCTGCCACTTCCTGGTCTTGATGTTCGAGTGGCTCACCTTGTGAGCTTTGTGGCGGTTCTTACCGCAGAAATCACATGTCTGTGCCATGGCCGGTTTCCGAGTTCTGAAGGAGCCGCGATGTAGCATTGCTCCCAGGGTGTCGCAACAATGCGGCCTCGCCCCAGGGTGCGATCAACGATAAAACCAAGCTGGATGCGATTGGCGGGCGCAATCACTGGGCTTTTGGTGCTCGGGACTTTTGTAATTCCAGGCACCTACGGCCCAAAAACCGATCTGACCTCAGAAGCTCGGCGAGCCGATGGAGCTCGGATTGTCGCCTCCGCTGAGCTCGAAGGGGGATCGGCGACACTCGCGGGGCGGATTTACGATGAAGCAGGCAGACCTCTCGGAGGGGCGCTCGTCTCGCTGGCTGGAAGCGGCTTCTGGCCGGCCCGCTCCGTTCGAAGCGCGGCCGACGGGCGCTTTCATTGGCCGGACATTCCGGCAGGAATCTATGAGCTTCGAGCCTCCAAAGGTGGCCTGGTCGCTCCACCGGTCGAGGGGCTGATCCTCGATGCCGGGGCGCGGCGTGCGTTCGGAATACGGCTCGCGAAGGGCTGGACGCTGGCGGGCCAGGTCGTCGATGTGCATACCGGGCGTGCGATCCGGGACGCGGAGGTGACGATAGCGACCGGCGGGCTTGGGCTGTACACCCGGAGTGCGAGGAGCGACGACCGCGGGCGGTTCGAGCTAGCCGGGATCGTCGGTGACGAGCACAGCCTGTACGTTGAGGCAGACGGGTACGTCGCGGCCGGGCCCGTGCGGCACAGCGCTGCAGAGCCATCGATGACGGTTCGGCTCGAACGAGCGTCCATGATCGAAGGCCGCGTCGTTGATGAACGAGGCTGGGGGATCGGGGGCGCTCTCGTTCGCGCCTTTGGGGAGGGAGAACTGCGCGCCGCAGTCCCGGGTGAAAGCGATTCGCTCGGCGTGACATCGGGACCGGTCCCGCCGATTTCGGCCACGGGAAGCGGTGCGCTCGCGTTCGTCCGGCAGGTCACGACGGGTTCGGACGGCGGGTTCGTCCTGCCGAACCTTCGTCCTGGGCCGTACACAATTGCCGCAAGCCACGACGACTTTGCGCCTGGCGAGTCGGAGCGCCTCCGCGTCGGTCCTGGAGCGGCGCGTTCGGATGTCGGCATCGTGATGCGCGCGGGCGCTGAGCTCGCGGGCCGCGTCGTCGATGAGCGAGGCAACGGCCTCGAAGGAATCCCCGTCGAGCTTCGAACGCCGACCGAACGACTGCCACGGATGTCGGTGACGGCATCCGACGGCTCGTTTTCGTTTCGCGGAGTGCGCGGTGAAGTGAGCGTCACGGCCCTGCCGTACGATCTTCCGCCGGCACGCGAGTCGGTCACGATCGGAGACGACGCACTCGTCACCATCGAGCTGGCGCTTGCGAGCGCGCTCTATACACTACGCGGGCGCGTCGTGGACGAACGTGGCTTTGGGGTGAGCGGCGCGCTGCTTACCGTCTCGGCCAAGAGCCCTGCAAGCCCGACCGAGCGAACCGCAAAGTCCGACGCCGACGGAACGTTCTCCGTGCCTGCCCTGCCGGAGCCCCCGTACGAGCTTAGCGCCGAGCATCCGGCCTTCAGTCCGGCACGCATCCCCGAAATCGAAAGCAGCGACGACGTTCGCGTCGTGATGTCGGCCGGCGTCACGTTCCTCGGTGAGGTGCTCGACGACTGGGCCGGCGACGCGCTCGGAAGCGTGCGCGTCCGTCTCGACGGGCCAATCCAACAAGACACCCAAACGCGAAGCGACGGCACTTTTGTGTTTCGCCGCGCGCCGACCGGCACGTACGAGATCTCCTTTTCGCATCCGGACTACGAGCCGCAGAGTCGCCGCGTCGTGCTCGAGCCCCCGCACTACGTCGACCGCCCCCAGGAGCTCGATACCGTCCGCTTGGAGCCAGGAGGCATCGTCGAAGGCGAGGTGCTGGACGGACGGAATGAACCGATCTCGGACGCCGAGGTCACCTGGGGCGACCCGCCTCGCTGGGAGCGCGCGACCCGCAGCGACGCCCAGGGCCGATTTCGACTGCGAGGCGTCCCGGCGGGCGCCGCTTGGATCACCGCCAGGCACCCGGTGGCCGGTCAGGATTGGACCGTAGACCCCATCACCGTGAGGCCGCTCGAAACCTCACCGGGAGCGGTCATACGATTGCCCGATTCGGTCATGGAGTGACGAAACGGTCGGTGCGCCGTACGCTCGAATGAGATGGCCGCCTCCTGGATTCGAAACCTTCGTGACGCTGGCGACATTCTGAAGCGTGCACGCAACCCGGCCGAGCTGGTGAGGGCGCTGGCGCCCAATCAGTGGCTCGCTCGCAAGATCCTCAACGACGGGGCTGCCGCCGACCTGGGCGCCTCAGCCACCGAGGTCGCGGAAGCTCTGCGCAAGCTCCGAAACGACCTGAAGAGCGAGGCCCTCGACGAGAACGGCCAGGTTGACTACGCGAAGCTCCGGACCTCGCCGACCTTTGCCGAGATGAAGAAGACTAGCGACTTGCTCCAGGCGATCGATCCCGCGGAGATGACCGACGACACCACGCGCATCGCCTTTTGGATCAACGTCTACAACGTGCTCGCCATCCACGGTGTCCTCGCACTCGGGATTCGCGAATCGGTCATGGAAATCCCATCGTTCTTCGGCGTGGTCGCGTATCGGGTGGGCGACTTCGTGCTCACCCTCGACGAGATCGAAAACGGTGTCCTCAGGCGCAACGCACCTCACCCGGCAACCGGCTCGCGCCTATTCGATGACAACGACCCCCGGCTCGCGCTCTGCCCGTCGCGCCTCGACCCGCGGATTCACGCGGCTCTCGTGTGCGCATCGACCAGCTGCCCGCCGGTGGCCTTCTATGAAGCGTCGAAGCTGGACACCCAGCTCGAACTCGCGACGCTCAACTACGTGGCATCGGACGTCGAGGTCGACGACGTGAATCGAGTGGTCCGCGTCCCGATCACCTTTCGCTACTACCAAAGCGACTTCGGCAGGGCTGCAGGCGTGCGCCTCTTCCTGGTCGAGCACGCGCGCGATGCTCAACGTGAGGCCCTCGAGGCCGCGTTCGCGGCCGGCTACGAGCTCGACTACCACCGCTACGATTGGTCGCTCAACTCGATGGCTTGAGGGGCGCCCAGCGGTCGCCCTCTTTGCTGACGCGCCCTTCCCGCTCGAGCTTGATCAAGTGCGCTTCGATCGACCGAAGTGCCAAGGGCCAGAGCGCCTTCGGCGTGTCCGCGTATGCGTTGGCAACTAGGTGCCGTGGCCGCGAAGCCTTGCCGCGGGCCTCGAGCGCATCGAGCACCTTGCGTTCGCGCATCAATCGGTGCTCGATGTAGAAGCTCAGGAGCGCTTGCGGCTGCTCGATCAATGCGCCGTGCGCCGGCAACAATCCGGCCGGTTCGAGCGCCGACATCTTTCGAAGTGACTCGAGATACAAGAGCATGTCCCCGTCCGTCGGCTCGACGATGATCGTGCCGACCGAGGCAACCATGTCACCGGCGATCATGACGTTGCTCGCCTCGTCGATGAAGCACAGATGTCCGGGCGCGTGGCCTGGGGTGTGAAGCGCGGTCAATGCAGTCGGCGCCGGACCATCGAGCTCGATTCGTTCGCCTTCTTGAATCAAGCGGTCAATCTCGACGATGCCGTCGAGGCGCTGCGCGGTCATGGCGTGCGCCCAGAGGGGCAGCTGAAGTCGCTCCCGAAGCGCCATCGCGCCTCCCACGTGGTCGGGATGGTGATGGGTGGCCAGGATCGCGACGGGCTCGACGCCGCGTAGACGGGCAGCCTGGACCCATTGAACCATCAGGTCCTGCTCCTCCCGGTAGGGGGTCGCCGGCTCGATGAGCACGGCCTCCTTCGTGCCCACCAGGAAGGTGTTGGTGTGGGTCGCGGGTGGCAGCGTCGGCGTGCGCACCGGAAGCACTTCGATCGTCGGCGCAACCTTCCGCACGCGGTCAGCGACGGACTCTGGGCCGGACGGTTTCACCGGCCTAGCCGCTTACGAGCTCGAGCTCATCGAGCTCCAACTCTTCCTCGGGCACCAGGGCATGAATCATCGATACCGGACCGCTCGGGTAGAAGCGGGCACGGGGCTCATCGAGCAGGCACTCCACCCGGCCTTCGTCTCGCAAGCTCGGGTCGCCGAGTTGATGCATGCATACGCGAACAATCGACTTCACGGTTTCGAAGACGCCCCATCCATCACGGGCCGAAGACACCAACTCCTGAATGCCTTCGGGCACACCGAGGCGTTCGCTCAGCTCTTCGACGTCGAGAATGCCCGGAAGGTCGCGCTTGTTGTACTGGACGACCATCGGAATTCGATCCGGGTCGATTCCGTCTTGCCGCAGGTTGTAGTCGAGGTTGCGGATGGCGTAGTTGTTTCCCTCGATCGCGTCGGCTTGGCTGTCGATGACGAGCACGACACCGTCGACGTTTCGAAGCACCATTTGGCGCGTCGCGTCCTGGGCGATTTGCCCGGGGACGGAGATGAGATGGAGACGCACGGTGTACCCGCGGAACTTGCCGAGATGGAGCGGTAGGAAGTCTAGGAAGAGCGTCCGCTCGGCCTCGGTGTTCACCGATACCAGTTTGCCCCGCGACTGCGGCCGCGTCTGCGCGTGCATGGTCTCGAGGTTGGTGGTCTTACCACCGAGCCCGACACCGTAGTAGACAATTTTGAGCGTGATTTCGCGCTGCGCGTGGTGAACCAGCGGCATGATCTGGAACTACCTGGGCGCCCGCAAACCGTCAAGAAGCCGGCAAAAGCCCGGCGGCTCAGCCGGCGTCCTCGCGAACGGCGGCGTCGCGTTCCCAGCGGTCCACGGCCGAGCGGGCCGGAGCATGTTCCGGGGCGGATAGATCCGAATCCGCCGCAATGATGCGATCCGCCAGTTCGCTTGCCCGCTCCAGCAATCCCCGATCCTTGGCGAGGTTGGCAAACTGCAGCCCGCTCGCGCCGGACTGACGGTACCCGAAAAGGTGACCAGGTCCTCGCAGCTCGAGATCGCGTTCGGCGAGGCGGAAGCCATCATCGCTGTCACACAGAGCCTGGAGGCGGGCCTCGGCGTCAGTGGATAGCGGCTCCTCGAAGGTGAGCAGGCACGCGCTTCGCTGCCCCGCCCGCCCGACGCGCCCGCGAAGCTGGTGCAGCTGTGCGAGCCCGAATCGCTCGGCCTGCTCGACGACCATGATGTTGGCCTGCGGGATGTCGACGCCGACCTCCAATACTGTGGTCCCGACCAACACTTGGAGCTGGCCCTCTCGAAATGCTTGCATCAGCGCGCGACGCTCTTCCCCGGAAAGGCGGCCGTGAATCTGGCCCACGCGATCATCGCCGAAGCGCGCCTTCATTTCGTCGCATGTTCGGTCGACACCGATCAGCTCGTCCGAAGAGGATATCGCCGGACACACGACGAACGCCCTCCCCTCTGCCGCGAGCGCGCGCTCGATTTGGCGAAACACTGCAACGCGCTGTCCGCGTGGGATCATCTTGGTGGTCGCAGGAACTCGCCCCGGCGGCTTCGCATCGATCGTGGTGAGCTCGAGCCCCGCGTAGAGAACCAGCGCTAGGCTTCGAGGAATCGGCGTCGCGGTCATGACGAGAAGATGGGGCCGTCGCGTCGAGCCACGCGTGCCGAGCCGAAGGCGCTGTGCAACCCCGAAGCGATGCTGCTCGTCGACGATGACCAGACCGAGGTCGGCGAAGCGGATCTCCCCGCTCAAAAGCGCATGCGTTCCGACGACGAGGTCGAGGGCTCCCGTGGCCATGCGATCGAGCATCGAGCGGCGCTGATCCTTGCTCAGCGCCGCGGTGAACACGCCAAGGCGGAGGCCGAGCTCCTCGGCCGTGGGCCTCAAGGTTTCCGCGTGCTGGTCGGCGAGCAGCTCCGTAGGCGCCAACAACGCGGTCTGTGCGCCGCCAGCTGCAACCTGCGCGCAGGCCACCATCGCCACGGCCGTCTTTCCGCAACCTACGTCGCCCTGAAGCAAACGCCGCATCGGCGTCTCCCTCGTTAGTGACTCGCTCACCTCCGAGACCGCTCCCTGCTGCGCTTCGGTGAGGTCGAAGGGGAAGGCGCCACAGGCCGATTGAACCGCTGGCTCGATCTCGAACCGTCGCGCGACGCCGCCGCGTTCAGCGGCACGCCTCAGCCGAAGAGCGAGCTCCCATAGGACGAGCTCTTCGAGCGCAAGTCTGCGGTGCGCCGCGGTTGTCGGCTCCGCGTCGGCGTCCCCATCGAAGGTCGCCGGGTCCGGAACGTGGATGGCCGCAAGCGCCTCACCGACAGTGCCTGCGCCAACCTCGGCACGTAGCGCGGGTGGAATCAGGTCGGGAACCTCGGCGACCGCACGGTCGACTGCCGCACGCACCGCGCGCCGCAGGGCCTTGCGTCGAACGCCGGGAATCTCTGGATAACGGGGCTCGATGGTCCCCGGCACGTCCGCCGCCAGCAACTCGGGATGCGCGATCGTCGCCGTCCCGCGATAGTCGTTAACCCTTCCTGCGACGCGAACCGTCTCGCCCTCCACGAAGCGGCTCCCCAGCCCTGGGATCGCCTGGAACCAAACCAGCTTCAGCTCGCGGTACCCGTCGTGCCCGGACGGACCCTCCTGCGGCTCCAGCCGGGCCGCGAACCCCATGCGGCCACCACGCGGAAAGGATCGAGCCCTTCGAACGACGCCCTCGACCACCGCGTAGTCTCCGTCTTGGAGCGCGTGAATCGGCGTCGGCTGGCGCTGGTCGTCGTAGCCGCGGGGCAACAACCACAACAGGTCGCCCACCGACTGGTACCCGCGCTTGCGCAGATGGGAGCCCGTAGTGGGTCCGATCCCGGGTAAGGTCTCAACGGAATGGTCGAGCAGTGTGGGCACCGTTGCTCGCTCCCCCGGCCCGAGGCTCCCGTCAACCCCAGCGGACGTCGCTGATTTCGTAGTTGCGAACGCCGCCTGGAGTTTGGACTTGGACTTCGTCGCCGACTTCCTTACCGACGATCGCGCGGGCCACCGGAGAAGTGACCGAGATCTTGCCCTGTTCGAGGTCGGACTCGTCGGGCCCGACCAAGCGGTACGTCACGAGCTTTCCGTTATCCATGTCTTCGAGCTCGACGAAGGCGCCGAACTTCACCTTGTCACCACTGAGGGTCGAAGGGTCGATGACCTCGGCGCGCGCGAGCTTGTCTTCGATGTCCGCGATGCGCGCCTCGCACATCCCCTGCTTGTCTTTGGCTGCGTGGTACTCGGCGTTCTCCTTGAGATCACCGTGATCGCGAGCAATCCCGATTTCTTGGGAGATTTTAGGCCGCTCCGCTTTCAGCGCGCTGAGCTCGGCGGCGAGGGCGGCATGCCCTTCGGGGGTCATCGGAACCCGGTCCATCTCATCCTCGTAAACTGTGCCCGGAAAGAAGGCAACCCAAAGCTAGCGCTTGGGCGGCCGTAGCGTTGCGAGCTCGCTGGTTCGTGCGTGGTACTCTTGAATCGAGCAGACCGACGGCGGCCTGTAGCGTCGTGCTTCGACGGCGTCGACCGCGGCAACCGCGGCGGCGATCGTCGTGAAGTAGGGCACGTCGCTCAGCACCGTTTGGCGGCGCATCGAGCGGCTGTCGCGAATGGCCTTCGCCCCCTCCGTCGTGTTGAACACGAGGGCGATGTCGCCGTTCTGCAGAAGGTCGACGATGTGCGGCCGGCCCTCGCCCACCTTGTGGACGTTTTCCGCCTCGACCCCGGCACGCTCGAGCATTTCGCGGGTCCCCTTCGTCGCGATGATGTCGAAGCCCAGGTCCTTCAGGCGGCGTGCGAGGTCGGCTGCGGCGGGCTTGTCGTTCTCCTTCACGCTGATGAAGACCTTCCCCTCGTTGGGGAGCTCCAAGTACGCGGAGAGCAGCGCCTTGTAGAACGCGTCCGGGAAGTTGTCGGCGATCCCCATCACCTCACCAGTGGAGCGCATCTCCGGGCTGAGGATCGTGTCGACACCGGGGAACTTGGTGAACGGAAAGACCGACTCTTTCACGGCAATGTGCTTGGGGACGATCTCGCGCGTGTAGCCGAGCTCGCGCAGAGTGGCGCCTGCCATCACCTTGGCGGCAACCTTGGCGATCGGTACGCCGATAGCCTTGCTGATGAACGGAATCGTGCGCGAGGCACGCGGGTTCACCTCGATGACGTAAACCGCGCTCCCACGAACGGCGAACTGGACGTTCATCAAGCCGACCACTCCGAGCTCCAATGCGAGCGCACGTGTCGACGAACGCAAAGTCGCGAGGACGTCGGGCGGAAGGGCATGGGCGGGAAGCACCATGGACGAATCACCGGAGTGAATCCCTGCCTCCTCGATATGCTGCAGCAGACCGCCAATGACGACGTCCTTTCCGTCGGAGACGCAGTCGACGTCGACTTCGATCGCGTCCTTCAAGAATTCATCGACGAGGATCGTCTGGGTCCCCGCATCGGCGACGGCTTCGAGGGCCACCGTCATGTACCGCGCCAGCTCCTCTTGAGAGTGGACGATCTCCATGGCGCGGCCACCGAGCACGTAGCTTGGCCGAACCACGACTGGGAAGCCGATTCGCTCGGCGACCGTGAAAGCGTCCTTGGTGCCCTTGGCGATCCCGCCGCGTGGACGCTTGAGATTGAGCTTGGTGAGCAGCTCCTCGAAGC
>Ga0255043_10000264_pt1 | contig 9862 bp, 8 predicted proteins | sample BC1_12_9_MG_FD_182778 | JGI IMG/M metagenome (GOLD analysis project Ga0255043, IMG submission 182778) | Seawater microbial communities from Strait of Georgia, British Columbia, Canada - BC1_12_9 | ecosystem: Environmental > Aquatic > Marine > Strait | place: Canada: British Columbia | collected... | reverse complement strand
TGAGAGTTGCTCTAAAGGTGACGTTGAGTAGACCGGTTTCTTCGTTTAACCATGTTCGATGACTCTCATTTGACTTTCATTGACGCCTCGCCGTCACGCGACTACTACGTGTCATGAGTTTCATCTTCTGGCTGCCCGTTGGCCCCGGCCCCTCCCAGAACCGTGCTTGCGCTATTCACGCACACGGCTCCTCATAAGTACGCTTTACATTTAAGTGAACAGGTTAACAGTTATCAGTGGCTTAGGCAGGGGAAATTTCTTAAGAAGCAGCATGAACTTCTCCCAGCTCATACAGTCTCTTTTTCCTCGCCTGTTCAGCCACTTGAAGAGTAATTTCCGCACATCCTCGGCAAATCGCATTATTCCCCTTGTATTATCCGTCACCCCATAATAGGCGAAGTGTCCTCTTAACTTTACGGTCACTTTTTCCATAAGTTTACGGGTTGGCAATGTCCGACTGGCCTTGAGCCACTCTTTAAAAGCCCGGATCTTTGCAATGTACTTCTTTCGGGAGGTTATGCGTTTCATTCGAAAGTGGGTGCCTCTCCTAGTCCGGCTACAGTAGTGCGTGAACCCAAGAAAATTAAAGGTCTGAGGTTTCTTTCCCCGCCTTCTTGCCCTCGATTCCGCAAATGGCCCAAATTCTATGACCTTGGTCTTTTCCGGTGCAACCTCAAGATCAAACTGGGATAGTCGCTCTGCCAGTTCCTGACGAAAACGGATCGCATCATCTTCCCGCTGGAAGCATGTAATCCAATCGTCAGCATACCGGATGAGACGAGCATGGCCCTGACAGGTCTTGCGGAATTCTCGTTCAAACCAGAGATCAAGGCTGTAATGAAGATAAACATTGGCCAAAATCGGTGATATTATACCACCTTGCGGTGTTCCCTCATCACTTCTCTTGACTATTTCATTTTCCATTACTCCGGCCTTGAGGAAGCGCTTTATATACCGCAGCACACGATTGTCAGCTATCCGGTGAGCAAGAAACCGCATCATCCATTCATGGCTGACGTTATCAAAGAATCCTTTGATATCCGCCTCAACGATATGGTTCACCGAGCTCTTTTCCACCTCGTGACTTAGTATACGCAAGGCATTATGACAACTCCGGCCTGACCGGAACCCGTAAGAGTCATCTATGAAATCCTGTTCATAGATCGCTGCCAAAATACGTGCCAGCCCTGCCTGAACCAATTTATCCTCAAGAGCGGGGATTCCTAAAGGCCGCTGTTTGTTGCTCCCTGGTTTGGGAATATAGACCCTGCGTACCGGAAGGGGAATATAAGACATCTGGTGAAGCTTCTCGACCAGTATGGTCAAGTTTTCCTCCAGTTTTACCCCATACTCCTCTTTGGTTACCTGATCAATGCCGGCAGCCGCGTCTTTACGCAACCGCGCAAAACATTCCCGCAGAAGTTCCTTATTCATCAAATGAAACAAGCTGGTGAACCTGCATCGTGAATCTCTGCGGGCCTTCTCTGCTATACGCTGTAATTTTGTTTCCACCGGTTCACTATTTCTGAGCATAGTTGATGTGTCCTTACAACGTTGTTACTTATGTGGCATCCTTTCCTCCAGCAGCATTACCCGCCTTCATCGGTACTATGATGCCATCCGACTCCCTATGTCTCATTTGCCATCCTCCCTTTATTATCAGTTGTCCGGCATACTCACATTCATGTGAGAAAACATAGGGTCTCCCGGGTTGCCGTACATTCACAATGTCCAGCATGCCATGGTCTCAGACCCCGGGGAGGCGAACATTAACTTGCCATTTACGCCAATGCCCATAGTGACTTCCGTATTACTTACTACGTCGTCCCTCCCGACTAAGCATTTCGGGGCTCAATCCCTTCAGCCTTTCGGTTTACGGCCTGCTGTCTTGCTGTCCTACGCTTAATCTCAGGATTACTCCCTACGATCCAAGGACTCGCTACCCGGTGGCTGGCCAGCCTTCCGGGACGGGCATCCCACCCGTTAGAATGTACGACCTTGCCCGGCCGCACAAGTAATTGCTTTTTCAGTCCGGGCTGAAAATCGGGGCGGTTCTTTGAATCCGCCCCAACTCAGCGCACTAAATGAACCAATAATGAATAACTGGACAGCCTGTCAACAAATAATAAGCTTATTCAACAAGATACCAGGCGGAAAGCGCCCTAAAATTCTTATAAAATCACGCACCACTCCATCAGCCCGAAAGTACTATTCTAAACAGGCTCAATTTAAGCTTTCCCAAAAAAAAGGGATTCAAACTGTTTTATAAGTACAATGGTGCTCAGATTTACGGAATATGGCATTTTTAGGTAATTTAAAATTTGGAAAAATCCAGATGCTTGCCAACATTTTGGGTTTTGTAATACAAAATCTGACTCAATATATCCACTGGCAATCTTGATACTTCAGGAATTATTCACAACCCTCAATGGCAGACATTGAAAGTCGCTAATGCCCTGCATATGAAATGAAAATCCACGATAAAAAGTGGTCAATGGATTAGTCTTTTCTTTTCTTCTCTCCTTATCACCATAACCAATTTTCTGTGCTGCTTGGCTGGTTGCAATAGCATGATGAGACCTGTTTATTTTTTTTAAAAAAATACAATAAAGGGATGTGGGTATTTCCACACATTTGGGGTGGCATTTTCCACACAGTAGCAGTTATTAAATGGGAAATATTCTCAAATAGATGAAGTTTATTGTTTAAAATAAAATTATTTTTAAAAAAATGTCTGGGGAAAGGGGACTGCAGTTATTTTTTTTATACACTTTTTTTCTTTCTTTTCAGTCACTAACTCTTCATGGGATGAATTTTTTTTCATTTAAGGTCCCAATTTTTACTGTTCCCCCTTAAAAATAGGCATGTTTATTGCTTAATTCTAGTTGAGTATTAACAAAACAGGAGGCACCTCATGAAATTATATAAAATATTAATTATTTCTACACTAGCACTATTAATCGTATCTTCGACTGCTATAGCCAGGGATTTTGGCTGGACCAGGGATTTCAATATCCAGGCTAAATCTGATCCGTCAGAATTTAGGGCAAAAATTGCAACACGATTTGATCTTAGCGATATGCAAGTCATGGCTTTGCGCAATATTTTTGCCAGTCCCGCAGATGCATATATCATGCTGAGATTTGGTGAAATTCAGGGGGTGCTCAAGAAATTATCCAAAGAAGAGGGAAAATCGGCCGTTAAGAAATACCGGAGCAACAAAAGTAAAGGTTGGGAAGCACTGGCTGATATTTTAGGAGTAGATACGGACTCAAAGGATTTCCTAGCCCTGAAACACGGTCATGATTTACATTTCGGAGATACTAACGACAAGATTGCTTACAGTGACCATGATCGGAATAATATTAATTAGGTTGACTATAAAAATCCACAATGTGTCTGTTTAGGAAAGCATTTGGAATTCAACATTGCCAACATCTTGAGTTTTGTCATACAAAATCTGACTCAACATATCCAGTATACATCTTGCCCCTGTAAGACCTTTTCACAAGTTCACATTGATAGTTATCTACCATAAACCTGTCCAATGTCTGCAGCAAGAAACTTATCGCAGCGTTTCAGTCTAACTACCTTATATACATCAAGTAAAACACAAAGACGGTTCCTGACTCAATTAATAGTAAAAAAATATGAATAAAAATTTATGCTTTATTGCTTTATTAGAGCAAGACAGCTCCGTCGAAAAACAGCCTTACCGGTCAATCTGGCAGGGAACCCTCAAGCTCCTTTAAGCCGTTAGGGCCGCTCAGGACTTTTCGGATTTTTTTGACCAGTACATTTGGTGCGAAAGGCTTCTGAACAAAAGCATATTCACTTTTAGGAATACCCTGATGTGCTATGGAAGGGCAAACAAAGCCGGACATAAACAGGATTTTAATTTCAGGATTGAATACTGCAAACTGCCTGGCGAGGTCAACGCCATTTATCCCAGGCATCATGATATCAGTCAACAGAAGATCTATTCTTTCTTCCTCTGCCAATGCCAATGCTTCTTCAGCATTGTTAGCCAGTATGGGCTTGTAACCATACTGAGCAATCTCCTCTTCTATGAAACTCAAAATCATTGGATCGTCATCCACAATGAGTACTGTCTCAAGTCCCATATTGCGCATAGTTATATATCCTTTCTCAACAAATATACTGTTTAACCTGGTTGAATAAACATGAGAAGGGGCCGCCTACTTAAACACAGAACATTCCTGAATATTTACTAAGGCTTCTTTCATTTACTAAACACCATTCATCAAATATAATTATTCACAAACATTGCACCAAAGTCAATTTATTAATATTTATTTTACTATTTACCCTTATTAGCACGCTAATTGTTTTTGCTCTCACAATAATTGTTCTTTCTGTCACAATAATTGTTCTTTTTCCTGTCAAACTATTAGTTTCTTCCTGCCAATTCACCTCTGTTTTTTTAACGTTGAACCCCGCTCTTTCCAAGTGATACAATCCAGTACCGTCAAGATCTTTTAGAGATTTTCGAGGAATTATAAATATTCCCAGACAAATCACTTCACGCACATCTCAACAAACGGAGAATTCGCACATGGCCGAAATGATTCCCAATCCAACTGTCATCTCTGCAGAAGAGGCATTAAAAACCGAGATCATTTTAAATCAGGCTCTCATTGATATCTTGATTGCCAAAAAAATCATTTCCGAAGATGAATTAATTTACGGAATTAAAAAAATAAAGAGGGAACGGGAAATCCTGGCCAATGACTGGGAGAGTCTCCTATAGGATTATCCTGGCAGATACATCCTGACAACAATCTTTTCTGAAAAGCTCCAACGACTTCAAAATACTCTCCGTAAAAAGTGTCTCGTCAATTTAGTATCTTCAAATACAGGCCACTTAACAAAATTCCCCTTATTCTCTTCCGCTTTCATTCCAACTGCCTGAAAATTTAGCATTTTAGTACTTGTAGTTGCTTTAATTTTTGGTATAAAGTCTCCTGTTAAGGAGGATTTTTATGAAAACCAAGGTAAGTAATTACATGTCGCCCAAGGTGCTCTCCATTCTTCCCACAATGGGAATCCGTGAAGCATTTTTTAAAATGAAGGAAAACGGTATCAGGCATCTGCCGATAGTTAATGAAAACAATACCCTGCTCGGGATTATCAGCGACCGGGAATTGCGCCGGCCAAACTGGGTTGACGAGGCCAAGGATATTTCCCATGTCTACCTTTTGGACAATTCCATGCTGGTCAGCGATGTAATGATCACCAATGTTCATGTTATTCATGTTTATGACACACTCAACAAGGCAGTCTCGCTTCTGCTGGACAACCATATCGGAGCAGCGCCCGTACTGGATAAAACAGGAAACTTGGTCGGCATGCTTTCGGCAATAGACCTGCTACGGGCCTTAAAAGACTCCATAGACCAGGAAAAAAAGACAATATAAGCAGATAATCTTTTTCCATATGTAACACCGAAAAAGCAGAACATATTCTGCTCAGCATAATCATCTTTGTTTTTTTTATTGCGTCTGAACTAAATTGATAAGAGGATAAACTATGCTTTTACATCATCGGTTTATAGAGGTTGCGAAACAACAAGGCGAGAAAATGGCTTACCTGGACCGCTCTGCCGGCAGGGAAATTACTTACTCCAGGGCGCTTATTGCTGCGCTTCTTCTGCGCAGTGAATTCAAAAAATATGATAAAGGTTTCCTTGGGGTAATGATCCCTACATCCGCCGGCTGCGCACTGACCGTTCTGGGCTCCCTGATGAGCGGACGCACCCCGGTGATGATCAATTATTCCACTGGAGCTGCGGACAACTGCAGATATGCCCAGGAAAAATGTGATTTCGAGACTATTATTACCTCAAAGGCACTCCTGGAGAAAATAGAATGTCCCCATGTAGAAGGGATGGTCTATATAGAAGACATTATGGCCGGGTTAGGCACGCTTAAAAAAATCAAAGCCGCCGCCATTTCCAAGCTTTCTGCCGGTGCTATCAAGAAAATGGTGGCCGGCGGCACCGATGACCAGGACGTGGTTATCCTCTTTACCAGCGGCAGCGAGAAGGATCCCAAGGCGGTGGAACTCACCCATAAGAATATAGTTTCAAATATCGAAAGCTTGTCTGCCAAGTATAATCTCAATGAAAATGACTCTTTTCTGGCAAATCTTCCCTATTTTCATGTGTTTGGACTCACCGCTAATCTCTGGGCCCCACTTTATCACGGCATGACGACCATCGCCTATGCCAACCCCCTGGATTACAAAAAGATATGTGAAATAGTCCGTGACGACAAACCTAACCTGATGGTCGGGACACCAAGCTTTTTCTGGGGCTATCTGCGCAAATCCGAACCAGGAGACTTTGCCAGCCTGCGCCTCGCCTTGTGCGGGGCTGATAAATGCCCGGATGCCCTGCGTGAAAGTTTCCTGGAGAAACACAATATGGTCCTGTATGAGGCTTACGGCACCACTGAAACCTCACCCGGCATTTCAGGCAATGCCGAGGGAGCTAACAAGCAGGGAAGTGTTGGACTGCCATTCGACGGGGTTGAGATAAGGATTGAACATTACCAGACCGGAGAGGAATGCGGTGTAGGAGAAAGCGGCAAAATTCTGGTCAAGGGCGACCTGGTCATGAAGGGCTATTTCAATGATTTTGAAGAGACCTCTCTGCATATACGTCGTGGCTGGTACGATACCGGTGACATGGGTAATCTGGATGAGGACGGCTATCTCTGGCATGTGGGCCGCCTGAAACGCTTTGTCAAAATTGGTGGAGAAATGGTCTCGCTCATAAGGGTAGAAAATGCCCTTGAAAAATATCTGCCGGAAGATGTGCTCTGCTGCGTAGTTGAAATTCCTGATGCCATCAAGGGCGCCAGGATTGTTGCTGCAGTAACTGCGGAAATCGACGAGAAGAAGACTCTTAAAAAAATGTCCACCGATCTGCCAAAGATTGCCATGCCAAAGATTTTTATCATCATTGAAGAACTCCCCAAGATGGGCAGCGGCAAAATTGATTTCAGGACTGTTACGAATATTGTAAGGCAAAAATTAGCCAGCAATGAAAAACAAACAAAATCCAAGACAGTGACGGACATTGTAAAACAGAAATTTAATACTGAAAAACAAAACGAAGAAACGCCAAAACAGGAGACCGAAGAATAGGCCCTGGCAGGACATAGAAAAAACGCTATCCCCCCTGAAAGCCTCTTCTAACTATATAAAATTATTATATTTTTCTTTTTTATACCAGCTGCAGCATATTGGTGCTGGCCCTACTTTATCACATAATACACTGTGCGCACCAGACCAACCTAAAGTTGCCAAAAAACAAACATATAAAACCAATAGTTAAAATAGTACTTGACTTTTTTGTGTACAACAATCACCATTGGAGCGGAAAAGGGGATTCTCTTTTTATAATTCAACTGAGTTAAACAGGTCACATAGTCATGCGAAAATCAGCAGCGCTCCTGACACTATTTTTCACTTTTGTCCTGTTCTTTCCTCATACAGTCCTATCAGTTAATAATAGATCTGCCGCCCCTGGTTCAACAATTCTTAGCACTAATCATAAATTCACGCCGACAAAAAGCTCTCTCTCTGCAGTTCGCCAGCAGATCATTTCATCTTATAATCCTACCAAACCTGCCGCCAATAACACTCCTGTCCTTCTTAACAGGTCGTCAATAACCAAGAGAAGGCATGTCCAGGCTTTGAGCATTACCGATAAATCATTCCACAAAAAACTTTCTGCCCGCAGCGCTATTATTATTGATGCAAAAACAGGCAAAGAGATATATTCACACAACCCGGACTTGCCCCGCCAACCTGCCAGCACCATCAAGGTCCTTACAGGTCTGATCGCCATAGACCACCTGAAAAACAATTCTCTGGTACCGGTCTCCAGTTGGGCTGCCAGTATGCCACGCTCCAAAATATATATAAAAAAAGGCAAATCATATTATGCCAATGACATGATCAATGCCGTACTCCTTGCTTCAGCCAACGATGCCAGTGTTGCATTAGCTGAAAAGATAGGGGGTTCTGAGTCAGGATTTGCCAAAATGATGACCCAAAAGGCCAACGAACTTGGAGCCAGTAAAACTATATGCAAAACTGCCTCGGGTCTAACAGCAAAGGGACAGCAGACAACTGCCAGAGACTTGGCCACTATCTTTAGAAAAGCCATGCAGCATGAAGAATTTGCCGAGAGGATCGGCCGCATTAAGACAAAAACATCCTATGGGAAAACCTTCAGGAGCCATAATAAAGCCATGTGGCAGATCTCAGGATCCCAGGGTGGGAAAACAGGCTATACCTGGGCTGCAAGACAAACCTATGTAGGAAAGTTCTCCCGCGATGGCAAAGAGATCCTGGTTGCAATCCTTGGCAGTCGCAATATGTGGAATGATATTTCCAAGCTTGTCGAGTATGGCTTCAGCAAAGAACAAAGCCTCCAGGTGGCCAGTCATGAAAAAAATGACACAACCCCACTGAAAAACACTTCCGCTGTCCAGCCAGACCTCGTTGTCCTCAATGACAGCAAAAAGGTTGCAAAGCTCTAAATTCTCACAACCTTTCAAATAAATTCCTTTCCTGTTCCCCTCTCTTTATATATCATCCACAAATCCTCTATTATGAGGCAGATGTCTTTACACATCTTGAAACGGCTATATCCTGCCTGCCCATTACTGGGAGAACCTCATGGAACAAAAAAAATCAATCCGATCCAAATGGCAAAGCAAACTTGCAGACATGCAGTCTGCACCCCATTGGGGAAAAGCAGCTGAAAAGTTGAGAGGACTGGAACGATACCGTAATGCAGCAACTATCTTTGCCACCCCCCACGACTCGTTGCACCAGGCCCGTATCAATTGCCTTGCTGACGGCAAAAACCTTCTCATACCCGGGCCAAGCATCCGTGAGGGTTTCTTTTTATTGGCAGCCCGCTCCATCCCCTTTAAAGACATTCCTTTGGCAGCAACTTACAAGGGACTGGAAAAACATGGGCAGCTTCTTAAGGGCGACAGCATGTCTAAACTTTCAGTGGGGCTGCTGCTTGCCGATTCACTGGCAGTTGATTGTACAGGCGGAAGAATAGGGGATGGCAATGGATTTTTTGACCTGTGCTGCGCTTTACTCCAGGAACTGGATGGGCTCGAGCATAATGCCGATATCTTGACATTCATCCAGGAAGAACAGATTTCCGGGGAGATGCTTCCACAGGACAAGTGGGATGTAAAATTGACCGGAGCAGTTACTCCGCAACAAATACATCACTTCGAACCTTCAGACCAAAAACCGAAACTATTCTGGGATAAACTCCCGAAAGATCGGATCAAAAGGATCGATCCGCTTTGGAAGCTTTTCCAAAAAAGTGCGGGATAGAGAATGAATCTCCCGCAGCAGGTAAGCGAAGACTCCGAGCTACGGGGTATCAAAACCTTTTGTTCGGTACTTTTACTCGCGGCAAGCCGCGGGGAATTATACCCACAGTTAGATTAAAGGGAAAAGGTTAAAAATAAGAATAGTGAGATGTGAGGCGTAAGGAGTTAAAAGAGGAAGAGTTAACATGTCCGCTGGACACCTTGACCTTTTAAGAAAAAATTCTCGATTTTCAATGTACAGACATTGTAAGTCTTGAAACAAAAAAAGCAGAGCCATTTCTGATCCTGCCCGAATATATTGAAGCCGCGAATCTGGCACCACGCTGGAATCCGCAACTTGCCATGTTGCACGAAAAGGAATTGACACGGGGCAACCGCAACCGGGCGACTCTGGCGGTAGCACGGAAATTAGTGATATACATGCTGGCGGTTGACCGACGCGGAAAACCATTTATGACGGAAAAGGA
>Ga0255043_10000260_pt1 | contig 9953 bp, 7 predicted proteins | sample BC1_12_9_MG_FD_182778 | JGI IMG/M metagenome (GOLD analysis project Ga0255043, IMG submission 182778) | Seawater microbial communities from Strait of Georgia, British Columbia, Canada - BC1_12_9 | ecosystem: Environmental > Aquatic > Marine > Strait | place: Canada: British Columbia | collected... | reverse complement strand
TTCCGCGCTGCCTCCGCGGCAGAACGGGAAAGCCGGATGTTGGGATAAGATGCGGATGACTGGTGTAGGGCTGAGCGGACTCGTTGATCTATCCGCTCTCCCGTTGCCTGTCGTTCCAGTTGGAGCCGCGACAGTTCTTCTCTCGTCCGTTTGATGGTCGCAAATTTGCCTCCACCCTCCACCAAGGGGAAAGTGGCAAAAACCCCTACACTCCAATCAGTGTCGTCTAAATTCGATTGAGAACTACTTCTTTTACCTTCCCCACTTTCTGCCAACACCTCGGAAACAGTGCCCTGGGCGGTAAAAGACGGCAGCCAGAAGGCTCGCTTGGCATTTACCAGGATTCGCTCCTGGGCGGCGATGGCAGCGTCGAAGCCGAGGAGCTCGGGAGCGACTCTTAACCCTGCTTCCACCACGTAATCACGGTAAATGCGAAAGTTAAAAGGGTTGTCCACATAGGGTAAAAGGCGCGGGTCACTCACAATGAGGAGCGGATCGCGGAGGTCTGTCTCGATAGTCACAAACTGTTCTTCCAGGGGTCGGTTGAGCAACCGGTTCAACCGATTTTCAGTCTGACGGGTCCTGGCTTGGGCGAAGAGCACGTTTGCCCGGTTTGTGGCAATCTCACTCTGCCAGCGAAACTCCTCGGAACGGTTGGCGATGCCGATGGAAACCCGAACCAGAGCACGCTCCAGGTTGGCACGGGTTAATCTTAAATTATCTTTTTCCACCCGCTCCAGGGTTTTGGCCCGCAACACATCGAGGTAGGCGACCGCCGCGTTACGGATTATGTCGAGTTCCACCGTGTCACGTTGCTCTTCACGGGAAGTCTGGAGCTTTTTTTCCACCGAGTAGTTTGACCAGGAGTCTTCGTCGTAAAGGAGTTGGGTGGCGGTGACTGAACCTGTAAAAGAGCGCTCGGGCGTCAGACCACTACTCGTTTTCGCCCGGTCGTCATCAATTACTGCCCCTTGAGCGTCAAGGTCTATCTGGGGCAGCAAGGAAGAGCGGGTCTCGTTTACCACCTGTTCGCCAGCGGCAACATTTCTGTTCTGTGCAGCCAGATCCAGGTTTGCCGCAATAGCCTCGCGCACCGCACTTTCCAGAGAAAGTCGCCGTTCCACTCGTTCCACTTGCTCATTTAGCAATTCTGCTTCTGTGAGTGCACTCCATGATGGGTAGAATCCGATGGCTCGGCCGGTGGCCATGTTTATGGTGAGCTTCTCACCGACGGGAAACGCTACCTTGAGAGTACTGGCTTTCTCTCCCAGGAGGATTCGTTGCACGTTCAAGGCAATTCTTCGAGTGAGGCGAGAGATTTCCGATTTGGGTGCAGCGCTGGCGAGCACGCCGGCTTCAACATCTTCTCCACCCAGAAGGGAGAAGCTTGGCAGCTTTCTTAAGATTAAACCGTATAAAAGCTTGCGGAATTCTCCAGGTGGAAGCTGCGCAAGAGGGAACAAGTAAACTGCGTCGGTGTCAGAAGGAAAAGCAGCCAAAGCCTGGTCAGCGGAGAATTCGACCGGAACAATATTTATGTCGATGGTATATTCCTGGGCAATACGACGGAAGTACTTCTCAAGCCAGGGAATAGACTCCGCAGCGTTCCTACTGGTGAGGACCACCAGGCTGCGGAAAGGAACCATTTCTCGAAAAACTCTGATATCTCGTTCAAAGCTGACGAATGGATCGATGTAGCTGAGATTTTTGACTCCACTGGAACCGTCCTTGAGAGGCAGATTTTGCAACTTGGCATCAACCACGACGGCGGCAACCACCGGCTTCGGCAGTTTTCCTTTTTGGCACACGTAGTTCGTTGATAGATGACCGAGGGTAATTACGAGATCGACCTTTGGGTCAGCCAGCAACGTGTCTACGGCCCTTTTGATATCGGCACCCTTCCAGTTACCATGAACTGTCATCTGGTCCGGAAAAAGAACGTCAAATTCCCTTGCAGTAACCCTGAGAATTTCTTCCTTAACCATACCTCTTATGTCCGGCAGGCGACCTTCTGGGCCGTCTTGAACAATACCAATGCGAACAATGGGTGGCTTGGCAGCGGACAGGGCATCAGGGATCCACATTGAAACTGTAAACAGAAGGATCGTTATGAGAGCAATCAACCAGTTGTTCATCCTGCTATTCATCAACCTACTCCTTTGGCTCACATGGGGGGCATCGAATAATCTGGCATTCTTTCTGGATTTTGGATATCCGCTCGACGTAGTCGGGGTTCCAGAATGACGGTATCTCCGAAAACCTTTTTCACGGTTTGAATGTGGGGTGACAGTATAGGATAAGCAGTTCGGTAGGGCAACAGGTAAGTGTTCCCTGAAAGCAGCAATTACAGTCATACCGGACACGACGAGGTCGTGATCCGGTATCCAGGCATAACTCTACTTTGTTCTGGATTCCGGAATGACAGTCCTTAATTGCAGATAGACTCTAGTCAGTGTCCATCCGGAACCCCCCTTTTTCGGATGTCATTCTGAGGAGTCCCGCCGGGTCGGGGCGACGAAGAATCTCTTAGGTCTTGACTTTCCGGGAGATTCTTCGCGGAGTTTATCCTGAGTCTGTCGAAGGGCTCAGAATGACAAGGTAGATTTTCCGGATGAACACCAGTTAGGGGCTTACAGAAGGAGGGGCTTTTTGACTCTACTCCTCGCGAATTTTGCTGTCCACGAGCTTTAGCAGCCCGTAGAGGCTCTCCATGTGGGGTGCGCTGACGCCATGTCGTTCGGCGACCCGGAGTCCGTTGCCCAGGATGGCCTCGACTTCCAATGGTCTCGCCGCCTCGAAATCAACCAGCATGCTGCTCTTATATGGTGCCATGGCGCGGGTGCCGTCAATGTTTTGTTGTACTACCTCCTCTGGCAGGAGATGGCCGGCAGCCGCGGCGATCAGATAGACTTCCTCCATGACTTTCCGGGCGAGCTCCAGTGATTCTGGGTTTTCCACCATAGTTTTTGTGTCCACACCGCCGCCCAGAACTGAAATGGGATTGAAGGGCGCGTTCCAGACGAGCTTTCTCCATCTGGCAGTCACCACATCTTCGCTGACCTCACACACCACCCCTGAGTCATTAAAAAGTGTAGCGAGTTCTTCGGCTCTGGCCGATTTACCCGCAGGAAAACGGCCAATAACCAGACGACCGAAGTCGGTATGATCTATGTGGCCAGGGCTGGTGCGGGTCGCACATATGAAAGCCAGGCCGCTTATGATTTCGTTATCAGGGAAGGCTTGAGCCACGGGTTCTTCGATCTCAACACCGTTTTGTAGAAGAACGATTGCTGTTTCCGCTCCCACCACCTCTTTGATGATCTTTGCCGTGTCAATTTCAGGAAGCACCTTGAGCCCGACCAGGATGTAGTCAGGGGATGGGCCATACTGACTAAGGTTTCGTATGACTTTCTCTGGAGTGAAATGAAAATCTCCCAAAGTGCTCGTGACTATTATACCTTTGGATTTTACCAATTCGTAATCCGAACGGCAGAGAGTTGATACAGAGGCTCCGGCCTGGGCCAGTTTACCGCCGTAAAAGCCACCAATTGCCCCGGTTCCTACAATAAGTATTCTCGGCTGCATTAGTTCTCTACTCCAATTCTCAAATATCAGCTAGGTGAATAACTTCGACATACCTAAATCCCCCTCGGTCCCCCTTTATAAAAGGGGGAGGACTAATTTTTCCGTGAACAGATTGAGTGCAACCCCCCTTTGGTAAAGGGGGGTATGGGGGGATTTTCGAGCACTGCAAGTTCCCTAGCCCGGATATTTCATGAATTGCTGTCGCGAGACCACGAAGATGGGCGTGCCACCTGGCAACCGCAGGGTGTTGGTTCCGAGGCGTACCTGAACGGTACGTCGCAGGGGCCGACACCCGAGGACGCCAGGAAGGACGGCCATATCCGAGGTCGCAGCAAGTGATTCATGAAATATCCGGGCTAAACCTAACGAAACACAAAAAAGGCAGCGTCATTAATGACCCTGCCGTTGGCTGCATCGATGCATCAGGTAACCATTTCTTCAGTGCAAATCTGCTGTCTCTCTTTCGGGTCGGCTCATGGACCAAAGCCCCCCCCGGAGTTGGGGGGAATTATTTGCTGTGGCCATATCCAGTTTTCGAAATGGAGGTGAGTCTGGGGCCAGTGAATTTCATCGTTCCCGAGAATCTTCCACTACCTCGATTGTAAGCCCACAATTCACCGCCTCCGTCACTGCCCGGATATCTATATGTCGGCTCGCCGCACTTTTTCAGAATTGATTCCTTGGTGTCCACCCCGATCTGTACTAGTTTGGTCCCGCAACGGACTGGGCTCAACACTGATTGACCTATTTGCGCCAAAGCTGGAACCGCCAGCATTGCTGTCAGGGTAATCAGCACGAGCAAAAACATCAATACAGCTGGTATTTTATTCATGGTTTTATCTCCATTCTTGTTTCTTGCTCTGAATGCGGCATGCTAGAATGTGTTTAATAGTAAGGCCATGCAAGATTCATGTCAACCGTTTTGCCAATGTCCATCCGGAGAGCAACAAGTGTCATTCCGAGGAGTCCCGTCTTAAGTGGAACTCCTACAATTACATGCCGAAACACGATTTCCAGATGAGCGCGATCAGCAATCAGCTTTCAGAAAAAAATATTTGAGATCAGAGAATTAAACTGATCCCGCCTGGGCGGGACTGATGGCTGACAGCTCCATCCGAAATTGTCCTTTGGACTCCCACCCTTCGGGCGGGTTCCCAGTTTCGCAATCCGAAATAATCTTTACTTTGAATACCCAACTGGCATAATCAAGAGCGGGTCGTGGCTGGTGGAGAGCCCCATGGCTCTCATGATCTGGTGGTTGTTGAATGCGCCCACAATTCCCGCCTTGAGTCCAATGGCTTCCGCTTGCAAGAATATATTTTGCCCCACATGTCCAGCCTCGATGTGGGTGTAGGTGACACCGCGGGGACCGTATTTTATATTGCTGCGGTTGTAATCGCCTGTTATGACCAACATCAGGGGAGCTTTGGCCATCCACATCTGCTGTAAAGCTTGCCTGGCCACCTCAGCCCGCAGGTCTCCTTGCTTGACCAGTTCTAGAGCATGATTTTCAGGACGAAAATGGTAAATACCTGAGGCCAGGGTCTCTACACCTCCTTTGCCAACGACACCGTAAATATCAAGGGGATAGAGCGCTCCAGCAGACGGAGCTGTTTTCAGAAAAGCCCCATATTTTTGAGCGGTTACCCCATAAGCAGCCCACAGAATTTGAGAGAATTGTTTCAGGGTTAAAGGGCGGGATTGAAAAGAGCGATGGGTGCGTCTTGCCTTGAGAGCCTCTTCTACAGAAACCGTTCCTTTGTAAGAAGGAGAGGGGAGAGCGATCTCTGCCGCCATCGTGTCCGAACTCCAAAATGAAACAAGAATAATCAGTCCTAAGGTAGGTACTACCAACAGTGGTCTTTTCATAGCAAACATGATTCTGTCCAAGGGTTAGGTTTCCGAAGAGACTTTGCACTAAAGCCTTTATACCATTAGAGTACGCACTGACACAAATCTCATAGAGCATGAGGTCAGGAGCATGAAGAAGAGATAAGTAACAGAAAAAGTCCTTTTTGTTTTCTTTAATTCTGCTCCATGCCCCATGCCAAGTACACACTGCTCAATGTTAACTGCGCTATGCGTATTGCTCTGGGCCTCGTAACTGCCAAAATCCATTGAGATATGAGACTGGTTAGTGTATGCAATAAGAACGAGAGCAGCATAGGAAGGAGAGACACATGGACATCAAAAAGGCCTGTGTTCTAGGCGCAGGAATAATGGGATCAGGCATCGCGCAGGTGGTGGCAGCTGCAGGTTTTGAAGTAACCATGCGCGACATTGAAGATCGTTTTGTTGAAAAAGGTCTGGCAACAATCAAATTTCATCTCGACCGTGCCGTGGAGAAGGAAAAGATAGAGGCTGAGACCGCAACGAGGATAATGGCCCGCATCAAAGGGACAACGGATATCAGTAAGGCGGTGGCCGGGGCTGACTTTGTTATTGAAGCGGTGGTTGAAGAGATGAGGGTGAAAAAAGAGCTCTTTTCAGAACTCGATGTCATCTGTAAACCTGAAACCATTTTGGCTTCCAATACTTCAGGCCTATCTATCACTGAAATAGGCTCAGTGACCGGTCGGCCGGACAAGGTTGTTGGCGTTCACTTTTTCAATCCGGCGCCCGTGATGCAGTTGGTGGAATTGATCCGCGGTTTTGTGACTTCTGATGCCACCTTTGCGGTCACCAAGGCTTTCGTGGAGCAGTTAGGAAAAACACCCATCGAAGTAAAGGAGTCCCCGGGTTTCGCGGTGAATCGCATTCTGTGCCCGATGATAAACGAGGCCGTTTTTGTCTATTCCGAATCTGTTGCTTCCGCTGAAGATATTGACCAGGCCATGGTCCTGGGAGCGAACCACCCAATCGGTCCTCTAGCGCTTGCCGATCTCGTGGGCCTCGATACGCTGTTGGCTGTGTTGGAAGGGTTGCATCAAGAGCTGGGCGAGGATAAATACCGGCCGGCGCCTCTGCTGAGGAAGATGGTTCGTGCCGGTCACCTTGGGCGGAAAACTGGCAAGGGATTCTACGATTACAGTCAGTAGACATTTTGCATTTATCATTTTGCATTTATCATTTTTTCGTTTTGTTAAGCGCGATCAAGATAATAGCTTGGTAATTAAGAGCTCTAAGAAAAGGAGAAACACCATGCAATATGAACTGACTGAAGAACAACGCATGCTGCAGGACATGGTGAGGCGATTAGCCAAAGAGAGAGTAGAACCGGGAGCGACTCGGCGTGATGCCGAAGGCGAATTTGACTGGGCAATGGTGGACCTGATGCGGGAGAATGGTCTCTATGGGATTGACTTTCCTGAAGCCTACGGCGGTTCCGGGGCTGGTATGCTCGCCCTGGCCATTGCTGTTGAGGAGTTGTCCAAAGTAGATGCGGCATGCGGGCTCTTGGTTGCTGATCATGAGTTGGGAAGTTTGCCCATCATGCTGGCAGGCAACGAGGAACAAAAACAACGGTTCTTACCAAAGCTTGCAACTGGTGAACACCTCGCTGCCTTTGCCCTGACTGAGCCGGCAGCCGGCTCTGATGTTGCCCGACTCAGGTGTAAAGCTATAAAAGATGGTGATTCCTACATTCTGAACGGTACCAAGAACTTCATTACCAATGGTGGGGTGGCTGATATCATAACGGTCTACGCCATCACTGATCCGGAAGGAAAGGCTCACAAGAATGCCGCTGTTTTCGTCGTGGAAAAAGACACGCCCGGTTTTTCTGTGGGGAAAAAAGAAGACAAGTTGGGGATTCGCTGGTCTGATACGGTTGAGCTTATTTTCGAAGACTGCCGAGTGCCCGCTGAAAACCTTCTCGGCCAGGAAAACGAAGGTTTCCACGTTATGATGAAGACACTTGATTTTTCTCGACCGGGGGTTGCTGCTCAGGCGCTTGGTATCGCTGCCGGGGCTCTAGAGTACGCTACCGGGTATGCAAAAGAGCGGGAAAGTTTCGGCAAGCCCATCATCAGGCATCAGGGCGTCGGTTTCAAGCTGGCGGAGATGGCAATGCGAACGGAAGCGGCTCGGCATCTACTCTACAAGACCTGTGCACTGTATCAAGAGCTATCCAAGGACATGAGTCGTCTGACTCCTGAGCTCATTCGCATGAGTTCCATGTCAAAGTGCTTCTGTGGTGATGTGGCCATGTGGGTTACAATCGAGGCAGTGCAGGTCCTTGGCGGCTATGGCTACATCAAGGAGTTTCCGGTGGAACGGATGATGCGAGATGCCAAGATCACCCAGATCTATGAAGGTACGAACGAGATCATGCGGTTGGTCATTTCGAATACGCTTTGAGTGGGATGTGGGTTGGAGGGAAGCATAGGGCAGAGGGCATAGAGCATGGAGTAAAGCGAGACGGACGTTGATGGAAATTACAAATCACAAAACCCAAATAACAAACAAATCCCAATGACCGAAATTCGAAATTCAAAACTTAACATCATCTTAAGAAAAGAATCCCAAATATGTTTGAGTCATTGAATATTGGAATTTGAGATTTATTTGTAATTTGGTGCTTGGTATTTGGGATTTAGGAATGAGGATATGTGATGGTGGTCCTCTAGAATCAGATCAAATAATTTTAGGCACTTTAGACATTTTAGTTCATTTTAGGCATTTGACCTCGTTGCGAAGGCACGAGAAGTTGGAAAGGGGATTTTACCCGTGAGTAAAGATAGCGACGTTGTAATAGTTTCTGCTGCTCGAACTGCCATTGGGACATTCGGCGAAACACTGAGAGAAGTGAGAGCACATAAGCTGGCGGCTCACGTCATGCGTGAGGTGTTGAAGCGCGCCAACAATTTGGATCCTAATGTGGTCAGCGATGTCATCGTTGGCGATTGTTTGCAGAACGTTGATGAAGCCAATACAGCCCGTGTAGCCGCTTTGGCTGCGGGAATTCCGCACCAGGTAACTGCTTTCACCGTTCAGCGGAATTGTGCCTCTTCCATGCAGGCCCTCATCAGTGGGACACAGCAGATTATTTGTCAAGATAGTGACGTGGTTTTGGTGGCTGGCGTTGAATCAATGAGCTCTGCCCCCTATTACCTGGACAAAGCTCGCTGGGGGATGAGACTGAGGAATCATGAGGTAATTGACTCAGTATGGGAGGCTTTGCATTCCGGCAGCCGCATCCTGGGAGAATCCATGATCATGGGTATAACAGCTGAGAATTTAGCAGAGAAGGATGACATTTCACGGGAGGATCAGGATCAAGTTGCTCTCGAGAGTAATAATAAAGCAGAGGCGGCTATCAAGGCAGGTTTGTTTGCTGAGGAGATTGTGCCCATGGAAGTTTCTGGGGACAAAGGGGAGTCAGTGGTTTTTCTTCAAGACGAACATCCCCGTTTTGGTCTTACCATAGAAGATCTGGCCAAGCTCAAACCTGTGTTCAAAAAAGATGGTACGGTAACAGCAGGAAACTCGTCTGGGATCAATGACGGCGCTGCCGCCGCTGTCATTATGGCGAGGAAAAGGGCAAAGGAGTTGGGTCTGACTCCCTTGGCCCGGATTGTAAACCATTCCATTGCCGGGGTGGAACCACAATATATGGGTTATGGACCAGTTCCGGCCACTGAAAAGGTCCTCAAAAAAGCGGGGATGACTCTAAAAGATGTGCAACTGATTGAACTGAATGAAGCCTTTGCTGCCCAATATCTGGCCTGTGAACGTAAACTTGGGATTGATCGTGATATAACGAATGTGAATGGTAGCGGTATCAGTTTGGGGCATCCCGTAGGATGCACTGGTCTGCGTATTGTAGTTACTTTGGTTTATGAAATGATTCGGCGGGATGTTAACATAGGTTTGGCGACCCTTTGTGTTGGCGGGGGGATGGGGATGGCCACTATTGTTGCGCGGGAATGACGGTGACCTTGCTGCTTCAAAACCCACCCAAGATGTCAAAGGCTAGATAATTTGTAGATAGAATTTCTTAACGCTGATGATCTCGTAGAAAGTCATTAATGAGACGGCACAGTAAAAAGCACCAGATGCAAGGCGCGCGAAGCTTTAGGAATGAGGCGTACTTACAGGTACGCCGCAATGACTAAAGATGAAACGCAATCCCGCCGGGGCGGGACAGATGGACTTTTTACGAAGCCGTCAACGTTATGTCTTTGGCAAACCACCTACAAAGATCTTCCATGAAAATTTCTATTTTTGTTTTTTTCTTTACTTGTTGAAGCATCATTCGTTGGATATTCATTGTTCATTTTGATACTGATATAAGATGCTCAGTTTTTTATTGATCTGCTTATCATTCTAGAGTATGTTTCTAGGAATATCAGAAAAATAGATGAGGAGGTTATCTATGGCAAAGAGTCTAACCCAGATGGCAGCAAATATTGTTGCAGCTCAGGCTT
>Ga0255043_10000258_pt1 | contig 9985 bp, 12 predicted proteins | sample BC1_12_9_MG_FD_182778 | JGI IMG/M metagenome (GOLD analysis project Ga0255043, IMG submission 182778) | Seawater microbial communities from Strait of Georgia, British Columbia, Canada - BC1_12_9 | ecosystem: Environmental > Aquatic > Marine > Strait | place: Canada: British Columbia | collected... | reverse complement strand
GCCATTATCAGATGATCCATGACAATGGCAACATCCACATCGTTGTAGTTTTTCCCGTCTTTCCTGACCCAGTTTTTAGCAGGAATACCACAGGCACAGATGACAATCGGCGCCTCCACGAACCATAATTTACTATAGATTCTCAGTAGCTCTGCTTCACGGTCTGCAGTGTGAATGACGATTAACTGGTATGGCTGCCGGTTTGCTGCCGTTGGGGCCAGCCGAGCAGCATCGAGAATCCGGCTCAGTTTTTCCTTTTCCACCGGATCTGATTTGTAAGACCGTACGCTGTATCTTCGTCTGGCCAGCTCTAGAAAGTCCATGATTAACTTCTCCTAGTGAATACGCATATCGCCCCTTGTGGGAGCGCCTTTCCCGCCCGCCTCGCCTGAACGGCTCGTGACCCGCCCGCCTCGCCTTGCTCGCATGGCGGGCGTGGTGGCGGACAGGTAGCCGCGAGCCAACCAGCTGTCCGGCTGACGACTAAAGTTTTTACCACAAAGGACACAAAGACCACAAAGTGTTTCATAGATAGAGGTGTCTTCTCTGTGTGCTTTGTAATCTTGGTGGCGTAAGTATGGTACGGTAGTTTTTTTTGCGATAAGCGCCACAAATGTTGACTCGCAACTAGTTTATGATTAAAATGGTAGTCAATAAAATCTGAGGAGACTAGTACCCTTGTTACGACAATCATTTGGAAACATAATAACACTGGTAATCGCAATTTCCCTGCTTACCGCAGGAATTGCTCCCGCCAACCCCAGCTGCAATGCTGAGTGTTGTGTAAAACCCAAGAGCAATGGTCTTCATAGCAAGGTCAACATTCCTGCTGCTGATCTCCTCTCCGATTGCTGTTCCGGCCTCGAAACCGCCCCTTGCCCTCACATGCTAGAGTCGTCTCCTAAGTCAATAGAATATGCTATTGCAGCCCCAGCTGCAGAAGTAAATCCAGCCAGGGTAAACCTTGCTGCATCTGTAAACAGCGTTCTATTTTCACCCCAACCCCATTTTCACCTGGCCTATTCAATGAGTTCCAATATTCGGGGCCCCAGTGTACCACTCTACCTTCGAACACTTACCCTCCTCATTTGATCCTCACGTATCAACCCGATTCGCCCGTGTGTCATTCGCCAGAGCTTGCTGGGTTCTGATGCAATCCATGAACTGAAGCAAAGGCTGAACCGTTTTGGTGGTTCCCTTCGTTGTGGTGATCCATGGGTGTCGGGGCGGTTCAACTAATTTCCTCGATGCAAAAATGGAAATCGGCACGCGGTTTCTGTTTCTTTGACTTAAAACCTTCTTATGCGGAGTTTGTTATGAGTAAGAAAAAGAGAAATAAAAATAACGTAGCGGAAAAAAGCGCCTCAAAAAAAGAACTGATACTCAATACTGAAAAGCAGAGCCAGTCACCCCTTCGAACCTTGGCTGTCATCGCGGTTGTGGTAGTAGCAGGTTTGGCCTTTTACCTGTTTCAGACCAGTTTTGACAACAAGCCCCAAGCCCGAACATCTTCCATTCAACCTGAAGTCACGGCCACAGAAGTCTCCTTCCCGGTACAAGCCTTCAGTGATGGGCAAGCCAAGTACTTCCAATACCCAGGCGGTAATGGCATTACTGTCCGCTTTTTCATCCTCAAGAGCTCTGACGGAGTGATCCGGGCTGCATACGACGCCTGCGACGTTTGTTGGCGCGAGGGCAAAGGATACTACCAGGAGGGAGACTTCATGGTTTGCCGCAATTGCGGCCAGCGATTTGCCTCCGTCAAGGTAAATGAAATAAAGGGTGGCTGCAATCCCGCACCGCTGGAGAGAACAGTAGTGGGCAACAAACTTGTTATAAAGACCGCCGACATACTTCAGGGTGTCCAGTACTTTGATTTTACCAAGAGGAGCTAACGATGACGCTAAAGGATATCGCACTGCGCAACATCAGGCGCCGAAAAGCTAAAGCCGGTTTTGTGCTTGCCGGGCTTCTCATAGCAGTCTCCACGGCAGTGGCTCTCCTCGGCCTCATCGAAGCGATGAACCGGGACATTCAGCAGAAACTCGAAGAGTACGGGGCTAACATCCTCATACTGCCCAAAACTGAAAATCTCTCTCTGACGTACGGAGGGCTCTCGTTGGGAGGCGTTTCCTTCGAAATGCAAGAAATTCGGCAGGCTGACCTGGGGAGGGTCAAAACCATTAAAAACGCTGCTAATGTAGCCGCAATGGGGCCCACGGTCCTAGGTGCCCTCGAAGTGAAAGAGCGCAAGGTGCTTCTTGCAGGGGTCGACTTTCAGGCCACAAAGATCTTGAAGCCCTGGTGGAAAATAGCGGGCGCGGTTCCAACCGATTTTGGTGTCCTCCTGGGAGCCGAAGCATCTCGCATTTTGGCGCTGGAAACCGGAGATCACTTCAAGGTCAACGGCAGCGAACTTCAGGTGTCGGGTATCCTGGCCCCCACTGGATCCCAGGACGACCAGCTCGTCTTCGCCCGCCTGGACACAGCCCAATCGCTTCTACACAAAGAAGGTCGGGTTTCAATGGTCGAGGTGGCAGCCCTTTGCACTGCCTGCCCTATTGAGGCCATGGTGAGTCAGATATCCAGGGCCCTTCCTGACACTAAAGTTATGGCAATTCAACAGGTGGTACAGAGCCGCATGGAAACACTGGACTATTTCAGACAATTCTCCTACGGAGTAACGGCGGTGTTGGTGCTGGTAGGCAGTCTTGTGGTGCTGGTGACCATGATGGGAAGCGTGAGAGAGCGGACTTCCGAGATCGGTATTTTCCGGGCCATGGGGTTTCGGCGGAGCCACGTGATTAGAATAGTTCTCCTGGAAGCGGGGATAATTTCCGCCATGGCTGGTATTCTTGGCTACTTGATAGGCTTCGGTTCCACCAAATTAGCCCTTCCCTTCTTTACCGGTAGCAACAGTATAGGGGTGATTTTCGATCCGGTGCTGGCAGCTGGAGCATTTGCTGCGGCCCTGCTAATGGGTCTGGCCTCAAGTGTCTACCCCGCACTTATGGCGGCTCGAATCGACCCCACCGATGCCCTGCGGGCACTGTAGGAGAGATACAATGAGTTACATCCATGCAGAAAACCTTGTCAAGCAGTACGGTACCGCTGATGCCGCCGTCATGGCCGTAGGAGGCATGAGTTTCCGTATCAAAATGGGCGAGTTTGTGGCTGTGATGGGAGAGTCTGGATCGGGAAAATCCACCCTCCTATCAATGATGGGAGCCCTGAACACCCCCACATCAGGCGAGTACTCGGTGGACGGGCTTGAGGTCTACAAACTGGGACAAGACCAGAGGGCTGACTTTCGCAGGGAATTTCTGGGCTTTGTCTTCCAGAGTTTTCATCTCGTTCCCTACCTCACCCTCCTCGAGAACGTTATGCTTCCCCTGGCCATAGTGAAAATGAGCAGCAAGAAAAAGCGGGCCTTGGCCGAAGATGCCCTGTTACGGGTAGGGCTCAATGGAAAGTCTCACCGATTGCCGGGGCAGACATCTGGAGGTGAGCAAGAGCGCGTGGCCATTGCCCGCGCCATTGTAAACGAGCCGCCCATCCTCTTTGCAGACGAACCTTCGGGAAATCTCGATACCAAAACCACCCGAGAGGTGATGGATCTCTTGAAAAATCTCAATGAAGAAGGGATGACCATCGTCATGGTAACCCACAGCCCAGAGTGCGCCAGCTACACCCGCCGGATGCTGCGGATTTTAGACGGTCTTCTGGTGGAAGATGTTCCGCTGAACGGGTCAAGGGGTGGTATTCAAGCAGTTGTATGTTGATCCCGTGTAATTCCGGCGGCAAATTGCGCTTGGTAATGAGGATCAGGAAATTTAATTATAGATATATGGAGATAAGGACAATGGCAAAAAAGAAAAAAGCACGGAGACCACAACCAAAACAACAACCCGTTGAGAAAAAAGAGTCAAACTTCTGGAAGATCACTGCCATCGTTGCAGTGGTTTTGCTGGCTGGTGTTACAGCGAAAACCATGTTTTCCGGAGGTCAGAGCACAACTACAATCACGCCAATCCAGGCGACCTCATCACAACCAATCCCCATCCAGCCGATAACGGGCCCGTCGCCGGCTGTCCAGGTGGCAACGTCCACAGCAACAAACTCGATAGAGGACCAAGTTCGTCAGGTGGCCGTGAATTTCAAGTGCGCCTGCGAGGGCTGTGGAGAGCTGCCTCTGGCTGAGTGCCAATGCGACATGCCCAAGGGAGCGGTGGAGGAGAAAAGTTTCATCCGGACAAAATTGCTTGAAGGTAACACCGTCCCTCAGGTTATCGAGCTCGTGGACAAAAAGTACGGCCTCCGGGTATAAAAAAGGCGATCCCTCTCCCCCAAATGTTGAGGAAAGGGATCGTCTGAATGTCTTTCTTTTTGCGGCGTTGGACTGCTTTTTAGTTCCAGCAGGGGCCGTAGCCGCCACGACCGTAGCCACCATGCGGACCGGAATTTCCATATTGGCCGTAATGACCGTGTTGTCCATGGTGAGGCCCCATACCGTAGCCGTATCCTCCCCCGCCGGCTCCCCTGCCGGATCCTCGGCCAGAGCTGGCGTTTGGCGCAATTTTGCGAGCTTCCAGCTCAAAGTTTATTCTTTGCTCGCTCATCTTGGCTTTGAGGGCGCTGATTTCTCGCTGCAGAGTCCTGGCCTTCTTGGCATCAGGATCGGCTGCATCCAGCGCGCTATTGAGTTCCGCCGACTTGTTCCAGATCTCATCTCTGAGTTTGGCCGTGTCGTTGTAAAAACTCTGCTCAAGTTTTTCCAGCTCTGCCCGCTGACTCTCGGTCAGGTTGCCATACTGTCCACTCTCACTCCCGCCAGAGCCGGGGCCGCCATAATTTCCGCCGCGACCCCAACGGTGTGCAAAAACCGGAGCCGTCAGAACACCCACTAACACCAGAATTCCAAGAATTGTTACCAACTTTTTCATTTTTCTTAACCTCCATTTATTGATTATGATTGCTCGCCGTTCGCTTCCCTTAATGGCAATGTCCATGCCATAATGTCATTATCAATCTAACCAGTTAATTTTACATCAATTTTGCGACATACTATCATGTTTATCTAGCTGCTGACCTTGACGTCGCCCCCCAGAGTGGATACTTTTTATCCATATTGCCAATGAAAAAGTATGCAGGTGGGTAAAAAGTATCCATCACGTTTCTGTGCCCATGAAGAGGTAACTATTAGCAAAGCCCGAGTCAAGCGGGTCATTAAAGGAAGTGGCTGAAAAAAGAGGACCTGGTCCACAAATTGCTTTGGGTATTCCTTTGGCGAGCATGGTAGTGCAAGTGGCAATTCTTTCATCACGAGCACTGATTACGTCATTCTGGAAGTCGCGAAGCCCGCCTGCGGCGGGGAATCCAGCGCAGACGAAGGTTTTTTGGATACCCCTTCGACTTTGCTCAGGGTGGTGAGCCTGTCGAACCACGTATCGCGACTCCGTCGCGTCGGGTATGACATTTCGGTCTTTTCTCTAATCGTCGATATTAAGATTAACGTGCAACTTCAATGACTGACGCGCACAAAAAAAATCTCTGGCTCTCCTTGTCTCCCTGGGCTGTTCTGGGCAGCTTGGCCGTATTGGCTCCTATAGTCTTTTTTCTGGCCAGCAGCAGCATCAAGGAGAACAGGGAGAACATGACCAGACTTCTGGTTGAGAAAGGTGCTGCACTCATCCGCTCCTTTGAGGCTGGGGCCAGAACCGGAATGATGGGTATGGGCTGGGGCGGCACACAGCTGCAGCAGTTGTTGGTAGAAACTGCCAAACAGCCCGACATTCTTTACCTGGTGGTAACTGATGAAAGCGGATATGCAGTTGCCCACAGCAACCCTGAACAAATTGGCGAACAATATAAAGATGCCGTGCTTTCTCCACAGGAAGTCGATACGGTGCAATGGCATGAGGTCCAGATAAACAGAGGAAATTTTGCCTTTGAGGTGTACAAACGCTTCAAACCTATTAAGGGCGTGCCATGGCAGGGCCGCATGCGTCATCACGGCATGATGATGCGGGGGCCAGGGTCCGGCAGAGATCCGGCTGACAGGTCTTTGGAGAGCGGCCGAAATGATCAAAATGGGTCGGCTTTATACATATTCGTTGGTCTGGATATGAGTGCCATGGAAACGGCGAGAGTTGAGGCCAGGCGTCATACGGTGGCCATGTCTATTGGGGTGCTGCTGATTGGTCTTGCGGTAATGGTCTCCCTTTTCCTGGCCCAGGGCTACAAACTGGCAACCCGCACCCTGGCAAAAGTACAGGCTTTTACAGACCAGGTGGTGGAGAATCTTCCCATGGGGCTTGTGGCCACAGACGAAAATGGCAAGGTGGCCGCTTTCAACCAAACGGCAGAGGCAATTCTAGGAGATTCGAGCCACAAGGTTTTGGGGGAAAAGGCGGCAGGGGTTTTGCCTCCAGAGCTATGGCAACTAACTGAGCGCATGGCGACGAAGGGAACGATTGTCGAAGATGAACTCGATTGCCAGACAATTCGAGGTAGCGGACTGCCACTTAGGGTTAGCGCTGCCGGTCTTCACGGCGAAGACAACACTTTTTTGGGTTATGTTTTTATTTTTCGTGACCTGATGGAGGTTCGACGACTGCAGCAGGAGGTGGAGAGAACGAAACGATTGGCCTCACTTGGAAGCCTGGCAGCCGGCGTGGCCCACGAAATTAGAAACCCTTTGAGTTCAGTTAAGGGCTTTGCCACTTATTTCAGGGACAAACTCAAGGATAATCCACAGGATCGAGATACGGCCACCACAATGATCCAGGAGGTGGAACGGCTGGACCGTGTCATCGGCCAACTACTGGAGTTCGCCCGCCCCAGCACCCTCAGAATAAAGCCGGTTCGGCTAGCTGATTTGATCCAACACTCTCTCAAGCTCATCGATGGCGATGCCCGGGCAAAGGGGATCGAGATAAAATCCGAGGTTCCTTCCAACCTCCCGGACGTCCCTATTGATGCGGATAGAATGAGTCAGGTCTTGCTTAACCTTTACCTCAATTCTATGCAAACCATTGGTGCACAAGGCATTTTGGAAGTTAAGGTCTCCAGGGATGAGACGAGGAAACTAACAACAATCATTGTTGCCGACAACGGGGGTGGCATAGATCCAGCGGATCAGGAGCACATTTTTGATCCCTATTTTACCACCAAACCAGACGGTACCGGCCTTGGTCTTGCCATAGTGCACAAGATTATTGACGCTCACCATGGAACTGTAAAAGTGAAAAGTACACCAGGCCTCGGTACCACAATAACTCTAATCCTGCCGGATGCAGAGGAGGAGCAAGATCGTGGCTAAGCTTAGTTCTCCGGGCAGCATACTGGTGGTTGACGACGATCGGGCTCATCGAACCATGCTGCGCACCTTGCTGGGAGGGTGGGGATATGTGGTGCAGGAAGCGGACGATGGTGCTCGGGCCATCGAACAGGTACACGAAAAATCATACGATCTAATTCTGATGGACGTTCGTATGGTTGAAGTCTCCGGGCTGGAGGCCCTGTCTGAGATAAAGAGCTATAACCCAGCCATCCCCATCATCATCATGACTGCCTACTCCTCGGTGGAGACGGCTGTGGAGGCCTTGAAAAAAGGAGCGTACGACTATCTAAGCAAACCACTGGACTTCGATGAACTCGAACTGGCCATTGGCAGGGCCATGGATCATACTCGACTGAAAGAGGAAAACCGTGCCCTCAAAGAGAGACTTGGGGTCGGCTTCAACACCGGCGATATAATTGGTCACAGCCGGGTTATGGTGGAATTACTGGAGACCGTGGCCTTAGTGGCGCCCACCGAAGCCACAGTACTCATCACCGGAGAATCTGGAACGGGAAAGGAACTCATTGCCAGCGCAATTCATTTGAACAGCCCACGCCGAGAGAAGCCATTCATCCAACTGAACTGTGCTGCCATTACTGAGACCCTGTTGGAGTCAGAACTTTTCGGCCACGAAAAAGGGGCATTTACGGGTGCAGACCGCCGCAAGGAAGGCAGATTCCGACTGGCGAACCGTGGCAGCATCTTTCTGGACGAAATTAGCGAGATGTCCGTGGCCATGCAAGCCAAGCTGCTACGGGTGCTCCAGGAGAAAGAGATTCAGAGGGTTGGTGGAGAGGAAGTCTTGAGAGTTGATGTCCGGGTAATAGCAGCTACCAATAGAGACTTAAAAGCAGAGATTAAGGGTGGCCGGTTTCGCGAAGATCTCTACTACCGCTTGAACGTGGTTGCCCTGGCTGTGCCTGCCCTGAGGGAAAGACGCGAGGATATACCCCTTTTGGCCCAGCATTTTCTCGATTCTTTTGCTGAAAAAAACCGCAAACACATCAAGGGCTTCACCCCTCAGGCCATGGATCGGTTGGTACGATACGACTGGCCGGGAAACGTGCGTGAACTGATGAACGCTATTGAGCGCGGTGTAATTCTGTGCCGGGGCGACTATGTTTCTGAAATGGATTTTCCCCTCTCGGTCAGCGATGTTCCCGCCCCGGAGCGGGAGGCGGTTAGAGAAGAGTTGCTGGCGGACCTACCCCTGGAGGAAGTGGAAAAGGTAACCATCTTGAAGACGCTCGAATCGGCAGGCGGCAACAAGAGCGAAACTGCCAGAAGGCTCGGCATCACCCGGCGAACTCTTCATAAGAAGCTGAAAAAATACGGCGTAATGTAATCTCTCCTCCTGCCTTGAAAACTTTCCATATCTTGTGCCAATGTAAATCCCAGGAGAGTGTAAATTAAGGGATGTAGTCTGCAGTTCTCCCCTCTTTTTTAAGCTACCCACTTCAAACCAATGGTGACTCCTCGCATTGACAGGGCTGTTGGAACGACTGTATAGTGCTGTTAGTTGATTTCCTGTAAATCCAGCCCAAACCATATATCTTAGATTTGATCATCTATTTTCAGATTTTTGAGGGACAACAATGAAAGAATAAGGTTCAAGCTATTGGAAGATGGTGGCTTACCTTGGGTGCTACGGGTAGGAGCGTCGCAAAACTAGTTGGCTCCAGGTGCAAGCAAAAGCATCACTGGAGAAGATTCTTACTTGTGGCAGCCGCCAGGGCACTTTGGAGTGATTTTTTTCATCTGTATAGATGAAGAAAGGAGGCAGGAATGTCAGACCCAATTTCTATTGGTTCACGAAAGTTACTTGTTCTCTTACTGATACTGATCGGCTTCGCTGGATGTACACATAGGGTTTCAGTGGAGCAATATCCAATGAAAGAGGGAATGGTCACCTCTTTTCTTGGAGAGCTACCTGTACACGTTATCAATGCTCAAGATTCTGCGGACGAGGAGTTGATCGGTCAGCTTGGATTTCACAAATACTTGGCGAATCTGCAAGAGTGGACTGATACAGCAATAAGAGTCCTAGAAACTGAGCTACATGATAGAAATATAGTAACCACCACAGAAGCTGAGAAAGAGATCAAACTTGCAATTACAGATGTGGACTTTTATCAGGGTGCTTTCAGCATCCGATGTAAATTAGATCTCAAAGTGGAAACAGGTGATGGGGACGCTAAGGTGTTTACCGGAGACAATAATTCACCCTGGACTCTTTACAGAGCCTGTGGGGGTGCTGTAGTTAGGGCTGTAGGAGCCATGTTAAATGATCCTAATATCTTATACTATCTCAGAAATTAAAACGAACAGTTGGGTGTGACCTCCCTGTGAGTCTGCTTGAACTATTCATTGAACACTGCTGGGCTGCGGCTTTGTTTTTAATGCTTCATTAAGGCCCTGGACTGTTAATTACATACTTTAATCTGCACTCTGCGATTCTCGATCCTCCCACTATATATTGTTGTAGCTTTTAGGACAGATGATCATGGGGAGTCGCATATAATTGCCGGGTGAGCCTTTAACAAGGATTCAATTCTGATAGGGCAAACATGATGGGGCGACTTTCCATATCAATAGCGGTATATGTCTTGTTGTTACTCCTCCTTGGTGGATTTACTGCCTGTG
>Ga0255043_10000255_pt1 | contig 10032 bp, 7 predicted proteins | sample BC1_12_9_MG_FD_182778 | JGI IMG/M metagenome (GOLD analysis project Ga0255043, IMG submission 182778) | Seawater microbial communities from Strait of Georgia, British Columbia, Canada - BC1_12_9 | ecosystem: Environmental > Aquatic > Marine > Strait | place: Canada: British Columbia | collected... | reverse complement strand
TAAATGGTTAAATGGAGTTATTGGGGGAGAACTACTAAGCTGAAACCGGTCAGAGGCAAATCTTAATGAGCCCGATGCAGGTCTATAGTCATATTAGCTTTAGTTAAAATTTCTTTTCCCGGGCTATTACCATTCTCTTGAGCCATGGGGAGCAATATGTGAAAAGTCGTTCCCTCGGAACTGCTCTTCAATGATACACAACCACCATGGTTCTGCACTATGCCAGCTACTGCTGACAGGCCGAGGCCACGTCCCAGTGCCCTTGTTGTGTAGAATGGGTCAAAGATTTGTTTGGAGATATCTTCAGGGATGCCTGGTCCTGTATTTGATATGTCTATGGCTATATACTTGCCTGCAGGATGAACATTACAGAATGCACATTGCCAATCTGTTTTTTTGTTTATATTGGAAGAATTTACAGTCAATGTGCCGCCTTCCTCTTCCATGGCTTCAAAAGCATTGGTAAAAATATTTACCAGCATCTGTTTCATCTGGCCGGGATCAGCAACCACAGGCCAGAGGGTTTTTTCCAGATGATGCACTGTTTTTATTTTTGATGCTGCTCCAATATGAACAATTTTCAGGGTTTGTAAGATGATGGAGTTCAGAACAAGCTCTTCCAGTTTGTAGGTTCCTCCCTTGGCGTAGGCCAAAAGCTGGGTGGTTAGGTCACTCATACGATGTGCTGCACTGCCTATTGCCTCCACGATTCCGCATTCTTCCTCTTTTGGTGCTGACCCCATTTGTAAAAGATCTACATTGCCGATAACTGTGCCCAGGAGATTGTTAAAATCATGGGCTATGCCTTTTGCAATGAGAGCTATGGATTGGTCTTTCTGCTGTTGGAATAGACGTGCCCGAAATTCCTTTTCTTCTTCTGCAAGGCGTAATTTTTCTGTGATGTCCCTCCCCACTTCGATAATGCCGCTAATCTTACCGTCACTTCCAAAAATTGGAGAAGCACTGAGCTCAACAGCATATTCGGTTCCGTCGGCACGCTTGTGTCGATGGATGAGGGTCACAGGTCCTTTAGATTCAATAACTTTTTTCAAGGGGCAGGGATGTTCTTCTCCGTGGCATGGTTCGTTTGAATGATGAGATATCTTGTAACAGAGATGGGCATCCGTCAGGGGAAGGGCAATGGCATGCAGTTCGCTTGCTGTCTTGTTTATGAGGCGTATGTGGTAATTTCTGTCAATTACCATGATGGATTCAGTGACACCGTCAATGACTGACTGGAGAAAAGCCCTGATTGATTCAAGTTCATTTTGTGTCTGTTTCAGTTCTGTAATATTATGAGCCACCCTGACAGAACCGATGTAGTTACCCTTGTCATCATTAAGCGGAGTGATGCTGACAAGGTAATGATGATTGGGGCGCTCTTCGTAGATTTCAATGGAATTCCCTTCGCAATATGCAGCAATGGAATCCGGAGAAGTTAGTTCATCAGGGGTCTCAGTGCCATGTACGAGCAGATGAAAATTTTCACCAATGAGATCTTCCGGAGTAGAGTTGAGGTGATCGGCCATACTTTCATTGACGCGCAGAATCCTGTTTCTGCTGTCAAGGATAGTGATCATGTCAGGAACTGTATTAAAAGTCTGCTCCCACTCCATTTTTGCCCGGTTAATTTCTTCCTGGGCCAGCATTCTTTCAGTTATATTACGGGCAATGATCTGTAGTGCAGGTTTGTCGTCAAAGGTAATTGGTTTTTCGGATGCCTCGATAGCAATCCTGGTGCCATCTTTAAGAAATCCGACTGTTTCGTAACGGGTTTCATTGCCATTATCAGGGGCAGAATTGTTGCGTTGGAGTGCATTTTTATCTGGAGCTTTTACCGATTGCATCAAGGACTCAATCTTCATGCCAAGTAATTCATCATACGCAAAGCCGAAAATATCCGGAAAGGACTTATTGGCCCATTTGATTTTCCCATCAATTGAAACCGCTACCCCATCTGCCATTTCTTCAGAAAGATTACGGAACTTCTTTTCGCTTTCTATGAGTGAATCCTCAATTTCCATCCTTTTTTCAAAATCCTGTCTCATGTAGATGGAAAAGATATAAAGGGAGAAGATGGGGAATATGAAAAAAAGAAAAGCCGGGGGAAAGAGCATCTCAGCAAAATATTCAAAACGGTCAAAATAGTTGGTTACACCACCTTCTTTAAGGACATTTGATACCCCCACCAGGAAATAAATAAGAAGGAACAGGGTAAGGAATATTCTCGAGGGGTGGCCCAGCAGGTTTTTTTGAATGCGGAAGGCCAGGAGCAAAGCCAGACCAAAACCGATGGTTGAAAAGATATGGAATATAAAAGTCAGGTCCACTTAAGGCGTCTCCCCAGGGATTGAGATATCCGGACCTTGGTAAAAACTGTCTTGAGAGTAAAGGTCATTCATTTTTATGCAAGATGACAATTCATTCATTATGAAAATTTATGCAATGAATAGACCAGGAAGGGGGGAAAAGTCAACCAAAATTGAATCATTATTCAGTATAAATTACCTAAAAATACTTCATAATTAAAGTAAAAGATGTTAGGAAAGTTTATCCTCTTTGTAAATTTTTACCTTATAGATGCTGGTGCTTTTTCTGTCCTGTGGGGTCTAGTGGTATAAATTGTAATTAATTCAGCATGTTAATGCTACTTTATTTTAAGGGGCAGTAAAATGAATAATCAAGTTTAAGCAGAAATTGGTACTGCGTTTTCATGGGGGTGCAGTCATTTTTTAACAGAAAAAAATGATTGAATTGCCATTCATAAAAATGTCTTTTTGCTTGCAATTTAAAAAAAAAACCGTATATTCTTTCTGCCACAGAAGTGTGGCATTATGTCTCAGAAGTGTTGTGGAGTATGGAGTTGCTACATTTTTCAGGTTTGTGTCTTTAGTAAAAAAGCAGAGTGAAGGAAGCGTTAAAAAATATCTGAGGGGGGGATAAAGATGTTATACGTTGCAATTTTTATAATTCCGCTTTTCCTGATGTTGTTATTTGCATCGGTAAAGATGATTACTCAATATGAACGCGGCATTTTTTTCCGGATGGGTAAGGTGCGCGATCCAAAAGGTCCTGGTCTTCTTATCAGAATTCCTCTTATCGACAGACTGGTACGCGTTGATTTGCGTACAGTAACTTTGGATGTGCCGGCCCAGGACATCATTACCAAGGACAACGTTTCAGTACGGGTCAGTGCGGTTGTTTATTTCAAAGTTGTAGATCCTGTCAAAGCTATCATTGAGGTTGAAGATTACGAAATGGCCACCTCTCAACTTGCCCAAACCACGCTTCGAAGTATTTGCGGTCAGGATGAGTTGGATCACATGTTGTCAGAACGTGATGCAATCAACTTGAAAATGCAGGAGATACTTGATCATGAAACCGAGCCATGGGGAGTGAAGATCAGCAGGGTTGAGGTCAAGGAGATAGATCTCCCCGATAGTATGCAGCGGGCTATGGCAAAACAGGCTGAGGCAGAGAGGGAACGGCGTGCTTCAATTATCAATGCTGACGGTGAATTGCAGTCAGCGACAAAATTGTGTGAAGCGGCAGCCTTGATTGCCGAGCATCCGGCGGCGATTCAGCTTCGGTATTTGCAGACGATAAGGGAAATAGGGGTGTCGGATAAAAACACTACATTGATTCCGGTGCCAGTGGATTTAATAAAAACGATTTTACCAAAATAATTAATTAGAACAGGATACAGCGAATAATGATACAAGCAGATTTAAGACGAATTGGTCTGGGGGGATTTTTCCTGATTATTGCATTATTCTTGGTATTAACACCGGTCACGGTGCTGGCCGTGACCGATGATGACTGTCTGGATTGTCACAGTGAAGAGGATATTGTTGCTGAGAAGGACGGGGAGGAATATTCCCTCTACGTTGATGAGCAGGTATTTTTAAACTCTTTGCACGGTGAGAATGGATGCGTCTCCTGCCATGAAGATGCAGAGGTTGAGGGGGATGAACATCCCTTTCCATTGGCACGTGTGGACTGCGCAAACTGCCATGATGAGGTTGGTGAAATTTATGCTAACAGCCTTCACGGTCAGGCTCTGGAAGCCAACGATCCTTATGCTCCTTACTGTTCAGATTGTCACGGCAAGCATGACATTCTTTCACACGACAACAGGAAATCAAGAACCTTTATAATGAATATTCCCTTCACATGTGGCGGTTGTCACCGTGAGGGAACGGGAATGACCAAAACACATGATATATCAAAGCATAATGTTCTGGAAAATTATTCCATGTCCATCCACGGTGAGGGACTGTTGCGAAAGGGGCTGACAGTAACAGCAGTCTGTTCCAGTTGTCATACTTCCCATAATGTTTTACCGCACACTGATCCGAACTCTACAATCAGCCGCCAGAATGTGGTTAAAACCTGCATGAAATGCCACGCCAATATCGAGGATGCTCATACGAAAATTATCCGCGGTGAATTGTGGGAAAAAGAACCGCATTTGATTCCAGCGTGTGTTGAGTGTCATGGACCTCATAAAGCCAGAAGAGTTTTGTATGAGGATAGCTTAAATGACTTGTTCTGTCTGAAATGTCATGGCAATCCGGATCTCAAAAAGATAATGGCCAATGGTGATGAGCGAAGTCTGTATGTTGATGTAGATAATTTTGAACACTCAATCCATAAGGAAAAACGTATTGCCTGTGCCAAATGCCACGTTAATATGGATCATAAAAACAATCCGGTCTGCCAGGATTCAGGAAAAGTTGATTGTTCTATCTGTCATGCGCAGGTGGTGGACACTTATAATAAAAGTACCCATGGCATGCTGGCAGCGAAAAATAATAAGAATGCCCCGGTCTGTACCGAATGTCATGGCACCCATGGAATTATGCCCAAGTCCAATTATGAGTCCCCAATATTTGCCCGTAATATTCCGGATCTGTGTGGACGATGCCACAGGGAGGGTGAGAAGGCAGCCCTGCTTTATACTGGGACCCAGCATGATATCGTTAAGCACTACCAGATGAGTATCCACGGTCGGGGGTTGTCGCAGTCAGGGCTTATGGTTTCAGCCACCTGTACCAACTGTCATACGGCGCACAGTATGCTGCCGGCATCAAATCCGGAATCAAGCGTGAACCCTAAAAATATCATTTCTGCATGTGCTCAGTGCCATCTTGGTATTGCTGAAAAGTTTAGTTCCTCGATTCATAGCCCACTGGTTTCAAAAACTGATAAAAAACTTCCAGTCTGTAATGACTGCCATACATCACATACCATCAGCCGTCATGATACTGCGGGCTTCCGTGGGTTGATTCTTGATGAATGCGGTACCTGCCATGAGCATGAAACTGATACCTATTTTGACACCTATCATGGCAAGGCCTCTATGCTTTCAGGTGGTGAGAAGACTGCCAAGTGTTCTGACTGTCATGGGGCCCATGATATTCTACCGGCATACTATAGCGGGTCCCGCCTGAACAGGCGCCATGTGGTGAAAACCTGTAAGAAATGTCATCCTGGCTCCAACAGGAAATTCACCGGCTATCTGACCCATGCCACCCATCATGACAGGGATAAATATCCATATCTGTTTTATACATTCTGGGCCATGACTGGCCTGTTGGTCGGTACGTTTGCTTTCTTTGGAATCCATACGCTTTTCTGGATACCACGCTCCTTCAGGGAACGTTTCAAGAAGCGTCGTCAGCATAGTCGTCAGGCTATTTTGAAGAAGGATGATGATGAGAAGTCGTGATAACAATAAATCAGTTTTAAAGATAATTTGAATATAAACAAAGATGTCGGTAAAGCCGAGAGTTCTTGAGAAGGAAGATTCATTATGGAAAATCCACAAGTAAAATATGTTCAACGATTTACAGTTTTTCCCAGATTTCTGCATTTTCTGGTCATCATCAGCTTTTTGACCCTTGCAGTAACAGGGATGGCGCTCAAGTTTGCTTCGGAAAGATGGGCTGAAATTATTGCTGAGCTTCTTGGCAGTTTTGAGGTGTTAGGCGCACTACACAGGTTAATGGCTGTTGTTACTTTCATTTACTTCGGCTTAACTTTCATCCTTATGTACCAGAATTGGAGAAAATCAGGCAAATCACTGCTGCAGTTTATCTTGTATAAAGACAGCATGATCCCCAATCTGAACGATGCCAAGGAACTTGTTCAGACTTTCAGATGGTTCTTCGGCCTTGGGCCGCAGCCGCAATATGGGCGTTGGACCTATTGGGAAAAATTTGACTTTATGGCGGTCTTCTGGGGTGTTGCTGTTATTGGCGGCACAGGCCTCTGTCTCTGGTTTCCTGAAACGTTTACTTTGGTTATCCCCGGTTATTGGCTTAACATTGCAACAATTATTCATAGTGATGAGGCGCTTCTTGCATCCGGATTTATTTTTACCGTCCATTTTTTCAATACCCACTTGCGGCCTGAAAAATTTCCAATGGATCCGGTGATTTTTACCGGCACCATGCCTTTGGACGAATTGAAGCATGAACGGCCCAGGGAGTATGCCGAACTTGTTGCCAGCGGTAAGCTTGATGAGGTCATAGTGCCGCCGGTACCACGCTGGTTTTTTGTCATCTCCCATGTTTTTGGATTTACAGCACTGGGCATCGGGTTGACTCTCGTCATCTCGATTATCTTTTCAATGGTTTACCTCTATCTGTAATTTGTAAGCTTATTTTATAGTTGAAATTTATTGACAATCATCTTAGAGAAATGAGCATTTTAAATGATATTGACCTGTTTATTTGACTGTGGTATAACGGCTTTCCGGTTAATATCTCCCTGTTCAGCTTGAAGATATCTGTTGTACAGGGTATGGATGCAATGTGGTAGTTTGTCAGATTTTATTTTTCTGATTTATATCCATCTGGTACATATTTTTTTATAATCCAGTTCCAGTTATGAATAGAATATTTACTTATATTTGGGTTGGGCTATACATTTTCGTTTTGAAGATTAGTTGATTAATAATTTGAAGCAGCAGAAACACAAGGAGTACTAAGATGTTAGGGAAGATAAAGAAGGAAACTGCCGAGAGATGGGGGTATATGGGGTTCAAGTCGCTCTTTTCCTCTGGAATTTATTTTAACGTTTTCGCATTTCTTGGATTGGTAACCATTGCCGGTCTGGCTGTGGGGTTGCATGGCACGTATACCGGGTATCATAATGTGTACGGAGTAACGCGCCAGATTCCCTGGGGTGTTCTGATCTCGGGTTATATATTCTGTGTTGTTACCTCCACCGGCCTCTGTCTGGTCTCTTCCATCGGCCACGTCTTTGGCTATGAACCATACATGCCCATTGCCAAGCGGGCCGTTTTTCTTTCCATTGCTTTCATGCTCGGAGGCTTTATCATTATCTTCTTTGATATTGAAAATCCCCATAGAATGGCCATCTACAATCTCTTGTCACCTAACTTCACATCTAACATGTGGTGGATGGGAACATTGTATGGCCTTTATCTTCTCGCCCTGATAGTTGAGTACTTTTTCCTGCTTGACCAGAACCACTCCATGTCCCGGTTGGCAGGACTCTTTGGTGTGCTTTTCGGGGTTGCCGCCCATAGTAACCTGGGGGCAGTTTTTGGAATGCTTCATGGCAGGGAATTCTGGTACGGGCCCTATATGCCCATTTATTTTATTGTTTCCGCCATGATGTCAGGTGGTGCTGCTATTATCTTTTTTTCCTGCCTTGCCTGGAAAATTGATCGTACGGTCCTCACCAGAAGAATGGAGCGGGCAATCATGGCCGTTTGCCAGCTTACTATTCTACTGATAGCAATTATCCTTTTCTTCACATTCTGGAAGATTATCAGTGGTATTGTCTCTCCGGAAAAATATATCGCAATTCAGGCTTTTTTGACCGGGCCCTATGCACCCAACTTCTGGATTGCCGAACTTGGATTCGGTCTGGTCATACCGTTTATTTTGCTGATTCGTTCCAAGGGGATCAATACTAATTTGATGTTCATTGCCACCGGATTCATGTTGGTGGGTATTTTCTTCATGCGGTATGACCTGGTGCTGGCCGGCCAGATTGTACCTGTATTCCATGCCCTGCATGTTGAAGAATACAGCTCTCTTCTTTTGTATACGCCTTCTTTGCATGAGATTTCTGTTGTTACTGCCGGGATTTTAATAGCAATCGTTTTATACCTTGGCGGTGAAAAAGTACTAAATGCACATAAGTTTCAGAAACACGCCATTGTGCCTCCCGGCGCCTTCATCTGCCAGGGTTGTGGCGGCATCCATTATATGAAAGAAGGTGAAAGCCAAGATGATGCTCTCAAACGCCACCATCGCATGCGTAAAGTTGATCGTGAAGACGAGCATGCCTAAGGAAACATAGCGAGAAATTATTTATTATTTTTTAAGTATAAATTAAGGGGTAGAGGTTAATGAAACTCACAAACATAGATCTTGAAAAATTGATCCCGGAAAATCTGACTTCCGTTACGAAAATGGAGCGGAGGGCGTTTCTGAAAATAGGACTAGTGATTACCGGGGTGTTTGCCGGTGGCCGCATTCTGTCTGTTACTTCTAATGTAAGTGAGGCCTTTGCCTCAGGAAAGGATTTTGTTGAGCAGTATCCTTATAAACCACACTACAGCATGGTGATTCGGCAGGGACTTTGTATTGACTGTGAGCGGTGCCTTAAGGCCTGTAAAGAAACAAATAGTGTCCCTGACTACGGGTATCGAACAAGGATTCTAACCAAGATTGTTACTGATGCTGTTGGCAGAAAGCGTGAATTTATTCCGATCCTCTGCAATCATTGTAACGATGCGCCATGCACCAGGGCCTGTCCCACCAGGGCCACCTACAAGAACAAGGAAAATGGCATCGTCATGATGCAGAGCAAGAAGTGTATTGGCTGCAAGATGTGCATCCTGGCCTGTCCATATGAAGCCCGTTATTTTAATGCGGAACGTCATGCCATTGACAAGTGCAACTTCTGCTGGGATACTCGTCTCTCCAAGGGTGAGAAATTAACCGCCTGTTCTTATGTCTGTCCAACAGGCGCCAGGATTTTTGGTGATATGTCTGATCCTGATAATGTTGCGTATAAAATGGTGCATCAGGTTGAAAAACAGGTCTGGGTGCTGCGGCCGGAATCAGGAACCAAACCTAATGTTTTCTACATGAAGGCCACCCGTTCCTCACCATGGGATCTCCGTAAACAGGACGGGGCGAGATAAGAGAATTTTTTAAAGAAACAACCTTGCCCAGATAAACTGGATAAGTATTTCAACCAAATTGTTTTCTGTTAGAAAACACAGAAAAATTTGTAAGAGACTAAAATTTCATACTGAATGTGAACAAACGGTGAGAATTATGAAAAGAATGGCTTTATTACTGTTAGCTTCCCTGCTGGTCGCTTCATTTTTATTTGGCAGCTTGGTGGCGTTTGCCGAAGACGAAGAAGAGCATGGGGGGGATATAATCTATACCAAACCGCTGAAAGCAGTTATCTTCAGCCACAAGGCCCATACAGAAGATATCGGTCTGGAATGTGACTGGTGTCATGAGGAGACCTTTGAGATGGAGGCTCTCCATATGCAGGAGAATACAGACTTCACCATGGATAGCCTGTGTAACGAAAATTACTGCGGTACGTGCCACAACGGTGATATCTCCTTTTCCACCACCACCCAATGTGCCCGTTGCCATATCGGAGTAAAGGGCTATAATGATCTGGTCCGGCAGGGGAAGTTAGAACCTGCGGAAGGTGAAGAGATACCCGAGGAGCAGAAACCCGGACATTGATCCGGTATTAGTAAAAAGAGCAGTAATTAAAAATGCATAACAATAAGTTATTAGTCAGGATATTTTTGAAGGGAGAAAATAATGTTTAATGAAAAAAATCTCATAAAACGTATGGGATTAATAGTAATGCTTGTTGCCTGCGGTTTTGTTTTCTTGGGGCAGCCAAACCCGGCCCAGACGGAAGAGAAAGCTCCGGATTATGTAGAAAAAGCAAAGTATGATGCAGAAAAGGCCCGGGCCAATGCAGAAAAGACATGGCCGAAGCAGAAATGGC
>Ga0255043_10000253_pt1 | contig 10050 bp, 9 predicted proteins | sample BC1_12_9_MG_FD_182778 | JGI IMG/M metagenome (GOLD analysis project Ga0255043, IMG submission 182778) | Seawater microbial communities from Strait of Georgia, British Columbia, Canada - BC1_12_9 | ecosystem: Environmental > Aquatic > Marine > Strait | place: Canada: British Columbia | collected... | reverse complement strand
CGCGGCTCGTCGACCCGGACTTCGACAGGACCAAGGTCGAGGAGTTCACCGAGGGGCTCGCGCGCTACTTCAAGGAGAACGCGAGCGCGGCTCCCATGGCCATTTTTCGTTTGAGGAAATTTGCCCATAAATATGCTCGTGGCTTCGACGACTACGACGTCCTCATGAATCCGACCGTGACCATGCCGCCGCCGGAGCACGGTTACATCGGGCCAGAAGTTCCATTCGACACATTGCTCGAGCGTACGAAGTGGTTCATCCCGTTCACACCGACGCAGAACGTCTCCGGTGGCCCGGCCATGTCGCTACCCTTGGGCCGAAGCAATGAGGGGCTCCCTCTCGGCGTGCAGTTCGCCTCGGCACTGGGTGACGAACGAACGCTTCTCGAGCTCGCATTCGAAATCGAAGCCGCTGCGCCTTGGCCTAGCCTAGTGTGGTAAGTGTTCGCTCATGAGCGTTCACGACTTCATCCGCGCCCGCTTCGTCCGGACAGCGTACGCTGAGCCGGTCGACGTCACCGGCAAGTCGATGATCGTCACTGGGGCGAGTCCAGGTTCTCTCGGGTTCGAGACGGCTCGGACCCTTGCCTCGTGGGGAGCTTCGGTCGTGATCACGACGCGCTCGAACCCCGACGCTGCCGCCGATGCGCTGCGGGCGCGGTTGCAGTACGCCGAAGCGCGCCAGAGAGTCTACGCGCACGAGCTCGACCTTGCGTACAGCGATTCAGTAGCGAGCTTCGTTCGATGGCTTGTCGAAAACCACGGGGACAGGCTCGATGCGTTGATCAACAATGCCGGGATCCACTTGGACTTGCTGTCTCGCTGGAAAGAGCCTCGCCTCACAGACGACGGCTTCGAGATTCACTGGCGGACGAACTATCTGGGCAGCGCGCATCTCACACATCTGTTGCTTCCGCTGCTCGAGAGAACGGGCCGGGCGACCGGCGATGCACGCGTCGTCAACGTGGTCTCGCACCTGCACGTAAAGGGATCGAACGACGACCTGTTTGGAAGAACGAGGCCGTACGATTCCTGGGCAGCCTATGGCAACTCCAAGCTCGCGCTCATGCATATGACCCGCGAGCTTCAACGTCGCTATGCTGAGCAGTCTCACCTGCAGGCGTACTGTCTGCACCCGGGGTCGGTCTTCACCAAGGTGGCCGACAAGGGGCTCGAAGGGACGGGCATGATCGAGAAGGCACGCAATGCGCTGTCACCCGTCGAAGCCTTTTTCCTCAAGACACCCGAAGAGGGCGCCCAGACCCAGATTCACTGCGCGACGTACCCCCGGCTGCCTGGAGGGCTTTACTACGAGGAATGCCATCCTGCCGAGGCCAGCAAAGACGCGGAGGATGCGGGAGTCGCGGCGCGGCTTTGGACCGAAACGGAAGCTTGGGTAGGGACTTAGGGACACGGGGGGGGGTGAGCCGCGAGCACGTCGGCCAGTATCGCCGGCTCGCCGGTGATGATCGCCGTAGAGCCCTTGGCGATCTGCTCCTCCATCAAGTCCGCGATCTGCTCGTCCGTCAGGTCGGCAGTATCCACCACCAACACGTTGACCTGTAAGTCTGCGTCGCGGGCGCTCTTAACTATGTCGCCCGACACAGAGGAGCCCGGATGGATCGCGTCTTGTTTCAGCGCGAGGGCCTGCTCTACCTCAGCCTCCCCCGTTTCATCAGACACGATCGCAGAGTAGTACCCGGGCCGTTCAGTCTTGATGAGGGCGGCGGCCGTAGCATCGAGGGACGAGAAAATGGTTCGACCTTCACCACCAATACGGGTGACCTCCTCAAGGACCGTTCGCACGAGCTGCTCCGGCCCGGTCGTGTCGGTCAGGCATGGGGGCTCGAACACCTTCAACTGAAGGTTGATGAGTGCGGTGCCATCGACCGCGCTGTAGACCTCGAGCAAGCTCGGTGGCGGCTCCTCCGTGGGGGCCCCTGCGCCGTCGAGTAGCCGGCAGGCCTGGATTTCGTTGAGCGTCATTGCGCTCACGCAACCCGTGCAGTTCGTGGTTCGATCGAGCGTGTCGTCGTGCATCGCGACGACCTTGCCGTCCTGGGTGATCGCGGCATCGAGCTGCACGCCGTCCGCACCTTCCTTCATGGCCGCCAAGAAAGAAGAGATCGAGTTCTCAGGAAACGGATGGCCCTCTCGAGTCGGCCCGGTGCCGCGGTAGCCGATGTTCGCCGAGCACCTGTCGTTGAAGATACGCACGCTGAGGATGCGCACGCGCACGTCGTCCCTGGGCGCCGTCCCCAAGCAAAGGTTTCGCGCGGCCCACTCGGTTTCGCAGGCCGTGGCATCGCACTTCAACTCGTTGGGGTCCGGCGGGTCCACCACGTTGCGGGTAACGCACGCATAATAAGCCTCGGTTTCGTTCTGGCAGACGACGGTCAGTGCTTCGTTGGTCACACGTTCGCAAGTCGTCGTCTGCTGCTCGAACGCCGGGTCGTTCTCGTCGCAGTAGTCACAGCACTTCTCACAGTATTCGACCGCTAGCGGTTGGATCGGTGCTGGACCCGACGAGGAGCCACACGCCAATGCCAAGCCCAACAAACCTACAGACAGACCCCGAATCATGAAACCTCCGCCAAGCACCGGTTGTGAGACTAACCTAGGACTGAGGAATCGTCTCGTGCATTTCGAGATCGGAGACGTGCACGTACCAAGGCGCTCGCGAGCCAAAAAAGACGCTGGACGTGGGCTTGAGCCCGGGGTCGTCGTCGAGGCCGCCCGCACCGACGACCATCACCTTGCCGTTCTTGGTCAGCCAGGGCATCGCCGATCCGCAGTCCGTACAGAACGCTGTGCTCCAGTATTTCGCTGTCGGGAGCTCGAAGCGTTTGACCTTGGCCTCCCCACGCTCCCAGCTGAACTGGCCCACTGGAACGAAGATGTTCGCTACGTTGGACGAGCCGGTTTTCTTCCGGCACCGGCTGCAATGGCAATACTGAAAACCCCGGAACGGGCCTTCGATACGGAAGGCAACGGCGCCGCACACGCAAGAGCCTCGAATCGCTTCACCCATCGTCCTCGCTCCTTCCTCGCGGAGGTCACCAGGATGCGGTCGAACGGCAAGCGTGGCCAGCCCTTTTTCGCTGCAGACGAGGCAGGGGAATTCCGGTAGGGTCAGGACTTTCAGTGGAGGCAGTCATGACCGAGCCGATCACGTTACCGGGACTTGTCGCGCGATTGGCGGCGGAACGGCCGGACCACAAGGCGCTCGTAGAGATGGGCCCCGACGGTGCATGGGTTTCGACGACCTGGGGCGAGTACTGGCAGACCGTACGCAACCTTGCAAAGGGTCTGATTGCGCTCGGTGTCCAGCCTGGCGACGGCGTCTCGCTGATTGGCAACAACCGTCGCGACTGGGTGATCTCCCAAATGGGCATCAGCGCGGCCGCTGCGGTCCCTGCGCCGATCTACGTCACCAACACCGTCGACCAGGTCGGGTACATCGTCAAACACTGCCGCGCCAAGGTTGCCATCTGCGATAAGCAAGAACAGCTCGACAAGTACCTCGCCGCGCTCGACCGCGGTTTGATCGAGCTCGACCACATCATCACGATGGATCCGATCGACAGCGAGCGTGACATCGTCACCTCACTTGCCGACGTCATCGCTCGCGGCAGCGCGGCGTCCGATGATGAGCTCGAACGGCGCATGGCTGCCGTCCAACCCGACGACCTCGCACTCCTTATCTACACGTCGGGGACGACGGGCGTTCCCAAGGGCGCCATGTGTACACACCGGGGGATCGACGCGATGGGGCAGGCCCTAGTCGAGACGTATCCGCAGCTCATCGAGATCGACCCGAGCCGCTACGTCAGCTACCTGCCGTTGTGCCATGTGGCCGAGCAGATGATGACCAATTTCATGGGGCTCCACACGGCCAACGAAACTTACTTCTGTGCCGATTTGGCGAAGATCAAGGACCACCTGGTTGCCGCACGTCCGAATATCTTCTTCGCCGTGCCGCGCGTGTGGGAAAAGTTCGAGGCTGCGCTCACAGCAAACCTCCTGACCGCCACAGGGGTCAAGGCGAAGCTCACGGCCTGGGCGCGGCGCGTCGAGCTCGAGAGCTTGAAGAGGTCCGTTGAGACGGGCAAAGAGGTCGACACGTTCCAGCGCCGGCTCGCGAACAAACTCGTCATTTCCAAGATCAAGAGCGCCATCGGCCTCGATGACCTCGTTGGCGCAGGCTCGGGCGCAGCGCCGGCCTCGCTTTCGACGTTGGAGTTCTTTGCCTCGATTGGCGTTCCCATTCTCGAGGGCTTCGGCATGACCGAGACCACCGGCCTGGCTACGGCACAGCCGCTCGGGATGCCCCGCTTCGGCACCGTGGGGCAGGCACTGCCGGGCGTCGAGATCCGCATCGCGGACGACGACGAGATCCTTCTGCGGGGGCCCAACATGGTCTCTGGCTACCTGTACATGCCCGAGCAGAGCGCTGCGCTCTATACCGACGACGGCTGGCTGTGCACCGGCGACCTCGGCGCCGTCGACGAAGACGGTTTTCTCAGCATCACCGGGCGCAAAAAGGACCTATTGATTACCGCAGGGGGCAAGAACGTCGCACCTGCTGAGATGGAGAACCACCTGCAGGGGATTCCGGGAGTCGGTCAGGCCGTCGTGGTTGGTGATCGCCAGCCTTATCTCTGCGCGATCTTGGCCCTCGAAGAAGAGGCGGTTCCCGACCTGTGCAAGGCCGCTGGCGTGCCGGTCGCGCCCCTAGCCGAAGTCGCCCGCAACGAGCAGGTCCGCGCCTTCTTGACCGACCGGGTCGAGTCAGACTGCAACAGCAAAGTGGCCAGGTACCAAACGATCAAGAAGTTCGAGGTGCTCCCCCACATGCTGAGTGTTGAAGGTGGAGAGCTGACGCCGACCATGAAGGTCAAGCGCAACGTCATCAACGACAAGTACAAAGCGATTATCGACGGCATGTACAAGTCTGGAGCCGCCCCGTCCCCAGAGGCCCGGGCATGAAGCCTTTGGCCCTTTATTTTCTGCGCCCAACTGACTAGAAGGACCCCTAATGAGAAAATCTGTCTTCGTCATCGGAGCCTTACTCGCTCTATCCCTGGCCGTCGTCGGGCCTGCCGTCGCGGAAGACCCCGAGTTTCTCATGGAGGTCGGGACGGTCGCTCCAAAAGGAAGCCCCTGGGCCGAACAGCTCCAGCGGTTCAAGGCTGAGGCCCAGGAGAAAACCGGTGGTCGCTTGAAAGTGAAGCTCCGGCTCGGACGCGGGAACGAGCGCTCCTTGGCGCGCCGCGTTCAGATGGGGAGCATGCAGGCGTTTGCCGGCTCGGTCGGCGGGATGAGCTCGATCGTTCGCGAGGTCAACGTCATCGAGGCGCCGTACGTGTTCGACAGCTTCGCAAAGGCCGACAAAGCGCTCGACGATGCTGAGGTCATTGCGCAGGTCAAGAAGGTCCTTTCGAAGCGCGGGCTGATCTTCGGAATCTGGGCGGAGAACGGATACCGTTCGTACTTCAGTGGCCAGAAGATTCGCAAGCTCAGCGACATGAAGGGCATACGCTTCCGTTCACAAGAGTCGATGGTGCATGTCGCAACCTACGAAGCATTCGGCGCGACGCCCGTTCCCATCGACAATGGCAACACGCTCATGAGCGTGCAGACGGGGGTCGTCGACGGGTTCGACAACACCCCGCTCTTCGCGATGGCCGCGAGCTGGTACCAGGGGCTCAAGGAGGGAGAACGCAACATCTTCCTCAGTCGCCACTGCTACCAACCTGCGGTCCTCGTCTACTCGAAGAAATGGTTTGAAACGCTTCCGAAAGACATCCAGGAAGTCATCACGAACATGCCCCACGACCTCACCATCTGGGGCCGAAATCAGGTTCGGAAGATCGAGCCCGTGCTGCTCAAGAACCTGAAGCGGTACGGGTACGACATCTACGATCCGTCGCCGGAAGAGCTGGCGCCCTTCAAGGCGGCGCAAAAAGGTGTGCCTGATCGCGTTGCAAAAGAGATGGGGCCTGAAGGGGTTGCGCTCCTCGAGGCAATCCGTAAGACGTTCTGAGCCTCGAACCCATGAAACCGCACGTTCTTCAAGTCACGAGCACCTCGCGCCCGAACTCCACCCTCAAAGCTCGGCGGATGCTCGGCAAGTACCGCATCCGGCGCCGCATTGGGGCCGGGGCGTTTGCGACCGTCTATGAGGCCTATGACACGATCGAAGGGATCCCCATTGCGCTCAAGGTTCCCCATCTCGATCAGCTCGACAAAGACTCCCTGAGCGCGATCCATCGTGAGGTGCGGCTGACCGCGCGGCTCGAGCATGAGAACATCCTCCCGCTCCGCAACGCGATGATGATCGACGGCCACTTCGTGATCGCGACTCCGCTTGGTGAGCAGACCCTCACCGACCGGTTGCGGTATCGCCTCGGCCCGAAGACCGCGTTGTCGTACACCGATCAGTTGCTCGACGCGCTTGCATACGCCCATGAGGTGCGGGTCATTCACTGCGACATCAAGCCAGACAACGTGATCCTCTTTCCCGAATGCCATGCTCGCTTGGCCGATTTCGGCATTGCGAAAGTCGCCCTCCGGACTCGAACGATCATGGGCTCGGGGCAAGGCACCGTCGGCTACATCGCTCCCGAGCAGGCCATGGGAAAGCCGTCTTTTCGCTCTGACGTATTCTCGATGGGATTGGTGATCTACCGAATGTTTGCCGGAGAGTTGCCAGCCTGGCCGTTTGATTGGCCGCTACCGGGTGCGGATCGGCTTCGCCGCACGGTCAGCCGGGATTTCGTCAGCTTCCTTCGCCGCTCGATCGAAGTGCACGAGCGTAAGCGGTTTCGCGATGGCGTGCAGATGCAGCGGGCCTTCGATGCGGTGGCGCCGAGGGCGCTTCGAACGTCTACGGGCAGCCGGAGACCAGCACCGTGAGCGAAGCCCACATCTTGGCGGATGTGGACATGGCGCGGGGCGAGCGCTTCGAGCTCGGTGGCGGTGAGGCGGTGGTACTCAGCCTTGCGAAGCCGGGAAGGGACGGCCCGAACGAAGACGCTGCGGCGGTGATTTCGCTTGGCGAGCAGGCCGGTGTGGCGGTTGTTTCCGATGGCGCCGGAGGTCACCCGAGCGGCGCGAAGGCGGCGGCGCTCGCGGTGCGTGCGGTCTGCGACGCCGTGGTGGCGCTCGGAGGAGATCTAGAGAACCTTCGGGGCGCGATCATCAACGGCTTCGAGTCGGCGGACCGGGCGATCTCGGAGCTCGGGACCGGCGCGGCCGCGACCCTCGCGGTCGTCGAGATTCAGGGCACGCACATGCGCGCCTACCATGCGGGCGACTCGATGGTGCTGGTCACCGGGCAACGCGGACGCATCAAGTGGCTGACCATCCCGCACTCCCCGGTCGGCTACGCGGTCGAGGCCGGTTTGCTGGATCGCGGGGAGGCGCTGCATCACGAAGACCTCCACCTGGTGTCCAATCTCTTGGGTAGCCAGGACATGCGCATCGAGCTCGGAGCCACCGTCAGCCTCGCGCCCCGCGATACCGTCGTGCTAGCGAGCGACGGGCTCAGCGACAATCTCCACTTGGAAGAGATCGTTGAGGGTGTGCGCAAAGGGCCGCTCCAGCGAGCCGCAGACGAGCTGGCTGCCCTCGGGAGGAAGCGCATGGAGGCGCCAGCCGAGGGAGCGCCCTCCAAGCCGGACGATCTCACCTTCATTGCGATCCGGCGACGTCCTAGCGCAGGAAGTCTACGACTCGGCGGTTGACCTCGTCCTGGCGTTGGATCGTGACGCCGTGTCCGGCGCCTTCGATCTCAATCCACGTTACGTTGTTTAGACTTGCTTGCAGGAGCTCCATGTGTTCGCGTGAGATCTCCGCGTCTTCCGATCCCCACAGGAGCAGGGTGGGTAGGCCACCGAGGGCCGCGTACGTGTCGCGGTAGCTCGTCAGGGCGTCGGTGCGCGACATCGACAAGAGGGCCTGCTCGTACCCTTCTAAGCGAGTCTGCTCTTCGAAGCGTTGCGCGTAGCTTGGGTCAGCGCCTGACGCCTGAAAGAAGCCGTTTGCGCGTGCGACGGTCGCGCGTACCGAGAAGACGCGGGCGTACCATTCGCTGAGGAGCGGTATCTTGGCCAGGCCGAATAGCGCTCTGCCCTCGGCGTAGTCGACCACCGGCGCGATGAGAACCAGCTTGGCCACTTGCTCGGGGTGAGCCTTTGCAAAGATTGCGGCGATGGCGCCCCCGAAGGAGACACCGATCAGGTTCACGGGCCTTTCGATGTCGAGGGCGGCAAGCAGGTCCTCGAGTTGTTTCCGGTAGAACGCCCGGTCGTAGTCCACGTCCGGACGATCGGAGTAGCCGCGGCCGAACTGGTCGTAGCGAAGGACGCGGAACCCGGCGTCGCGTAGAGGCTGCATCTGCGCATCCCAGGTGTAGAACGGGATCGTTCCGCCGTGGATCAGCACGACGGTCTCGCCGCCCTCAGGGCCGCTCAGCTCGTAGTGCGTGACGCCGTCGGGGAGGGTTACATAGGTGCCCGCGAGCGCGTCCCGCATCGCTGCGTCGAGGGTGCGTGTCTCGCGGTTGAGAGCAAAGTACGGCCCCAGGATCGCGAGCAGCACGAGGGCGAACAAGCCTAGGCAAAGGTGACCACAATGCATGGGCATGGTTCTACCACTTGGTGCTATGGTCCGCGCGATGCTGGCTCGACTTGGTGAGGTTTTCAGCCGGTGGGCCGAACGCTGGGTGCCCGATCCATTCGTCTTGGCGCTCTTGCTGACCCTGATCACGCTCCTCGGCGGGTTCACGCTCACCGGGTCGGTCGGTGCCGTGCTCCAGGGCTGGTACGGGGGATTTTCGAGCACGCCGCTCCTCGCTTTTGCGCTGCAAATGTGCCTAATCCTGGTGACCGGTCAGGCCCTGGCGTCGAGTCCTCCGGTCCAAGGAATCGTCCGCGCGGTTGCGCGATGGCCAAAGCGAACCCCGGCGGCGGCCGGCATGGTCGCGCTCATCGCTTGCGTGACTGGCCTCATTCAATGGGGCCTCGGTGCGGTCGTTGCGGCGTTTGTGGTTCGCGAGATCGCCCACAGCGCCGCCGAGGACGGAAGGCCAATGGACGTCCCGGTCCTCGGCGCCGCCGCATACACCGGACTTGCGATCTGGCACGGTGGGCTCAGCGGCTCCGCTCCTTTGAAGGCAGCCGAGTCCGCGCAGTTCACGCAGGGCGGAACGCAAGCGATCGCCGTCAGCGAAACGCTCTTTTCCTCGCTCAACATCATCGTCAGCGGCGGCTTACTCATCTTGTTGCCCCTGCTGTGTGTGGCCCTCGCTCCCAAGGAGGCTTCGGTCCCTGAGATGCCTTCGAAGCAGGCCGCGGCGCCGCAGGAAGCGAAGCGGTCGTTTCTTGGGCTTGCTGTCGGCGCCGCGGCGACGCTGCTCGTCCTCTTCAGTTGGTTCCGTGGCGACGTCGCCTTCAACCTCAACTCGGTGAACCTGTTCTTTCTAGCCCTGGCCCTGGCCGCGCACGGCTCGATCCGCAGCTTCCTCGATTCGGTATCCGAAGGCGCGCGCGGTGCCGGCGCCATCATCGTCCAGTTCCCCCTCTACTTCGGCATCCTGGGCGTGATGCAGGCGAGCGGAATGATCGAGCGGCTCTCGTCCGGGATGACTTCCATCGCGTCCACTTCGACCTTCCCGCTTCTCACCTTCCTCGGCGCCGGCCTCGTGAACTTCTTCGTTCCTTCCGGAGGCGGCCAGTGGGCGCTCCAGAGCGACGTCCTATTGAGCACCGCTGCGACCCTCGACCTCGACTCGGGTCGCACCATCATGGCTTTTGCCTACGGCGACGAGTGGACCAATTTGCTGCAGCCCTTCTGGGCACTACCGCTACTCGCGATCACCGGCCTCAAGGCCCGCCAGATCGCGGGCTACACCGCAATCCTCGCCATCGGAATGGGCGTCTACGTCGGCCTGGTCCTGCTGCTGTTCGGCTAGAGCCCCGGAGCCACGCTGTACGCCGCTTCGGTGTTCTCCGCGATTTCGTCGAGTGTGACGCGGTCGGCCAGCTCG
>Ga0255043_10000252_pt1 | contig 10079 bp, 8 predicted proteins | sample BC1_12_9_MG_FD_182778 | JGI IMG/M metagenome (GOLD analysis project Ga0255043, IMG submission 182778) | Seawater microbial communities from Strait of Georgia, British Columbia, Canada - BC1_12_9 | ecosystem: Environmental > Aquatic > Marine > Strait | place: Canada: British Columbia | collected... | reverse complement strand
TGATCGGAAATCTGTCCATCAAGTCCGGCGTAAGCAGGGCGAGGGAGCTCTACCTGTTGAATCGGTTCCTCGACGCCCGCCGGGAATGGCGCATGGCAACCGCAGATCTCGATACCCGGGACCTGCAGGCCGCGGCGAAAATCGCCCAGAGCTGGGGCTGGTACGACCAGGCCATATTCACATTGGCACGAACGGGCTACTGGGACGATCTCGAACTGCGCTTCCCGATAGAGCACGACCAGTACGTCGACCGGGCTGTGGACAAGCGCCAGTTGGACAAATCATGGATATTTGCCGTGGTGAGGCAGGAGAGCGCCTTCGCCCCGGATGCGAGATCCCCCGCGGGAGCCCTTGGCCTGATGCAGCTCATGCCGGGCACGGCACGGTCTGTCGCCAACAGATTGAAACTACCCCCCCCGGGAAAGCGCAGACTGCTGCGACCCTCGACCAACATCAACCTGGGTACCGCTTATCTGCGCCAGGTCATGGACCGTCTTGACGATAATGCCGTTCTGGCAACGGCCGCGTACAATGCCGGCCCCCACCGCGTAATGAAGTGGCTGCCCGACGAGACGACGCCGGCGGATATTTGGGTGGAGACCATTCCTTTCAGTGAGACCCGGCGCTACACCCAGCTGGTGCTCTCCTATGCGGTCATATACGACGAGAGGCTGGGAAGAGAGCCCAGACGCCTCGAAAACAGTATGGCCCCGGTTCAGCCACTCGGGACACTGGCGACACGAACATCCGGGGTTAAGACGTCACGTGCCGCTTTATAGCCTGTGTGTTGTCCCGAAACAGCGGTTCACCCTGTACTGAGGACCGGGGCTGACGGTAATCCTTCTGTGTTCCCGTCAGTCTGTCGATCAGAACGCTGTCGGTGACAACCTGATAGAAGCTGTCGCCACACTGTCGCCCCACATCCCCCTTCTCCTGGTCCCATACCCTGACTGGAGCCTCCCTTATCAACAGCCACTGGATACCTCCTTCCAGATCCGGATAACGCCCGGCATGGTAACGACCCTCGGGAAGGCCGGTTAAACCGTCGCAATCCAGAACCGTCAGATTAATCTCCGATCTCAGCTTCTCGAAAGCGGCGGCATCGAGCTCGATGCCGTTTACGTTGTAGCGCAGGTACCCCCCCGTCATCCCGCTTTTTGATACCACGACCTCCACATCCTGTTTCTTTCGGTTGCCGATTCCCGGCCGGCGCAGCAGGGGAGAACAGGAGGAGAGCCGGTCCGCCAGGTTGATGGCGGGAGAAATCATGATCTCTTTATCCTCGTCATAGAGGAAGGCAGGGGCCTGATCGCTGAAAGCGATACCCAAACCCACCTCGAGTTCCGGCAGATCGTTCTTCCGATTCTGCACGTTCTGGGCATCCACTACCCGCAGAATCTCCCGGGACAGACCGCAGGCGTGGGAAACACAGAGCCACTGGAAAGGTATGCCCTCATATTCCAAGACACTGAGGATCACGGCATCCCCTTCGACAAAGACCTTCCTTGCACCATAGTTGGCCAACAGCTTGTTGATCGGGCGGAAAAAATTCAAGCTGAAATGGGAGGCCGGATTCAGACTTTTGTCGAGCAGCTTCTGTGTGATGCGGGTTGAACCCCGCAGATCCGCCTTAATAACCACATGGTTTCGGATCTCGTGCTTCCTGGGTATCAACTCCTGACGGAGCACAAATTCCTGCAACGTCCCGTTCCTGTGGGACAGCTCGATATCCCTGATACTGGTGAGCAGCCGGATGCCGTTGAAAGCCTTATACACACCATAGGCCAACTTCAGGTCACGCCTGAACAGGGTGAAATCAATCAGAAAACGCAAAACTATTTTTCGTTTGACCCGTACCTCGGTGCGCTTGATGCCTTGAAGCTTGGTATGTAATACCTTGATCAAACGTGACAACTCGCCGGGCGGTTGAGTACCGGACAAGCGCCGCTGCAGGTCGCGCCGGTGAATCGCACCCCCGAGATACTGGCAGATCAATCGAACGGGTACGCGACCCGCCAGCTCCCGATAAACGGAAGGTGCTGCGTGAAAGGCCAGGATTCTGCCTTCCAGTCCTTTTCTTTCCAGCTCTCTGAACAGCTTTTGGAGCAGACGCTGGCGGTACTCGGGCCAGTGATCGAAAGCAGGATGCGCCGCACTGGGTTCTTTTCGAGCATGTGCATGCGGTGAAAAGAGCACCTGTTCCATGTTGGCCGGGTAATCCAGCCAGCAAGAGACATTCTGCTCGTACTCCTGGGGTTGCAGTGAACCCTCGAGCAGTTGCTCAACTTCGACCAAGCCAGGCAATACCCCCTGCTTTCGCTGCTTCTTCATTACTGCCACGGAAGTATCATGGCGGGAAAAAGCCTTCCTTGCAGCCTGTTCCGAAACAGGTTTCACACAGTCAGGGACGTACTTCTCAAACAATCCCACGACCAGCCTGTTGACCTGATCGAAAAGTTTCCGGTCATCCGGGTCATTGAATGCCAGCGTGTAGTACTGCATCAACTGCTCATCTGCCCGCAGCGAAGGCAGCCGCAGCATAGGATTGCTCAGTATCTCTTTCGACAGCGGCCATGCATCGCCGACGACCGACTGCCTGAGTTTGCTGAGATGAACGTCCTCGAGTTTCAGCAGGATCCCGAACATCCTGCGGGTCAGACGGTGGCGTATTACAGGTTCCTCTTTGGCGAGTACAACCAGTCGCTCGTGGAGTTCTACAGAGCGGCCCTCGGACTGTGTGTTGTTGAGATCACGAGACTGCCGTATCTGAGTGTGCAACCGATCCAATTCAGCATCCACCAGATACAGCATGAACTTTATTGCAGCCAGCTGCAGCAGTTGTATCTGCTCCGATCCCGCACGCTTTCGGCTGCGGTCAACCGCCACTTCCATCATGCCCGTATACGATTCCTGAACCGAGCGGATCTCTGAGATACCCGGCGCAGGAACGCGCCTGCCCCAGTAATTTTCCGATATGTCATGCAGAAGTGAACGCCTGGCGAATACCTTTGCCCGGCCCGTGAACTCGGGGCTCAGGGCGACATCTATCCGGGCATTGTCCACCCCCTTGGGAAAAAGGTGGAGCTGCAATTCACAGGAGGGTGCGAAATGGAGTGGGGCAAGGAATTGCCCCCGGTCTGGCTCCCATGGAATGCGTCTGGTCAGCTTTTGGAACATGGGAAATCTCAGGACTTGGTAGCGCTATGCGGATATCTGCATAGTGTTAACAGGCCCTAGTGCAGCAGGGCACCAATTACACGATCTTCCATCTCGATCCGAGTGGCCAGTTCCGCCCCCAGTTTCGAAAGGTCTTTATCCAGATCATCGAGCCCCACTTCATGTTCTGTGGAATCGTATTTATCGTTGAAGGTTACCGCAAGATCCGTTACTTCCAATACTCTTGGATAGACGTCTTCCGCTACCTGCTGCACCTGGAAACGGCGCTCATCTCCACGACTGATGCGATCGTAGACCTCGAAATGACCAAAAGCTATGTAGTCCACCAACACCTGGCAGAAATCACGTAACAATTGGGTATTCGATCTATCCGGTGTATAGGGTTCAAGGCCGGCGAGCTGGCAATAGAGCACCAGCATCTGCTGACGCTCCTCCAACCATTTGTCGACCATATTCTTGGTGCGGTTTCGCCGTTCAGAGACTTCTTCTTTATTCATTGGTGTACCATCAGACTTATTGACTTTTTTACTATATTATCAGGCGCTAAACTGCCTTCCTGGAAACTTCAACTTCCGCCGCTTTGGCACCTGATTTCGTAGCTAACCACCATCCAGCCCGACTGGCAAGCTTTTAGGGATGGTAACAGGTCCTCCGGAGGTCTTGAAACTACCCCAAGGAGAACCGAAAATACGGTGTGTAGCAGCATCACGGAGAGGTTTTCATAGGATAATGAGTTTTGTCCACAAAAATCCAGGCGTGACCGGCTGACAATGAATCCCCCTCCGACGAATCGGTTTCCTACCGGGCATGAACGGGTGTTGAGTGATACGGCATGGGTTGGAGATATCGATGTCGAGTTCGATTGAGTCGACAAGGCGGTCCTATGGGCTCCGACTCCTTTTGAAGGTCGTTCTCCTGCTGGTATGCTGCTGCCCCGTTGCCTGGGCGGAGCAAGGCAGCGCAAACCGTTATAAATCCATGGCGAGATCCATGTTCGATGTGATGGACGCCTTTTCTTCCGAGTACCAGAAAAGAAGCGGCAGCGGACAGTTTGAATCACGGGGCGGTCCGATTACGGGCGGTGCTCCGTGGGGTGGCGGATACACACCCTGGGGTATGGAAGGGATGTCGCCCTGGAATCAGGGCTATATGCCCGGGTCACCCCAGAACTGGTGGGGTGTTGTCCCGTACGGTCAACACCCTCCCAGCGCCACCGCACCCCTCGACGGACATTGGCAGGGGCGGAACGGTGAGATACTTTCCGTTGACAACGGCTGGTTCCGCATTCAACAAAACCGGAACACCTATCGGGAGGGACAGATCTCACTGCCGGAGCAAGGGCGACTCATCATGCTGAACCCGGATACAGGAATATCCAGAATGTACGAGTATGCAGTGCACCAGGGAAAACTGGTGCTACGAGGCGATTCGGGATATCTGTTGTTCAGACGGGTGGATTGACCCGGGCAGGCGTCTGGCCGCGGGATGCAGTAGGCCGGCCCACTCCTGTGTTTGCGGGAACAGCGACCAAGCCTTGCAGGTGGGTCTGTCACAATGATCAAATTAAAGATAAGGTAGATTGCAGCAATTCGAGCAGAGATTTAGTACTGCTTTAAGGTGGTATTGAGGGAGTACGGGCGGAGGACCGGCGCGTGGGCATTGACAGCGTTTCGATATTGGGCGGGAGCGGTTTCGTAGGCCGTCATCTGACTGCCCGGCTGGTGGCTTGCGGTCTGGAGTGCAGAGTCGTTACCCGGAACCTGCATCGTCACAGGGCGATTCAGGCCGGCGGCGGTGTGACGCTGGTGGAGGCCGATCCGTTTGAACCCGGACAATTGGAATCAGCGATTCAGGGTACCCAGGCCGTCATCAATCTGGTGGGTATTCTCAACGAATCCGGGGCAAAGGAACATTTCAAGAAAATACATATAGAACTTGGCAACCGGGTGGTGGATGCCTGCAAGGACACCGGAATCGACCGATTGCTGCACATGAGTGCACTCAACGCCAACGAGGCCAATGGCCCATCCGTTTACCTCAAGACCAAAGGGGAGGCGGAAAACCGCACCCACACGCTGGGCCAACCCCAGATCAAGGTAACCAGTTTTCGACCCTCGGTCATCTTCGGGCCCGACGACAGTTTCTTCAATCGATTCGCGGGCCTGTTGAAAACAGTGCCGGGCCCGTTTCCCCTGGCCTGCCCGGATGCCAGATTTTCACCCGTCTACGTGGGGGATGTAGCGGCGGCATTTGCAGATTCAATCAACGAAAGGAAGACCTGGGGAAAGCACTATCAACTGTGCGGACCAAGGAGCTTCAGCCTGAAGGAACTGGTGGAGTACACGGCCAGGCACGCGGGCATCAGGAAACAGATCATTGGCCTTAATGACACACTGTCCCGACTGCAGGCCAAAGTGATGGGGATGATGCCGGGGCGACCCTTCACCTATGACAACTATCTCTCCCTGCAGGTGGATTCGGTGTGTACAAATGACGGCCTGGCCGAATTGGGGGTCATTGCCACCGATATCGATGCCGTCGCACCCTATTTCCTGGCCCCCTTGGCCCAGAGGCCCAGGTATCAACTGCTGAGAAGGTTGACCTAGTAGATAACTTTACTCAGTGATCGCTCGATGGCGGCTATCCACCTTAATTTGACCCAGGAAACCCAAATGCCCACGAAATCAAAAACACCTGCACCCATATATCCCGGGCAAACTGCCAGCGAGGCTTTTGCCACGATCCTGCAGCACAATTTAGATTATATGCTGCAGTGGGAGCAGACAGCCCGCTCCTGGGAAGATATCGAGGGTGTTCATCAGGTCAGGGTCTCCCTGCGCAGAGTCCGATCTGCAATCACATTGTTCAGGCCTGCGATTCCCAAAAACGTCACGAAAACCTGGCGCAAGGAACTCCAGTGGGTATCCGGGCAGCTGGGACTGGCCAGGGATCTCGACGTCTTCATTGATGAGGGCCTGAGTGCCATTGAGGGCAAGTTTCCGTTCAAAGGGGAAAAGAAACTGATGACGCTCGCCCGGGCACACCGGGAAAAGGCATATAAGGAACAGGTATGCGCCATGTTGGAGAGTGAGCGCTACGCACACTTCAAGAACGATTTCATGAACTGGGCCCTGGAGCGGGGATGGGAAAAGGATGAGCTGGAAGAAAAGGAGCGGCATAACCAGCAGATGGGCCTGGTCCAGTTCGCCAGAAATCTTCTGGACAAACAGGAGCGTGTGGTTCTGAAGGCGGGCAGCCGTATAGACCGAAAGTCCCCGGAACAGATGCACCGGCTTCGTATCGAGTGCAAGAAGCTCCGCTATGCCGCTGATTTTTTTCAGCCCCTGTTCAATGGGGTATCGGAATTCGTGGGATACTTGAAGGGAATACAGGACATTCTCGGGGTAATGAATGACGTATCCATCATGCATCAACTCCTGGAGGTGCTGCTGGAGGATACCAGTGATCATGAACTGCTCGAATACGCTGGCGCGCTGGTGGGCTGGCGCACCTGCCAGTTCTACTATCTGATGAATGGTTTCGATGTATGCTGGGACGAGTTCACGGAGGCCACCCACCCCTGGTGGAAAAAATCCGCACTGCGGGAGACCTGACGGCGGGGTGCACTAGCCTTCGCACCTTATGATCAATCGTCAGAATTCCACCCGGCCGAATCCGGGCAGGCGCAGTGCCAGGTCGTTTACGTCGATGCCTGCCGAAAGGCCGAGCAGGTTAAATTCTATCCCCTCTTCCCTGGCAAGACTGATTCCCAACAATCCCTTCAGCGATACCTGCCAACCGGTGCCGCTCGGCGTCTGACCAAATAACTTGCCATAGGGCAAATAGTCCTTTCCGATGGCGGTGGGGGGCAGATCAAGCCCCAGCGCGGGAACACTGCGGGCCACAAATGCCGTGAAGGTATTACTGTTGGGTCCGGGCCAGACGCGGTACTCGTTCTGAAAGGGATAGTCCGCCACCGCCGCCTCTATCTGATCTATCAACTCCTCCGCCCCGCTCCCATGGTGTTCCACGAGCAGTTCAGGCCTGGCGTTGTACCAGAGGAAATCCGGGGGACCCCGCCGGCTTACGGACACTGCCGAGCGCCCCCTATAGAGATTCCAGCCCACGACCTGGTAAACGCTGTAATGTTTCGCGCCCTGTCGCTTGGTCGCGATCCAGGTGTGAATACCGAAGGCGCCCCTCCAGTTGTACGCCCGTGCCCCGTAGACCTGGACCAGCGCGGAAGCATACGCTTCCGGCCGCGGCGACTGAGAACTGCTTTCCAGACTTGCTGCGCTCCAATGAGTTTTGAGATCCAGTTCTCCGAAACCCAGCACAGCCAGGGGGCCAAGAAGCAAGAGCATGAGAAGCAATATGAGGCGCCCCTGTAGCTTCAACAACCTGATTAATAACCCCGTTTTGGTCATGAGGGGTGAGACAAGTGTAGATACAGTAAGTTGCAGGGCGCGACCCGGATACACCGGCGCCCCCTTGGGGTAGAATCCCACACGGAAATGCTCTTCCACACAATAAATCGAATGAGAGAGATTATATGACACAGACAATCGAGACACTCAGACCAATCTTTGAGAAACTCATCGTGCTTCGGGATGCGGACGGCAACGGACTGACCCAGCAGGTCATCGCGGACAGGCTGAACGCGGACGGTGTACTTTCGCTGACGGGCACCGCCTGGAGCAAATATTCGGTTCGGCGGATTCTAAAAAAAATGACTCTGCAAACCGCAATATCAGCCAACCAGTACGATGCACCAGAGCCACCGCCCGAATCCCGGAAAAAATCGGATGGGGGGCTTAAGGCAGATGCTCCGCTGCGGCAATGGAGCTACTTCGAATCCATTCGCGACGCCATTGAGAAGCTCGCCAGCAAACCCTACACACCAAAAGAACTCGCTGCCAAACTGAGCAAACGACAGATCCCGACCCTGGACGGCAAACCCTGGACGACCGACTCGGCGACACGCATTCTGAAGGTACTATCTCCCGGTACAGCCCGGTCCGTGTCAGACGATGACGAAATCAGGGAAAACATTCGCCAGGGCCTTTACGACACAGATACCGAGCAATTTGTTTCAGTCAGGATTACAGGAAAGGGTAACAAGGCAGGCGAAAAACCGAAAAAGTCAAAGGATAAGGATAAGGACAAAAAGGCTAAGAAAAAGAAGAAATAATCTTGTAACAGGCATCTCCAGACTTTCACGATCGGGCCGCTATAAGGGCAGGAACCGCAGACTCACCTGGTACTCCGTCAAAGTGATATTGACGGAGTACCAGGGTCCCACAGGTATTTCTGATTGTGTCCCGTGCGAAACGGCGCGGTATCGCTCAGGCAAACTGCTGCCTGTTTTCCTGCTTGCAACAACCTGTTCTGGCCATCGTGGAGATTAAGGCTAATGACGGAAGAAAGGAAAGTTCGTTTTGGCATCTTTCATAGGGTGCTCCTGACCATGGTGCTGGTCGCCGTTCTGCCCTTGGTGGCTGTCTGGTATGCCAATTCCCTGATCAGCAGCGACACCCTGAAACATACGGTCAACGAACGGTTCACAGAGGGATTGGCCCATCTCACCTACCATGTCGACAGCTGGGTGGAAACAAACAGAAGGATGCTCAAGCAGAACGCGCGTCTGCCTGAAATCCAGTCCATGAACTCTGAAAAACAGCCTCCACTACTAAAACTTATCACAGATATCTACGACTGGAATTACCTGGCATTCACGGTCGCAACCGATGGGCAGAACATCGGTCGCAGCGATGGAAAGGAACTCAGATTCTATGGTGACCGGGTGTATGTCAAACAAGTGCTGGACGGCGCGGAATTGGGGAGACAGGTGCTGATCGGCAAGACCTCAGGAAAACCCGCCCTGGTGCTCTCCGTACCCATCAGAAATAACACGGAAGAACTGGCAGGGGTGCTGGCAATCGCCATGGGGATCACCGAGGTATCCGAGCGCATAACCTCTACCCGGATCGGAGATACCGGATTCGCTTTTCTGGTGGATGAATACGGCAAGATCATAGCCCATCCGTCGGAGGAACTGACCAACTCCCGACAGGACATGTCGGGTGACCCGGCGGTTGCCGCTGCTTTTGGAAAAGACAGGAAATCCCTGGTTTACACCGATGCCCGGGGACGCCGCGTCATCGCCTATATGAACCGCACCGCTGATGGTTGGTTGATGGTCATGCAGCAGGACTATGAGGAGGCTTATGAATCTCTCAGGGAAACCAATCTCTACGCGCTGATCCTGCTGGCCGTCACCGTGGTTCTCGTGATCATTGTCGCCTTCATCTTCTCCAGACGCTTGTCCCAGCCCATACTGCGCCTGACGCAGGCTGCGGATGCAATCAGCCGGGGCAGGATGGATGCGGAGATCGAGGGTACAGACAGAGCGGATGAGATCGGGCTTCTGGCGGCGGCCATCGTGCGGCTTCGCAACAGCACCCGCCTCGCATTGGAAAGATTAACCCGAAAGAGCAGAAAACCCGATTGACCGGGCCGCAATTCGAGGGAGATCAGCAGGTAATACACCAACGCTAACCCGTGTTTCGAAAGCTCAACACACATATGGCTACAGGAAATGTAGGGTCGAATTCATTCGACCAATGCTTGAGTTGATGCAGGGAATGACTGCTGTTGGCCGAATGAATTCGGCCCTACAACGGTAATCCTGGGAAGAGCCTACGAAACAAGTATAGCCTGCGTTAAGGGATGAAACGCGTAATGGCCGTTGGTAACCCCCCCCGTGTTTCGCAGGCTCAACACAGGCTACAAATTCCGGGTTTAAAGAATACCCTGTATCAAAGCTGTGACTCGATGGGCAATACTCCCGCCAGACCGACCCAGAAACGCTTCCAGAACGAAGTATAGGGGTCAGTCTTGAA
>Ga0255043_10000250_pt1 | contig 10107 bp, 5 predicted proteins | sample BC1_12_9_MG_FD_182778 | JGI IMG/M metagenome (GOLD analysis project Ga0255043, IMG submission 182778) | Seawater microbial communities from Strait of Georgia, British Columbia, Canada - BC1_12_9 | ecosystem: Environmental > Aquatic > Marine > Strait | place: Canada: British Columbia | collected... | reverse complement strand
GGATTGAAGATATCAGAAGGAGATTTGACTTTTCAAGTTATGAGATACGTAAGCGTACTTCGATCACTATCGAAATTCACACTCCGGGTAGGTATTTTAGGCTTCCAGTAGTTTACAGTTATAGCAGATACTGAAAGCCGCCGTAGGCATGGGCGTCATATTTAAATCTGGCGCTTGGTGAAGTGAGACTTTTGTAAAAGTGGGACCTTGTATGTACTAGGATAATTTTAGAACAGATAAATGTGATGAAGATTTAATACACGATGTCCTTTTCTTCCATTTATTTGATGCCTGCTTAATCACTGTGTAGATTGGAGATTGAGGTTTGAAGCTTCTAGAACTAATATTGAAATAATAGACGAGATTGATTTGACTTAGAGTTTTAGCAGTATGAGCACCTCCACAATTATTGGCGAGACCAATTAAGCCGTATTAGCTAAGGGGGAAGACAATGGATGAGCTTACTTCCTTGATCATAGACCCACCGCATGAGCGAAAGATCTTTGCAAACCGGACATTGAATATGCGCTCCATCCGAGCCATCGGGTATGACATGGACTACACCTTGATCAATTATGACGTGAAGCGTTGGGAACGGGCAATGTACGAATACTTGAAGCGAAGAGCGCTTGAACTCGGTTGGCCGGTGGAGGATCTGGCGTATGAACCAGAGATGATGATTCGCGGACTTGTGCTCGATAAAAAACTTGGGAATATCGTCAAGCCGAATCGTTTTGGCTATGTTAAGCGGGCATACCACGGAACCAAGCCTCTGGATTTTAAGACAGTGCGCAGAGTTTATTCGCGCATCAGCGTTGATATCCGTGAGGATCGCTGGCTACTGTTTACCACGCTTTTCGACCTTCCTGTAGCCTATATGTATGCCCAACTTGTAGACAAGCTTGACCGGAATGAGTTGCCTGAAGTGATGGGCTACGCTGATCTCGAGGAGCGGATGAGCAGTAATCTTGATGCTGCCTATGCCGAGGGGATGATGAAAAATGAAATTCTCAAAGACCCGGACAGCTACGTGCTAGAAGATGCTGAAATTCCTCTCACCCTGCTAGATCAAAAACACGCCGGCAAAAAGCTTCTGCTGATCACCGACTCCGAGTGGGAATTCGTAGGGCAAATTATGACCTATGCCTTTGATTCCCATCTTCCGGCTGGCATGACCTGGCGCGATCTATTTGACCTGGTGATCGTCTCAGCGGGCAAACCCAACTTCTTCCTGCAGGAGCAGCCTGCCTTTGAGTTGGCCACAGAGGAGGGGCTGCTTAAGCGCGTGGTTGGATCACTGAAACAAGGTTCCATCTACGTTGGCGGCCACGCGGGGCTGGTGGAAGAAGCTTTCGGTCTGCAAGGCGGTGAGATCATGTTCGTGGGCGACCATATGGAGTCAGATGTGCAAGTAACCAAGAGTATGCTCAGGTGGCGCACAGGACTTGTGTTGAGCGAATTGGAGGAAGAATTCGCCTCCTTGCAAGAATTTCGCGATCAGCAGGCTCAGCTTTCCAAGATGATGATCCAAAAAGCCGACATTGAGCGGCAACAGGCCCAGCTGAGGCTTCAGGCGCAACGGGCGACGCGCGGGTATGGCCCGGAATCGGGAGTCTCAATTGCTGAACAGGACCAGCGAATGCACGAAATTACTAAAAAAATATCAGCTCTGGATGCACAGATAGGGCCGTTGACCCAAAAGGCTTGGACGATTTTTAACCCGCGTTGGGGACTTCTCACCCGGGCGGGCTACGACAAAAGCTATCTTACCCGTCTGCTCGAGGGCTATGCCGACATCTACATGTCCCGGGTGTCCAATTTCCTCTACCAGACTCCCTTTGCCTATCTGCGTTCCACCCGGAGCAGCCTACCCCATGACGGTGGTGTCGTCGGCGGACCTCACGAAGCAGAAACAGGAGTTTGACTTAGGTTTCCCCACTGACCTGCCCCCCAGTTGGTGATGACCCAGATAGGATGGATGCTTTCAGCATAGTGCGGTTACTGCCAAGGGGCGCCTAGTTTTGATAACTTGCCAATATTTAAACTTTCATAAAAGTTTAGTTATGATATGGAGATCTCAAATATTGGGGTGTGTACGCGATTAAACATACATAGCAGGTATCTTTAGCAGGAGGGTTGAAACATCTAGCGTCATATCTTGTATTATCAAAAAGGGGAGCAGGTCGACTCTTTGCTTCAAGCGTCGTCATCCAAGAGTCAAACCGGGACCTGACCCCTCTAACCAGGTGGGCAACCACCGGTGTCAATTGATCAGCCTTTGGCGCCCTAATTGTCGCCGTGTAAGTGTCACCCTTCGAGCGACGCGTCGGCGACTCCCGTTGAGGGAGGGGAGATTCAGCAGCTAGATCCGTGGTCCAAAGAATCAACATAATCCGGGGTCAGGATTCGTATGTTATGTTGACCAACTTCTCGAAGTAGTCTTTATCAGTAAGAGGCCTGTCTATCCTACAATTCTTTATGGCTTTGTTGAATTGAGAACAATCATAGATACTGTCATCAGTGAGGTACTGTTCCACATCACTTAAAGACTCAGCCAGTACGTTTAGAATATAATCATCAGTCTCTTCTGCCCTTGCGTATAGCCTCGATATCCACTCATCCAGGGATACGTATTCTGAAATGAGTTTCTTGTCTAACAGCAGATCAAAAACCGCTCTTGCAAGGGTAGCCTCGGATTGGACAATGTTATACACCTGCCCAAAGTGTGACGGATCGCCTGCAAACCGAACGATCGCCTTTACGAGGAAGTCCACCGGCGTCATTTCAAAAGCCCATTTGTCATTATCAGGGGCACATTTGATCTTGGTGCAGGCATCTATGATCAAGAATTGAAAATCATTTGGATTTACTACACCCGTGATACTGTGATGTCCAATATTGCCGGGGCGAAATAGACACACAGGCAAGCCCCGAGCAACTGCTTCCCAGACCAGTTTCTCAGCGACCCATTTTGCCTGACCGTAACCATTTTCCAAACGATCAATGAATGAATCGATCGCATTGTTTTCCCAATATGGTGTCTTATCTCCGCCGGGAAAGATCCCATTGGTGGATATATAATGAATTGGCTTACTAACGCCTGTGGATGCGAGTCGCAGTATTTCTTGTGTACCATCTACAGTATGTGGTTTTAGAACCGGGTACGTATAAACGTAATTAACAAAGGCAGCGCAGTGAAAAATGAAGTCTATGTCTTTTGCTAGTTGGTCGAATTCAGGCTGAGTAAGGCCAAAGCGCTTTTGACTTAGGTCTCCTGCAATAGAGACAATGCGGTATTTAAATGTATCATCCCATAGTCCATAGTTTTTCAGATTGCTCTTGATTCGCTCATCGGAATCCGTTTCATCACCACTCTTTTTGCGTGTCAAGCAACAGACTCTTACGTGGTCTTCCGTTGATTGTAGTATTTGTTCCAGCAAGAACGCTCCCAAGAAGCCCGTCGAGCCCGTAAAAAAGATTGCTCTCGCCCCATAAAGCGAAAGTGGCTTCTGATCAGGCGCAGGAATGATTTCACGGTCCAGCACCGCATCCTCACGAATTGAAACCTGCGTTGGGACACTCCTTGTGTGATCGTTCATGTAGTTGATAAGATCGGAAACTGTGGGATGTTCGTAGATCTCCTTAACCATGAGTTGTACTTGATATATCTTTTCAACCAATAGAGTGAGCCTCACGGCTAACAACGAATGTCCACCATAGTCAAAAAAGTTCGATTCGTCTTTGATACTGCCTTCTTCCAGTGACAAGATGCGTTCCCACAAGGTCCGCATCACCTTTTTCTGCTCTTCTTCGGATGCTCCCTCTGCGAGCTGAATATCACCGACCTCATACTCATCCTGACGTGGCGGTGAAGGCAACAATTTACGGTTCAATTTTCCAGTCGTCGGATTAAGCGGTATCTCGTCAAGTTCCACATATATGCTCGGAATCATGTAATCTGCCAAATAAGGCCTTAATCTTTCCCGCAGCTCTACACATGTTCCTGTCTTCGGATCGATTCTCCAATCAGCATTCTTATTTCTTACAACATAAGCAACGAGTCGTTTGTCCTCCCCCTCTTCACCCTCGCTCACGACAGCACAACTCTCCACATCTGTTTGCCCGAGCAACGCTGTTTCTATAGCTCCCAAATAAACGCTATATCCCCGAATTTTAACCATATAATCGCAGCGCCCCTTAATCTCCAGGTTGCCATCCGGGTGAATGAGTGCCAAATCTCCAGTCCTATAAAATTTGGCCCCGTCAATCCAGACAAAACGTTCTGCTGTGAGTTCAGGTTTATTGAGATAACCTCGCGCTAAACATGGACCCCCAATGTATAGCTCACCAACTTGATCCGGCTTCACTTCCCGCGAGTTCTCATCTAACAGTTTTATTTCTATCTCTTTAATGGGATACCCTACCGGGCATATACCAGACGAGAGGTCTTCTTGACCTCTCAGGTCTAGAGACGCCACATCATGACATTCACTGATACTATAAGTGTTTAAAAGCCGGACGTGCTTAGGCAATGTTTCGAGTGCTCTGTTTCTTAGCTTTGTTGTTACAACTTCACCGTTTAACCACAGTACGTTCAGAGACGAAAGCTTGGATTTGATTTCACCTTTTCCAACGGAATTGAGAACTGTCTCCATCAAAGAGGGTGTAAACAAAACCTCGGTAATCTTATTTTTCGAGATAAAATCAATCAATAATTTAGGATCATATATGATATCATCCGGAATTGTATAAACCGTCGCACCTTTAAGAAGAGGTCTGAATATTTCCCATACGAAGAATACATTACATGCTACACGGTCGCCCACTTGATATGAACTAAGTTCATATCTTTCTTGATAAGAATGAACAGATCCACGATGCGGCGCTAATATACCTTTCGGCTCCCCTGTAGTACCGGAAGAGTAGACAACATACGCTAGGTTGTCTAAACTGATATCTGAAACAACATCCTTATCATGGATCGATTCTCTCCAGCTTGAATCAATGTCAATGTTCAATATCTTTCCTGGAAGTCTTGAATCCAGCCGATTGCAATATTGCGTTTTTGTTACGATTACTTTTGATTGCGTTTCATGTAAGATCTTATTGAGAAAAGATTCTGGATATGCCAGATCAAGGGGCAAGTATGCCCCTCCTGCTTTCAAGGCAGCAATGTACGCTATTACGTATTCTAAACACTTCTCCATAAGAATGCCGACACTATCGTCAAAGTGCACACCATGTTTTTGAAAATACCCAGCAAGCGAATCAGTGATTCGGTCCAATTCTTTATAAGTGACTGAATTATCACCATCGACTACTGCGACTGCCTCGGGTGTCTTTGCAACCTGTCGTTGAAATAATTCATGTAGACCTAACTCTTTCTTCTCCATCTCAATCCTCACTAATGTGCACTATTTGGGTTGTTTAGATTGAAACTCCCCTGGATCCTCAACTCGGCTCAGGGCAAGATGCCGCCTCAGCCAAAAACGTAGATTATCATCAATCACCAAAATAATTGATTTAAAATGAGCTCAGCTAGGTAACATAGATTAATGGGATCAGGGTGTCAAATGAGAACGGCTATATACGTCCAGCTGAACTTGACAAAGATTATTCTTTTTGTAATATTAAACACATGAATTGAAATCGTACCTTCTCTTTTCTGAGTGCTCAAACCCATTCTCGGATTTGGACACAACGGCCGTCCCCATATTGCCTACACTTCCTGCCTTCGGCCGATATCGACCGCCCGCTTATATACGAAGGGTTGGACTAATAGCGAAAGCCGTACTACCGGCGTTCAAGTGGTCTTCAAAAGAAGAACCAGTGGGCTGGTGGGCTGCTCTCACTCTAGGAGTGGGAAGAGGACTTTGAAAATGCTCCAGCGAGCGCATTCCCCGTAGCGGCTCGACTTGAGCTCGTCGACAAGTCTTGCTGCGGGGTTAGCGAGCGAACTACAATAAAATGGTATAAATACCTTACATTTCGAAGATTCCCTGCAGCGACTCGACCTGAGCTCGTCGACAGGTCTTGCTGCAGGGAGCTTCAATACTTTGGACCAGAATATTGGCGCCCAGTGTCATCTAAAAACGTGACTCGTTCTTTGATCTCACTGTTTTGATCATATCATGCGATGAAAGTGATACTATGTCTGAAAAAGTTGTCGTCAAGAACCTCTATAAAGTCTTTGGTCCTAATCCTCAGCGAGCTCTCAAGTTAATCGAAAGGGGATATAGCAAGGATGAGATTTTCGAGAAAACCGGCCTGAATGTAGGTGTGCAAGATGCCAATTTCAGCATAAATGCTGGGGAAATCTTTGTTGTTATGGGGTTATCTGGATCTGGCAAGTCTACGCTGGTGCGACTGCTGAATCGGCTCATCGAGCCAACTTCGGGAGAGGTATTGGTGGACGGTGTGAATGTAGTACACATGAGCAAGAAGGAGCTCATGCAACTTCGCCGCCATAATATGAGCATGGTCTTTCAGTCGTTTGCCCTCATGCCTCACCTTACAGTTGTGCTAAACGCCGCCTATGGCCTCGACGTGGCCGGAATCCCCCCAAAAGAGCGAGAATCACGTGCTATGGAAGCCCTGGATCAGGTGGGTCTCAAGGCCTATGCCGATAGCTATCCATGGGAACTCTCCGGAGGTATGCAACAGCGAGTCGGGTTAGCCAGGGCCCTGTGCCAGGATCCGGCTATCATGCTGATGGATGAGGCGTTTTCGGCACTTGACCCGCTAATTCGCTCCGAGATGCAGGACGAGCTGCTCAAACTTCAGGAACAGAATGAGCGGACGGTTGTCTTTATCTCTCATGACCTCCATGAGGCTATGCGCATCGGCGATCGCATCGCTGTGATGGAAGGAGGTCGTATCGTACAGATAGGTACTCCTGACGAGATTCTCAAAAACCCCGCCGACGAGTATGTCAAATCGTTCTTCCGCGGCGTGGACCCCACCACTGTTTTTTGCGCTAAAGACATTGCACGAAAGAATCAGTTGACCCTGTTCCGTCATAGAGGGGAAGGGCTCCTCTCCTCTTTGGAACAGCTCCAGGGACAGGGCCGTGACTTTGCATATATCTTGGACAAAAAGGAACGTTATCAGGGAGTGGTTTCAGTGGATTCCTTGATGGAGTCGATTAAGAGGGGAGGAAATGGATTGGAATCCGCCTTTGTGAGGGAGATCCATCCGGTCAGAGCAGACACACCACTGCAGAATCTCCTTTCTATAGTCAGGCAGTATGACTGTCCCGTTCCGGTGATAGACAAAGACAAAGTGTACTTAGGGGTGATTTCCAAAAACTCGTTTCTCAGGATCCTGGAAGAAGGGGGAAAAGCGTAAAATCGTTAATCCTTGCTTGCGTGGCTGTCTCATGAATTTGTAGATCTTTTCTTTGACGACTTCAAGGCCAGTCACCCAGAGGGCTGAGAAGTGCGAGGCTTTTGAGACCAATGAGCTAGATTCGGAGGCGAAATATGGCGAGTATTCTGAATTTTGATTCTCACAAAATCCCGCTTGAAGATTGGATTGAGACTGGAGTCACTTGGCTCGTTGAAAACTTCCGACCGCAATTTCAGGCAATCAAGTGGCCGGTTGAACAAACTCTAAATGGAATAGACCACTTACTTCTACTGTTGCCACCGATTCTAGTTCTGATCGTCCTGTTTATTATTGCTTGGCGAATCGCGGGCTGGCGAATTGGTCTCTTCAGCGTAATTACCTTCACGCTCATTGGCTTCTTGGGATTTTGGAAGGATACGATGACGACTTTGGCCATGGTCCTTAGCTCTGTCTTCTTCTGTACTGTGGCGGGGATCCCCCTGGGGATTATTGCCGCTCGAAGTGACAGGTTCGAAACATTTATTCGACCGATTCTGGACGCGATGCAGACCACTCCGGCCTTCGTCTATCTGGTCCCCGTAGTCATGCTGTTCAGCATTGGAACAGTGGCGGGAGTAATTGCCACAATCATATTTTCCATGCCTCCCATTATTCGCCTTACAAATTTGGGTATTCGACAAGTGCAGCCTGATGTGGTTGAAGCGGCCAAGGCCTTTGGTTCGTCCTCTGGCCAGATTCTTTGGAAAGTTCAGTTTCCCCTAGCGATGCCAACCATCATGGCAGGCCTCAACCAGACCATCATGCTGTCTCTCTCCATGGTGGTCATCGCTGCGCTCATTGGCGCTGGGGGTCTGGGCTTGCCGGTTTTCGAAGGACTCAACTCTTTACGGGTGGGCTTAGCCGGCATAGGCGGACTCAGTATCGTTTTACTGGCCATGGTTTTGGATCGTATAACTCAGGCTCTAGGCAAGACGGAACGACATGGGGTGCGAAGAGAGACGGGTTGAAAGGAGGGGGTATTTGGAACACAGAAACACTACCGGTGAACTGATTGGTAGTGGTCACTTACTGCACGCCGATGCTCATTGAAAACTACTTACAGGAGGGTCAACATGAAAAGCAGAAATGGTCTCTCGATCTTGAACCGGATTTTGGTTCTTACGTTACTGTTCGGGCTAGTGTTGTTAGGGAGCTGCGATAAAGCCCCTGACGAAACGCCGGGTAAAGGAAAGGCTGTACGGCCAGCAAGGGCTACATGGACGACGGGATTCTTTTTGGAAGCGATTTACAGCCGCGCCTTGGAGGACTTGGGCTATACGGTTGAGGACGCAAAGAATTTGGCCAATCCGATCTTTTATCAATCTCTGGTTAACGATGATGTTGACTTCTGGGCTAACGGATGGTTCCCCCTTCATAATACCCAGCTTCCGAAAAACTTTGATGAGAAAGCCATCATTGCGGGTACGATCGTCAAAGCTGGAGCTATCCAAGGTTACCTTGTAGACAAAGCATCTGTGGAAAAGTATGGAATCAAATCTCTCGATGATTTTAAACGCGACGAGGTAAAGAAGGCCTTTGACTCAAATGGTGACGGCAAGGCCGACCTTGTTGCCTGCCCACCTGGCTGGGGCTGCGAGAAGGTCATTACCCATCATTTGAAGGTCTACGACATGGAAGACCACATCAACCCCATTAAAGCAGGCTACACCGCCAGCATGGCTGACGCCCTGGCACGTTACAACGCAAAAGAGCCTGTGTTTTTCTACACCTGGACACCTAACTGGACCGTTAACAGACTTGCACCGGACAAGGATGTGATGTGGATCAATGTTCCTGAAATCAATCCAACCGAGGGACAAAAGGGATTTGAAAAGGCAATGGTCTTAAAAGGCGTGGCTGGTGCGGTCACCGATCCCATTAAAATGGGCTTTCCAGCTAACGACATCAGCGTGGTGGCTAACAAGGAATTCCTCAAAAAGAACCCGGCAGCGAAACGGCTTTTCGAGGTAATGTCTATTCCCCTCGAGGATATTGCCAAGCAGAACAACCGGATGTTTGCTGGTGAGAATAGCCAGGAGCAAATCGAGCAGCATGTAACCGAATGGATTGCACTGAACAAAGATAAATGGGAAAGCTGGCTGGCGGAGGCGCGAAAAACAGCCAAATAGAGACGAAAGCTGTTGCTCGTGAAAGCTTATCTGCTTTGGATTTGAAGCCAGGCCATGCAATCATTGCTGGAGACAAGCGGCTTTGACTCGCTGCTCTAAGGTAACACGCTTGATTCATTCGATCGCCTAAGAGGTCTGACGAGGATAATGTCTCGCGATTATCTTGACCTGTTCCAACGATTGCGTAGCTTCGATGTGCACGAACTCGAGTTGGCCTGTGATGACCTCCATGGTTGGCGAACCACTTCGGACCAACCGCTTTCAAATGTTCAGGAATTGAAGTCGCTTATCTCCAGAGATGAGGTTGAGCGGGCTGAAAGGTTTCACTTTGAGCGCGACCGAACACGCTTTCTCGCTAGACGGGGACTTTTGAGGATCATTCTAGGTTACCAACTAGGAGTTGACCCCCACACCGTGCGGTTCCGCTATCCCGCCAGCGGCAAGCCCGAAGTGGCAGAAATATCGGACAAGGGAAAGCTCTGTTTCAGTATGTCTCACTCCCATGGACTTGCTCTGTACGTTATCGGCTGGAACCGGAACGTAGGAATAGATGTTGAGAAGATCCGCCCACTGCATGAAGCTGAGCCGATCG
>Ga0255043_10000246_pt1 | contig 10233 bp, 3 predicted proteins | sample BC1_12_9_MG_FD_182778 | JGI IMG/M metagenome (GOLD analysis project Ga0255043, IMG submission 182778) | Seawater microbial communities from Strait of Georgia, British Columbia, Canada - BC1_12_9 | ecosystem: Environmental > Aquatic > Marine > Strait | place: Canada: British Columbia | collected... | reverse complement strand
CTGGCCACCACAGACACCCAACCACGTTCGACCGCGACTGGCCCAGCCGGTGTCGAAGCCTCTGCATTGGTTACAAAATTAGATGCTATGGCGCTGTCGCACGCGATGTCGGACCGACACAAAATCACGTCATGGTCCACGATCCTCCCCAGGTAGTCTGCTGAGGCCAGGCTGGGCGCTGCGGGATCACAATCACCATTACTGTCGGCAGGAACCGTGATGGCTTTGCTGGCACGGGTGCCAGCTGCATAGTAACTCACGCCCTGGCCCGATAAGGCAGACAGCAACATGGCGGGGTAGTCTTCAAAATGAAAAGGCGTGCCGTTCATATCCAACAGGATAACTCGGTATGCTTCCTGCAAACCGACCACGGCAGGCCGCTTACGGGCAATCAGCCGGGCAAGGGCCTCTGCACGCTGCTGAAAATCATTGGCCAGGATCTGGTCCACAGCCGCGTGGGTTGCATCCAGTAATTCACACAGGCCAGGCGCCAGCGCGATATCTAGAATATCCGTACCCACGTAGAGGTTCTGCGTCATAACACGGATATGACCGGCACGATGGTCAACATATTTGTCTGCGAAGACCGGTGACCCAGCCATGGCCAACGACAGCACGAGAATACAGGCACAAATGGGGTTTATATTTTTACCGGGCTGATATTGTCGCATCACAATCCCTCCTTTAATCATATTCATCAATTTGGGGAGAGTCCCCCCCAACGTATGCTCCTCTCTCTAACAAACTGGAGTAGTGCGGCTACTGATTAAGCCGACACCAGGGGTCTGAATAGTATTTTCTTCCAAGGCATCATCTTCTCCTTTTAATTGCGCCAGTTTTTCTTTCTGGTCATCGATTCTGCTGCCTTTAATAGGCTTGTAGCTCAACAGCTGCAATTTGGTAGTTACAGAAAAGGTACAAAGCCTTTAGCCCGCTGTCTGTAAGCAATCTGTTACCGGACTGTTAGCAAAAAGGAAGCTTCTGGAACTTAGCCTTACCTTTAGGCCAGAGTAATTCTGACCGCACTTTGCATTCGCGTGAAAAGGATCCGCGCAGAGCGCGAAGGAGGGTGATCATGAACACAACTAAGACACTAAGGAAGTTTGAAAGCGAGATCATCCCTGCTGGCGTCAAATACATCATCATAGATGCTGGTGTCGAGCGGCTGCAGCTCCACTTCTACGGCGGCGCGGCTCACCTGTTGAGGGCAACGGCCATTCCCAGCAGCAGTATTCACCAATACTTCGGGCAGCAGCGGATATTGAAGGCTGGGGAAAATGGGAAAACTTTCACCGCACTCTATGTGACGGGTAAACTCGCAAAGGTGGTCCGGGATCTGCTGGGATATGGAGATATCATACAGCCCGCAGCAGCCCTCTGGTCCGCCGCCCAGGGCCTCGTAAAGCGATCGGAGAACAGGCAGGTGGATGCGCTGGCTGTTATCGATCTCTCGGCCTCGGGTTATCTCGTAATTGGCATCGATTCCCAGGGTGCGCTGAAAAGTGGCCTGCTGGTCGTAAACCCGCGCTGCGGGGCTGGATCAGGGGCCAACATAGACCGTGTGCTGCATAAGCTCGATATCGGGCGCTGCGAGGTGGACAGTCTGCTGGCCAAATATGTCGGCGATACCGGCAGACAGGCGCGTGACAAGCTCAACATTCGGGCTGACCGTTGTGGCGTCTTCAGTTCATCGGCCACCATATCCGACAAGAATCAGGGGATACCGCTCGATTTTGCACTGGCCGTCACACTGAAATCCGAAGTCGTCAAGACTTGCAGAAAGCTGCCGGCTGGATTCAACAAAGTCTATCTGACCGGAGGCGTATTCAGCTGGCAATTTACCCGGGATTGCGCCGAAGACTACCTGCGGAATATTGGAGTTGGAGAAATTGTCTACGATTCGAACCAGACCCTGCTCATCGATGGCGTACGCCGCCTTGTGGAAAAGTCCGAGCATGGGCACTTCTTCCAGCCGGAAGAGCGGCTGATTAAAAGACAAAGACTGATTGAACTTCCCTCCTTTGTTTCACTGAGGCGGAAGTATATGGCACAGCATCTTTACTACCGAATGCCCGACAAATGTCTGCACCGATGCACGCCACAGAAAATGAAAACACGGCCTGTCATCATGGCACTGGACGCAGGATCCACCATGGCCAAGCTCGTAATAGCCGATGCAGAGACGCAAGATCCGCTGTTTCTGGGCTCTTACGGCAATCTTGGTGACACTATCGAGATCGTCAAGCAGATTTTCCGCGACCTCCAGTCACAGGGTGTGGAACAACCTCGAATCGCCCGCATCGGCGTGACGGGCAGCGCGCGCTACCAGATACAGGAGTCATTGCAGAAGATCTATCCGGTGTTGAAGGACAGGGTATCCGTGCTGGTGGAGAACTATGCCCATGCCCGGGGCTCCATTGAACTGGCTCGAGGGCACATACGCCGACTCAAGTCGTTGGGGATTCAGGAGGTCAACGAGGATTTCTTCATCCTGGTGGATATCGGCGGTGAAGACACAAAGCTGTCCACCGTCTCCCTCAGGAAAGGCGAGCTTTTCGACAACGCAATGAACCTGAAGTGTTCGGCGGGCACCGGCAGTCTGATGGACTCCCTGAGTTCGTTGTTCAGTATCGACAATGTCGCCGAGGCATCACGCATGGCCTTCGAGGCCAAAAGGTCTTTTTCCATCAATGCCACCTGTGCCGTATTCCTGATAGAGAGTGCGCGAAAAATGCAGGCCCAGGGTTATTCCAAAGACGAAATACTGGCCTCCTGCGGTTGGGCCATCGTGGAGAACATGGCGCAGACTTTATGGAGCCAGTTGGATCTTCCCGGGAATGCGGTCGTGCTGCTCCATGGCCAGACCATGCTGTCCGACCCTCTGCCACTCGCAGTTACCCACCGGCTGCAGGAATTCACAGGATCACCCTGTTATGCCCTGGTACCGCCCATTCCGGGTCATCGCGCCTGCCTGGGGCTCATCAAATCGTTATCGGAGCGGCACCGAATCGAAGCTGAACCCTGCGAACTGGCAGACTTCATCTGCCGGCAGTTCCAAAAGCGCGTCGTACAGTGTCATGGTGTGGCTTGCGGCGACAAAGCAGCCCGCTGCAACCGTACGATGTTGAGTACTACAGATTCAATTGGCCAGCGGATCAAGTTCAGCCTCGGCGGCTGCACAGCCATAAACGATCTAATCGCCCGCAAGAAGGCTGGGGGCACTGCCCATCCTGGCAGGGATACCTACAAAGAGATCTGGGATCATGTCAATGATCGAATGCCGCGCACCGAAGACCCACGCCGACTGATTATCCCTCGCAGCTTTTCTATATCCGAATGGTGCTATTTCTTTGCCGGCATTTTCCAAGAACTCGGGCTTCCGGTGCATACTGACAATGTGCGGGAAGAGGATCTGATTGAGGCACAACCCCTCTTCAATACGGATACCTGCGCACCTCAGATCGGCGCCGTCGGGCAGTTCCAGCGTGTGGCCAACGAACCCCATGGGGTCATACTGGTTCCGCAGATCGAGTTCCTTCCGACCGGTGGAATCAGTATGGGCCGGACCTGCACCATAAATCAGGGCGGCATTGTGGTGGCAAAGAACCTTGCGGAAGCGAGGTATCCAGGCTCTCGCTTCCAGCTGGTCAGCCTGAATATGGCACAGCTCAACCCTGCGAGTATGGCACACCAGCTGTACGACCAGCTTGGTCCGGTATTCGATTACTACGGGATCCGGCCGGCACCGGGTGTTTTTCTGCACTGTGTCGAACGGGCGCTGGAGAAGGATCATGCGCGGAGGGTGAAACTCGAGGATCTGGCTGCAGACATCATCGAGCAGGCACTCGCGGAAGATCGGCAGGTGGGGATCATAGTCGGTCGGGAGTATGTGCTGAATCCCGGCATCTACGACAGCCACGTCGGGCGCCTTCTTCGCGACAAGCAGATAATGGCGATACCCTCTTACGTCTTGAATGTGAGACTCGATCCCGACTACGCCCACATCTACTGGCGTAATCCCCACGCGATCGTCAGCATACTCAGGGCAGTCGCAGAAAAGAAACTGTATACCCTACTGACTCATCGACGCCTTCAATCACTCTTTCAGCGGATCGAGACCCGACCCTCGGACAGTCTCCTGCCGATAGTCCAGGTGTCCACCTTTCGCTGCGGTCCGGACAGTGTCACCGCACCATTGGTGGCGGAAATCATGAAGAGGCGGCCATTCCTGCTGATTCAATCTGATGCGGTGATCAAAGAGCTGGCACATCTGGAAAACCGGATGAACACATACACCAGGCAACTTCAATTGGGATTGCACACAGAGATCCCGGGGACGGAGGATAAAGCATTCGAAATCAGTATCCTCGACGGCTTCAGCAATACCGAGAAGCTGGATAAGGAAAACGATGTGATCTATTTTCCGACGCTGTCCGACAACCGTGTGATCACCGCGGCGATGCGTGCCGGCGGTTATACCTGCATCGACAACTATGACGATGAATCTTACAACCTTGTCGACCTCATCAAGAAGGGTCGAAGGATAACCGGGGATTCGGTATGCGCCCCGCTCGCAGCGGTCTATGGAGATATTCTCCGGGCAGTGGAGGATTTTTCCAGGCGTCGGGAGTCGGGAGATCCGAGCGTAACCGGAAAACGACGGCTCCTGGTTTTTACCAACAAAGGCAGCGGACCCTGCAGACAGGGACAATATTCCGAAATACAGAAACTGTTCGCGTATCAGACGTTCGGCCCGCCCGGACAAGGGGATCGAGCACTTCATGCGGGCGGTCGGCATGACGATCCGACATTGCAGTTGCTGGTCGGCGAAGAAGAATCAGGTTATGACATCGGCATTGATGAGTGGATCATCGTACGGATAATTCAGGGCGTTATCCTGCAGGGAGTTCTGCATGGCCTGCTTTTCAAAGGTGGTACCCGGTGCGAAAACTACGAGGAATACCAGAAGTTCCTTGCTTCATACAGACACTTGAAACAGGAGCTTTACCGGATTGTTGAGCACAAACCCGGACCGAGCAGCCTTTGTTTGAAACTGCTTGAAACTTTCAGGTCCTGGCAGCTCTTCGGTACCACCCTGAAGATATTCGCCTACCGCTTGTTTGATCGGGACATCCATCGCGCACTACGCCGTTTCTCCAGGCGGTGGATCGACCCGAACAAAGAAATTCCCATCGATGACTTGAAGATCTATGTGGATGGCGAAGCCTATATGCGCACTTCACAGATCGAGGATATATTCGAGCATCTGCTCTCTTCGCTCGGCTTCCGCCGATTTACATTCGGGTATTCGCCTGTTTGGTATTACCTGGCTTACCTGCTGGATCAGGACACTATGCTCTATCGGGAGCAGCGGCAGTTGGCCGAAAAGCAGATGCAGGATCCGTCACTGGAGGAATGTGGCAACCTTGATCGAGTCGTCAGAGACAGCAAGAGGATAATTTCGAAGATCAGAAGTCTGCGAATCCTGCTGCGTGAACTCCTGGCGCGGCCACTCTACAGGTCAGCGGGACTAAACATGCCGGATTCCATGACTTCCGTTCTGAAAGTCGCCAGCCAGATGATGCCCACACTCAGGCCGATCGGCGAATTGGGACCCTATATCGGCGAGGTCCTGACGAAGCTACGAAAAGGTTATGACCTCTGCATAAACGTGGCGCCGGAAGGCTGCATGGTCTCGTCGATGGGTGCCACGCTGACACCCAGAATCCTGGATGCTGCCGGTACGGCCAAGGGGCAAATTCAAAATCTCTTCTCCCCTGATGGCGACGTTGACGCGGAAATGCTCACACTGGCCATGTTGAAAGTGCTGGGACCCGAAACCTACTACCTGGGTACGCAGCAACAGAAACAAGAGGTATTATAATTTCCAGTAAGACACCGTAGTATGAAAATACGGAAGATGACCACATTCACGAAAGTCACAGCGCCCAGTCCCTCCGGGATCCTGCCCAGGGAAAGGCTGTTCTCGTTGCTCGACAGTGGACGGCGCAACTCGGCCATCTGGATTACCGGACCACCGGGCGCCGGCAAGACCACTTTGGTCGCAAGTTATCTGGAAAATCGTCAACCGCGCTCACTCTGGTATCAGGTGGATAGAGACGACGCCGACGTCGCGACACTCTTTTACTATCTGGGAGAAGCGGTATCAGCCGAATCGGATACGGGCCACTCTGCACTTCCCCTTTTTACGTCAGAGTATCATTCCGACCTATCGGCTTTCAGCCGCCGCTATTTTGAGAAACTCTACCAGCAGCTGGATTCCTCCTTCGTGCTGGTTTTCGATGGTTACCAGGAGATCCCGCCACAGTCAGCCTTTCACGTTGTGATTCTCGATGCCGTCCTGGCAATGCCTTCCGATGGCTGCGCAATTATCATCAGCCGAAGCGATCCGCCGCCGTCCATGGTAAGGCTGCGCGCAAACAGGGTAATGGATCTGATTTCCTGGAACGATCTTCGGCTTACCAGGGAAGAGACTGAAGCCATCGTGGAGCTGTGGAACATCGAGCTGTCCGAAGAACATCTGCGACGCCTTTATGAAAAGACTGAAGGTTGGGCTGCCGGACTTGTGCTGCTTCTGGACCAGGCGGAAACCAATGGCATGGTCGCGGCAGTCCCGGATTTGGCAGCGCCCCAACTGATCTTTGATTACCTGGCCGGTGAGATCTTCCAGAACTTCGATACCAGCACACAGGACTTCATGCTGCGAACCGCATTCTTATGTGAAATGACTGCGGGCATGGCTGAGGAACTGACCGGCCGGCAGGAAGCGGGAAACATCCTCAACGATTTGCACCGTAATCATCACTTCGTATCACTCAAACCCCGATCACCGGCCCCCTTTTACGCGTATCACCCCCTGCTTGGGGCATTCCTTTCCTCACGTGCCGAAGAATACTTCTCCCGTGAGGATTGCTTCCGGTTGAGGCGCACCTCGGCTGTGTTGCTGGGTGCAGCCGGTAAGGCGGGAGAGGCAATCAACCTGCTCAAACAGGCCGGCGACTGGCAAGGAATGGCCACGTTAATCCTGGATCAGGCTCAAACCATGTTGTCCCATGGTCGTGGAGAAACCCTCGACCAGTGGTTGGAAGAGCTGCCGGAAGAGATGCTTACGAAAGAACCCTGGTTCTTCTATTGGCGTGGCGCCTGCCGATTTTCAACCGCGCCCCGTGAGAGTCGCATTCTCTACGAGAGGGCGTTCCAGCTCTTTCAGTCCCGATCAATGCCCGATTATCGGGGCCTGTTTCTCGCCTGCTGCGGCGTAATGGATTCCATTCTCTATGAGCTGGATGACCTGACTCTGCTCGACCGATGGATCAGCGTACTCGAGGGATTGATGGAATCATCTGACACGCCCCTCGAAAAGGATATAGAGGTGCGCGTTACAGCGAGCATGTTCATGTCGTTGATACTGCGCCAGCCCCATCACCCGGCCATAGACGATTGGTTTGCCCGATCCGCCACCGTGGCTCAGGAGATGTCAGATCCCAACCTGCGTCTGTCTGTGGAGTTGCTGGGGGGTATAAGCGCCACATATATCGGCTATTTCTCCAAAGCAAAGCTTGTGATCGAAACCATGAGGCAGCTTTGTGAGTCGCCCCAGGTAACACCGTTGTCACTGACTTCGTTGAAGAATGTCGAGTCCATGTACTACATGTTCAACGCCATGCACAACGAATGCCTGGCAACGGTTTACGACGGTCTGGAGATCGCGGAAACCAGCGGCGTGCATATCTGGAGCTACCATCTGCTCGGCAACGGAGTGGCAGGTGCACTGGGTGCTTGCGATCTCGATTCTGCAGCGGATCTGTTGAAGCGAATGGAATCCTACCCCAGCAGGCCCCGGCGACTCGATTCAGCACTGTTCCACTATTATTCCGCCTGGGATGCCATGCTGCGGTCGGACATCCCGCGCGCATTCCAGGAACAGAAAACGGCGCTCGAGCGGGCCAAGCAGTCAGGCTGCACCTATTTCGAGGTGCTTTGCCGGCTGGCTATGGTACAGGTGCTGATCGAATACGGTGACCAGACCCGCGCAGCCACCCATCTTCGCCAGGTTCATGACCTTGTACCCCAAATCAAGAACAGACTGCTTGATTTCATGTGTCTCCTGGTGGATTCCCATATTGAATTCAAGGGACAGCGGTTCGAACAAGGCCTGGATTCCCTTCGCAGGGCTCTGATATTGGGTCGTGAAAACGGATTCACCCATTTTCTCTGGTGGCAGCCGAGCATGATGGCGGAACTCTGCAGGCACGCCCTCGACGCGGGCATCGAAGTCGATTACGTCAAGGGGCTGATTCGTAAACGCGGATTGACACCGCCGTCTTCCCTGATCACCAACGAAAGCTGGCCATGGACCTTCAGAGTTTACTCGCTGGGGCGCTTCAAAGTACTTAAAAATGACCGCCCCCTCAGCTTCATAGCCAATGTCCAACGCAAACCCATGGAACTGCTCAAGGCCATGATCGCATTCGGGGGAGAGGAGATTCCTGAAGATCGCATTGCCCGCGCAGTCTGGCCCGGCATAGACATCGACTATACCCGACGATCACTCACCACCACCCTACATCGACTGCGTAAAATGTTGGGTGTAGAGGGCGCGATTGTACTCCACCATGGGAGGCTCACCCTGGATCATCGCTTCTGGTGGATTGACATACGAGCACTGGACCAGCTCTATCGTGAGATTGACCGGCTTTTCAAACACACGTCGAAATCAGTTTCCAATGAACTGGCAACCGAAATGGCCGAAAAGGTTTTTGCTGTCAATCAGGGGCCATTCATGATGGGCGAGCCGGATCAACCCTGGTTTGGTGCCCTGCGTGAGAGGCTCCGCAACAAGCATTTGCGCTACATGGGTGAACTTGGCCGTTACTGGGAGGAAACCGGACAGTGGGATCGGGCCATGGAATACTATCGCAGGAGCATCGAGGTCGATGCCACTGCCGAGGGTTTCTATCGCCGGCTGATGCTCTGTTATCGCACGCTGGGACGGCCCGCCGAGGCCATCGAAACGTACGAAAGTTGCCGTAAGACCCTGCTCGCTAGCCAGAATACCGAACCCTCACCCGAGACAAAGGCGCTTTACGCCAGGCTGTTCCCCAAGTCGCCAAGTCTTTCCTGATCACACCATGACATCGATCGGTCCCCTTTCGGCAACAGGGTCCCTGCCCGTTCTAATCCAGCCCGCTCCGGCCACCGGGCAGTTCCCGGTAAAGGGTGGCCGGGGACACCCCCAGGCGTTTCGCCACCTCAGCAACCGTGACTGTCTCGTCCCGGAGCAGTGCCCTGGCAGTCGAAAGATCCTGATCGGTGAGTTTGCGCTTTCGTCCCGGCTTTCTGCCCGGGTGCCTGGCAGGGACATTTGCGGCAGGCCCGCTTCCGGTAACAACCCGGGAGGCGAACCCGGCCAGCGCCTCGAGGATCGGGCAAAAATTCTGGCCGGATGCATCGGTGGTATCGATCTGCTCCTGGAGGCTGTGCAACCCCACGCCCTTCCGCTCCAGCACTTGGGCAATCCGGGTCAATTCCTCAAGGGAATCCGCCAGGCAGTCCAGGCGCCACACCACCAGGACGTCACCCTTCCCCACCGTGCTGATAACCTGTTCCAACGCCGCCCTTTCGGTTCCAGCCCCTGACGCAGGCGCTTCATGGATCATCTCCGGGTCCACCCCGGCCTCGACCAGGGCATCCCGCTGCAGTCTTTGCTGCTGCTGATCAAAGCTGCCTCTGTGGAAACCGATGCGCCGGTTCTCCACAGCCATTGACACAAGCCCCTGGGCGGCCTCCCCCAATCGTTCCCGCCAGGCACCCAGAGCGGCGGCCCGCCAGACCTCCCTGGCGGGAAAAGACCAGCCATCGGCCTCATCAGGATAGGGGCGGTCATTGAGAAACGCCCGATCGCCTTCCCATTCAAACCAGGCGTTGCCGCACATGGCGCCGATTCTTGCGGCCGTCTTCAGTTCATCAGTGTCCGGCAACCTGAAACTGATGCCCTTGAATGCCTTGGTGGCCATGTCTTGTTTTTCTGCCTCGTGATTTGGGTGCAGCCAGATCCCGCGTTTCATTTTGATCAACGCAGGCTACGTTTTTTGAATCCTTATCAGCGCCCTACCCCGCTGAAGTCGGTTCCGGATTTTATGTCGAAGGCCTGCTCCAGATTGAATTCCAGGATCAATGCATCCGTTATCGATTGTCCATGCTCCCGCTGGA
>Ga0255043_10000245_pt1 | contig 10244 bp, 7 predicted proteins | sample BC1_12_9_MG_FD_182778 | JGI IMG/M metagenome (GOLD analysis project Ga0255043, IMG submission 182778) | Seawater microbial communities from Strait of Georgia, British Columbia, Canada - BC1_12_9 | ecosystem: Environmental > Aquatic > Marine > Strait | place: Canada: British Columbia | collected... | reverse complement strand
GGTGATACCGCCCCAGGTATTCCGGCCGCCCAGGTACGGATTCTCGGCTGGAAAGTCGGTTCTGCCATGGTAGGCATAGTCGTACCAGCCGGCAGCGGATACGCGGAAACCGACCTTGTCCTTCCACACCGCGTCAAACTCCGACAGGATATCGAAACGGGTGCTGGTGGCATCCCACTTATCCCAGCCCAGGTCGCCATCATCGGCCAGGATGCCGGTGGAAGCGTTGTTGCCCTGTAAATAAACATCCGGATCCGGACTTTCCGTTCGCAATCCATAGTTGAATTTCAGGGTATTGTCCCAGCGAACTGTCCAGTCGTCGCTGGTGTCGAATTCCAGGGCTTGTGCTTGCTGTGCGCCAAGCAGCACTGCTATAAGCAGCGGAGCTAACACGAGCCGCCTGCCTAGCCATGCCTTACTCTTAATGGTGTGATTTTGTTGGTCTATTTTTTTCACGTGCTCCCATCCTCTGTTGCAGCCTGGTTTGCAGGCTTGATTCGGTCGATTACACAGGTCCCGCTCAAAGAGCGATTACTGATTGGTCTACAGTATTTGACCGCCTGCATCCCCCGCGCCCCCCAACATGGGGGGTATCCGGCTATAAACGATCTTTGGGAATCCAGTGGCATAATCGAAATCCAGGAACCACTGACATATTATGGTTCCGGATTCCAGGGTCTGTTCTGCCCGGCTGTATCTGGTGACAACTCAATCTGGCGGCAACTCACCGGCGGCGATGAGTGCGGCCCGCATCGCGGCGACGAATGGCTCGATACGGTCACGGAACAGCTCATCAAGCGGAGTACCCTTGAATTCTGGCAGAAAGGTCTTGTTCCAGTGCCCCCCGACCAGGGATATGCCGGCTGGCGTTTCGGACAGGACCAAACCAATATCCAACAATAACTTGAGGGCCCCCGGCGGCGTTGCCTCGTAGGCTGTCCGATATTGCTCCAGATCCCAGTATACTCTCTCGATTTTTCGGCCCAGAAAACGCTCGCGGACTTCCAGTAATTCATTCCAGGAACAATATGCGGTCGCCGCCACCGGGCAAATCGCGTTACGCGATGCCGGGTGGGCCAGTACATGGGGAATAATGCGCCCGACATCCGTGCCGGTGGACCACGCCAGTGGTTCGTCGGGGTCGCCCGGTACCATTACTGGCTCGACCATGTAGTATTCTGGCCACGCACCAGCCGGAATGATCGTAAAATCCAGCCCGGCCAGCTCGATAACCCTGCGGATAAAACCTTTTTGCCTGGCCATCATGGTGTGGGCCGTTTTAACCTGCATAAACTGCTCGAACTCGTAGAGTCCACCGAATTCTGATGGCACGAAACGCTCTACACCGGCGTCTTTTGCCGCGAAGATCAGGGGGTATTGCGATTCAGTGGCATAAAGCGGGACACATGAAATGACGTAATCCGTGCCTTCAAGCGCGGGAACAAGTTCTTCGACAATGGTCGCATCGACTTCCTTGATCTTGACACCCTGGCTCTCCCACTCGTCGTATTGCAGCTGTTTTTCATCCTTGGTTTGGGTCATGCCGGACGAAGAACGCTCTTGCTGGCCGGGTTTACGAGCGAGAACATTAACGTCGAAAAGTTCATGGTTGATGAACTCATTGACGCAGGCGACACCAGCGGTTCCGGTGGCGCCAAATATGGTTACGGTTTTCTTGTTCATAGTAGTCTCCAGTTAGCCGGTTGCTTTCAAGTATTTATAGAAAAACGCTGCAAAGACCAGGTCACCGATTGTCAAGCTGGCGAGATTAAAATTGACATCCCCTATGAAGAAGAAATGGGCAAACGCGATCATCGCTACTCCGATCTTGCCTATCAGTCCCACAATAACGACACCGCGATACGCAGTCGGATTAGCGACAACCATCCAGTAACCGAATCCAAAGGCTGCTATGGCCAGCAGCGCGATCTGGCCGAACGGGTCGCTGCTCACCGCATGAGACAGATTCAGTATCTTGGCGAGACCCAATGGCTCAATGAACACGAGGCAGGCGACCCAGTTGAAAATGGCAGCCGCGTAGAAAAGGATTTTTTGATTGCGTTCGGTCATGGTAGCACCTCGGTTCCGGTCAATTACTTTACTCGTCCGCATCAAGTGGCAGCCGAGGAATCCCAACAAGTGAAGGGAACGTCCGGCTTGGAACAGCGGGTTTGTTTAGCGGAGTCTGGACATAAGGGCAAGGCATATCCCCCCCCAAAACAGGTGGGTGTACGCATGGCCCTGGTCAGGTGCGGCGATGCTGTGGAAGGTGTACCGGAATCGTATATTCCACGATGTCTGAATGTCGCTGGCTCACTGTTTCAGCTGGCCAGGTCGAGTATCCCCAGCATCCGCGCCCGGTCGACCAGGTGCTTGCGTGTACCGGCGTGAAGTTTCCCGAACAGATTTTTCAGATGCCACTTGACGGTTTCGTCGCTGATCCCCATCGCCCGCGCAATCTGCTTGTTCGACATGTTGCCGGCCAGTAGTTGCAGTACTTCGCATTCTTTTGGTGTTAACAGGGCGCTGGGATTGACACGCACCTGCTTCTGCCTGTACCTCGGCTGGACCGTGTCCTGACTATCCGATGTAGCTGCATGTGTGATCATTCCCGGACGGCGCCCGCCCAGCCGCCGTACCCAGTCAACCAGGTCCGGATGCGTATCTGCCAGGATTCGCTCCTGTCCCAGCGATTCCGCCATTGTCACGGACTCGCGCAACAGGTCTTCACCGTTCTTGCCAGTACGCTTCAAAGCCAGTGCGGTCAGCAGCTTGATGCGAAGATCATCCTGACCCCGACGTAAGGTCAAAGCGATCGGGCCGGCCGGCTCCAATGCTTTGAGAACGCCCGACCAGTCTTCTTCCACTGCTGCCACGTATGCATATGCGACAGCAACCTGCATACGTAACAATGGCAAAAGAACCTTGCCCGGGCAGTTGGGCGTCTCGTCAAGCAGGGTTTGCAGGCGCGTGATCAGGTCGGAACAGGCTTCCCGGTGCGTACGCAGGGACTGCATGCGTATCTGTTCACCGAGCGAGGCGAGACACAGGCGAGGCAGCGTACGCGCTTCCCCGATCGCATACAGGTATTCGAGCAAGTCCCAGGCGCGGGACTCCAGGCCCTCGGCCGTTGCCAGTCGGGCTGCGGAGACATAACCCATGGCAATAGCGTCTGGTGCCGTACGGCGAACCAGTACATCCAAGCGGTTGGCCAATAGCGCTGCTGCTTCCTTGCTTTGGTCGCGATCCCACAAGATGGTAGCCAGGGCTGCGGCCAGCATGACGGCCACCGGGCCGCGTCGGCCAGACTCGGATTCAGCACGATCCAGAGCTGAACGCAGTATTTCCTCGGCAAGAATCGCCTGTCCTTCCCAGAGATAGCTATAACCAACAATCCAGTCAGCCCAGCCACGCGCATAGGCACCAGCATCGCGAATCACGCTCTCTGGCAACTGCTGGAATTCGTAGCGTGTTAATTCCGGTGCACCACCAAAAAGGGCAAGTATGGACCGCAGATTTGCACCCACGAGTTGCTGCAGCGCTGAACCGTTGTTGATCGAATCGGCCCAGGGTGAAAAGTAGCGCTCCATAGAATCGATGTCGTCCATGAAAAATGCTGCGCCGGAGCAGATTGCTGCACTTTCGCAACGGGCACCCTCGTCGGCTTGCTCATCGTTCATCAGGGGCTCGAGTAGTCCTGCCGCATCCGCGTGCCGTTCACTCTGGGCGAATACCCAACCAACCGCCAGGCGCAATTTTGGTCGCTTTTCAATTTCCGCCAGCGACAAACGTTCAACCCAACCCATTACCCTGGACACTCGCCCGGAAGCCACGATTTCATACAGGCAACGGGCAATCAGTTCATCGGCACGCTGCGGCTGTTCTGCGCGCAAGGCCTGCCGGGCTGCTTCTTCGTACAGTTCATGTTCTTCAAGCCACTGCGATGCCCTTGTGTGAAAGTCATTTCTGGTGTCGGCAGGCAGCGCCATGAAGCGGTCCATCAGGAACTCTCGCGCCAGTGGTTGAAAGTGCATCCATTCACTTCCGGCAGCCTGCAGGAAAATGGGGGTTTCATCACGCAAACGGGCTAGCAGCCCGGCACTGTCTTCACGCCCCGTGATCGCAACGCATAACTCGGCGTTAAGCGTATGAACAATAGATACTTCGAGCAGAAACTCAGCCAGTTCAGGGGCAAGGCCGTCGACCAGGCATTCGACGAAATACCGCTGGATATCACCTGATTGCACGGAGAATCCCGCGATCGCGGAATGTAAATCTTTGCTTCTCTCGATGGTCGAAACGGCCAGTTGAAGACCCAGCGGCCAGCCCTCGGTCAACTCGTGAAGACGCACACTGCTGTCCGTGTCGATACGGGGACCGAAGCGGGCATCGAGTAATGCAATGCTTTCCTGTTGTGTAAACCGCAACGCTTCACAGTCGATACGGGCATATTGACCGTGCGCCAGCAAGTCGACCAGGGATAGCCCAACACGTCGGCGGGTGGCCAGGATCACTGTCAGGTTGGGTGGCGCGTTATGCAACAGGTAGTTCAGTGCATTGTCCTGCGTGGAACGGGGTAAAGCATGGCAATCATCGAGCATCAGCACGGTGTCAACGGCGAGGGTGGCTACTTCTGCCATCAGTCCCGTCAGTGCCCCCAGTTCATCTTCCCCCTCGGCAGGCGTATAAAGTTGGTCTCTGAAGACCTCTTTGCGGCCACTGGCCATCCTCATCGACATGGCCAGTCCCTGCACCAGGCGACCACCTTCATCATTCGAATCCAGGCTGAGCCAGGCAGCGACAGCCCCGTTCTGCAGTGCTTCACGGCGCCACTGGGTCAACAGGGAAGTTTTACCGAAACCGGCAGGGGCCTCGACCACGATCACGGATTTCTGGCTCAGCTCCGGACTGCTCATCGCAAGGCGTTCTCGGTTTAGCGATGTACTACTCAACTTGGGTGGTGTGGATTTCAGGGAGAGACGCGGATGGGTGATCCGCGACGATTTTTTCGCTACGGATTCGATCGAATGATTTTTGCGCCTGACTTGCACTCGAAACATCTCCTCGCCAATTGGATTAGCTTACCGCGAAAACACGAAATATCAAAACAACACCCCGTATCTTTACCTCCCCACCCACTGCGGGTGGTTTGCCAGCGACGCGCATCACCAATAATAAGCGCATTATCGATAATGTCTGTCCTGAACGGGCACACCCGGGCAATGAGGAACATTGGGCGTAAGCCAAATCATGAGCATACTTTTTGGATCAATTCGCCAGATGGGCTACGTCGTACTAGACATCGAAGCTGCCATGCAACATTGGACCCGGGCGCTGCGCATCGGTCCATTCTACTATGCTGAAGACGTACCGATCAATCAGCTCAGCTACCGCGGAGCGGCGAGTGACGTACGCGCCAGCATCGCACTGAGTTATTCTGGCAGCATGCAAATTGCATTGATTCAGCAACGAAACGACGCACCTTCCTCGTTCCTTGATTTTTTGAATGCCGGTCGCGACGGCTTGCATCACGTCGGATTTTTCAGCAGTAATTTTGACCGCGATCTGTATCGTGCCAGGGAGGCGGGTCTCGACATTTTGCAGACCAGTATCATCGGCAACCCCGATGGGAAGTTTGCTATTCTCGGCTCTGGGGATCCCGTTCGCACCAAGCCGGCCCTTATCGCTACGTGCGACTCGAACCTGGACCTGTTCCACATGGTGGAAAAAGAGGCCCAGCGGTGGGACGGCAGCGGACCCATAAGGCGATTCGAAAACTCAAAGTCGTCACAAGCGATCACATGAAAACAGACGGCGGCTGATTTTTCACTGTTGGCCATTGAGAATACATAAATTGAGAACACATAAAGGAAATTGACATGACAGCCTATGAAAAACATCTCCGCCACTCGGCCACCCTGATGCGAATCCTGGGCTGGGCCCTGGCGGTTGGCCTCATATCCATGCTGTTTATCTATCCCCCCGGGTTCTTTTGGGGTGCCCATCCGGAAGGCTTTCCGAATATTGGACCGGCTCATCCCCCGTCGCCTTACCATGCCCTGCATCCTTATGTTTACATGATCGGAGCGATGTACGTCTCATATGGCATCCTGTTGATCCGGGGTGCCAAGGATCCCCGTCGTAACGTGGCACTGTTCGATTTCGGTATCTGGTCCAGTGTGGCACACGGTGGTGTGATGGTGTTCCAGTCCTTTTACTACCCCAACGAACACGCCCACTTGTGGGCGGACGTTCCCGTATTATTCCTGATGGCTATCGTGATGTGGGTATGGCACCCGGATCGTAAACAGGACCCTTCCGCGGCCTGATCCGGACAGCAAGAATTAACCTGCCCGGACCATCAGATACCAGCCTTCGGGGCCATCATGCTGCCGGATCCTGGCCAGCATGCGGTCCGAATCCGGCAAGGAGCGAAACTGGATATCGGCCAGTTGCTCTGAACTGAGCTGAGCCGAACACCTTCCACGCCACTGCCAGCAGAGACCGCTTCCATCCCAGGCGTTGGCCTCAACTGCCCCGGGGAGTGCGCCGCTAGAAGGCTTCAGCGTTTCCAGCGTTTCACTTACCTGCTCGATTTCCACCCGCATGCGCCGCGGACAGCGCCTCTGCACCCTCACGAGTAAAAGTGCCTGCCATCTCCCAACGATGTCCCCGGATCGCTCGGGATCATGCGGGAGTACAGAGAACAGCGCAGAAATCTGTCGGCATTTCGGCCGGCCCAGCAGTGTGGAGACATCGCCCCGTACAGTTGTTGTATTGCGTTCTGGGTCCCTGGTTGTGATCCCTTTGGCAACATGCGACGCCCACACTGCAATATTGTAGCTGGGAGGGGAACCGGGTGCTCCCGGAATACCGGCAGCGTCCACAACGAAAAGACCGGGATTGGTCCAGCACTCGCCATCACCATTGACCACTCCCTTGGTTGCCGATGGGCCAACCCGGGCCCCGCCGCATAAATGGACGGTAACAGCCTTTGGAACCAGCAACTTTTTCACGCCGAGTCTTTTCGCGATTTCCCGGTTCTCGGAACGACCCGTCCGGTTTGCCTTGGTGGAGCCTGCGTCAAAATCGATTATCATGCGTTTGCCGACCAGGCTGGCCTGGCCGTAGGAGCCATCCGGCCCCATGGATACCACCAACATGCTGTTGAACAAGGGGCTCAGCAGACGGCGCAAAACACGCCAACGGGGCCGGGGCATATCAGTCTCGATAAAGCCATGCACCACCTTACGGCTGCCGTGCCGCAGGTGAAACATCGCACCCAGGCCATTCCGGATACCCTTCTGCTCAGGCGCCTTGACATTCCACATCAAGGCCATTTCATCACCATTGCCACTGATACCCTGGCCGAGCGCTGGCATGCTCTCGAGGTCACCACGCTTCTCGGCTTCCATCAACAGTCGCAACGTGTTGATGGTACCGGCGCCCATCAGCAGCGTTCGGCAACGTACCTGTAACTCCAGTTCTCCACCCGTTCGCTGCGCATACACCAGGTAACCATCGTCCGTACGTCGAATCCGCGTTACTCTGCAGGAGGCAATCAATTTGAGTCCACGCGCCATTGCCGGACCGAGCCAGACACTGTCAGTGGATGCCTTGGAACCATCGAGGCAGCCCAGGGAAAGATGACCGGTAAACTGTGAATCAGCTCGTTGAATGCCAAATGGGTACGCGGGCTTTTTATCATTCCCGGGAATTTGGTGTGCCCAGTGCGCCCCCTTACCAGCCGAAAAGTCTATCCATTTCCGGTCGCTGAGTTCTTTCTCCCAGTTTACTTGTCCGGGTTCCGACAGAGGGAGTGGAGAGACCCCCAACTCGTTCCAGATGCGCTCGAAATGCGGCGCCATAATTTCTTCGGAAACACCCTCTGCGCGGTCGTCCCAGTAATCCTCACGCAGTGGTCTCGACACCGCACCGGCCCACGCCAGGCTTCCACCGCCGACCTGGTTGGTACAGGCCGTAATCAGACCGCGATGATTACTGACTTCAAACATGCCATGACGGCGGTTGACTGGTATCCCCCGGGCACCAGTCAGACGGCGTCCGGTAAATTTCGAGAGTGATTTCGTGATCATGTCCCACAAGCTGGCACGCGGTAGTGCAATCCGGTCACGTATGTTCATGGAAACCGCGGGCAGGGTATCACGCCAGGGTCCGCGCTCCAGCATAACAACATCACGCCCGGCTTCGGTCAGTCTTGCTGCGGCTACCGAACCGCCAAAACCGGAACCAACGATCAGGATGTCAGTTTCAAGTACCGCGCCGGGCCTGCCCTTTGCAGATTGGACATCACCCGGAATATTTTCCCAACCGTCTACTGACATGACCGGGCCGGAATCGCATCTGCAATGTGTTCTTCAGTTGGCGCCAATATTGATCGGAAGCTGGCCCGGGTCGTCATGGAGGCCATGTAGCGCTCCACGTTCGGCAGGTGGGACAGGTCATAGTTCAACAGCAAGAGGAAGGAAAGCAGGAAAACCACGTTGATGTCGGCGACCGTCAGCCGGCCGCCGACCAGGAACACCCGGTCGCCCAGCTTTTTATCGAATCGCTGCAATGGCGTTTGGAGCGCGGCGCTCGCCTCTGCGTACCTGTCCGCATTGAACGGGTGGTCTTCATCGACGCCCGAGGCGTTGACCAGGGCCACCACGTGTCGATCGACGTCCGCCACAGCCCACATCGTCCAGCGCAGGATTTTCGCATCTTCCTGCAGGTCGGCAGGTCCCAGGTCGCCGCCATATTTCTTGGCAAGGTAAAGCGTGACCGCCATGGATTCGGTCAGGACGAAATCGTCGTCCTTGATGGTGGGCATCGTGCCCTCCGGATTGACCTCGAGATGCTCGGGGGTTTTCTCGCCCTGTACCGGGGAATCCACGTGCCGGTATTGCAGGCCCATTTCGCGCAACAGCCACAATACGACCGAAGTGCGGCTTCGCGGTGTTCCATAAACTGTCAGCATATTCGACCGACTCCTGTGTGATTAGTTGATTCCGCGAGCCCTGTCTTTCCAATAGGGCTTTCGGATTTCTGTCTTGAGCACCTTGCCGGTGGGGCTGCGCGGCAGGTCATCTGAAAAGTCTATGCCTTTTGGCGCCTTGACGCTGCCGAGTTCGCGCTTGCAGAGATCAATCAGATCCTGTTCACTGCACTCCATTTCCGGCTTCAGCTGCACGACGGCTTTCACGGATTCGCCCCACTTCTCGTCAGGCACGCCGATCACCGCACAGTCCAGGACGGCCGGGTGGCCATTCAACACCTGTTCGACCTCGTTGGGGAACACGTTGAAACCGCCCGTTATGATCATATCCTTCTTGCGGTCGACGATCATGACGAAGCCGTCCCGATCCATCACGCCGATATCGCCGCTGAGATGCCAGCCAAAACGGCGGACTTCGGCAGTCGCTTCGGGATTCTTGTAGTAGCCGGGGGTGAGCAGGTCGCCCTTGATGCAGATTTCACCTGCCACTCCGCGCTCCACCTCGTTTCCATCGTCGTCGAGAATCGCAACGGTGTTGTTCACTGCGGGTCGCCCGATGGACTGTAATCGCTTGTCGTCAATCGCGCCGTCGCTGTCCATGTAATCCCACGGGGCCTTGAGCGTAACAGATGCCGGCGCCTCGGTCTGGCCGAATGCTTCCGTCATCACCGGTCCGAACACGGCGAGAGCTTCTTTCAGTTTGTCCAGTGAAGTGGGTGCGGCCCCGATCAGAAAATGTTGCAGGGAGCTGTAGTCGTAGTCCCGTACATTGGGCAGGGCCAGGAGCATGTACAACAGCGTCGGCGGCAGGAACAGGTGTGTCACGCCGTATTCCTGGATGGCCTGGCAAATCGCCTCGGGACTCGGCACAGCCATCAGGACGTTGGCCCCTCCGCGCGCGAAATGCATACAGCCGGTAACACCGGCGGTATGCGTCATCGGTGCCACGACCAGGTGGCAGGTGTCGTCGTAATAGCTGAAATGGCTGTAGAAATTATTGAATAAGGTGTCGACTGCCAAGTGGTTCACCATCACGCCTTTGGGCTTGCCGGTCGTGCCACCAGTGGGGAAGATCGCGAACAGGCCATCCGCTTCGGCGGCGGGCCTTTCGAATTCCTCCGGGGCATCCTGCCACCAGTCTTCGAGGTTGGTACCGTAGCTGCCCTGATTGTCGATGCACACGGCCTCCTTGAGTCCAGGTGTCTGTTCAACCAGTGCTTTCGCCGCTTTTTCAAACGCGCTGTGA
>Ga0255043_10000243_pt1:2500-10321 | contig 10321 bp, 7 predicted proteins | sample BC1_12_9_MG_FD_182778 | JGI IMG/M metagenome (GOLD analysis project Ga0255043, IMG submission 182778) | Seawater microbial communities from Strait of Georgia, British Columbia, Canada - BC1_12_9 | ecosystem: Environmental > Aquatic > Marine > Strait | place: Canada: British Columbia... | reverse complement strand
CGGTTTGCCATGTCACGCACCCGCGACATACGGTCGGCGTCCATATAGGGTCCGGCGTGGACATCAGAGATCTGCAGTATCTTCAGCCCTTCCCATGCCGGGGGAAGGTTCGGAAGGTCGAAACGATGGCGACGCAGACCAGGTAGGTCGAGGGCGTTCGAAAAGCCATAACCTGCAAAGCCGAGGGTGCCGGCGGCGGTCAGACTCGCACTCTTGAGGAATCGTCTTCGGGTCAGCAATGTCAGTGGGTCCTCCGGCGACCGCGGTCGCCGGGGCGCCACGGATGAATAGATACATTATAACAGCCGGACAGGGTCCTTGTCTTCCGGTGCGGCTACAATGCTTTGTCAATGTTGAGTCAAAACGGGCTGTCGATGACCGATCGATCATTTCATTACCGGTAAGGAGTGACAGCGTGAACCCACTTACAGAGAAAAGGAACATGGCCGATTCGCCGCTCGGTCGCTGGGGTGTCGTGTTGTTGGTGAGCATCACTATTGCCACCTGCTACTACTTCTACGATGCCATCTCCCCGCTCAAAGGAACCCTCACCACCGAGCTCGGCTGGGACTCAGCCGACTACGGTCAGTTCCGATCGGCCTACGCGTGGCCCAATGTCTTTCTACTGATGGCCGTCATCGGCGGTGTCATCGCCGACAAGCTGGGGATTCGGATCACAGGCAACTTCTTCGTCTCGAGCATGGTTGTGGGCGCATTTCTGACCTGGTACGGCGCCACCGACTACTTCAACGGCGGTGGATTCGGCCATGCGTTCATGAGCTCCTTCCTCGGCGGATGGAGCCCTTCACTCAAAATGATGTGGCTGGGATTTCTGCTCTATGGTTTCGGAGCTGAAACCTCGATTGTCATCATCTCGAAGGTGATCGTGAAGTGGTTTCGAGGTCGTGAGGTGGCGTTTGCCCTCGCGATCAACCTGGCCCTGGCCCGCCTCGGGTCGATGATGGGACTGGTTGTTTCGCCCAGGGTTCTCCAGCCGGATTGGACCACCGCGCTCTGGCTCTGTTTTGTACTGATGATCATCGGCTTGCTCGCCTGGGTGGTGTACGTCTTCATCGATGTCCGGTATGAGCGCCAACAGCGTGTGATTGGAAAGGCGGAAGGTGAAGAAGAGGAACCGGAGGAGCCATTCCGGCTCAGCGACCTCGGCAAATTGGTCACGGATCCCTCGTTTCTTTTTATCGTCTTTCTGTGCGTCACCTTCTACTCGGCGGTATTTCCCTTCATGAATTACGCCCCCGACCTGTTGGTCAACAAATTCGGGATGTCGTTGACCCGGGCAAGCGACATCTCCAGCATCATGTACTTCGGTACGATCTTCTTCACGCCACTATTCGGCTGGGTCATCGATTTCAAGGGTTGGGGCGCGTCTCTGATGGTCGTTGGCTCGGCGGCGCTCGTCGGTGTGCACCTCATCTTTGCGCTGACGACTCTCAATCCTCTGATCCCGATGTTCCTGCTCGGAATGACCTTTTCGCTGGTGCCGGCAGCCATGTGGCCGGCCATTGCCAGGATTGTCGGCGACAATCGTCTCGGCACCGCCTACGGTCTCACGTTCTCGGTCCAGAACATCGGGCTCTTTCTCTTCCCGATTCTGATCGGCCTGGTTCTCGACGGCACGAACCCGGGCGTGGCCACTGCGCAGGCAGCGAGCGCTCAACTCGGTGAGGCCAGGAGCGCGGTGGTGGAGATCCTCGGGGAAGAAGAGCGAGGGATCTTCGATGTGCCGAAGGCTCCACTGACTCCGGAGGAAAAGAGTGAGCTCCTTCAGGTGGCGAGGGAGGCGGCCAGGGATTTTGCCCAACCGGATGAAGCTGCGAACGCCCTTGCCGCGGGCCTCATCGAACCCTATGCGACCAGGTATCGTGAGGCACAACGGATAGCCGTGACATTTGCAGCCGACGCGACACTGGAAAACCTGGGTCAACAAGAGAGTGAGCTCGAGAGGGCTGATCTGGGTGCGGTCTACAACTACACGCCGGCGATCCTCATGCTCGCCCTACTTGGCGTCTTCGGGGTGATTTTTGCAGTCCTTCTGAAACGCGCCGACCGAATCCAGGGTTACGGGCTCGACCTGCCGAGCAAGCAGCAGGGCTGACGCAACGCCCACGGCCTCGAAATAACTACAGCCGTTGGATCGAAATCGTAGGGCCTGAGGCTATGAGGCTATGGCCGGTCGCTTCACGACCTGGCTATGAGGCCCTGAGAACCCAATCGGGGGTGACTTCGACATATCGAGGGGGTGGGTGGAGCCCCATAGCTCATAGCCCCATAGCCCCATAGCCCAAGGCCCTACTTCTTGAAGAGCGCGTTGAAGGCGGCGCGAGGATCGTTCGGTGTGCCGCCCTGCTGCGCCTCGACCTTGAGGTCGCGGACGGCCTTTGGGCTGAAGTACTTGCAGTCGTTGCCTTTGGTCTTGCTCTCCACCCTCGCGGTGATCGGTTTCTGGCATTCGAATCGCGACCCGGTGTTGAAGAACGAGCAGTTCGCGCACGAGTGGAGGGCGTCCCCGCAGGACGTGCAGTTTGTGTCGGTGGCGATCTTTGGTTGGGCCAATTCGTGTCCGCAACGGGCACACTTGAAGGACACTTTGGTGGGTGCACCCAGACCGCGCCCACGAGGTGCACTGTCGTATCGACGAACACCATCAGTCTTAGGGCGTTCACGTTTCTTTTGAGGCTCGCGGTCCCGGTCGTCGTCCTGATAACCGCGATGACGGTATTTGCGATCGCTCATGATGCATCTCCAAGGAGGTCTTCTTCGGGAGGCCGACGCTCAAATACTAGCTCCACCGGATACTGGATGCTAGATCCGCCCCCCCTTGACAAATCACAACGATATTCGATCATCTCGTTGCATCCAGCATCCAGCATCCAGCATCCAGCATCCGACCTCTACTTCGACGCGCTCGTCCACGTCGGCGAGTGACTCTTGCCTTCCGACGTGAGCTGGTGAGGCACGCCGTCGGCGTCGGTGATAAAGATCTGCGGCGAACCGGTTCGGTCCGACGCAAAGGCCAGCATCGAGCCGTCGGGCGAAAAGCAGGGCGATTCGTTGTTGCCGGGGCCCGGGATTATGGTCTGCTCGCCGGTGATGGTGTCGATGGTGGCGATTTGGAAGCGGTTGCCAACCTTTGTGGTACACGCCAGGCGCGTGCCGTCGTGGGTCCAGGTGGCCTCGTCGTGGAACCCGCCGTCGAAGGTCAGCCGGCGCACGTTGGAGCCGTCTGCATCCATGATATAGATCTGCGGGCTCCCGGAGCGGGTCGAGGTAAAGGCGATCTGACGGCCATTTGGGGCCCAGGCGGGCTGGGTGTCGATTCCGCGTGCGGTGGTCAGCCGCCGCGTGGTGCCGCCGTCTACCGGCATGGAATAGATGTCGGTGTTGCCATCAATGCTCGAGGCGAATGCGATATTTTTCCCGTCAGGCGAGAAGGTGGCCGACGAGTTGACCCCGCCCTTGTCCCACAGGAGACGGAGGTATCCCTCGTGGGGCGTGAGGACGAAGAGTGCCGGCGTTCCTCGCAGAAACGAGGTGAAGACCATCTGTTTGCCGTCCGGGGACCAGACAGGGGCCAGGGCAATCGTTCCGTGCTTGGTGAGCTGTTTGGGGTTGTCGCCATCCCAGTCCATGACCCATATTTCAGGGCCTCCGGCGCGGTCCGAGATGAAGCCGATTCGCGACAGAAAGGGCCCGGGTCGTCCGGTGAAGACCTGAACGATATCGTTGGCCAGGGTGTGCGCTACAACTGGCGAAGCGTTGATACCCGCCCGATAGCGTTTGGCGAAAGCGAACTCGCCGGAGACGAGGTCCACCAGGCGAGCTTCGACTACCACCTGACCGCCGGCACGTACCACCGTGCCGCTGAGGAGGAACTGGGCGCCGATCGCCCGCCACCGCTGGTTGAGCACCTCGGGTCGCGGGTCGTCCTCGACCAACGCGTAGAGCTTCTGCTCCACGACCGCGATGGGTGCGGCCGCCGCGAGGTCGTTGTCAAGAGTTTCCTGAAAACCGCGGGCAGCCTCCGCCGGTGTGCCGGGCAGCACCATCAGGGGTGGCGCCGCCACAGCCACCCGGCGCAACCCCGGCTGGGTGATCTCGAGATAGAGCTCTGCCTGGGCGTGTATCGGTGCGGCGTAAACGCCTGCGATGGAGAGGATAAGGGTCAACAGATTCCGAAGTTGGCTCATGTATTACTCCGCAAAGCTCAGATGAACGGTCAGGCTCGGCTTGCCGTAGGCCGGTGGCAACGGCGGCAGCGGGTTGGCCGCGTACATGGCGCGCAGTGCGGCCCGGTCGAAGCTCGATACGCCGGAGCTCTCCTCGAGCTGTATACCCTCGAGGCGACCGCTCTTGAGGATCACGAAACCGACTCTGGCGCGGGTGCCCGTGGGCGCCGACGGCTTGTACCAGCGCGACTCGATGAGCGCCAACATGCGTTCGATGTAATAGGTGAAGTGGAAGTCAGCCGGGATCCCGGAGGTTCCGCTGCGGGAACTCTCTCCCACCGACAGGCCCCGCCCTCCACCGCCACCGGTGTCGACCGGTGGCTTCGTGGACGCCGGGGTGGCGACGGAGTCGGCGGCGCGCATGGCTTCGTCGCTGGCTTTGGGGGCATCCTCTTTTGACGGCGCCGTCGCCACCACCGCGCTGGGTTTCGGGACCGCGGTTGGCGGCGCTTTGGTGGGTTGGGGAACGGCCGTCGCGCGACGCTCGGGTTGGTTTGATGGCGGGCGTCGGCTTGGTGCCTGCGGTCTGATGATTTTGACCGACACCACCGGCAGGTGGACCGGCCTCGACGCGGCCCGCCGGCCGACCACATAGGTGGCGGCGGCCGCGCCCGCGTGCATGACGACCGCGAGCACCACCCACGGTAGCAGGCGCGGGCGGGTGCTTTCGCGGTCGACGAGGATTTTGGTCACCGGATCCATACAAACTAGGTCCCCTCGGGGTGGGTGACCATGCCGACCTGTTCTACCCCGACCTGGTCGAGAACAGCCAGGACGCGAATCACGAATCCATAGGGAAGGCCCTCGTCTGCCTTGAGATAGACCGGACGCGGGCTGCCGGCAAGCATTGCGCCGAGCTGGTCTGGAAGCAGCTTGATGTGGACGGGCTCGTCGCCGAGGAGGATGATCTGGTCCGAGGTCAGCGTCAGGATGACCGGTTCGTCGCTGTCGGTGTTGAGGGCCGGGGCGTCCTGCTTTGGCAGGTTGACCTTGAGCCCCTGGACCAGCATCGGTGCGGTGATGATGAAGATGATGAGCAGGACCAGCATCACATCCACCAGCGGAGTGACGTTGATCTCCGCCATTTGGTCCAGGTCTTCGGAGACCTTACCTGCCATCGCTACCAACCAAATGCCCGATTTCGGATTTCGGATTTCGGATTTCGGATTTACCCGCCCCCCCTCCCGTTTTTGGGGTGGGTGGGTGGCATTCCGAATTCCTAATTCCTAATTCCGAATTCTTCATGTGAAGTTCCTCTCGACCAGGTTGAGGAACTCGAGTTGGAAGTCCTCCATACGACGGCGCATGATGCGGACCTTGGCAAGGAGATGGTTGTAGGCGATCACCGCCGGGATTGCAGCCAGCAGACCGGCAGCGGTGTTGACCAGAGCCTCGGCGATGCCGGGTGCAACGGTGACGATGGAGGTCGAACCGGTGGCGCCGATCGCATGGAAGGTGTTCATGATTCCCCACACGGTGCCGAAGAGACCTATGAAGGGGGTTGCGCTGGCGGTGGTGGCGAGCATCGGCAGAGCTCGTTGCAGGCGTTCCATTTCCGCGCCCATCGCTCGCTCGAGAGCTCGCGCGATACCGTTGAGGCTTTTCAGCTTGAGAGGATTTCCAGTATCAGCGTCGCGGCGTACGGAGCGGATCTGCGCCTCGAGTTCGGTGTAACCGGCCTGAAACATCCCGGCCAGCGGTGAGTCGCGGTACTTCGGGGCCGCCGCTGCAGCCTCGTTGAGACGCGCCGCCTCGCGGAAGATCTTGAGGAACCGCTCCGAGGTCCGCCGGGCCGCCCCGAGTTCGCGCCACTTGCCGAGAATCACCGACCACGAGGCGAGAGAGAAGATAATCAGGATGACGAGAACGACCTTCGCCACCCAGCCCGTCTGCAAAAAGAATTTGACGATTTCCACGGCCGGCATTGTATGCCATTCACGTGGACCTGCCACCCCAGCAGCCAGCCGCGGAGGTGACAGAGAACACTCTAAACGCCATTGTTGAGAATTGACAGTCAATCAACCCTGCGCTATAACGCTCGAACCTGGTGTGCCCAGGTAGCTCAGATGGTAGAGCAGCGGACTGAAAATCCGCGTGTCCGTGGTTCAATTCCGCGCCTGGGCACCAACAATTCGGGGCGGGGCTTCCCGAAAGCCCCGCCCCGAATTGTTTCCTCCCAGATGTGGGTTCTGACCCAGACATGCGGATTTTCAGTTTGCTGCTCTACCGGGGAGTGTGAGGGGCTTGCCCCTCACAGTAATCCGCAGCGGACGGCTCGGAGCGGAGTGGAGCCTTCGAGGCTCCACGTAGCGAAGAGGAAAATCCGCGTGTCCCGGGGCGCATTGAATGCACTACGTCTCTGACCCCGCTGCTTTACAGGGGAGTGTGAGGGGCTTGCCCCTCACAGTAATCCGCAGCGGACTGAAAATCCGCGTGTCGCGGGGCGCGTCCCGACCAGGCACTGAGCTGTCCTGCCCACTGCTCTAACAGGAGCCACCCTTCGCATTGTCTGCCTCGAAGGCAAGGCCGATTCGACGGCCGATCTCAGACAATGCGAAGAATGGCACCTGGCGCTGCTAGGTGGGACGCGCTTTTCTCGATACTCAGTTGCGCCGACGGTCCCTTGATTCTGATCGGCATCCGGAGAAGGTCACGCCCAAGGCGGGAGCGCCAGGTGCCATCTTTTGCATTGTTGGAGGTCCGTTGATGAAGTCACTCCATCGCTGAGGCCAACAATGCTAAAGGTGGCTCCTCATACTCAGGGGCGTTAATGAGCACACCGGCCAACAATGCGAAGGGTGGCTCCTAATTCTCAGTGGCGCAGCGGAGAACCCAACGCCCGATCGGGAACGGGTTTGCTCTACAATCCCGCCATGGCTTTGACGCGATTGGGAATCCTCATCTCCGGCACCGGTTCCAACATGAAATCCATCGTCGCGGCATGCGAAGCCGGCGAGGTGCCGGCCGAGGTAGCGATTGTCATCTCCAACCGGACCGACGCGAAGGGCGTCGCGTGGGCGGCCGAGCATGGGCTGGAGACGGCCGTCCTTTCGCACAAGGACTTCGCCAACCGCGAGACTCACGACCTGGCGATAGTCGACCGATTACGAGCCGCGGGTGTTGACTGGGTCTGTCTCGCCGGCTACATGCGGTTGCTGTCAGCAGCGATCGTTGATGCCTATCCGAACCGCATCCTCAATATCCATCCGGCGCTGCTGCCGTCGTTCCCGGGCCTCCACGGGCAACAACAGGCGTTCGAGTACGGGGTCAAGGTCTCGGGCTGTACGGTCCACCTGGTCGATCTCGAGCTGGACCACGGTCCAATCGTGGTCCAGCGAACAGTGCCGGTTCACTCCGAAGACGATGAGGACCGGCTCGCGGCTCGGATCCTCATCGAAGAGCATATCGCCTACCCGGAGGCTCTGCGCTCGCTGTTGACCCGGTCCTGGAGTCTCGGGGGCCGGCGGGTTGTTTTTAGCTGAACATCAGATAGATCCCTCTTTAAATAGGAATCTTTCCTGATAAAGAGAAAAATCCATCCAGTTGGGGGATTGTGTGAGCGTATATGACGCTC
>Ga0255043_10000242_pt1 | contig 10369 bp, 10 predicted proteins | sample BC1_12_9_MG_FD_182778 | JGI IMG/M metagenome (GOLD analysis project Ga0255043, IMG submission 182778) | Seawater microbial communities from Strait of Georgia, British Columbia, Canada - BC1_12_9 | ecosystem: Environmental > Aquatic > Marine > Strait | place: Canada: British Columbia | collected... | reverse complement strand
CCACTTGCCATTCTTTACGGTGAGCTTTTTGTTCATTGTGAGGGCTAATGCTACCTGATGGATTATGTTATTGCTGAAATCAAAGTCCGCTTAATCCACTTAGTTCTTTACCATAAATGGGGTAAAGATGTAAATAGTGGGATTCCTTATCGATGTGAGTTTAAAAATAGCCCGGGTTCTTTACCGAAAGACTGTGTTCTTTTGCCAAGGGGTTTGTTAGAATGACTCCCTGTAAAGAGGACCTCTTCCAGACTTCCAGCGTTTTTTTTCAAAGAATGATAGCACAGTCTCATAGTTTCAGTTGATATCTTGAAAATTTTTACATGGGAAAAAGCGCAAAGGAGAGATTTCTATGAAAAGACTCACTATCCTTTTGATATATCTCCTTATTTTCGTTGGATGTGCGACCACGAAAGGAACACCACCACAAGAGTTTGGGGGAAAACCCGATGTTTTCTGCAACGTAATCCAGAAGCCAGACCCCTTACTGATGGGAACATGGGAGTGCCGTTTTTTGAGAACAGTAGGCAAATCCCGTGCCGACGACAACTATGTTAAGTACCGCTTGATTAAACAGGACGACACATACGGACTCTATTTTTATCGCACCTGGCGTGACGGCAGAAAAAAGAAAGCAGAATGGAAAAACTGGACTATCAACGGCAAGGAAATATTGGGAGAACCCCGCCAATTTGGGGTAAAGATATTCGTACAGGGCAAGGATGTCTATTTTACCATTAGAGCACTCGATAAACCGGCCAAGATGTCGCGGGTCAATGACTAATGAGCCTTTTTGAAACTACTAACAAAATAGGGGAACTCCTGGGGAGAAAAGCCTTGACAAAAGGGGGCTAGGGGATAGTATTACAAGATTTTCAAGGAACCTATGCTAGCCCGGACAGGAAACCGGAAAAACAGGAGAATAATAGATGGGGATTGTAGAGGACAAGATCAAGGAATTGAAGGAGAGGGAAGCCAAACTCAAGGAAATGGGTGGAGAGGCGGCGGTAAAAAAACAGCATGACCGCGGCAAACTCACGGCCAGAGAACGAATCGATCTCCTTTTCGATCCGGGAACTTTCAGGGAAACTGATATTTTCATGAAGCACAGGGGGACCCTGTTTGGTTTGGACAAGCTGGAAATACCAGCCGACGGGGTGATTACCGGCTATGGCAAAGTAGCTGGTCGTCCCGTGTGTGCTTTCTCCCAGGACTTCACAGCACGAGCTGGAACACTGGGCGAAATGCACTCCAAGAAAATCTGTAAGATCCTTGACCTGTCAATGAAATCGGGAATCCCAGTTGTGGGCTTCAATGATTCCGGGGGTGCGCGCATCCAGGAGGGAGTAGATTCCCTTTCTGGCTACGGGCAGATTTTCTACCGCAATGCCATCGCCTCAGGTGTGGTGCCGCAGATATCTGCAATTATGGGCCCATGTGCAGGAGGCGCGGTTTATTCTCCGGCCATGACCGATTTCGTCTTCATGGTCAAAGACACAAGTCACATGTTTATCACCGGACCCGATGTGATCAAAACGGTGTTGGGAGAGGTAGTTACCTTTGAGGACCTTGGCGGAGCCATAGCCCATAATAGCAAAAGTGGAGTGGCTCACTTCGCCTGTGAAGATGACGCTCACACCATTGAGAGAATCAAAGTACTGCTGAGCTACCTCCCCAACAATAATATGGAAGAGCCGCCCAGAGTAGATACTGGCGACAGCCCGGTCCGCACTGATCCAGCCCTGGACTCCATTATACCGGACAACCCCATGGAGTCTTACGACATGAAAGGAGTGATACAGTCTATCGTTGATAACGGGGAGTTTTATGAGGTTCAGGAGCTTTACGCCCAGAACATCTTGGTGGGTCTCGCCAGACTGGACGGACGCACCATCGGGATTATTGCCAACCAGCCTACGGTGCTTGCCGGTTGTCTGGATGTGAACTCATCAGACAAGGCCTCGCGGTTCATTCGTTTTTGCGATTGTTTCAATATCCCGCTGCTTACCATCGCCGACGTGCCGGGATATTTGCCTGGCAGTGAACAGGAATGGAGTGGGGTGATTCGCCACGGCGCCAAGCTGCTCTGGTGTTATTCAGAGGCCACCGTGCCTAAGATTACCTTGATTACCAGGAAGGATTACGGTGGCTCCTACCTGGCCATGTGTTCACGAGATCTTGGTTGCGACATGGCTTTGGCCTGGCCCAACTCCGAGATTGCGGTAATGGGCGCTGATGGGGCGGCCAATATTATCTTCCGCCGCGATATCCAGGGGGCAGATGATCCCGAGGCCAAGCGACAGGAGAAGATTGCAGAATACAAAGAACTGCTTTACAACCCCTACATTGCCGCCTCGCGTGGCTACATTGATGGAGTGATCGTCCCGAGCGAGACCAGGCCGCGTCTCATAGACGCACTTGAAGTGCTCTGCACCAAGAGAGAAACGCTACCCCCCAAAAAGCATGGGAATATCCCAATGTAGTTGAGTTACCACGCGAACTAAAAAACCCCGCCCTGAGCTTCCAGGTCGGGGTTTTTTGATGCTAGGCACTAGGGACTATACACTAGGCAACGATTCATCCGAAAAATTCCCCAGTGCCTAATGCTTAGTGACTAGTCCCCAGTGGATTCTGACTGGTCAAAAGCGTGCCATCTCGGTGCGCCATCGGCGAGTTAATCCTCACGCTCACTTATCTCAATAAGCACCCCGTGGGTGGATTTTGGATGGAGAAACGCTATCTTGGCGCCACCGGCTCCCAGGCGCGGTTTTTCATCGATAAGTCTTATTCCCTTTTCTTTGAGCTCAGCCAGGGCCTCTTCTATGTTTTCAACCCGAAAGGCAATGTGTTGTATGCCTTCGCCTCTCTTTTCCAGATACTTGGCGATGGGTCCGTCCGGGGCTGTAGACTCCAGCAATTCAACCTCACTGTCGCCGACAGGGAAAAAAGCAGTGGTCACTTTCTGCTCAGCCACAGTCTCGCTGCCCTCAAATTTCAGACCCAGTGTGTCTTGGAAAAGTTTCTTTGCTTCCTCGATACTATGAACTGCTATTCCCAAGTGATCGATTTTGAGTACCTTCATCTATTCCTCCCCAATCTTGCATAGCGCAGAGCGCATGGCGTCATTTGCCCACTAAAAGTGGCCGTCACTACGCTCCGCTGTCAATATGCCTTCGGCGTCATTTATGGTCAATAGGTCGATACGCTACGCTGGCATTCATAGTTAAGTGTCATTGTGGCGTTGAAACAACCTAATGACGGCCGCAAGGCCTAATGACGGGCGCCAGCCCTACTGACAACGAAGCGCCCAGGCGCGAAGTGTAATGACTTTTAGCTGTTTAGTTTCTGGTTTTACACTACTCCTCTTCTGGAAAAATCGTTCCCACGATCTCCTTAACACTGGTATAGGGGTCTTTCCTGTGCGCGACGATGTCCTCAATGAGATCGTCAAAGCGGCCCTTTCCGAGAATTTTCTCCAGAACGTTTCGGGAAATCTCTTCCTTTAACAGAGACAACGTCTCCTGTCTGGTCTTTTCCCGGCGGACTTTCTTGAGTCTGCCGCTTTCTTCAAGAAAGCGGCGGTGGTTCTCAATTGCCTCCACCAATGGTTCCGTTCCCTGATCCTCCACCGCCACGGTTTTGAGTACTGGAGCTCGCCAGGCTGCCTTTTTGATCTGGGCGTCTTGCTCCACGCGAACCCTAACCTCGGTGACCAGTGCATCAGCACCCGATCTATCCGCCTTGTTGATGACATAGAGATCTGCGATCTCCATGACTCCAGCCTTCATGCTCTGGATGGCATCTCCCAGGCCCGGAGCCAATACCACAATGGTGGTGTCAGCGGTCTTGGCTATCTCCACTTCATCCTGGCCCACACCCACGGTCTCAACGATAACCCAGTCTTTGCCGAAACCGTCCATGATTTTGATCACGTCCGCTGTTGTTCGTGCGAGCCCGCCGAGGTTTCCGCGGGTGGCCATAGAGCGGATAAAAACATCCGGGTCCCCGGAGGCCCTCTGCATGCGGATCCGATCACCGAGAAGGGCGCCACCAGTAAAAGGACTGGAGGGGTCCACGGCTACAACGCCCACGGTCTTCTCCTGCTGGCGAAGCACCGTCGTGATCTTGTCGGTAAGGGTACTCTTGCCCGTGCCGGGGGAGCCGGTTATACCCAACACATGCGCTCTCCCCGTATGCGGATAAATTGAACCGAGTAATTCAAAAGAACGGGGATCCTCGTTTTCCACCAAGGTAATGAGCCGGGCCATGGCCCGTACTGAACCCTGTAACACTTCCGCGGCTAAATCTTCCATAGTAAGAGATATATCCAAGTCTCGAGATGGGGCAACTTACCTAATCTTCCTGCGTTTATTAATTCTTAGAAACTTTTTCCTCGATAAATTTGACTATATCCTCTGTTCTGGTGCCAGGTCCGAAGATGGCAGCGACTCCGGAGTCCTTCAGTCCTGGAACGTCCTCATCGGGAATAATACCGCCGCCGACAACCAGAACATCAGCCAATCCCTGCTCTTTGAGTAGTTCCACCACCCGCGGGAAGAAATAGTTGTGAACTCCACTCAGGCTGCTCAAGCCCACCACATCAGCGTCTTCCTGCAGGGCTGCCTCAACAATCATCTCAGGGGTCTGGCGCAGCCCGGTGTAGACCACCTCCATGCCCGCTTCGGCAAAAACACGTGCCAGGAGCTTTGCCCCCCGGTCGTGACCGTCCAGGCCTGGTTTGGCCATGATGACCTTAATTCTCTTTTTGTCTGTCATCCTCAACCTCCTACTGAACGCATGGCGCTAAGCGCATAGCGCATAGCGAAAAAAACTTTCTCTCTCTGATATTCTTCACGCTCTGCGCTTCGCGCTATGCGCTCTGCGATCACACAAATTCCTTCGGCCGGTATTCACCCCAGATATTCCGCCAGACGTCGCAGACCTCACCAACTGTAGCCCTGGCCTTTACCGCCTCAATCACTGCCGGCATAACGTTTTCGTCCGTTTTTGACACTTCATCCAGCCTATCCAGAGCTGCTTGCCAACTCTTTTGATCTCTTTCTGTCCGAAGTTTCTTCAGTTTTTCCGTCTCTATTTCACGCTGCTTGGGATCTACCCTGAGCAGATTGGTGGGTGGCGGTTCTTCCATGGTGTATCTGTTGATCCCGACATAAACGCGTTCGTTGGACTCTATTTCCTTTTGAAAACGATAGGCGCTATCCTGAATCTCTTTCTGGACGTATCCATCCTCTATGGCCTTCAAGGTGCCGCCCATGGCGTCAATCTTCTTTATGTAATCATCAATTTCAGCCTCGATTCGATCAGTAAGAGCTTCCACATAGTAAGAGCCCGCCAACGGATCAATGGTGTCAGCAGCGCCGCTCTCCTCAGCGACAACCTGCTGGGTTCTGAGGGCAACAGTTACCGCTTCCTCAGTGGGGAGACACAGCGCTTCATCATAGGAGTTGGTGTGCAGGGACTGAGCACCACCGTACGCTGTGGCCAGAGACTGTAGAGCCACCCTGACTATATTGTTCAAGGGCTGCTGGGCGGTGAGGGTTACACCCCCGGTCTGCACGTGATAACGCATCATCATGGAACGAGGATTCTCTGAGCCGAACCGCTCCTTCATCACCCGGGCCCAGTAGCGTCGTCCGGCTCGAAACTTGGCTACCTCTTCCAGCACATTGGTAAAAGCATTATAGAAAAAGGAAAGACGTGGGGCAAAGGAGTCCACCTCCATTCCTCGATCGATGCAGGACTGTACATAGGTGATGCCATTGGCAATGGTGAAGGCCATTTCCTGGGCAGCGGTAGAGCCTGCCTCGCGAATATGGTAGCCACTGATGCTGATAGTGTTCCACCGGGGCACGTGTTCGTAGCAGTATTTGATTAGATCCACGGTGAGACGCATGGATGGGAGGGGCGGATAGATGTATTGGCCTCTGCAGATAATCTCTTTGAGTATGTCATTCTGGACAGTGCCGCCAACTTTGCTGTAAGGAACACCCTGTTCTTCGGCGAGGGCAAAATACATGCCCAGCAAGACCGTGGCCGGGGCATTGATGGTCATTGAGGTGGTCACTTTGTCCAAAGGTATCTGATCAAAAAGAACCCTCATGTCATCAACAGAATCAATGGCAACTCCGACCTTGCCCACTTCTCCCATGGAGAGGGCATGGTCGGAGTCGTAGCCGGACTGAGTTGGTAGATCAAAGGCGACACTTAGACCAGTCTGTCCCTGCTCAAGCAGATAGCGATAGCGTTCATTGGTCTCGCGCGCGGTACCAAAGCCGGCATACTGACGCATGGTCCAAAACCGCCCTCTATACATGGTGGGTTGCACGCCCCGGGTAAAGGGATACTCTCCTGGAAAACCCAGCTTGGTATCATAATCAAAGTCGGCTACTTCTAGAGGGGTATAAAGACGCTCCACCTCCTCGCCAGAGATGGTGGTGAAAGTGGTCTTTCTCTCCGGAAACTTGGCACAAGTCTTCTCAACTGGGCCGCAGTCCCACTTCTCCTTCTCGGTCTCGATAGTCTTTAGCTTTTCCTTGTCAAACATGATTCCTCCTCTCTGAATAACCGTGCTGGCCTAGCAAAAGGTGTATTCTTATCAAATCGTCAATATCAATTCAACAACATATACTCAATCCCGAATCCAGCATCCAGTAGGGCAGGCGTCTCTGCCTGCCAAAGTATTGTCCCCCAAACAAGTATCCAGCATCAATTATCCAGTTCAAACTTTAAAGCGAAAAAAGATAACATCGCCATCTTGGACGATATAGTCCTTTCCTTCAAGGCGAACAAGTCCTTGTTTTTGAGCCGCGGCATAGCTTCCAGCATCTTCCAAGTCATCGAACTGGACAACCTCGGCGCGAATGAAGCCTCGTTCCATATCCGAATGCACAACACCAGCAGCTTTGAGTGCAGGGGAGTCCTGTTTGATGGTCCAGGCCCGCGCCTCCTGTTCGTTTGTGGTAAAAAAGGAGATCAAGCCAAGAAGCTGCGAGGAAGCCTGAATCACCTGGTCTCTGGCCAGCGTCTCCAGCCCCAGCTCTCCCATAAACTCACTGGCCTCAGCAGGAGACAACTGGGCCAGTTCCATCTCCAGCTTGCCTACGATTCCCAGATGAGGCGCCAGGGTCCCGTCTACAATCTCTTGAGGCAGCGGCGGAACATTCTCCTCTGGTTGGTTTACAAGAATGAGCAAAGGTTTAGCCGAAAGGAAACTGAAGCCGCGCAGAAGGGAAATATCTGAGATCCCCGGCTGAGAACGCAAGGGACGACTGAACTCAAAGATTTCCTGGCATTCTTGCAACAACCGTACTTCTTCTGGATTCTCCTTTTTCCCCCGCTGTCTCTCGGCACCGATTCGCTCGAGCCGTTTTTCCACCACCAGTAGATCAGCCAGAATAAGTTCCGTTTCTACCCGCGAAATGTCTCCCAGAGGATCCGCTTCTCCGTGCATGGGATGCTGAAAATTGCGAACAACATGCATCAGAGCGTCCACCGGTCTGATGTGATTCAGAAAAGATTCTCCTAGCTCCTGACCTTTTTGAGCGGAGCCGGTCAAGCCACCCACATCCACGTAGTCCACAGTGGCTTCTGTGACCTTCTTGGAGTTGTAGAGCTGGGCGAGAAAGGCAAGTCGTGGCTCCGGCACCTTGACCACTGCCAGGTTAGGACCTCTCACTGGAGTGGAAAAATCCGCAACCTGAGCAGCACTGCTGGTGAGCGCGTTAAATACCGTGGTTTTGCCGCAACCCGGAAGTCCGATGATACCTAGTCGCATGACCCTGCTGTGGAGCGGCGCTTACAGGGGGTGAGAGCGATACCCACCTCCACCTCTCAGGCCCATGGAGCGATACAATGACTCCCCAGATTACCCCGAGAGTGACCGCTGTGTATAGACATTTTGGTAGTCGAAAACTCTTTGCTGAACATCTGTATTTATGCTATGGACTTTACAATAGAGCACCACTAGTGTCAATCAAATCAGGAACTCGCATAGAGCATAGGGCATAGAGTTTACCTCTAGAAATGCCAATTTAGAATCGGAAATGTTAATGTGAATTTCAGCTGCTGATTTCGGATTTATAACCCGAACGTCGTCTTGGAAACTTGCGATTTTTCTATAACGAGTGGGGAGGTTGTATATGGACTTGGGCATAAAAGGCAAAGTGGCTTTGGTTGCGGGGGCCAGCAAGGGCCTGGGCCGGGCGGTAGCCCTGGGATTGGCCAGGGAAGGGGTTTCTTTGGCCCTCTGCGCCAGGGATGAGGAGCAGTTGAGCGAAGCTGCCATAGCAATCGCCGAGGAGACCGAAGCCACGGTTTGGACGAGGCCAACGGATGTTTCTCGTCCGGAGGAAACCAGTCTTTTCGTTCGGGAGGCAGTGGCACATTATGGTACTGTGCACATCCTGGTCAACAACGCTGGTGGCCCCCCCTCGGCCACATTTTTTGAATTAACTGATGACCATTGGCAGCAAGCTGTCCAACTCAACTTGTTGAGTGCTATCTGGCTTACCCGAGAGGCAGTACCCCACATGCAGAAGGAGCGCTGGGGCCGAATCATCAATATGACCTCTGTGGCAGTAAAACAACCCATAGAAGGTCTCATGCTTTCGAACGCTGTCCGGGCCGGCGTGGTTGGTTTTGCCAAGACTTTGGCCAATGAACTGGCAGCAGACAATATTCTCGTAAACAACGTCTGTCCAGGTTACATACTAACTGACAGAGTAAGAGAACTGTCCAAAGTGCTGGCGGAGAAGAGGAATGAAAGTCCTGAATCAATAATACTCACGTGGGAAAAAAGCATTCCACTTCGGCGATTGGGAGAAGTTGAAGAATTCGCTAATCTGGTTGTTTTTCTCGCCTCCGAGCGGGCCAGTTACATCACAGGTACGACCATTCAAATAGATGGAGGCTATTATCGGGGATTACTCTAGAGGTCATGTGAGAGACAGTCAAATACTTCTTATATCGTCTATCAGGCTCAGAAGGTTGCCACTGACAATCTTTTCCAAATCCATGCTGGGCAAGTTAAGGGCTTCGACCTTACGCAACTCGTGGCCGGGTGCTCCAAAGGGAAAGTCACTGCCGAACAGTAGTCTTTCCGGTCCGTAATGCTGGACAAAATGGCGCATATGCTCGATGGGGGCCAAGGCAGTGTCCGCATAAGTATTGGGTCGCTGCCAGATGCCCGCTCTTTCCAGTGCCGGGTAGGAACCATTGAGAGCCCCGAGGTGGGGTATGATAATTACTGCCTGAGGCGCAAGCTCTTCTACAAACCGACAGGTATTTGCCAGGCTCTCTTCTAACACAATAGGCAAACGACGTTCGCTTATTTCCTGAATTATTTGCCCACAGCGGGGGTCTTTATAGTTATAGACGGGCTCATTGTCGTGGCGATGCCATTTGATCCCGCAATATTCCTGTTGGAGTTCTTCAATGGCGAAGTCGTTCCAAACAAACAAATACGGGAAAATCGACTTAACCTCTGCGGCCAGGTCCAATAGATAATGGTTCGCCGACTGTCTGGTTTGTTGCCATTGCTGATCGTCCTGGAAATTTGGATCGTAACGGTCGTATATGTCCTCCACCGGAGCAAACAGACATGCACCTGTAATACCCGCTTTTTCGAGAAGTGGCGAGATCACCTCAAAAGGTAGGTCTGAGTTCTGAATGCCGCAGTGCATGTGGCTATCAATGATCTGCATCTGCGCCATATAGAGTCTCCTTAACCTCTATTTTCCTTAACCACAATCCAAAATCCCAAAACCCAAGCACCAAATTACAAATAAATCTCAAATTCCAATATCCAATGACCAAAACAGATTTGAAATCTCGAATTTAGGTCATTTTGATTTTTCCAGTATTGATGAAAAAATCTTTTTCAATTCGTTTGCCTCTTGTATCAAACTTTGCGCATCATCAGCATTCTCAAGACTATTCGTCTCATGAATTAACCTGAGCCAGTAGCCGCTTTCTTTCGATTCCTTGCGGCTTATTTTGATTTTCATCAAAAAGTCTTTTTTGCCTAATGATTCGTTAGCCTCTATATAATTTGCACCTACAGAACCGGAAGCTTTTATCAATTGCTTGCCATCCTCGATATTCGCAATTGATTTCGGCAAAGTTTTAACAAAAAGCCTAACAGCTTTAGCGAACTGAAATGTTCTTTCTTCAAGATCATATACCGGTTTTGAATTTTGAATTTCGGTCATTGTAATTTGTTTGTTATTTGGGTTTTGTAATTTGTAGTTTCCATCAACTTCCTTCTGTTCACGCAGGTTCGAATCTGCCAGCTGCCCACTTTATTTCTCTATGCTCTATGCTCCATGCTCTACTCCACCACACAAACAGC
>Ga0255043_10000239_pt1 | contig 10403 bp, 10 predicted proteins | sample BC1_12_9_MG_FD_182778 | JGI IMG/M metagenome (GOLD analysis project Ga0255043, IMG submission 182778) | Seawater microbial communities from Strait of Georgia, British Columbia, Canada - BC1_12_9 | ecosystem: Environmental > Aquatic > Marine > Strait | place: Canada: British Columbia | collected... | reverse complement strand
GTTGCGATCGAAAACCAGAAAACTGAGTGCCGTAGTATCGAATTGTATCCCTCAGCCCGTCCAAATCGTCTACAGAGTTAGAAGCCACGAGATGACCGACCTCGGAACGAATCGAAGGGAGGATCGAGAGATGGATACAGGAAATTCGACCCAGAACGAACGGGACCATGGCCTGGCCACCAAAGCATGGGCCAAGTTGTGCCACAGCTGCGGGATCTGTCCGTTTGCGGCCAAGAAACCTGGCTCGACCTTCGAGCGGGTCATGCGTTGGCACCGGACATGGTGTCCTGGCTGGAGTGGACACACAAAGGTCTATGGACTCAAGCAGCTTGGCTAGATCGAGAAACTGACACCCTCTGGTGCCGAGTCGGTCTCATGGCGTCACCGCTCAGGGAGACTGTCTAGACCGTTGGCGCGAGCGGCTGCGGTCATCACCTCTTCGAGCTGCCGCTTCTCGTTGTCGCCAAGGCGACTCGGTGTGAAGTCGGCGATGATCCGCTCGACCTCCTGAGCTGCGTTCTCGCCGAGAGTCGCTGCCCCCTCCTCCAACCACCGTGCGCGGCTCGTACGATCGACGGTCGGGCCGGGGAAGGTGAGTTCCGAGCGCAAGTGGCGGCGGGTGTGATCGGCGATGAGGAGATGTTTTTCAGCGAGGAGCTCTTCGAAGAGAGCCCGTGACGGGAAGTCCTCGCGTGGTTCGATTCCGGCTCTCAGTCGGTCGGTCATGAGGCAGATCTCGTGGTCTACCACCAGCTTCTCGAGGCTCTGGCAGTTCTCGAAATCGAGCATCCCCGGGCCGGAAACGTTGTCGATCCCAGTCATGGCTGCCAGGGTCGCTCCGATGCCGGTCTCGATCCCGGCCTGGGCGTCGAGGGCCTTGGAGTCCGATAACGCGATGTAGCCCTGGGTCGGCAACCCAAGGCGGCGACCGATCTCGGCCGCCGCGCAGGTCAGCATGGTTGCCTCGATCGCCCCCATCGGGGTTGTTTCATAGCGCACGTCAAAGATCGCCGGGGAGCCCCCAAAGAGGAGGGGAGTGCCGGGTTGGACGAGCTGGGCGATGACCACGCCGGAGAGGACTTCAACGGTGTGTTGGATAAGGGTGCCCACAAGAGTCACCGGGGCCATAAAACCGGTCAGTGGCACCGGGATGATCTCGACCGGGATGCGGAGGCGCGCACAGTCCATCAAATTGCGACTGCCCTCGTCGGTCCATCGAAGGGGCGACGTGGGACAACACGTGAGCATCGCCACCGGTCGCGCGGCCAGCTCGTCGGCAGTGCCGCGCACTGCTAGCAGCAGGTCGCGAATGACCTTGAAGCCATCGATCGTAAAGGCGCCGGTGACCGCCGGCTTCTCGCAGTGGAGCAGACCGAGGAAGAGCCGGTAGCTGTCCGAGATTGCCTCGGGAACATCGGAGGCGACCAAGGCAGTGCTCTGGGCGTCATACCGTGGCAGGCCACTCACCAGCTTGGCGAGTGATACGAGGTCGCTCGTGACGCCGGGTCGGATCTCGCCGGAGGCACTGTCGAGAATGTTGATTGCTCCCGAGCCCGGTGTGAAATGGGTTCGCTGTCCCTCGAAGTGGTGGGTCTCCTTGCCGAGCACGTCGTAGAGGGAAAATGACGAGGGTGTGCTGGCGAGGGCAGCCTCCACCATCGTGTCGGCGATGCGGACGCGGCCGTCGGCATCGTCCACTCCAGCGCCGTGATCAGCGAGCAGCTTTTTCGTTTCATCGTCGGCGATGTCGACCCCGACCTCGGCGAGCACGATCTTTGCCTCGGTGATAATCTGATCAGCCAGATCCTGGTCAAGCTGCTGGAATTTCGGCCTCATCGAGCACCCCCAGCTAATATTCGCTCGAGCAATGATTTAACGACTCTCGACACACTCCCGGACGGTGATTGCGGCCGCCAGCGCGGCGCCGCCGGTGCGTCCATTGACGATCGGTCTTTCTTCGCCGCGACAGGCGCCGATGAACGCCTCGAGCTCGGCTTTAAGCGGTTCGTCCTTTTCGACTTCAACCAGGCGTGGGGCGATTTCGGCCCCGCTCGGGCTTTGAACGAGCTGCACCGAGGACACGCTCTGGTCGGCGTAGTCGATCGAAAAGTAGGATTCTCGCGCAAAGAGGCGAAGCTTTCGGATCCGCTCTGCCGATACCCGGCTGGCGGTGAGGTTCGCCACCAGACCACCCGGGAACTCGACCCACGCGTGGCACAGATCGACCTTGTCGGTGAGTACCGGGACGCCGACGGCCCGGATCTCGGATGGGGCCTCGCCGGCCACCGCCAGCGTGATCTGGAGATCGTGAATCATGAGGTCGAGGATCACATCGACGTCAATTGAACGTGCGGTGAATGGAGAGAGCCGTTGCGACTCGAGGTAGCGCACGCCATCGGCGAGCCCAAGGGCTGCCTGCACCGCGGGGTTGTGGTATTCCACGTGGCCGACGGCAAGCACCTTCGATTCTTCATCGGCGAGCGCGATCAGCTCCTCGGCTTCGGCAACGGTGGCGGTGATGGGCTTTTCGACCAACACGTGACAGCCCTCGCTCAAGAGCGCGCCAGCCACCTGTCGGTGACTGACGGTGGGGGTGGCGACGACCACGGCGTCGGCGGCACCGGCCGCCTCGACGGACTCGAGCGCGGGCACCCCGTGCTCGGTGGTGATCGCAGCCAGCCGCTCACGGTCCGTGTCATAGGCGCCGATGCAACGCAACCCCTCCATGGTGGCGAGGATGCGGACGTGGTGGCGGCCGAGGTGGCCGGTTCCGACAACTGCGACGGTCAATTCGGTGTTTGTCATGACGCGCAGGATAATACCGCGGCCGCCGGAGTACAATTCTCCGGCGGTCTTAGCCGCGAAAGGGAGCGACCAATGCTTGACGTGAAAAAACTCTTGATCGACGTTTTCGATCCCCAGCCTGGCGAGGTTGTGACATTTGCGGTTGATCTGCCCCGGGACGGCGTACCCGACAACGATGGTTGGTCGGCACGACGGTCGATGGCCGAACGGTGGCGTGGCGCGATGGTCGAGCTCGCATCCGAGCGCGACTTCAACGTGCGTCCGATCCTCAGCTTCGAAGCCTCGGGTGCCAACAACGCCGATCTCCCTGCCAAGGGGCGACTCGGTGACGAAGATGTGGATCTCCTCGAGGCCCTCAAGGCGTCGACCCTGGTCATCGCAATGACCGAGTTTTCGGCCACCGCGCCGCTTGTAAAGATTGCCGAGGCAGAGGACGACTTCCGCGCGGCATCCATGCCGGGAGTGGAGGAACGTATGGAGGGCACTGCTCTTGCGGCCGACTATTCGAAGGTTGCTGCGCGGTGCAAGGCGATATACGACATCATGGATGGCGCCATTCTCTGCGACGTACTGTTCTCGACAGGCCACCGCTGTTGGTTCGATCTTCGCCATCGGATGCCGGAGGTGGACGATGGCTTCCTGCCCCGCGGCAAGGAGGGCGATCGCATCATCAATCTACCGTCCGGTGAGACCTATTCCGTGCCGTATGAGGGTGAGTTCGAGGCTGTACCGTCGTGGACCTCGGGCACGATTCCAGTGGTCGAAGACGAGGAGCTCGTCCTCTTCCACGTTGTCGCCAATACGGTGATCGTGGTGGAGGGCGAAGGGCCCGTTGCGGAACGCTATGCGGCCTTCTTCGACGCCGACGCGGCGCGCGCGAACATCGCCGAGGTTGCATTTGGGGTCAACGACATGGCCGAGGTCACCGGCGAGGTGCTGGAAGACGAGAAGGCCGGCTTCCACTGGGCCTTCGGTCGCTCCGATCACCTCGGCGGAGTGGTTGGGGTGGAAGATTTCGAGAGCCCGGAGTCGGTGGTTCACCAGGACATCGTCTATGCCGAGGGCAACCCGGTGCAGGTCGAACGCGCGGTCATCGTCCACAAGGATGGGCGGCAGGTTGCCGTGATCGACGATGGTGAGTACAAGGTCTAGGCGAATTAGGAATTAGGAATTAGGAATTAGGAATTAGGAATTGGGTATCGCCAGGGCCACGTGTCCCGAACGCGCCCTGAGTGGGGTACTCTGTGGCTTCGGCGAGGAGGTAGATGATGGCTGAACAACTCACGTTTTTGGAAGCGGTGGAACAACGTGGTCCGTACGCGGTCTGGGACCTGATGGATGATGACGAAAAGAAGGCCGCGGCGGTTGCCTTCTGGAATGGCGCCGATCGGGAGAGTCGGTCGGCCCTCGAGATTGCCCTGGCCACCGATCTCAAGTTTCGTCAGCAGTCGGTCCGTCAGCTGTCGGCGGAGAGGGTCGCCGGCCGATTGGTTCGCCTTGCGGACAATCTTCCCGAGACAGTGCTCTTCCAGTACCTCTTCCACCTCCATATGGAACAGCGCCGGCCGCTCATGGTCGGCTATCTCGACGCTGTCGGCCTGCCGCACGACAACGGGGCCCTCGACCTGCCCGACGAATTCGAGGGACCAGATGCGGACAAGGTGGAAAAAGCGGGGCGCGACCTGGCTGGGGCTGAGGGCAAATCGGCGCTGGTCTATCTTGGCACGTTGATGGTCGCCGATTCCGATTTCTGGGCCGGCCTCGAACCCGTCCTCAAGGAGTTCGCCTCCGACGGCTCAAAGGCCTGACCACCCACCCACCCAGATACAAGATCCAAGATACAAGTCCCATCCGCCCACCCGCGTCACGGCGGGGTGGGTGGATCTTGCATCTTGTATCTTGCATCGGATGCCTGGCATACGGCGTCAGTCCGCTGTATAGGTCGCCGAGTTGCGCTCGGTTTCGTGGACGGTCAGGGCGATCAACTCGACCCCGTCCGGAAGCTCCGGTGTCGCACGCTCGAAAAAAACGCAGGCCAGGTTTTCAGCGGTGGGAATGATGTCCTCGAGCCACGGCACCTCGATGTTGAGATGACGGTGGTCGACGTGGTCGACGATCGTCCGGTTGAGAACGGCCTTGAGGTCCTTCATGTCGATGAGGTAGCCGCTCTCGGGATCGGGCTCCCCCCGCACGACCGCCTCGATGACGTAGTTGTGGCCGTGACCGTGCGGGTTGTTGCACTTGCCGAAGATGCCCCGGTTCCAGTCGTCCGACTGTGCCGGGTTGTGCAGCCGATGCGCCGCCTCGAAGTAGACCTTGACCGTGACTGTCGTCGCCATTGCTCTCCCATCAGCTTAGCGCAGCTGTGACTTCGGATATTCCCCAGAGCGTCGCGATCTTGAGCTCAGGGTCAGTAGGGTGACCCGGGACGGATGCAAGATACAAGATGCAAGATACAAGTCCCGTTCATCAACCGAGGGGAAGAGGGTGGGTGGATCTTGCATCTTGGATCTTGTATCTGGGTGGGCGGGTGGGATTCAGTCCTCGTCCTCGAGACGCCGGTAGACGTCTGGTCGTCGGTCGGCGAGGAACAGGAACCGCTCACGCGCCCTGCGAACAACAGTCGGGTCAACCTCCCCGGTGACGACCCCGGGCTTGTCGGCCAGTGTGGACACCACCATTCCCCAGGGATCGACAAGGCTGGTGTCGCCACTGTGGGGATAGCCATCGACCTCACCCACCCGATTGACCCCCAACACCCACGCCTGGTCGTCGATCGCGCGGGCTGCAAGCAGGCTGCGCCACGCGTGAGCACGGTGAGTCGGCCAGTTGGCGATGACTACGAAGAGGTCGGTGGTCATGGCCGCGGCGCGAAACAGCTCCGGGAAACGGAGGTCGTAACAGATCAATGGCGTCACTCTCAGACCTTTGATTTCGACCGTGTGGAGCCCCTCACCGGCCTCGTAGTGGTCGAGCTCGCGCGCGAGTGAGAAGGGATGGATCTTGCGGTAGTGAAGGACCTCGCGGCCGTCGGGGGCGATGATCGAGCAGGCGTTGGCCGGCCGGTGTTCCCCTGGTTCGGCGTATCCACCGATGACCCACAGGCCGTGCCGTTTTGCGAGGTCGGCCATGAATTCGTGTATTGCATTGGCGTGGGCCGCCATCTCCCCGGACCGCATGGTGAAGCCTGTGGCGAACATCTCCGGAAGGGCGAGAATCTCAGCACCCATTGCCGCTGCCCGCTGGGCGAGAGGGGCGACGCGGCGGAAATTCTCCTCCGGAATCTCCCAGGCGATGTCGAATTGGAGGCCGGCGACGATCACGGCGATGGGGAGATTGGGACGGGCACCAGGCAGGACCGCAATCGATCGGCGAGGAGGACGTGGAATACGAGCTTCTGGCCGTCATCCCAACCGTCCTTCCAACTCCTCGATCGATCTGCCGGCGCTTTCTTTCGATAGCTGGTGAACGACATTCTCAGCAGTGAATCACAGCTGGTGACGGAGAACGAGCCCATTTTCTCGGCGCCCTCACCAAAACCGGTGAGGTAGTCGGCGTCGTCATCCACATGTCTGACTGCGCTCGCCGCTTCGCTGAGGGCGTGGTCGATACCATCGCGGACCGCGGCGTTGGTCCGTTCAGCTATCCACACCGCGTGGCGTTGTAGGGTTTCTTCGTAGTCGTCCGGCAATGGCTCCGTTTCTCGACCGTTCCAACGGTCAGACACCTCCGCCCCGTCGCGGGACGAATAGAGGGTGAGATGTCGTTTCACCTCTGAGAGAAGCCCCTGGAGGTCCGTTTGCTTTACAAGCTCGCGCGGCACATAGACCTGCAGCTGGACTCGGCACGAGCGTTGATCGAATAGCTCGAACGGACCGTCCGTCCGTGAAACCCGGAGCGGTTCAGCGAGGGTTAGCATCAGGTCGACCCGTTGACGCTTGACCTTGACGTTGTCGATCTTGACCAGCTCACCCTCGGCAAATCGGTGTGATGCCTTGCTGGCGACGCCGGCAGTGCCGACCTCGTTGTCGGAGTAGGTACCACCGCACGCCGAGTACACCTCGACCTCGAGCACGCCCCAGCCTCCCTTGAGCTCACGATCGAGACGATCGCCGAGGTCTGAGGCTGACGATAGAGCAGCCGCCGTCAGAAGAATTGCGACGAGTGAAAAACAACGAGAAGGCTGCAAGGTCCGACCTCCAACGCTTTCTTCGAGGCTACCACGAAAGCAGTTTTGGATTCTGCCATAATGCAGCGACGATGAACGCTCCATTCCAAACTGGAACTGGTGATCCGGCGCGCCCACCAGCCCGTCCGAGGCGGCCGCGGACGCCGGTGGTGTCGATCATCATCGGCCTCAACGTCCTCGTTTTCCTCGCCTGGCAAGCGACGTCCATGGTGCCGGGTCTGCGCACGTTCATGGCCGCCAATTTCCTTGTCAGTACGTCCCACATCGAGCACGGTCTTGTATGGACGTTGGTCACCGCCGCCTTTTCCCACAACGAGCTCTGGCATCTCGCGATCAACATGTTTGTCCTGTGGAGTTTTGGGACGGTCCTCGAGCACCTTTGGGGGACCCGGGTGTTCGTCCTTTTCTATCTGGCCGCGGCGGTGATGGCATCGGTCAGCCACTGTGCAGTGTCGTCGTTCCTGATGGGGAGGGACGACATCCTCGCCCTTGGCGCCTCGGGAGCGGTCAGCGGTCTGCTGCTTGCCTACGCCCTCCACTTTCCGCGTCACCGCATCCTGCTCTTCGGCATTGTGCCGGTACCGGCGCTGGCCGGCGTGCTCGCTTTCGTCGGTCTCGATCTTTGGGGTTTGATCGCGCAGGGTCGTGGTGGCGGGCTGCCGATTGGCCACGGCGCCCACCTCGGCGGTGCTTTAGCCGGCGCGCTGATCTACTTCCTCTACCTCCGTGCCACCTATCCGACGCCGGCCGTATCACAGCCCCGTCCGGGTGGCGGGGTGGCTTCGCTGACGCCTGATGAGGCACGGGAGTTCGAGCGCATCCGGATCAAGATCGAAACCACCGGCCCGCACACCCTGACGCCCAAAGAACAGGCTTTTCTGGACCAGTTGCGTAAGCGTGTGCTGCAGGCCTCCCAATCAGATCCCTACTGAATAGACCTCTGACGCGGCCTCCTTGCCGCTTGGCGGCGTGCCGGGTACCATGCCAACCAGGCGACCGAGAGGGGGAATCGATGGCGCAGAGCGAACACGATGTCCGGCTGGAGGTCTTCAACTCCTTCAAAAACGTCTTCGCGAGCGCCCCCATACGCTTGATGAGCCGCACCGTCAGCGCGATGCGGGCCAAGGGCTACGACGACCTGGCATCGGCGATCGGCGATCTCGATTGGCGCACGGTGCCCGAGGACGATCCGGAGGACCCGAACCTGCACCATGATTGGCAGAGCATCCTGCAGGCGGCCTTTGAACACGTTGACGGCTGGCTGAACCAGCTCAGCCCCCACCCCCTCGGGTACAACCTCGATTCGATCGGCTTCCCGGCGGTGACCCGGGCGTGGAGTGGTCTGTGGTCGACCCAGCTCGGCATTGACTTCGCCAACGAGACCCACACGCCGCCGGAAATCGTCGTCTTCCACGGCGGTAACCAGGCGCTGCAGGCATCACTGCTGGGTATAGTCGAATCTCGTCGCAACCGCGTCGGCGCGGGCAGCCCGGCGACGATGCTGGTGCCGATTCCGACGTTTTCGTGCCCAATGGACCAGATGGCGCTGCAGGGAGTGAACGTCTTCCTCCTGCCGCCCGGACGGGCAGACATGGACCCGATAGCGGAGGACCTCGATCAGGTGCCGGCGGATGTCGAAATCGACGGCGTCTACCTCATGCCGATCAACAACCCGACCGGGCGCACTTTGCCGCCCGAGCAACTCCGCGCCTTCGTCGATGCCGTGCTCGATCGCTGGCCCCACGCGGGGGTGATCCTGGACTCGGTCTACGTGCGGCTGCACCCGCAATACCGAGATCTCCTCAACTGGTACGAGGAGGACCCACGATATGCGGAGGCGATTCTTTTTATTGACTCGCTCTCCAAGACCCACGGCGTCACCGGACTGCGATCGGGGGCCATCCTGACCCGGTCGTCAGCATTGCGTGATGGGATCGTGCGCTACGCCCAGAACGTCATGGCGGGGCCCTCGAACGCCATGCAGGCGGTGATGATGTCGCTGCTGGCGCCGTTTGCTCTCGGCGACGATGAGGTCGCGAGTCATCGCATCCAGCTGCAGGTGCGCATTGGGCGCCATCTGCAACGCCGCCGACGCCTGCTGATGGCGGCGGCTTTCGACCGCTACCGCGAGCTCTTCGACACTGATCAGCCGCTTCTGCCGGATCCCCAGAATTTCGACTGGGAGGGTTCGATGTACGCCGATCCACGGCTGTCGGTGCGTTGCCGTGAGCTCGCGGATGCAGCAGAGGTCTCGCCCACCGTTGCCTTCTACCTCGAGACCGGGATCGGCGGCGTGCCCCTCGAGGGGTTCTGCCGGAACCCCAATTTGGAACGCCACGGATTTGTGGTCAACGGCGATTCGCCGCGTCTGGCGGTGTTTCAGGAAGAGGCTCGCAAGTACGTCCGGCTGTCGTTTGGGATGACACCGCCTCCGCGATGATGCGGCGCAAGCCGGGAGGACCACCCGATTCCCAAAATTCGATGCAAAGGCGCAAAGGTCTTTTCCAAATACCCATGATGAAGGTCACCCCAACGGATCTGTTCTCGCGGAATGATGGCTCGGGCCGCCTGAAGAGGGCGATTCAATTTCCCATGGTGCGCATGGCGATCGCGCTGCTCGCTCTCAGCCCGGCGATCATCGCCTTCAACCTGGTGTATGGCCGGTTCATCGATCCTCAATCACGGTGGACATCGTGGCCAGGAGATATGGGAGCCGTGATAATCGTCGGGCTGACGGTTTACTGCTACCGGTTCTACGTAAAGCTGCTGGAGAAACGCCAAGCCCATGAGGTACGCCGCCAGGGCTGCGGAATCGAAACCGGGATCGGATTCGTGGTCGGCGCGATGCTCGTCGTGCTCACAATGCTGGTCATCCTGTTGGCGGGGTCATCCTACGAGATCGAGAGCGCCAACGCTCGCGTGACCCTGATCCATGCTTTTTTCGTTTTTGGCATGCTGGCGTTTTTTGAAGAGCTGATGTTTCGGGGAATCCTGTTGCGTCTGTTTGAGGAGCTGCTGGGAACATGGCTCAGCATCGTGTTGGTGGCCGTCGCGTTTGGCGCGGTCCATCTGGTGCACGTAGAGGCGACCTTGCTCTCTTCAGCGGCAATCGCACTCCAGGATTTGGTTCTTTCGGGCGCCTTTGTGCTGACGCGGAAGGTCTGGCTGAGTTGGGGCATCCACTGGGGCTGGAATTTCACCCAGGACGGCGTGCTGGGAATGCCCAACTCCAGCGTGGATGTCCTGCCAAGTTTGTTAAATCCCGAGATCTCGGGACCAATCTGGCTCACCGGTGGCGTGTTTGGCATCGAGCTGTCGGCAGTCGGCGTAATCCTGAATGTCGTGGCCGGGTTGGTTTTGATCAAGTTGGCCATCGACCGACGACAGATTCTGAGGCCGATCTGGAACA
>Ga0255043_10000236_pt1 | contig 10471 bp, 11 predicted proteins | sample BC1_12_9_MG_FD_182778 | JGI IMG/M metagenome (GOLD analysis project Ga0255043, IMG submission 182778) | Seawater microbial communities from Strait of Georgia, British Columbia, Canada - BC1_12_9 | ecosystem: Environmental > Aquatic > Marine > Strait | place: Canada: British Columbia | collected... | reverse complement strand
ACGAGCCGTTACGGCCACAAGCGGGCCAAACGTCCAGGCCGCCTATCGCATACGCATGCCCGTAGCTCTTGTACATGCCGCCCACCTACTACGATCAATTGACATCCTCCCCGCCCTGAAGGGCGGTAGGCTCGGGCAGGCTTGCGCCGGAACGAGCGATGCTGGTATAGCGAAGTGGGCGTGAAAATACAACACGAATCGATAGGCGCGCCTTATATCCCCGCCCTGAAGGACGGGGCTTTACGGCGCGCTCGGTAAAGGGGGTGGATGGCAAGCTATCGAGCACGCGCTGTCGCCATTCACCGTTTGATCGTCAACCTACGCGGTCAGATGGAGCAGTATGTTGACGGCTCGCCTGCCGACAAAGCCGTCCTCATCAGCATGGCGGTCGAGGCAACGAACAAACTGCTTTACTGCTTCATGCTGTCGCAGGACATGTTCGACAGTATCGACCGGCAGCTGAACGATCATTTGAACGTCACGCCCGAGCCCCAAGCCATCTCAGCCCTTTATCTGCGTGCTCTCGATGTCGTCCGACAACTCGAGCAACATGCCAGTGCGTGGGTAGCGAAGTACAGTTGAGTCGCATTCGGGACGAAAACGCTTGACAGCCGATTAGCCTTCGTCTACGCTGCCTATATGTCGACCAACATAAACATCCGGCGCGCACTCCCGTGGACGGCCATCGTCTGTTCGCGCCTCTATTGTTGTCGATAGCAATCCCAACACGAGCAGTAACGGTCTCGTCGGCCTATCAGGCACTCGGTGTTCCGGTGCGTCGACGGCAGATGAGACTTGTAGTTCATCCGTTGCCCCGGTACGCAAACGGCTAGCGGGCGGTCTGCAAAACCGCACATGCGGGTTCGATTCCCGTCTGGGGCTCCAATCGAGAGTGTGGGTCGGTGGCCGAGTGGTTCAAGGCACCTGGCTGTAGACCAGGAGCGTCGAAAGGCGCGATCGGTGGTTCGAATCCATCCCGGCCCACCATTTTAGTCGCTGCCGGCCGTAGCATCCAGGTCTTGCGGGACGCGTCCCGAACCGTTAGGAACGGCGGATGCAGACTTCAAAAGTCTCAAGGCTTCTTGCGCCGTCCCGTACCACCACCACCACCGTACCGGTATCGGCTACGGGCTCATTTGGTCGCGAAGTACGTAGGACACGCGTGCGCCCACCGGACCTGGATACAGCTTGCGAACGCGCTCGCGCTATGCGATACAACAGCGAGCCGGGGTTAGGCTAGGCCGCGATTGGCAGCGCGGGTCGTGGTTTGGTGGGGCGTGTCAGGCGGGGCTAGGATAGGTCGGGCTTGGTCGTCGAGAAGTGAGCGGAACGGCTAGGGATATCGGATGCGAAGGGGCGACAACTACCGAGCGCGCCGTAAAGCCCCGTCCTTCAGGGCGGGGAGGATGTCAACCCTCACAGGAACATCGACCAAGGCGGACCATCAGCTCCGACCGGCGCTTCCACCGCCTCCAACATCTTCCGAGCCTCGTTGCCTGGATTCGACATCTCCCCATACTTGCGATACTGCTTGCGTGCAAACTCAACCATCCGGCCGTTCAACGTACCGCAATTCTGCGGCGCCCTGATGGCATCGAGCATGCGATGCACGTCAGCAACTTCAGCCTGCAGCAGCTCTAAGAGCGCTCGGTAGTTCGTTCGTATCGGCACCTTCGACCCATTCGTCCCAGTCTTCTTTCGACCATTCGTCCCAGTCTTGTGACCGTTCGTCTTCTTGCTTGCTGTTTTCTGCGCCATCACGTCCTCGTAACAGTTGAGCGAGTCGTTGCAACTTACCGCTTCCTATCTGCAACTCGAACACACGACCATCATCCGATAGGCAGGCTGTTCGGGGAACGATGCCACGACGGACCAACAACCTGAACACATGAAGCCGCTCCGCTTCCAACTGCTTGCGCCGTGCTGCCATGACGTCACGCCGAACACTCGCTTGGAACAATTCGGCTGCATGGAGCTGGTGTTGGCGGACGAGCCGCTGCGCACCACCGTTGAGCGGTTTGACGACCACATGTTTCACATACTTGCCGTCGCGTTTGGCAAAACGAAAGCCAACCACAATGACACTCAAGTGCTTACGTTTGCTGCCCTTACCGAGCAGCAACGTCGCCCCCATCCCCTTCTTCACATCGACTAGCCGCACGGAAACACCTCCCCTGACATCGCAGCGCAACGTTGCAAACGAAAATTGTAGGGGCTAGCTGCTGTCGGGTGCCCGGTTGCTCACCCGTACCAACTAGCCCACCATACCTTCGACCGTCACGTGCCTTACAGCAAGCAGCTTAAAACCGAAGCCTTATGCACGCGCATGTCATGCTCCCTTTTTTACAGCAACTACTTGATCGTCCGGGCGACGGTCGGTATAGACGAACAGATGGGGAGCTACGAGCGATGACAGAAGCGTCGACAGAGACGGAAGCATTCATCATCGGCGAATTGGAGAAGCGGTCGCTCCAATATGATGTCCGCCGCGACTTCATCCATGTCGTCTGCCCGTTCCACCCGAACAGCGGCACGAAACTGAAACTCGGCTTTTCGCGCAAGACTGGCGGCATGCACTGCTGGGTCTGCGAAAAGAAGGGACACTGGAACGAATATGCGGAACTGAAGCAGCTCGAAAGCTTCCGCGTCAACGACCCCCGCCTGCAGGACTTCAAAGCACTGGCCCGACAGTTCGACGAACTGCTGCACGAAAAGCATGTCGAATCACCCGATTGGCTCGAACGGTGGCACGGCCGCTGGCGCAATCTGGACGGGCCGTTCCTCCGCAGCATCCCCAGCTACATGTGGTTCGACGAAGCATCGGGGGCCAAACGGATCCTATGGCCCGTCTACATGGACGACCAGTTCAAAGGCTGTATGGCGGCCCGCCTGCATCACGATACATGGCCAAAAACACGCAACCTCGCCGGCATCAACGCCGCCCGCATCCTCTGGCCCTTCGACCACCCGCTCGTACGAGACAGCCGTTCGATCGTCCTGGTCGAAGGCCAGTTCGATGCGCTCCGCCTACTCAGCCAAAACATCCCGGCCGTCAGCATCATGGGAACGGGCAACTGGTCGGTCCACAAACTGAATCGGCTGGCAGCTCGAGGCGTCGAGCGCATCGTCATCGCCATGGACGGTGACGTGCCGGGCGAACTGGCGGCCGACGAAATACGGGCAGCAGCGCAGAACCGCTTCGACGTACGGACGTTCCCGCTGCCCGACCCGACACCAGAAGAACGAGCGTGCGGCATCGACGCCCTCGACCCTGGCAACTGCTGCGAACGGTACGTCCGTTTGATCGGCCGCTTAGCTATGAGTTACCATGCCTCTAAATCCCGCACTGCTTGAGCCTGCCCTGAAGGCTGCCGTTTTCGCCGAACTGCAAGGTCAGTTCATCAGCAACGTCCCGGCCGAACACCAACAAACCATCACAGACCTCCATACAAAGCTGGCGACCGCTATATCGAAAGTTGCAGGCGAAATCATCAACCACATCAAACTGAACATGGAAGCAACGAGCGTCGTACAAACGACCGTCAGCACCATCGTCGTCACAGCCGGTAGCCCGACGGCACAGACCGGCACGGGCACGGGCACGGGCGCCGGTGCCGGTACCATAACACCCGGAGGATTCCGCTAGGAGATGCTATGCCAGAAAACTGGGCGCAGCAAATTCACGATGCCTTCATTGATGTGCAGAAATACAGGCTAAGTGTCGACGCAATCGTCATACCGTGGGCGTGGCAAACCGACTGGGCCACCCTGACGGCTCAACAGACCGACCGGCACATATTCGGCGTCGAAGTCAAATTCGCCATGATCGACCGGCCGTTCGCCATCATCCAACGTTAGATGCGGCCCCAACCCGACAGCTCAAACATCTTGATGAGTGCCGCCTTGTCGTTCAACCGTGGGAACGAATCGTACACGGTAAACGTCGCCGTCCAACCGTTCACCTGATTCGGGTCGTTCGCTGAATCGCTCCAGCTCGCCCCCTCGGGCGTGAACAGACCGGCAAGCGTTAGGTTTGGGAAGATGCGCGAATTGTAGATGATGTAGACGAGGTTCGTCTCGCCGGTCGGCAAAATCTTCTGCTCGTCGATCAGCTCGATGAACTCATAGAAGTTGTCGAGACCTGGCGGCATCAACGGCGTTTCTTCCGTATCGTCCGGGCCGAGAAGCGGCACGTTCTGCACCTCTTCCTGCTCGTACAACGTGCCGTCACGCAACCGTTGGGACGTGCGGACTACCTGACGCTTCGTACCGGTCCGTTTGAGCGGCTTTGTCCGCATCGGCATGATGTTGCCTGATTGGAACGTGATGCTGAGCTGCGGCTCGTCGAAAAAGGTGCCGCGGAAACGGTCTCGCCAATAATGTACGATCTCGCCGATACGCGTCTTCTGCGAAGCAGCCCGCTGCGGCAAACGCCAACCAATCTCCGACGGGTTGACGGACGCAATCAAGTAGCGTTGCTCCTCCAGCCACTTCTGACACGTCAGGATGAAAGGGACGCGCGGCCTGTTCGACTTCGTCTCAACCGTCGTGATGCGGCCCGTCTTGATCGTACGAACCGACGCACCAAGGTCACCCCGTAACGCCAGCGTATTACGGTCAGCACCCAACAGGTCGCGCAGCGCCTCGACGCTCGCAACCTGTTCGGGTGTGACCGGCCGCGTCCCTACCGGCGCGTTCGTCCCCAATTGCTCTTGAAACTGAGCCGGCGACCCGTAAGGAATGGTTGGTCGCGGTGTCCGTGTGTTAGCCATGCGTCACAAGTAACGGAACCGACCCGCTACACCTGTTGATGCTGCCGAGCCAACGCCTCCCGACGCGACTCGTCCGCCTGCTCCTCCGTCGTCAAAGCCGGCCCGTCCGCATCATCACGGATGTCGTACGAAGATGCTGACGCGCTACGAATATGCGCCAACGTCTTCTGCACGTAATTGCGTATCTGGCCCTCCGGACCATTCGCAATGATGTACGAGCAATCCGTCTCCCGCAACTCACCCTCCATCGTCTTCAACTCACTCAACGCACCCTTGATCGAGATGTCGTTGTTCGTCAGCTTCTCGACGAGCGAAAGGATGCGAGGCTGGATGACGTTCGTCTCGATACCAAGCGGCTCGATGCCCGGAGCATTCGGGTCGACCTTCTTGTCTTCCATCTTCTCCATCTCGCGCACCCGCTTGCTCAGGAAACCCTGCTTGGCCGAGAATTCCGACAGCTGCATCCGCTCCGTCTCCGCGGCCGCCGGCTCACTAGCCAACTCCTGCTCGGCCCGCTCCGGTACCACGATGTCGAGCACGCCACGCACGATACACATACGCAAATCATCGCTGCCAAGAATCGTGTCCCAACCGACCTGCGTCGTCAAACAAACCGGCAGATGCGTGCGCGGTATCTTGATCGTACGGGCGCGCCCGTTCGTCTGTACGAAATTGACGCCAATCTGACCGCGCGGCCTCGTAACGTTCCGTACGTACAACGGTTTCTTGTTCTCTTTCAACCACTCGAGAGTCAGATGCTTCGGGTATCCGGTCGTTTCGTCCACAATAGCTCCTAAAGCTTGATGACACCAGGTTGGGCCGCTCGGTTGGGCGGCAGCGGTGTCGACGTGGCGGGCAGAATGCTGCGACGACCGAACTGTCGCTGCAGCATCTGCTTCAACTGGAAAAGAATCGTGTGCTTCGACAGATAGACGGTCGGCCAGCCCGGCAACTCCAACTTCAACGTCGCCAAACCCTTCAACAACGCCTTCGTCTCAAGCTGGCGCCAAATCCAAACGTTCAGCAGCTCGGCCGTATAAGGCAGGTCGTACGGAAGAATCGACGCCAACGGCATGCGTTCGAAGTACGGCTCGACCCACCGCTCGATGCACGCGTCGATAAACAGTTGATTCGACGCACTGCCGAGCAGCTTGTCGAAACGATGCTCCGTACTGACCGTCAGCTTCATCGCAAACGCTAGACCGATATTGAACGTGTAGGCATGCTGGACAACGAACGGTGGCGATTCCTTGAACCGTTCTTCCACGACCTCGCCGACGATCGGAACCAGGTTGCTGACCAGGATGTTCGTTTGGTTTGCATCGGCCGCCATCACCAGGTCGGTCGGGCGATTCGTGTACAGGCAGTTGCAGCCGCCATGGTAGAAACGAATCACTTCGTTCGCGTTGATGTTGCCGGTCGTCGTGCGCGTGTCGACGCCGTTGACAACGTAGCCGTCGTCGTCATCCCAGAGCAACCGCTCCCATTCGCAAGCTGACGGTTGCGTTACAGCACCAATCAGCTCGCGCGTCTCACGCATCGCGGGAGACTCAAGCGTCGGCTCTTCCAGACCGTTGCTGCGGGCCAACTGATAGACGTCGCCTAACGGTACGTGGAAGTGGGCAGCTATGTCGGCAAACGTAGCCGTCCCAGACTCCAGCATCGATTTGACTGCAGTCGGTGAAAGCATGAATGGACCTCCATCCACGCCTTTACAGAACAGCCCTGTAAAGAAACGCGCATGCCCGCCGTCCTGACAGGAACGTGTCCGTTGTGTGATTCGCGACTGCACGTACGCAATCGACATAGCGACGGCGCTCCGTTCATCGGCTGCAGCAGCTTTCCAGGCTGCCGCTACACGTCAGACTACGACGTCACGCTCGAATCCATTTATGACGAGATGGACGAGTTGCGTCGAAAGCTGAACGATGCGAAACAATGCGATGCTGCGGCAGCGTTAAAGAAACGACTCGTGCAGTTGGTCTTTCGCTTCCACCCAGACCGAGCCGGTCAGACGATAGCAACGCATGACGTGGTGGCAGAGTTGAATCGACTAGTCGATAGCTTACGATAGCTTATCAGAGCAGCCCGATATGACTGATCATGGTGAGAAAGTCCTGACTGCTCATGCGGGAAATCGGAAACACGAAATTGTGAATGCCCGTGTACCGGTAGGGCCGACCAGCAACGACGCCCGGGCCAGATTGCCGGCGGTAGATGGCGGTCTTCACCGGTCCCAGCCCCTCACGGATGAAGTCGGTAGCGCGGCTGATAGCGGTATCGAGGTTGCCCGTGTGGTCGTAATTGAGCGTGACGGTCTGACCGCTGTTGTGCGTGATGACACCGCCGGCCGTGAAACTATGGTCGAGAAGACCGGGACCACCGTGTAACGCCGGGTCCATCACGTGACGTTCGCCCGCATTCTCGATCGCCACCACTTCCTGCCACGAGATCGGTGCTTCGACGAGCCACCGGACCCGCTCGGCAACAGCGCTGTCAACCTCGTACGCGTCGTCACGATTCTGCTCCCACCATTCGTTTAGGTGCCGGCGAGCGATGCGCGTCCGGTCGCGCCTCACCCAGCCCATCGTGTAGCGACGGCCGTTACGCGCCCAGCCGCGTTTGATGCCGAACAGCGCCGTGATACTGCGCAGCCTATCCGTCAGCGCCGCCGGCAACGACTCTCGCGTGCTGCTCAACGTCAGCTCCTCGACCTGACCGCTCTTGCGCAGAAAGCCAACCGTATCCGCGTAGATGCCAAGACTAGGTTGACGTACCGTGACGGACGTGTCGGCATTGCGGCTGACGACGCCGAAACGTAGCAGCAATGTTTGGATCTGATACCGCAGTCGCTCGGAGAACGAGCAGAAGAAGATCTGTGACGGCGTGAAACAACCGTCGCCGTCGAAATACGCCTTCAAGAATTCGGCCACCAAGCTGAGCGGTGCCTGCAAGATGCACCACGGCACTTCCTTGTCACGAGAACGGCCGTAGCCGAGTCCAATCGACGCTAGAAACCGACGCAGCACGACGCCCCGACCAGTCACGTACCGCATGTCCGTTTCCGTACGGGTCGGGTCGTACGCATACTGGTCGGGCGATTGCTGCCCGAAACCTTCATCGGTCGGCGGAGCGCCAAAGACCGACTCGAAGTCACGACAAAAATCCTGCAGGAGTTTGTCATCAGTGACGCCGAACGTCACCTTGTTGTATGACGAGCACGAGCCTTCGGACACCAGGTACCCGAGCACCCGAGCTAGCGCCGGCGTCAGCCTCGTCGGCAGTCGGTAGATGTCCTTGCCTCTATTGGTCGCGGCGACGTCAGAAACGTCGTCGAACGTCACGTCCCATTCGTCGTCGGCGTCCGGTTTGGCGTCGATAGCGATTACGTCGCCGACCGCCAGCTCGCCGAGTCGCTTCCACTCTGGCTCAAGTGTCTCGGTGTTGAGCGTCAGGAACGCGTGGTCTCGCGTGCCGACGACCTCGTAACCGAGAGTCGAACGGACGGTGTGGCACGGCTTGACGCCCAGGTCATAAACCTGCCGTACCGCACGGTCGTGGCCGCCTGAGCGTAGCGCGTACGATGTCTCAAATGACGGCGGTTCCTGTCCTGTTGTCAGAGCGCGCAGCCGGTCATCGAATCGGGTCGTGTCCCACAACCAACCGCCCGCGCCGTCCGACTGTCGTGCGTACGACAGACCAGCATGCGACATCAACATTCCGAGATTCCGGGCCGTCGTGTCCAAACCCATCCCGTCGACCAGCGCCTGAGCACGATACCGCCCACGCGTCTTCATCGTGATTGCTGCCAGCAACGCAAGCTGCGCCGGCTGAATCAGCTTTTCGGCCGCCAGCACTCGCGTGTCGACACCGCCCAGATCCCGGAGCTTCACGAGGCCACGGTCCGTGCGGACGAGAGAATCGCGATCGAGACAGAAATCGAAACTCAGATCTGTCTCTAGCAAGAACTGAGCGTTCAACCCCCACAGCTGCCCGGCCATCAACCAATAGGGAACGAGCTGATTTGGCAAACTGGTCATCTGGAATGACGTCAGAGGATGCCAGCCGTTCACAATCTCGAGCCCGCGAATCAGATACTCGTACAGGTCGCTGTCCTGGTAGGCTTGCAGCAACTGACGGCGCTTCTGGTACTTGTCAATCACCATCCGCAAGCTCGGCATGTACTGCAGGATTGCGGTCGGCGGAACTTCGATGACCTGGAACGCATGCTGCGCGACCGACGCCACCGAATCGCGTATCTGCCAGACCGCCTGGTAGCTGGGGCCGACACTCAACAGACCAGGACCAACGTCGTAGTAGTAGACGTACGTCTCGCCCTCAACCACCTCGGTCAGCACCTCTTCGTCAGCCGCCCCGCTGCCCGGCCAAACAACCCCCTCGGCAATCGGAACCGTTCCGCCCGTATCCGTAACGTTCAGGACGACGCTGTAGGGTCGGCGCAACTCCCGGATGAACAGGCGCAACGGCTGGTCGCACATGGCCAACAGCTTGATGTCACGCGTCGGCGTAGCCGTCACTTCAACGTCACGTACGTCGAACTCGGTCGTCTTCTCGAACTGCCGGTTGTTCTCGTCGACGAACAACCACTCGAGTCGCCAACGCCGGTCGTCATTCGAGATAGCGGCATCAGCCGCTACAAAGAACTCGACCCGATAGTGACCTGGCTGGCCGTCCAACGTCGCCAAACCACTGCTGACAATCTGCCCGTTGATGTCGACGATTTGGAACGACGGATAACGACTCGCATCCAACGGCACCAACGGTACCGACTCGTCTGCATCGGCAAAGAAAGCGTTGCGGAAGATGTGGCTGGTCTTTCGTACGAGAGTCAGACCGCGCGGCGCCCGCGACTCCGCTTGCCCTTTCGGACACGTCTCGACAATCGTCCCCTTGACCGGGTCCGACTGGGCGCTCGTCGCCTGCGTCGCACTGTTGATGAAGTCGACTTTGTAGAAATTCTCCGCCGTGCCCGACACATCCTCGAACAGATAGCTCGTCACCCCCTGTACGATTGGGACGCGAGCCGCCTCGCCGGTGTCGAGTTGACCGACAGTAAAGCCCAACCGCTCGAGCGTCAGGCTGTCGCCCAGCAGCTCCAACACTTCGTCGGTCCCGGTACCGTCGGTACGGAGCTGTAGCCGGCCTGTGCCGTCGTCTTGGCCGACCAGACCCTGGATGTCGGCCATGAGGGCTGCGGCCGTCTGGGAAGCGCTCAGCGGGTCCGTGCCGGTGATTTGAGACGCCTGGACGGGGCCGCGGTTCAAGCGGGCCGAGAACGTCAGGCCGGAGACGGTAAACGGACCGGCTAGCGTGCCGGTCAGGCCGGCCGGCTGGGGCGATTCGTTCGTCACCTCCCCGTACGGGCCGGCCGAGCCGGTCGTGCTGCGGAAGACGCGTATGAAGTCGAAGCCGGCCGCCAGCTGTTGGTCGACGTCCGGGATAGAAATCGTCAGCTTCACGCTCATGGCTTCACCTTGATTCTCGGTACGTGGACCCGGACCGTCGGCTTGCGCGGCGCCGGTGCTGGCTGCGGAGTAGGTTGGGGCGGTGCCGGTGCCGTCTCACCGACCGATACGGCCGCTTGACTGCAGGGCTGCGGTGTCACGCAAATGGACGGCTTCGGCGGTGGCGGCTCCGGCTGCTCTGGTACCGGTAGGTCGGGCTTGACTTGAAGCGTT
>Ga0255043_10000235_pt1 | contig 10484 bp, 6 predicted proteins | sample BC1_12_9_MG_FD_182778 | JGI IMG/M metagenome (GOLD analysis project Ga0255043, IMG submission 182778) | Seawater microbial communities from Strait of Georgia, British Columbia, Canada - BC1_12_9 | ecosystem: Environmental > Aquatic > Marine > Strait | place: Canada: British Columbia | collected... | reverse complement strand
GCAACGCCTTTCTGGAAGCTGCTTATTTTCGCAAGCCCATTTTGATCAATCGTTATGAGGTTTTTGTCCGGGACATCGAACCGCAGGGTTTTGATCTGATCGTCATGGATGGATTCATTACGGATCGTGTGGTCAACCAGGTACGAGATTTATTGGAGTCACCGGAGAGACGGGACGGCATGGTAAATCACAACTACAAAGTGGCAACCAGGCACTATTCCTATGCTGTGCTGAGAAAAAGACTGGCCTTTCTCATTGCTAACTTTTTTGGAATCGAAATCTAGTCCGTTGATAGTAAGCGCATAGCGCATGGGGAAAGGAAATTGTACGCTTTGCGCTCTGCGTTTTCTTACAACTGACAACTGACTACGGACCACGGACAACCTTTAATTAAACCCTATATTTCCTTGTTACTTCCTCCCCTGACTTATTTTAGAACTCAAATTCGCTTGATCCCGGCAAAAGGTTAATTCCTTGTGTGCCAGCACTTAATTTAGTAAGCTTAAATCATATTTATCACCTGCGCGAAAGGAGGAATGATGTCGTTTTTTGCCCAGAAACATACTAAGATAACTTCCTTTCATCTCCTGGGACCTCAGCCCCGGGACATGAAAACCAAGCTCCGCTTTCACTCCAAGTGGAAGAAGGCCGTACTGGTGGTTCCTTTGCTTGTCACTGAATTCACGGATGAGGAAAACCTCCCGGTGTTCAAGAACATTGTCAAGCAGCTCTCGGCAGTGGAATATCTATCACATATTATTTTCGGTCTGGATGGTGCCAGCAACGAAGAAGCGAATGAGCTGGCGGAAATTTTGAAATCGCACGGCCTGACAAACTTTATTATCCAGCACAACAATGGTCCTGGTTTCTCTTCCATTTATGAGAAACTATCACAGGCAGGTTTTGCAATCGACGAGCCGGGCAAGGGCAGGAATATGTTTCTCTCCTTCGGCATTGCCTTGGCTTTGGGCGCCCAGTGTATAGGAGTGGTTGACGCTGACATCAGGACGTTTGATCGCAAATTGATTGACCGGCTTTTCTACCCGGTCGTGGTGTTGAACTACCAGTTTTCGAAGGCGTTCTATGCCAGACTCAGAGATGGCCGGCTTTACGGCCGCGTCAAAAGGTTGCTGCTAGATCCTCTCCTTATTGCGCTCAAGAGAAAATTCACCGACACTCAGGAGGACAAGGTCCTCAGGATCGTGGAGTTTCTCCTCAATTTCCACTATCAGTTGTCCGGGGAGGTGGCCTTTGAAAACAGTTTGCTGAGGCGGATGCACTTCGCCACCAACTGGGGCGTGGAAATCTTTACACTCATTGAGGTCTATCGCAAGGCCAACGCCATTGCCCAAGTGGAGGTTCTCGAGGGCCCCTATGATCACAAACACCAACCCATATCGGTAGCGGATGATAGTCGCGGAATCCACAAGATGGGAGTTGATATCGTCAGTACCCTTCTAAACGCGCTCGTTATTGAAGAGGGGTTAGAGATTTCCGATCATTTCGTTCGGGATCTCACCCTCACTTACTTGGATGTGGCTGATCAACTCATCAAGATGTATGCAGACAATGCCGCCTTTTCAGGATTGAAATATGATCGCAACGAAGAAGAGCGTGCGGTGCGCACTGTTTTCAAGGACGCCATTCTTTTGGCCGGAGATCTCCTGATCTCGCCCTACCGGCTGACTGAACGCTTTCTAAGCTTCGTCACAGCGAACGAAGAGTTCAAGCCTTTCATAGAAAGCGGGCTTGCCCAAACCATCGGTGCAACTGGAGTGAAGCTGAGGGATCAACTCTATGAAACGCCCCATACTGTTTCATGGGATAGGGTCAACATGAGGTTGCCCCAAATAATGTACGAGCTCATTGAAGTTATTGAGCAGGAAAAGATGAAGTATCAGTGAGTGCAGATTCTGGTGGGTAATCACTATTTGGATTTTTCTTGTTCCACGCCGTAGGCTTTGAGTTTGCGGTGCAAGTGACTCCTCTCGATACCGATGGCCCCCGCAGTCTTTGAGATGTTCCACTTATGTTCCTCTAGTTTTTTTCGCAAGTACTCTTTTTCGAATTGAATTTTGGCCGTCTTAAAGTTGGGCTGATCCAAGGCGTTACTGGTGCTGACCTGCTCAAAGCATTGGTGGAAAGAGGCAGGGATGTGGTGTGGTTCTATGACCTCTTCTGGCACCAAGATTACCAGACGCTCTATGAAATTCTTCAGCTCTCTGACATTGCCAGGCCATGGATATTTCTGCAAGACGGGTAAGACATCATCGCCGATTCGTTTATTGGTCAAACTGCCTTCTTGAGCAAATTCCTCCAAAAAATCTTCAACCAGCAATGGGATGTCCTCCGCACGATCTCTCAGTGGGGGTACCTGGACGGGGATGACGTTCAAGCGATAGTAAAGATCCTCCCGAAACCATCCTTCGCCGATCTCCCGCTTCAGGTCTTTGTTGGTGGCAGCTATGATTCGAACATCCACCTGGATGATCTTGCTGCCCCCCACACGCTCGAAGCGTTGCTCTTCCAGAATTCGCAAGATTTTTGCTTGAGTTTTCAGGCTCATGTCGCCAATTTCGTCCAGAAAAAGGGTGCCATGATTGGCCAAATCAAAGCGTCCCCGCCGGCGCTCATTGGCGCCGGTGAAAGCACCTCGCTCGTGTCCAAAAAGTTCGCTTTCAATAAGATCCTCAGGGATTGCAGCGCAGTTGACCTCGACCAAAGGACGCGTATTCCTGGGGCTGAGATGATGGATGGCCCTCGCCACCAGCTCTTTTCCGGTGCCGTTCTCACCTGTTATCAACACGGTGGCGTGAGTCGGAGCTACTCGTTCGATTGTTTCTTGAAGTTGAAGGATAATGGCAGTATTCCCGGTGATTTTGTTCGGGATTCTCGCCTTTTGGCGCAAAATGATGTTGTCATCGCTGAGTTGGCGGAAATTTATGGCATTCTGAATGGTGACCAGGGTTCGTTCCAAGGAAAGGGGCTTTTCGATAAAATCGTAGGCCCCGAGCTTAGTAGCGGTTACCGCTGTCTCAATGCTACCGTGACCAGATATCATGATAACCTGGAGCCTCGGGTGGAGAGAGCGCATACGCTTGAGTGTCTCTATGCCATCGATTCCTGGCATCCAAATGTCTAGGAGAATCAAATCCGGCATCTCCTCTTCTATGGTTTTGAGTGCTTCATTGCCATCACTTGCACAAATAACCTTGTAGCCCTCATCTTCCAAGACCCCTTCCAGGGAAGTACGGATACTCGGCTCGTCATCCACAATCATGATTGTCTTCGTCATAGTTCCACTTTCTCGTCGCTAGATGCCTGTTGCTTGATGCTTGGTGCCAGATAGAAATATGATTTGATCGACATGTTCGCTAAGAAAAATTGCTATCTGATATTTCCGATATCCAGTATCCAGTATCTATTGCGCCCGCAGGGCGTTGAAATCAAGCAAGTTCCGTCATAGATCTCCGGGACTTACGGCTGCCGCCGGGCAATTCAACGACGATGGTTGTTCCTCGCGGTTGATTGTCGCGAACACGGATGAAACCGTGATGGTCTGCAATGATATTGCTTACTATGGCCAGACCGAGTCCAGAGCCCTTCTCTTTGGTAGAAAAATAGGGTTCAAACATCCCTATCTTATCTTTGCCAGGGATGCCTGGGCCGTTGTCTGAGACCTCGAGACGGGCAATTTTCAGAATCTCATCGAAGGAGAGGTTAACGCTGATTTCGCCGTTGCCATCCACGGCAGTCACGGCGTTATCTAGTAGATTAATCATAACCCTTTTCATTTGCTCGCGGTCCAGATCCAGTAAGGGAAGGGGATTCTGTTGTTCGAAAACAAAGCTTGTTGAGGGATGACTCTCGCGAAAGAGTGATATGGTCTCCTCAACGATCTCTGGCAAGTCGTTGGGAGAAAGGCTAGCAGCCGGCATTCTGGCGAAGTTGGAAAATTCGTTGACCAACAACTTCAGCTCATCCACCTGATTAATAATAGTACGGGTGCACTCCTCAAACACCTTGCCATCCTCGGCAAACCTTCGAAGATATTTCCTCCGCAACCTTTGGGCTGAAAGTTGAATGGGAGTCAGAGGATTTTTAATTTCATGGGCGATACGTCTTGCTACCTCCCGCCATGCTGCCATGCGTTGTGCCTTCTCCAGTTCGGTGAGGTCATCGAACACCACGACGATACCCACGTACTGTCCCTCCTCATCGCGGAGGATTGAGACGGTAACCAGAAGGGTCATGAGGCGGTTACCCACCAAAGAGCTAACCTGTCTTTGCAGGGTGGGCTGCTTGGTTATCTGGTGCATTTCAGTGAATTTGCCGGCTATCTCCATGTGGTTCGCTTGGAGCACCTCAGAGTAGTGGCGGTGCAGTACATCTTCGGCCTGGAGGCCAAACATGGACTCCGCAGATTTGTTGATAGTTCGTAGGTGTCCCTCGCCATCAACCGAGACCACACCCGCGGCCACATTGCCGAGAACGATTTCCATGTACCTGCGTCTTCTCTCATTCTCCTCGCTGGTGAGCTTTAGTTCCAAGTTGCTTTCTTTGAGGGCTGCCTGGCTGGCCTGGAGATCGACAGTCATTCTGTTAAAGGAATTGACCAGGGTGCCGATCTCATCGTCAGAATCCTGGTCAACGTGAACGTCCAGGTCGCCATCGGCAATACGTCTGGCACCCTCAGCCAGTTCTTGAATAGGCACGGTAATGCTCTTGGCTAGATAAAAGCCGAACCAAGAGGCACAGAAGAGAATCAGCAAGGTCACAATGGAGAGCAGGATCAGGTGACTGATCTTAATAGGTTTCTTCAGCATCTTCATCTGCTGGTAGTTTTCAAATCCCCGAGTGATTTCAGCTATACTGGTCATGAGATCTTGCGGCAATAATTGGCCAACAATCAAAAGGCCAGCCATTTGTTTGCTGTCGGTTGGGGTGTAAACAGGAGTCAGGGTCCAGATCAGATCCCCTGCGGTTGAGGGGGTGATGTGGTGCAGGGATTGGCGATTGGTGGCTACCTGCTGAATCACATCCCGCATGGGTTGGTCCAGAACGACGGGCGGTGAATCGGTTTGGGGGTCCCGTGCCAAAAGTTTGAGATTATTGGAATAAATGGCGATATTGTGAAGGCGATGTTCGCTACGTGCCTTCTGGATGAGCTTCAGTAATTGCTGGCGCTTGATTTTGTCTAGTAAGTCTCGTTTGGAAACGCTCTCACCTAACTGGTTGCTGACGGTAAAACCTGAGTTGATGGCCTTTTGGTAGAAAGACTTTCCTAACTCAAGTGACGTTTTCAGAGACTGCTCCACCTGTATGTTATACCAGTATTCCATGCTGGTAGAGATGAACTGACTGGCCAAGCCAAAAAGAATGATGGTTGGAAACAAAGACAAGGTGAAAAAGGTGAGTACCAGTTTGGTGCGAAGTCGGTGTCCAAATATGTTGCGTTTGCGCTCGAAGATGAGTTTGACCACATTGCGCGTAACCAGATAAACAAGGAGCAGCAAGAGGATGACATTAATGTTCATCAAAGCAAAAATTATGACGTTGCTGCCCATGGGGAGTTTGCTGCCAAACTGGAGGAAGTGACTCTCAAGGTAGGTAAGGAGAACTATCAGTCCCAGAGAGACGATAATGATGTTTCGCTCTCGCCTCCGGCGACTCTGTTCCCTGGTGCGATCTGGTTTTTGCGGAGAAATCATGGTTTCCTAAATTATAAAAACCTTGCTCAGTATATAAAGTCAACAGTGTACCAGTCGGTTTCAAAATCCCACAGTGATACGAAGAATAATACATAGTGGAGATAAAGGGGCAGACGAACCTTTTCCAACTCGGCCTTCACACGCAATTGATACTTACCCCTTTCTTGAAGTTCCTTCAGGGATACAACCCTGATGTTTCTGATTTCTGCCATGGTCTTCTTGGCTGTTTCAAAGTCTTTGACTACAAGCTCAGTGTCGCCCTCTTCCGAACGCGTGACCCGAAATACGTTTTTCAGGCTGTCATATTTAATGGTGTGCTCTAAGGTGATGGAGGCGATGGAAGCGTCAAGCCAGACCACCCGGGTTCTGTAAAGTTTGATAACGATAGTAAAGGTTGTGGGAATGCCGTTGAGTATCGCTTCTTCCATCTCTCGGGTAAAACAGCCCTGTATGTCAAAAAATACAAGAAGGTCCTCCTGGGTATTGGTAACAATGATGTCTGAGAGTGTGGCCTCTGCAGCCTGAAGCGGGGAAGGGAACGAGAGTAGGAAGCAGAAAAGCAGCAGTAGGGTAAACGGCTCTAGATGGCGCCGGAATGTGGACATGGCAAGCCAGTTCTGTGTCCGTGGACAAAGAAGGTTAGAATTGGCCTAGGCGGAGTGTCCCTATCCCAGATTGCAGCCTGAGACATCTTATTTTATCACGATGGTTGCCACTTCGCAGATTCAGGCCAAACGCACCACGGGAAATCCCATTTGAACTTCCCCAGGTCTCTCCGAGCAGTTTCTACATTTTAATCAATTAACCTGGAATGCTATCCGAAAGAAGCATAAAATGCAAGGGGTTTCGGGTAGGTAGGGGCAGCTTAGACCGTGGCTGGTTGGGGAAAAGCGAAGGTTGGGACCAAGATATGACGGGCCTCACAAGCATGTTCGTCGGAAAACTTAACCATTTTCCAGCAATTTTTTCTCTTACGTAATTCAGTGAGAAAAATGTGGTTTAGTGTGTGTCCTGATTTATTAATAACAAAGTGTCCGATAATCGGCATGCCCATCAAGTGGAGGTCACCAATCAGGTCAAGTATTTTGTGGCGGACAAATTCGTCTTCATAACGGAGACCGTCGGTGTTGAGCACCCGAAAATCGTCGAGCACAATAGCGTTGTGTAAAGAACCCCCCTGAGCGAAGCCATTATTCTTTAGGGTCTCAACGTCCTTAAGGAAACCGAAGGTGCGAGCCCGGCTAATTTCCTTCATAAAACCGGGGCCACAAAAGCGCAGGACATACGTTTGCTTGGAAAGCAGAGGATGATCAAAATCGATGACATAGGTTATTTTCAACTCGCGGCAAGGATAGACGCTGATATTCTTGTCTCCGCTTTTGAGGGTGAAAGGCTTTTTGATTAAGAAGAACTTTTTAACTTCGTCTTGTAGCTTAATACCAACGTTTTTCAAGAGGTACATGAAAGGCCCGGCGCTACCGTCCATAATGGGGACTTCGGGACCGTCCAACTCCACCAAGGCATTGTCTATTCCCATGCCGGCGAAGGCTGACATGAGGTGCTCCACGGTAGAAACGATGTGACCGTTCAGACCAACGGTTGTTGCTAACCTGGTGTCCACTACGCTTTCGAGACTAGCGAGTATGTGGGGGGAGCCCACGAGATCACTTCGACAGAAGCGAATACCACTGTTGGGCGGCAGTGGCTTGATGGACATTGTGACTTTTTTTCCAGTGTGGAGGCCGATTCCGGTACAACCGATTTCACCGTGAACGGTGCGCTGGTGCAGGGGCATGAAGAGTTCTCCTCAAAGGTGAAGGTAGAGATAGAGCAATAAGCGTGCCGATGGTCGATGGATCGTGCTAGAACAGCCGGTCAAAAAACTCCGATAATGATAACTGCTTTAAATCTAATCAAAATTTTGCTAACAGCAGGTATATACCACCACCTCTTTTGTATTCTAAAGCTTCACACAGAACAGAGTCCGCTGTGTTAGTGTTGCGGAAAGGATACAGTTCATCCAGGTCGCTATGGGATTTTTGCCACTATATCAATCAAGACAAGCAAACACAACCATTTTCCCGCCCAATTTTCCATTAAAATTCAGAACCTAGCAACTTCTTTCCAGCCCTGGGGGCATACTTGTATGCAAAGTCTAGTCGCAAGGCTGAATCACAGCAAATCGACATAGGTAGGCCCTCGCGGGCTTTCCCTGTCACACCACCGTGCATACGGGTCCGTACACGGCGGTTCGGCGGGTTGAGCGATTATGCTGAGGCCAAGGAGGGGAGTCCAAGCGTCTCGAAGTAGGCATTGGGAAAAGCGAAGCTAAGGGCCGGGCTGCGGCTGATTCGCCACGGACCGTGTGGACTACCTGCTGTTTGAGCAGCTAGATCCTTGGTCACACCCCTGGCACGTAACTCTGCAAACCGCACTCGGCCACGCTTCCACTGCTTCCAGACGAAGCATCTCAACCGTCGCCGAATCCACGAATCAAGCTTCTTGGGCACATCGATGGTCTGACCGAAGCCGAAGTAGCCATTCCACCCAATAAGATATTGGGCGAGTTCCTCTACCATCTGCTTCAGCCCTACGGCACGAGTCCGACGGGTCAGTTTCCGGATACGTCCCTTCAGACGCTCAATGGCCTGAGGCGCTATTCGCCTCTTCGGCTCTGGACCTGAAGTAAAACTGAATCCCAGAAACGTGCACTCCCATGGCTGGACCACCGCACTCTTCGCCTCGTTTACCTTGAGCTTGAGGTTGCGAGCAATGAACCGAGTAAGGCTCCCCATTACTCGCCGGCCCGCTCGCTCGCTGCGAACATACACGTTGCAATCGTCTGCATAGCGGACGAACCGATGGCCACGCCTCTCAAGCTCTCGGTCAAGATCGTCTAGGACGATGTTTGACAACAAAGGCGAAAGCGGCCCCCCTTGGGGTGTGCCTTCGGTAATCCGGCTCACCAGCCCGTTCTCCATAACTCCAGCATTGAGAAATGCCCGGATAAGCTTCAGCACACGCCTGTCTCTTACCCGCTTGGCCACCCGTCCCATCAGCATATCGTGGTTGACCCGGTCGAAAAACTTCTCCAGATCAATATCCACAATCCAACAGTAGCCGTCGGCCAAATGCTGTTGGGCGCAGGCCACCGCTTGATGCGCCGAGCGCTTCGGACGAAAGCCGAAGCTGTGCTCGGAGAAGGTGGAATCCCAATACTTCTGCAAGACCTGAAGCAGCGCCTGTTGGATGAAACGGTCGAGAACGGTTGGGATGCCAAGCTTTCGCACCCCACCGCCAGCTTTGGCTATCTCTACGCGCTTCACCGGTTGCGGCTTATAAGTCCCGCTGGCAAGTCGGTCGCGCACTCCCTGCCAGTGCTCCTTCAGGTAGCCCGGCAACTGCCAAACGCTCATCCCGTCAATGCCGGGGCTCCCCTTATTGGACTTGACTCGCCTTAATGCCTTCCTCAAGTTATCACGCTCTAAGACCTCCTCCATCAAATACTCGCCAATCGCCGGACTTTCGGGTGCGCGCACCGCCATAGATGCTTCGGTCCCTTCTCTGAAGGCTCTCAGGGCTCCACCCCTACCTTCCTCCATGAAGGCCAGCTTCAACTGGATTTGCTGCCGCTTATCATCCATGAGATACTCGTCCTACTCGCCACTCCCACCGTTCAGGCCTTCAGCCGGATGACCGACCTACTATGCCCTCTGCTGACTTCTGCTGCGCGATCAGAGAACCTCACGATTCCCTCAGTCGCCAATCCACGACACGTAGCAGACCTCCCGGGGTAAGTCCGACCGCCTTCACCGCACACTCGCCGAATTTACAGCCATGGCCCTTGACGGATATGGACTTCGTGACCTTATGCTCACTCGTCCGACCATAACTGCCTCGTATCCGGTTCCTGTCCGTCGAGTCGCGGCTTTGCTCCACGCTTCCTTCAGACCCCGCCTCACAACGACGCCCTTGCGCTTCGCTAACCCTTCTCCTCCGTCAGGATGGGTAGAGGACTTTCACCTCCAAGCTGCCGAACATGCCCGGCACACATAAAAAAGCGGAGCCAGTAACTCCGCATTTTCTTAGTTTGAACCAAGATATTGTTGGTTGGCCTCAAGAGGTGAAGTGTGGAGTATGTAATTCACAGTCTACGGGCCGAGTTTGGACTTCAGATCAAAACGATAAAAAAAGGCAGGGCCATTGCTGACCCTGCCATGTACTATTAGGTTATGGGGTAGCTACTTTATCGCCTTCTGGGCGTGCTTCCAGGCTTTCTTATAATGATCGATGGCCTTGTCGTATTTCGGATCAGGTGTACCGTCTTTCCTGGTGTGATCAAGTTCCTTTTGGGCTTTACCGATCTCCTTCAATGCCCTGTCGATCTCCTTTTGACCACCACCGGCAGCAATGGCCGCCTCGATCGCTGTCTGTGACAGGCTATGGCCAATACCGACTATGGATTCGATAATATCCAAGATAGTCGGATCATGGATCTTTTTCAGCTCCTTTACCGCCTTTTTTTCTTCGTCATAAACCTTTTGACCTTTCTTCGTCAGGGTTGAATCAGTTCCCCAATATTTACCATCGAAGCTTTTTTCAAGGTGTCCTATGGCCTTTTGGATTCTTTTTCCGGTTTTCTTGTCGCTACCCTGGGACAGATCTGACAGATCATCAATTATACCCGCCAGGCTTTCTTGAATGGCATCGATGCAACCGTCTGCGTTGGCATCATGTAGGGTGAAAACATAGGCAGAGCCGGCATCTTCCATT
>Ga0255043_10000234_pt1 | contig 10492 bp, 8 predicted proteins | sample BC1_12_9_MG_FD_182778 | JGI IMG/M metagenome (GOLD analysis project Ga0255043, IMG submission 182778) | Seawater microbial communities from Strait of Georgia, British Columbia, Canada - BC1_12_9 | ecosystem: Environmental > Aquatic > Marine > Strait | place: Canada: British Columbia | collected... | reverse complement strand
TATGGTAAGTTTTCGGGGACATCCAGGACTTCACATCTATAGCAGATGCTCAAACTTATGGCTTATGAGAATAAATACAAGGCTTAGTTGTCACCAACGCTCTTTTGACTCTCTGCTTCATTACCTTCTGGTTCCCTCTTGAAATAAAGCCAGATAAGGATGCCAATAAAAGCAAACACATAGACGTTAAGAAGTGTGTCGATAAAGTTTTTTAAGGACATCAAACCACCTCAGATTTAAGCGCTTTTAGCAGACAAACCGTTACCAAGAGCACGATAAAAATAAAGGGTAAAGCTGCAAGACCAATTATACTCTTCACAGCGTCGATACTATTCGACAGAATCATAACCAGTCCAAGGGCTCCCAATATTGCGCCCCATATAAGCTTCGTCCTTGTGGGAGGGTTCAAGTCTCCACCACTTGCAAACATGGAAAGTACGAAGGAGGCGCTTACCACACTCGTCACCACAAAAAGAAAGGCTGCCAGAACCGTAGCGATAATGGTCAGGGTACTCAGCGGCAAGTGCCTTAGAACAAAAAAGGTGGTGTCATTAATATTTGTCTTCAATACCTCCAGAATCGGCGCATCGAGCTCCAGCACTCCATAGAAACCAACGCTGCTAAAAACGCCGAACCAGAAGATAGAAAAAAACGTTGGCACCAGTATGACACCTATAATGTACTCCCGTATGGTACGCCCCTTCGATATGCGTGCAATGAAAACACCGACGAAAGGAGCCCAGGCCAACCACCAGACCATGAAGGTAAGTGTCCAGGATTGAAACCAATTGGCGACCTTTTCATCGAAAAAGGTATACGTTTTAAAACCCTGAGGAACCACGCGGGCAAAGTAGTCGCCGATTGATCCGGTAATTGCGCTCATTATATAGTAGGTAGGGCCAGTCAGCAGAACGAAGATCAAAAGTCCGCCCGCGATGGCCATAGCAGTAGTGGAAAGCGTTGCCATACCTTTGCTCAGATCCATCGTTAGGGGAAGAATATAAGAGAGACAGAGCACTGCAAAGATCACCCCTGCGAGCCATAGACCAGAATTGTGGAGGCCGAGAAGTGACTCAACGCCACTTTGAATCTGAAATACCCCCATTGCGATGGACCCACCGATGCCGATTGCTATAGCATAGATGGCCAACAGGTCACTTAACCAGCCAACACTCCTTGTCCAGGTCCGCTGGCCAAAAACCGCTTTCATAGGAGAGCTTACCAGGATTGGATAGCCTTTGCGAAAGCTGAAATAGGCCATGACAAGACCGGTGACGGCATAGATGGCCCAGGCGTGAAGGCCCCAGTGAAAGTTGGTAATAAAGAGCGCATGTTCCGCTGCGCGAAAAGTGTCGGTGTAGTTACGAATAACATTAAAGTGGGAAAGGGGCTCAGCTGTGCCCCAAAAGAGCAGCCCTACGCCCATTCCGGCTGCAAAAAGCATGGTCAGCCAGCTTACCGTGGAAAACTCAGGCTCATCATCGTCCTTGCCGAGTTTGATCTTGCCATATGGAGAAATGGCGAGCCAGATACACAGGATCAAAAGCAGGCTCACAGAGAGCATGATAAACCAGGCACGGCTGGTGAACAAGACGCCTGTTATTGTTGAGGAGAACTTGGCGAGCCCCGCCGTGTCAATGATACCCCAAATGGCGACAAGGCCGGTCAAAGTAAGTGCTATGAGCAGCAGTGGATTCTTGAACACAGTCTCACCTTTCCGTTACAGACAAAGGTTTTTCATTAAGCCTAAACATCTTTAGACATTTTGTCAAAAAACGGGTCTCCTTTAATAGATAGTCCCCTAAACCGTTGCCCCTTGATATTCGTTCATGGACTTTAAGAGCCGGTGCTTCTGGGGCCTCAGCACAAAATGCTGGGGTAAAATTCTCAAGGTAAGGACTAAACATCTTGCCAAGATATACATTCTTATAAAAGTCTAGGTATGATTTGCATATCTCAAATTTTCGGAGACTTCCAGAAGTTTACATCTATAGCAGAAACAACAAGCCAGAGTAGAATTTATCAAACATGACATGTTGGGGTTAGTGCATGCAGCTAATTAATTCACTTACTCCAACGGTTGCTATGCCAGAGATGAGATCAGACATGGCATAGGGAATGACCAGATCGCCATTATGGATAAGCGCGCCGCAGGTGTAAACGACATTGGGAACATACCCCTCGCGCTCTTCCTCACGCGGGGTAAGTAACGGCTCGTCCAGGCGGGCGATTATTTTTGCCGGGTTTTCAAGATCAAGCAGCATGGCACCAATGCAATACTCACGCATGGGCCCAACACCGTGGGTGAGAACTATCCATCCTTCATCGGTTTCTAGAGGTGAACCGCAGTTGCCGATCTGCATGAACTCCCAGGGGCGTGTGGGCTCCTGGATGATTTCGGACTCCTGCCAGAAATGGATATTGTCTGAGAACATGATATGATTGTTTTCACCATCCTGGCGTGAGAGCATGACGTAGCGGCCGTCAATTTTACGCGGAAAAAGAGCCATGCCCTTGTTTTGTACGGCTTGGCCGTTGAGGGTTATTATTCTGAATTTGACAAAATCCTTTGTTTCAATCAGCTGCTGCAGGATTCTAAAGCCGTTATAAGCCGTGTAGGTCGCATAATAGGTAAATTCGCCGTTATCATCAAAAAATTGCACGAACCGGGCGTCTTCAATGCCCCTGCTTTCGTTTTCCGATACGGGAAAAATAACCCGTTCGGATATTTGGTGCTCCGGTCGGAAATTCAGCTCATAATTGGAATTGGCAAGCCAGTACATGATGTCGAAGGTTTCGTTTTGGCGCGCCCCAGAGAAAACGGGTTCTGCGCGAAGCGCTTCAATTCTTTCTTTTAATTCATTATAGGTGAACTCTTCCGGCAACTGGTCAAAAAGATGGGCTGTTACCTCATTGCAGACCTCCATTTCGTGGAGCTTCAGCTGGAAGAGATGCCGGTCGTAAACCGGATTTAGTTGGATGTCCGGCGTTTCGACATAATCGCTGATCGGGTCGAAGAGAAACGTATTGTGCTCGTCAAGGATGCCGCTGCGAAATACAATAGAAGAAACATGGCCTTCGCCGGTTGCCCGCAGGCTCATGATAAAACGCAACCTGCTTTTGTCCAGATGGCTTTGATCAGGATGGAGGACGATTGAAGGGTTGAAAAGGGCAGCCGATTCAATTGAGTACTCCATGGTAAAATAGGCCCCGATGAGAGCCTTTTTGGTCTCACTGAGCACGACATTCGGAGGAACATAATCTGTCACCGCATTCAGGTGACGTTCGAAAACACTTTTGATGTCTTTGTGCCGCTCGGAAAAATCAAGCATGATTTCTTCAAGAAGACCTTCGGCCGCCCTGTCAGGCAAGTCCACTATGCGTTGAATGATTTTGGGTATGCGATGCGCGCCGCCGGGAATATGAGGGCGGGTTATAACGCGTGAAGCGTCCCCTAAAATCTTCTTCTTTTTCCGTTTAACTTTGGGCTTCAGATACTCTCTTGTGTCCATATCACTGTATCCTTAATGAAATTTGAGATTGTGTGCGTTGCATCGCAAAGCTGTCTGGCAGAGTTCATTTTTGATTCCGGCATATCCTCGAAAACCTGATTCGATCAATTCATGAGATTTATTGTGGATTTCCTGATTTGCAGTCAACCGGTTAAGATATCTGACAATAAGCTACAGCGGCGGCCGGGAAACCGATAAACAAAGCTCTACCAAGTCATCGATCACTGCCGTGCCAACACACATAACCGTATCGGCACCACCCCAATATATCTTTACTGTCCCATCATTTTCTGGAACAGCGCCGCAGGTAAAAACAACATTGGGCACGTAGCCGCTCACCTCCCAGGGATCCTCGGGCTGCAGTATCCACTGATCGGAAACGCCGATCACTTCGGACGGGTCCTCCAGGTCGTGAAGGGCAACCCCCAGACGATACACGGCACCGGCCATGGTTCCAAAGACGCCATGATAAATATGCAGCCAGCCCTTATCGTTTTTGAAGGGTGGTGCGCCGGGCCCGATTTTCATTTCATCCCAGTGATACGGAACCGGCTTCATAATCACCCGTGAATCTCCCCAGTGAACCAAGTCCGGGGAATAGGAAATCCAGATCGACCAGGGTGAAATTTCCGAATGCGGCCGGTCAAGACGCGCGTATCTGCCCTGGAATTTCTGAGGGAATATAACTGTATTGCGCAGGTCGGCCTGGCTGACCAGCGCGACGCGTTCAATGCTTTTAAAGTCCTTTGTCCGGGCAAGTGCTATGCGCACCCCATGCCGGGAGTATGCACTGTAGGTTAGAAGATATGCGCCCTCCACGGGGTTTATGCGGAGGTCCTCCACCCCGAACTCTTCGTATTCGGCAAATATGCCATCGTGTGACGGCACGAGGAACGGCTCGGGATGAACAGAAAAGGAAAAACCGTCTGTGCTTTCAGCCCGGCCGATTACAGAGCGGCCGTTGTGGAGATGAGACCTGAAAAGCATTATATACCGGTCATTGTGCTTAATAACCCCGGCATTGTGAACCGTGGCTACCGGGTAGGGGACGTCATCCCTGGTAAGGATGGGATTCCCTTCATATCGTCTCACAAGGGGGGCTTTGCTTTTCATTTCCTACAGTCTCATCATTATTGATGTTTGGTTCCTAGTGGTTTGGCTGTTCGCAAATCCTTATTTGCCTCTTCAAGCACCTGGGTGTAGACCTCTAAATATTTTTCGACCATTCGGTCTACGGTAAAGCGGTCTTCGACCGTCCGGCGACAGTCCGATCTGTCAACATCTTTTATTCTGGCTACATGTTCAATAGCCTCTTCACAGCCCGAAACCAAGAAGCCGTTTTTGCCATGTTCGATCAGCTCTGGCATGCTGCCCTTGTTAAAGGCGATCGCTGGGGTGCCGCAGGCCATGGACTCTATAACGGCCAAGCCGAAAGGCTCATCAAAATTTATGGGGTGCAAAAGCGCGCATGCTTTGCCAAGCAACTGGTTGCGCTGAGCCGGGTCGGCGCTGCCGACATAGACCGCCTTGTCGTTGTCCAAGTGCGGTTCGACGTGCTGGTGGTAGTATGCTTCATCCTGGATGATTCCCGCCAATATCAGCTTTTTATTGCTGGCCCGGGCAATTTCAAGGGCCTCTCTGGCACCCTTGTCATGGTGAATCCGCCCGAAAAAGAGCAAATAATCATCCGGCTCAGGCTGAAAATCAAACTGCTTTATATCAACGCCGTGATGGATGGTTTTTATATAGTCAAGCTCCGGCGACCGGTCGGCATCGCTGATGGAAACATAGAACACCTTGCTGTTGTATTTCTTGTAAACCGGCAGAATCCCGGGCGATGAAAAGCCGTGAATGGTGGTAACGACCGGGGTGGCAATAAGGCCGGTATAGGTCAGGGGCAAGAAATCAAAATTGTTATGTATAATATCAAAATCTTCAGCCTGCTCAAAGAGTTCCGCAATGTGCAGGCACTCCCATACTTTCGGCATAATAGAGCGGTCTTCTTCATAGCCCCGCGCGCAAACGGCATGCAGCGTGGCACTTGTTTCCGAGTCACCGGTCGCAAAAAGGGTAACATCACAGCTGCGAGATACCAACCCCTCGGTCAGAAGGGAGACAACGCTTTCCCAGGGGCCGTAGTGTCGCGGCGGCGTGCGCCAGGCAATTGGTGAGAGCATTGCAATACGCATAGCTAATCCTTTAGCTATTCGGTTGATTGGGACGATGGCTGTTTTAAAATCTCGTCGGCATAAAGCTTTTGCAATGTCATAAGCGAAAGCAGCCAGGCAAGGGTCGACTCAGCGCCTTCATTCTGATTGATGCCATCAGCCATCAGTCCATCGCGGCAGCCGCCGGTTTTGGGATCATAGAGCGGCATGTTCAGGTCGTTCTGTCCGAGAAACCAGTTAAAGCACATGACCGCATTGTCGATCCATGTTTTGTCCCGGGTGATGTTAAAGGCTTCGACACAGGCTTCGATCATGGCATTAGCCTCGATTGGCTGCTGGTCGAAACGAGCCTTGGTTCCCCCTTTTTCATACCATCCGTCATTGCCGATCGGCACAAAATGGCCTTTTTCGGTCTGGATGGTGAGCAACCACTCGAGGGATCTGAGTCCCATATCGATCATATCGCTGCGCTGCATCCATTGGCCGGATAGAAGCAGGGCATGGGGCAGCTTGCCGTTGGCATAGCTTAAGATGCTTTCAGGCCAGGGCCAGCTTTCTGTTGCATTGTTCTCGAACTGATTGAAAAGCCCATTTGCAATGATTTCTCGAACCCTGCGCACTTCACTGTCGCCTGAAAATTTATGCAGGTAGGCATGAATGCCCACCAGGGCAAAAGCGATGGCTCGGGGCGAATTAAAGTGCTCGACAGCTTTTATTGCCTGGCTGAAGAGCGTCGTGCTCATTGCCATCTGCCCGGGATGGTCAAGGAAAGCCACGGCCTTGCCAAGGCCCCAGAGCGCTCTGCCGTGAGCATCTTCGGATCCCTCCTCCTCAGTCCATTGCCGTGCATAGTTCATAAAATTACGAAACCGCCCCTTTTCGACATTGTAGGCATACAGTAGAAAGCTGAGATACTGGCTGCTTAGGGAATCGAAGTACATGCTGTCTGAAAGCGAATATTTCCGGCCCATGGCAGCAACCATCAGCGCTCTGGCATTATCATCGGTGCAGTAGCCATGGTGGCGATCGGGGATGGTATGGGTGGCATGTTGCAGAATACCAGTATCATCGGTAAGGGTTTTCAGGTGACCAATCTTCAGTTCCGGGAGCTCGAAATTTGTGATGGATTTGATTTTTTCAATATATAGGTGCCGGGGGCGGGGGTGCCGGGCACGTTCGAGCTGAACCTCGCTGAAAACCTCTAGATATCTTCGAGATACCTCCTCCCAAATCGCCTCGCGACAGAATGTATAGGCTTTTTTGCGTATCGTATGCCGGTTGACATCGTTGTCCAGAAGGTCGATGATTTCATCCGCCATGGCATCAGGGTTTTTGAATGGAACAATTCTTCCCCTTTCTTCGGCAAGCATCTCAGTTGCATACCAGTACGGAGTTGAAATGACGGCCTTGCCAGCCCCCATGGCATAGGCGAGAGTTCCGGAAGTAATCTGGGCTTCTTCAAGATAGGGGGTTATATATATATCAGCAGTGCCGAGAAACTCACATAATTCTTTCAGCTCGACAAAACGGTTTTGAAAAATGACATGATCGCTGATATTGAGTTTGTGCACGAGCTGCTGCAGGCTGATACGGTATTCCTCCCCATGCGCCCTGAGAATATGCGGATGTGTTGCTCCCAGGACAATATAGGTGACATCAGGGTGTTTCTTCGTCACTGCCGGAAGGGCCTGCAGCACATTTTCAATGCCCTTATTGGGGGCCAGCAGGCCGAAGGTGAGCAGCACCTTTTTGCCTTCCACGTCGAACTGTTCTTTGTAGAAGTTGGGATCAATAAAAGGCGTATCCGGAATGCCGTGATGGATAAAGGCAATTTTCTCCTCCGGAACGGAATAGATATCTTTGAGGAAATCAAAGGCCTTCCAACTCATCACGATCAGTTTGTCGGACAGGTCGGACAGCTTGCGCATGACTTCAAGATATTCCGGGGCGGGATCTCTCAGAACCGTATGCAGCGTTGTTACGACCGGCATGCGAAGCTCTCCGAGAAGTCTCAGGAGATGGCTGCCGGCCGGGCCGCCGAAAATTCCGTATTCATGCTGCACGCAGACAATATCAATCTGGCTGATGTTGAGAAACTCCGAGGCCACACCGTAATCGGTAAGTTTGTTCTGATTGACCTCAAATCGCACTCTTTCAGGATATGGATATCCCTCGGGCTTGTCATTGATGGCAAGCGCCCAGCAGTTTATGTGGGGCGCTTCTGTCAATAAGGCCTCAACAAGATCAGTAGTGAATGTTGCAATACCGCACTGGCGGGGTAAATAGTTGCCGATTACGGCTACCGAACCGATTCCATCACAAGACTGAATAACAGATGCCATACTAGCTGCCTCTCAAATATTCCACTATTTGACGGAACTTACTATTTGACGGCTCAAGTATAGGAAAAAGTCTCTTGTAAAGCAATAAACAAACAATCTGTGTTTCGCTGCAATCAATTTAAAGGCGGCCTGAAGGAGAATTGACCCTAGGCGGCAGTCTGCTCCTGCAAGCCGACTACGAAGGGCCCTCCTCCTTCATCTTCTGTGCACTTTCGGCTTCTGGGGCCTCGGCACAAAATGCTGGGGTGAGACTCTCTAGGTAAGGACTAGATATATCTCGGTAAAGAGAGGATTAAATCTCGATAAAGCTCGGCAGCGTTCACTACCTGCTTAAAAGAGATCGACTCTTCTGGGGCGTGCGCCTTTTCCAGTTGACCAGGTCCGAGGAGAATGGGCTTGACCCCGGAAGCCCAGAGCTGATTGGCGTCGGAATGGCTGGGGAAGGGCCGAGGCTCCCAGGCAAGAGAGTGGAGGGAGTAGGTAGCCTGCAGGGCCTCTACTACCGAGCCTCTTTCCGGCAGTTCATAACCTGCTTCGATGGTGGCAAGGCGGATGTTGGTATCAACCTGGGGACTTTCTTTCTTGGCTCTGTCTACAATCTCTTCCAGCTCCAGGGAAATATCACCTATGGGAGCGTGAGGCGGCACGTGAACATCCAGCCAGGCCTCACACCAGTCAGGAACGGCAAAACCAGCCTGCGTGCTCAGGAGATTCCGGATATTGTAGATACCTTCAGGCCGATCATTTACCATGTAGTGGGAAACGTGCAGAAGTAAGCCGAGCATGGTCTCGATTGGATTCTGCTCCCGACTGGCCAGGGAGGCATGCACTCTCTTGCCTTTGGCACTCAGCTGGACTTCCATGTAGCCGTAGCAACTGAGACATGGGCAAAGGTCTGTGGGCTCTGCTATGATGGCCCAGGGGAAATGATATTCCTCCAGCAAGCGCTCAGCACCGTCTCCTTCTTCTTCCTCCCCCACTACCATAACCAGGGCCACCGGGAGCTGCTGGTGCCCGGCTTCCCACAAACTCAAATACGCCTCTATCATCGCGGCACAACCGGATTTCATGTCGGCTGCCCCCAAACCAGAGACCAGATCATCCTCTTCCTCATAACCATAGTTTTCCAGATCGTAGGCCACTACCGTGTCCAAATGGCCAATGAGGGCGACCCGGGCATCTGTATCCGGTGGAATCACGATCAGGTTGTAGCGGCTGTCATCCACTTCCTGGCGGATGACCGGTAGACCTTTCCTTTTAAGATGGCCATGAAGGTAGGCAAGGATCTCCTCCTCCTTGCCCGAAGGACTGTAGATGTCCATGAGGCGGCGTAAAAGCCGGCGCAAACGCTCTGGATCTATGGCGGAATTCTGTTTAATCATCCTTACTGCGCAAACGGCGAGGATGGGACCGCTCGTTTTCTTTCTTGCCCTTAAGCTGCTTCAGTTGGTCGGAGAGGTTAAGAGTCAAGTAGATGTGTTGTTGGGGATGCCCGAATCCCATTTTCCTGAAGAAATGGAGAGCAGGCAGGTTGTCCGCCTCAGTGTCCGTCAACAGCATACGTACACCGTCCTCCAGCATGAGATCCCGGAAATGTTTGAAGAGTTTCAGCGCAATTCCTTTTCTCTGCAATTCGGGCTCCGTGCCCAGCCAGATAAGATGACCATACTTCCAGGCAGAGTGGGTCTTCTCTATTGTGCTCCCCAGGATGAAGCCCACGATCTCCTCAGCAGATACTGCCACCAAACAGAGCTCAGGATCGCTCTGATAGAGGTTAACTACCTCGTACTCGTCCCAGGTGCGGTAGAGATTAGGGACTTCGCGGGCGGTGAACAGTTTCTCGCCCAGATGAAATACAAGAGCCAGGTCGTCAATCTCCATCTGGCGAATAACCAAACTGCCACTTTTCTTTTTACTGGGTTCCTCTTCATTCATTGCTTTTGGTCCTTATTTTCAATTATGTGAACTAGAAGGGTTTCAGGTGTCGGGTGTCAGGTGTCAGGGAAGAAAGACAATAAACTGAAACCTGAACACTGAAACCTCAGTCATTGTCATTTGGAATTTCTATTCCTCCAATACACCAGCACTCCAAAATAGCTCGCAATCTTTACCGGCAAAGCCACGCAACTCTGACCCCCGCAAGGCGGGATCGTGGACTGGCCCTGAGGACCAGGTTTTCTAAAACTAAATAAATATTATTATGCCCTTTGGGATTCAGGTCAAGAACACTATCCTTTATCACTTCCATTCATCGCGGCTAAAAGCCGCTCCCACAGTACACAGCATGCACTTCGTTAACCTGGTAGTGTGCGTCTCTTCTGCACAAGCTGTGCCTAAAATTCGGCTGGATTGTAAAAAAGCATAGAGCATCCTTCGACAAGCTCCCCGCGACTACGCGCGGGACAGGCAGGACAGGTAGGGCATGGAGCATAAGGTAAGGAAAAAATCTAGAAAAAATACTACTTACTGG
>Ga0255043_10000232_pt1 | contig 10611 bp, 7 predicted proteins | sample BC1_12_9_MG_FD_182778 | JGI IMG/M metagenome (GOLD analysis project Ga0255043, IMG submission 182778) | Seawater microbial communities from Strait of Georgia, British Columbia, Canada - BC1_12_9 | ecosystem: Environmental > Aquatic > Marine > Strait | place: Canada: British Columbia | collected... | reverse complement strand
TCCATTTAACCTGCTAGTGTCCATATAGTACTGTCTCTGGATAAATCCCTTTCCATGCCATCCAGTAAGTTGTCATATGAGCTTTGGTATCTGGTCATGCCTATTGCATTGTATTGACAGAGTTTTTCCAGACCATTAAGATAAATTCAAATCGTCACTTAATCTACCTACCTGGTTTATCTCAAAAAAGAGGCACCATATATGCAAATAACCAACTCCTTCGCTGACAATCAAAGCTACAGACTTGGCATCACCATTACCGAACACCTGCTGCTCTGCCAGGATGAATGCCCTGCTGCCTCCGGGCAATTCACCCGCCTCTTGAACGAGCTCATAATAAGCGCCAAGCTCATCTCCAGAGAGGTGAACAAGGCTGGCCTGGTGGATATTCTGGGGGGAACCGGAGGAATCAATGTCCAGGGCGAGAAGATTCAGAAGCTGGACGAGTTTTCCAACCAGGCACTTATCTGGAGGATGGAACGGTCCGGCCTGCTCTGTGCCATGTCATCGGAGGAGAATGCCGATGTCATTGAGGTGCCGGATAACATGCCCAAGGGCAGTTATGTGCTCGCTTTCGACCCCCTGGACGGTTCTTCCAATGTGGATGCAAATGCCAGTATCGGAACCATTTTCTCAATTCATCGCAAACTGGACATTGAAGGTTGCGGCTCCATGGATAATTTTCTGCGCTACGGCTACGAACAGGTAGCAGCAGGTTATTTTCTTTATGGTTCAAGCACCATGCTGGTGTACACCGCCGGCAAAGGCGTGCACGGATTTACCCTTGATCCGTCAGTCGGAGAGTTTCTCCTCTCGCACCAGAATATCACCATGCCGGAACGGGGAAAAATATACTCGGTCAACGAAGGGTATACCGAATACTGGGATGAAAAAACCAGGGCTGTAGTCAATTACTTCAAATCTTCTAAAAACGACCGTGGCAAACCGTATACCGCCCGATACATTGGTGCCATGGTGGCCGATTTCCATCGCAATCTCCTGTATGGTGGTATTTATATGTATCCGGCGGATAGCCAGGACCCGCACAAACCAAACGGCAAGCTCAGGCTTTTGTGCGAGGCGGCCCCCCTTGCATTCATAGCTGAACAGGCTGGCGGTGCGGCAACTGATGGTACACAGCGCATTCTTGACATCAAAGCAAAGGAACTGCATGAACGGGTCCCGCTTTATATCGGCTGTAAGGCTGATGTGGAAAAGGCCATGGAAATTCTGCAGGAAAAGTAATAACCACGCGCCGTTTTCCGGAAAACTGACATGGAAATATCATTCACTACACCCGCCCTGCTCTTCCCGGCCGTCTCTCTGCTGCTTGTCGCTTACACCAACAGGTTTCTGGCACTTGGTTCCCGCATTCGCACCCTGCATACACAGTATAAATCAACCCCTGACAATATCCTCAGCCGCCAAATTATCATCTTGAAAAAACGTGTGGTCCTTATCAGAAATATGCAGTTCCTTGGGGTGGCCAGTCTTTTTTTATGCGTTCTGTGCATGTTTCTGCTTTTTGGAGGAAAGATATTGCTTGCCAAAATAATCTTTGGTGCAAGCCTGCTTTTTATGTTGGGCTCACTGACTATCTCGCTCCAGGAGATTCTGATTTCCATGCAGGCCCTCAACATTGAATTAAGCGACATGGAAAAAGAAGCGTAAACCGTATTCACCATATTTATTGAATCCCCCTCTGGCAACCAAACTGCAGAAATAACAAAAAAAATTGTATGCACTCAGGTTCTATGGTACGTTTACAATATTAATCAGTTGCTTTTTCTCCATTCAACCATGGAGGGATTCACATGCATAATCTCTTATGGCTACAGGGTGCCAGCTGTGGTGGGGACACCATCTCCTTCCTCAATTCCGAGCAACCCTCAGCGCTCTCGTCCTTCGAAGTATTGAACATCAACTTGCTCTGGCACCCATTTCTGAGCAGAGAACAGGGTGATGATGTTCTGAATATCTTTGAAGAAATCCTCTCCGGCAAAACCAAACTCGATATTCTTATTTTAGAGGGGGCGATTCCCAACGGTCCTAACAATTCCGGCAAATTCTTCATGTTCCATGGGAGACCATTCCGGGACTGGCTGGGCGACTTCTGCAAACATGCAGAAATGATAATGTCTGTTGGCACCTGTGCAGCCTTCGGTGGTGTTGTTACCGGCCATGAAAATATTAACGAAATGAGCGGACTGCAGTTTCTCCACAACCAGAAGGGAGGTTTGCTTGACAGTGAATTTGTTTCTAAAAACGGACTGCCGGTAGTCAACGTACCCGGCTGCCCATCACATCCGGACTGGATTGTTGAAACCATGACAGCTCTCCTGAAAGGCTGGCTGCACATGGATGACCTTGATGAATTTCATCGGCCAAAGGTGTTTTTCAGTAAACTGGCCCATCATGGATGTCCCAGAAATGAATACTATGAATTTAAGGCCTCAGCAGTCGGTTATTCCCAGCAGGGGTGTTTGTTTGAATTTCTCGGTTGCAAGGGAACCCTGTGTGAGTCTGATTGCAATGAAAGACTGTGGCTGGGCCGCACAGGAAGTTGCACCAGGGGTGGTTTTCCCTGTATTGCCTGCACTTCACCACTTTTTCCTGACAAGCAGCGTCCATATTTCAGCACGAGAAAAATCGGGGATGTCCCCGTAACTCTTCCCCTGGATGTTCCCAAGGCCTGGTTCGTTGGGATCTCCGGCATGTCCAAACTGGCATGCCCGGAGAGATTGAAAAAAAATGCTGTCTCTTTCAAGTGGCTCAGCTGAGGGTATTCCAGATATACTGGTGCCACAAATACAATTTAAATATTTTCATTTGCTGTATTGAACGTAAAAAAAACATTCGGTGGAGATGGTATGTCCAAACTGATTTCAATTGACCCCTTCAACAGGATCGAAGGTGATTTGCGAATTGAACTTGAAATTGATGCCAACACGGTCATTTCTGCAAAGAGTTCCGGTATCATGTTCCGCGGCTTCGAACGGATAATGCCAGGCAGATCACCGATGGATGCACTGGTAATAACTCCGCGCATCTGCGGTATCTGTAGTGGTTCTCACGGTGTTGCTGCTGCCAAGTGCCTGGCCCATGCACAGGGTGCAGAAATGCCTGAAAATGGTTTTCACATGAAAAACCTTATCCTGGGCATAGAGGTGGTCATGAGCCACTTGAGCCACTATTATCTCCTCTTTGCTCCCGACCTTGCCAGCCCCCGTTATAAAAAATTAAGTGTTTATGAATCCGTGAATCAGCGCTTTACTGCCATGAGCGGTTCATCGGTCGTACTTGCCTTAAAGGCCAGGCAAAGCGCCCTGGAGATTATGGGGCTGGTGGGAGGCAAATGGCCGAACAGCCTGGCAATTCATCCTACCGGCACAACCTCAACCATGAATCTCAGCAGTTTAACGAGAACAATAGGCATCCTGAAAGAATTCCGGGATTTCCTGGAAAAAAGATTCCTGGGCTGCCCCTTAAACGAATGGCTTGATATCGACAGCTTTGATAAACTTTTAGAATGGCGGAGCAAACCTCAGCATGGTGAAAGCGACCTTGGCCTTTTCCTTACAATGTGCCTTGAGGCCGGATTTGACAGAATAGGCAAAGGACCGAACAGGTATATGAGTTACGGTGCCTATGATCTCCCCGATAGCTCCACCTGGCTGCCATCAGGTTATTTTGATGGCAGAACGCGCACCTTTGACCAGTCACTCATCAAAGAACATATAGGTGCATCCTTTTTCAGGGATGCTGTCGAAGCAAGACATCCAATGGATGGGGTTACCTCTCCGCTGGCTGACAAAACCGGGGCATACAGCTGGGCCAAGGCACCCCGCTATGACGGCAGGACTGTTGAGGTTGGCCCCCTGGCAAGGATGATTATTGCTGGTGACCCCTTGTTGACAGATATGATACGCCAGATGGACTCTTCTGTTATGACACGCATGTTTGCCAGACTCCGTGAAATGTGCAGACTTACAAAAGAGATGTCCAACTGGCTTGAAAGAATTAATCCGAATGAACCTTTTTATGCTGCGCCCTCCAGCAGATTCACATCTAATGGTATCGGCCTGACAGAAGCTGCACGTGGCGGCCTGGGACACTGGATGAAAATTTCCTCAAACCTGATTGACAGCTACCAGGTTGTTACACCATCTGCCTGGAATATGTCGCCCAGGGATGAAAGCGGACAACCGGGACCTGTTGAACAGGCACTGACTGGTGTAAGTGTCACGGACACAAATGATCCTGTCGAGGTCAATCATATTATCCGTTCTTTTGATCCCTGTATGTCCTGCACTGTCCATTGAATTAAGCTTATTGGAGCTGCTACAACAAAATGGGAAGTCCTCATACATTCTCCAACATACTTGCCGCTGGCTACAGGGAACCGGTAGTTATACTTTCCCGGAACCTCAAAGTTGTAGGCGCCAACGATACATTCCTGACTGAAAACGATCTCAACCTCGATGATATTCAGGGCAAAGCATGCCACGAAGTCCTCAAGAGCTGCATGAGCTTCTGCAAGGAACAGACTGATGAATGTCCTGTGTACGAGGCTTTATCTACAGGAAAGCCTGTCAGTATTACGCATCAGGATGTCATGATCAACTCCGTTCCGCACCACTATAAGATTGATATCTATCCTGTAACGGGTGAAAAGAGCGATGATACCCATTTCCTTCATATAGCCAGAGATATTACCAACCGCATAGAAGAGGAACGGTTGAAAGACAACATGTGGATGGAAATATTAAACCGCATGGAACACCTCTATGCTGCCATGGTAGACGGCAATGAAAATATTGAACATATTCAGGGTGAGATTGACCAGCTCATTGAAATTGTTCCCCTCGCTGTGGTTGGCTGGGATACTCATGGCAGAATTACTCACTGGAATTCAAATGCGGAAATCATTTTCGGCCATTCTGCAAATGAAGTTTCAGGTAAACCCTTTGTAGAGTTTTTTGCCAGCGGCAGGTCCCAGGAAAAATTTTCTACAATTATGAATAATTTAAAAATGGGCCAGGCTGAGGTGTACGACCTGGCAGAAAACCGGACGGCCTCAGGCCATATTATCTCCTGCGAATGGCACCATAGTGTTTATCAATACGACAATAATGGGGACATGTCTGCCTGTCTGTCCCTGGGGCAGGATGTAACGAAAAGATTATCCACGGAAAAAGAACTCGTAAAATTTGCAGGACAGCTTAAGGCAATTCTTAATGCTACAGGCGATGCCCTTGTAGGCGTAAATAATCTTAGACGAATTATTCTTTGGAATCCGGCCGCGGAAAAGCTTTTTGGCTGGCTTGCCAGCGAGGTTACCGGACGGGAAATAGAAATGCTCTTCCCTGCTGACCTGCAAGAAAGCCAGACCGAAAAATTTCGTCAGTTTCTGGAAGGAAAACAGCAGCAAAAGGGACACAAGACAACCTTTGAGACATCTGCCCTGCGGCGGGACTCCATAACTGTTCCAGTTGAGATCACCTTATCTTCCTCACTTATAGAGGACAAGCGTAACTGTTATGCGGTATTCCATGAAATCACTGAAAGAAAACGCACCGAAAAGCTATTGATTCAGTCAGAAAAAATGCGCTCACTTGGGGAAATGGCAAGCGGTATAGCCCATGACTTTAACAACTGCCTGACAATAATCCTGGGCAACATTAAACTGCTTAAAGAAACTGTTAGGGACAAGGGCGTTGCTGAAAAACTTGACGCCATAGAAAAAGCAGCCCGGCAGGGTACTGCATCCATTGCCAGCTTGCAGGGATTCAGCCGTGGAACCGAGGATACTCACAAACAGACTGAACTCCTGGCCTTGAAACCCCTGATTGAGGAGGTTAAAAATCTTACCCGTTTCAGGTGGAAAGACCTCCCCCAGAAAGAAGGGTATACCATCGAGTTTACAACCGAGGTCGAAGATGCACCTGCTCTGCTTATCAATGGTCCTGATTTTAAGGAGATGCTGACTAATCTTATTTTTAATGCTGTTGATGCGATGCCTGCCGGGGGGCATATTCACCTCAGCATAAAACAGGAAGAGGACAAGGTTCTATTGGCGGTTCAGGACAACGGGAAGGGGTTGTCAAAAAAAGAGGCTTCACATATATTTGATCCTTATTTTACCACCAAAGGAAGAGGACATGCCGGCCTGGGATTGAGCATTGCCAAACGATTTGTTGAACGGTATGGCGGTTCGATAATGGCGGAGAGTGTCAAGGGAGCCGGCTCCACTTTCACAATTGAGTTTCCCCTTCTTACAACCTCTGATCCGGAAAAACTGCTCCAGACAAAAACAAACACGCTGCCCTTACACCTGCGAATACTTCTCATCGATGATGAACCCCTTGTCAGAACCCTGCTGAAAGAGGTGCTGGAGCGGGTTGGCCATACAGTGACTGAGGCAAGTAATGGCCAGGAAGGAGTGCGATGTTTCCGGAAAAACAATTTTGACCTTGTCATCACCGATCATGGCATGCCTGTAATGAACGGCCTGGATACCGCCTTCCGCATCAAGAAACAAAAACCTGCAACTCCGGTTATACTCATTACCGGTTGGCAGACGGAAACTGATGCAACTTTTCAAAAACCAAGCTCCGTAGATGAGTTTATCACCAAACCGTTTGATCTTGAAGAACTCATTAAGCTGATCGAAAAATATGGGGCAAAAAGCAGCATGTGATCAGTCATACTTCTTTAGAAAAGAATCACAGATATGATTGCAATCACAATAAGGGGCAGATGCCGGAAGAATGCAGGTGCCACTTTTTCAGGTGGTAATAATGCGATGAGTTTGGCTGCCACAATGAAAGAAAATATCAGGCCCGTTATTATAAGAGCAAGCTGCAATATATATATGGATTGCATATCAAGTTTGAATGCTATTTGCGGAAATGAGTATCCCACCTGATTACCCAGGATAACAAAAAAATCCGCCGCATGGTTTAAAAGCGGCACAAGCCGGATAGCAATTTCATTGGCATAGACCAGGGGCAGCATGGCCAGAACAAAGGTTGAACCAAATTTTTTCCCTGCATCAGTGTCCACCATGCCAGTAAATGCTATCCCGGCAACAGCGACATGGTAGGCAAAGAGTACCGCACCAATCATCAGCACCCCATATGTCAATTCCATGGAACCGATGTAACCATTGAGCCTTAACGGTATTGTTGTAAGATCAAGTCCCCTGAATATCTGGGTCCCCCACAGTAACGGCACAAAAAGGATCATGGCAAGGTCAGCTGAACGGGCATGCCAAAGCTCCCAGCCAGGTGGCCTGAGATTGAAGCGGACAGCCTCATTCTGACAGGCCTTCATGCAGTTGCCGCATAACACGCAATCCTGGTTGGTGTCCATGGCAAAGGGTCCCTTTGCCATGGAGCAACCAGGGATATCATCACGACCGGTAAAACAGTCATAGCTTGTACATTCATGACTGCAGTAATTGTAGTTGGCCCGTACTTCAACAATCGAAGCCCTGGCAAAGGTTGCTACCATCTGGCCCAGGGGACACACATACCGACACCAGACCCTTCCCTCAAAAAGCAAAGCAAAAACAACAGCTGAACCAAGCATGGCGATTAGCAGCCATGCTGTTTCAGTCGGCCTCTCAAACATGTCGAGTGCCGCCTGGGACCAGAAAATGAGAGCCAATCCCACAGCACCGATAAAAAAACCCACATTCAAATAATTCAGAGGGATCTTCCAGCGTTTTATTTTCAATTTCCTGACAATATTATAGAAAAAACCAATGGGGCAGAAACTGCACCATATTCTTGCCAGGAGCAGACAACTCAATATGAGAAGGGGCTCCCAATTGGCCCATACCAGGAGAAGCGAAATATTGGACTCTGGAGAGGGGTTTCCCCAGATACCAAGGATAACCACAAAGACAAACATGCTGGCCACTACAATCTGGGGCACAATAGGATAAAACGGGCTTTGGAAAAAGTTTCTGATAAATTTTACTGAAAGAAGATTAAAGGCGTTTTTACCGGTTATCGGTACCTTGCCAATAAAGACATCTTCTGCCGCAATAACGCTTCCTTTGGCAAAACTGACAGACCGTGCCACAACCTCTTCAAGTTCTCTAAAATTCCCCGGCCAGTTGTAGGCCATCATCTTATTCAAAGCCTCCGGTTCCATCTTCATCGAAGGTTTACGCTTTTCGCGGCCTATTTCTTCAAGCAGGAGGTTAATAATCTCTTTAAGATCTTTTTTTCTGCTAATAAATGGTTCTATTCGAACATGATCGGTTGACAGATATTCATAGAGTGTATTTTCAAGAGCAAGATCATCGACAATATTTATTATAACCTGGGTTGACGCCTGGGCCGGACGCTCAGCTCCTAAAGGATAGAACATGCCGGTCAATAAATATTCAAGCAGCATCCTCTGGACCTTTGGTTCAAGTTTTGAGCTGTCTTTAATGACAAGCATTCCATTATGGGCCAGCTTTAAAAATCCCTGCCAGGGCACAAACATACGGCCATGGGTTTCGAGATCATATCCAAAAAGAGCGCCAATCTGCTCCAGCTCCCGGTAATACACAGTCCCTTTCTCGTGATGCAGACCTTTAGAAACAAAATGTGGAGCCGTGTCAGGGTCGAAGATAATATAGGAGCCCTCATTGACATTGCCATGTTCGTAAATATATTGGGCAACCCTGGACTTCATGGAGCCTGGTTCGCCGACAAGTAGAATAGAAATTCCGGACGTGCATATAGAATCAATCTGGCTGCGAAGTTTTTGGGCTCTTGTCGAACTTCCGATTAATGGAATACAGGAACGTGAATCCATTTTTGTCATGAGCTCACGATAATGGTGGTCCTGGTAGATCTGGCTCTGCTCACGGCCCTCAAGCATCGAATTGAACCATTTTCTGATCGCAGCCTGTGACGCCTCGGGATATTCCTTGTATAAGGCCAGAAACTCATTCCGTGGAACGGCAAGAATGCTGCTTTTTTCCATGGCCTTTGCTGTGACAAATCTGTGGCTGTCAGTCAGCAGGCTCATTTCCCCGAAGACCTCGCCAGCCCTGTGAACTGCAAGGTCAATTTCTTTTCCTTGCCGGGGTTTATGGGTCAGGTTAACGGTCCCAAGCAGTATAACATAGACATGATCGCTGCCCTCCTGCTGCCTGAAGATAATTTCGTTGGAGTTATACGTCAGTCTTGTGGATTTGGAATGGATTTCGGTTATAGCGCTTTTGGGGAGAGAGCGGAAAATGGACGAGTTGGCCAGCCTGTCTATATCCTGCAACTTCACAGCCTGGTTTAGATCTTTCCTGGTAATAGCGCCTGCGTCGAGCAACAGCAGGCCGATCAGGGAATCGTAGCCTTTTGAGTGCAAATTTTCCTGCCGTTCAAGGGCATACGTGATCGCCATTTCATCACAAACACCTGCAGCCAGCAAGTATTCGCATAATTTTCTCGCAGGCTCCCTTGCCTGTGATGAAGGATGTAAATGCTGTTCCTGATGCGGTTCAATCATATCTGCCACCCTATTCCAGGGATGGTATTTATCTTTATTGCATATTAGCTGATTCCCGCCAATATTACTATTTCATTTATTTTACAGGTAATATCCGCTTTCAATGTTAATATTCTTTGCATCAATTTTGACATATTAATACCTGGTTGTGTATTTTTTTAATGGATTCAGTAGTAGTATTATTATGTATGGTTCTTTTCAAATTTCCATAAAATTGAAAAAGGAGAACAACTATGAATACTATTGTTGTTACCTGCAATAATTGTGGCACAAAAAACAGGATACCGGCGGACAAGCAACATCTGGGACCCAAATGCGGCAGCTGCAAAACATCCATTAATTTGGGACAGGCTGCGGTACCGGTTGAACTGGATGATTCCACCTTCACTCCTTTCATAAAACAGGCGGCAAAACCGGTTATGGTGGATTTTTTCTCACCGACCTGCGGTCCCTGCCGCATGATGTCTCCGGCAATTGACAACCTGGCAAAGCGGTATGTCGGCCGCGTCATCATTGCCAAGCTTGACACCAGCAGCAACGGGGGAACCCCGGCCCAATTCCAGATACGGGGCGTACCGACCCTCATCTTTTTCAGGAACGGCCAAAAGGTTGATCAAATAACGGGTGCAATGGAGGAAGAGGCTCTGGCCAGGAAACTGAACCAGTTTGCCTGAAAACTTTACCCCAGGTCAAGCTCCTGGAGCCTTTTCATAAACCTGTCAGGACCGTCAAAATGATGAGTCTGCAGCCCAGCCGCAGCCGCCCTGTCAATATGGCCAATGTTATCATCCACAAAAAGTGTTTTGCCTGCATCTACCTTTAACCCTTCAGCGTGTCAGCAAATATTGTAGGGTCCCGTTTTGTTTTGCCGAGATGAAAACTATTGAAAACAGCATCAAAATATTGAAAGAAATGATACCTGGAATCCAACTGATCAAGCCAGTAAGACTGGTCGCTTAGTATGGCAGTGATAATCCCCTGCTGATGAATACGGCCTACTGCATCCAGCACCCATTGCCTTGGGATGAAACGCGTAAGTATTTCCTGGCGAAGTTCATCATCGGTTGTAATGATATCACTATGCTCTCTCACCTCCTTCCA
>Ga0255043_10000229_pt1 | contig 10640 bp, 6 predicted proteins | sample BC1_12_9_MG_FD_182778 | JGI IMG/M metagenome (GOLD analysis project Ga0255043, IMG submission 182778) | Seawater microbial communities from Strait of Georgia, British Columbia, Canada - BC1_12_9 | ecosystem: Environmental > Aquatic > Marine > Strait | place: Canada: British Columbia | collected... | reverse complement strand
TTTATTAAGTCTTGTTCAAACTCCAAAATCGTGAAAAAACTTTTTAAAAGGTCGTTTCACGCAGCCAAGCAGCGCAACAAAGTGCAGATAAACGATTAGGCGGCATATAAACTGAAAGCTGACTGATCATAGCAAAAAACTTTAGGCACTCGTAACTTTAGCTCACTTTAGGCACTTTCCAACACATTCACATCATATATTCAGGATCAACATCAACAGTTATTTTAACCTTTCCAGTTTTACTCAAGCTCGCAATATCTCCCTCCAGATTACTCAGAAACCCATGCAGAAGTTCTAGCTTTCCACCCTTCAACAGGATTTGCCATCTGTACCTGTCCCGTAAACGCATTAAAGGAGCGGGTGCGGGTCCTAAAATCTCCGGCTGTGATTTTTTTTGAAACTTTCGAGCCAATTTTTCCAGGCTGAATGCGGTATTCCGAACATTTCTTTCTTCTTTCCCTTCAATCTTTATATTGATTATCCTTGAAAACGGTGGGTAGCCGAGACTTTTGCGCAGCTCCATTTCCCTCGCGTACATACCTGTATAATCATGTCTTTGTGCCATCATAATACTGTGGTGCTCTGGCTGAAGTGTCTGGACTATAACCCGTCCTGGCTTTTCACCCCTGCCAGCCCGCCCGGTTACCTGGGAAATCAACTGAAAGGTCCTTTCACCAGCCCTGAAATCAGGCAGCCCCAGACCCGTGTCAGCAAGGACAATTCCCACCAGGGTAACATTGGTGAAATGATGGCCCTTGGTAATCATCTGGGTACCAAGAAGGATATCTATTTCTCCATCATGCACTGCCCTTAAAACCTTGATATAATCATTGCGCTTCAAACAGGTATCACGGTCAAGACGGGCAATCCTGGCACCCGGCAAAATCTCTGACATCTCCTGTTCAAGTCGCTCGGTTCCCATGCCTACAGGTGCCATGGAAGCTGATTGACATTTGGAACACATGGTTTTACCGGGTACTGTAAAACCGCAGTAATGGCAAAGAAGTTTACTACCTGCCTTGTGCAGGGTCAGGGATATCTGGCAGTGTTTGCATTGTACTATCTGGCCGCAATCTCTACAGATCATGAAATTTGCAAACCCGCGCCGGTTCAGAAATACCAGGCTCTGCTCTCCATTGGCAATATTTTCACGAAGATTCTTAATTAAAACCGGGGAAAACACAGGCAGTCTTCCTGAAACAGTTTTAATTAATTGCATATTAACAATCTCTACCTTTGGCAGAGGTCTGTTTTCAATGCGCTTCTTTAAATTCAACAGGTGATACTTCCCCATACTGGCATGATAATAACTGGTTACAGAAGGGGTGGCAGAGCCTAAAATTACTACAGCTTCTGACTGACTCGCTCTCAGTATGGCCAGGTCTCTTCCATTATAACAAAACCCGTCATCCTGCTTGTAGGAACTGTCATGCTCTTCATCGACAATAATAAGGCCAGGTTCTGCCAATGGGGCAAAAACTGCTGAACGAGCACCGATTACTACATCTGCTTTCCCCTGTACAACCCTGTCCCACTGATCAAAGCGTTGTCCTGAAGTAAGACCGCTGTGGAGCAAAGCCACCCTCGAACCAAACCGGCCCAGAAAATGGGCTTCGAGTTGAGTGGTGAGGGCTATTTCTGGCACCAGAACCAATACAGATTTATTCTGCTCAAGGGCAACCGCTGCAGCCTGCAGGTACACCTCAGTCTTGCCGCTGCCGGTGACACCATGGAGCAAAAAAGAAGAATAAACCCCTTTATTAATAGCCGGGATGATAGTCTCCAACGCTTTATTTTGTTCGGCCGTCAGTTTTTCCGGTATATCACTTTCCAGAAAACATTCACCAAACGGGTCCCGATAAACCTGCTGTTCTTCAAAGAGAACAAGATCTTTCTGTGCCAGAGATTTCAGTCCCTTGCCACCACCTGGATATTCACGAACAATTTCTCTACGCGGCACGAACCTGCGATGGGTTGTAGTGGAAATATTTTTCAATACTTCTATGGTCTTCTGCTCTGAGACTTTTAAATTTTCTGTAGAATCTATGTGCTCAATCAATGCGTAACATATTTCAGTCTTGGTTTTAGCGCTGCCGCCTGTAAGTTCATTTCTTATGGCCACCCAGCCCTTTTCCTCCCACGACTCAAGAAGTCTTCGATCTTTTGTGGGCCAGAGTTTTCCGGTGATATACGGGCTTATTTCTCCTTTATTAAGCAAAATTGATAGCCAGGGGCTACTTATTAATTCTGTTTCATTGAGTTGACAATGTTTCCTGCCTGTTTCTGTGAGCAAAACACGCCTGCCGCTCTTTTTTGTAAGGCCTGCAGGAAGAGCTGTCTTTATCACCTCTCCGATGGGATAATGATAATACTTGGCCATCCACTTAAAAAATCGTACCTGCTCAGCACGAAAAAGGGGCCTGCTGCCAAGAACCTCATATATTTCTTTTATTTTTTGACCGGATGGGACGGAATCTACAGTTGAGAGGATATAGCCGGTTATCTTTCTGCCACCAAGGGGCACCAGAACCCGCATACCTGGCATGAGCTGCTGTTGACAGTCAGCTGGAGACAGATATGTCAGGGGCCTGCCAATAGGCGCTGACACGGCCACTTCATAGTATTTATTTATAGGTTCGTGTGTCATTCAAAGACAGAAAATGATAGCAATACAGGCACGTGATGCAATGACTATGATTAAAAATCTGCTGAAACCTGTTTGATATATTGCTTGAACTCTTCACCCAGTTCCGGATGGCGTGTTCCAAATGCTATGATTGCCTTAAGATATCCAAGTTTATCTCCTGCATCAAACCGCATGCCTTCAAATTCATAGGCATACATGGCTCTTTTTCTGGAGAGCTTCAACAAAGCGTCTGTAAGCTGAATCTCCCCTCCATAACCGGGCTTGGTCTCTTCAAGTAGAGAAAAAATTTCCGGCTGTAGTATATAACGGCCTATAATAGCCATATTCGACTCAGTGACTCCAGGCGCAGGCTTCTCGAACATTTTTTCTACTTTATAGGTTCTTTCTTTATAAGGCTGCCCTTCCACAATACCGTAGTTTTTCGTCTGGTCCATGGGTACACGCTGGATGGCCACAATAGATTCCTGCACCTCTTCAAATAAAGAAATCATCTGACGACAGCATGGTTCTTTACTCAAGACCAGGTCATCTCCGAGCACTACAACAAATGGCTCATTCCCGACAACATTCCGCGTCGACCATATCGCATGGCCAAGTCCCAGGGGCTTCTTCTGGCGTACCGAAACGATATCAATAAGGTTGGAGATATGGTTCAACTCCTCAGCCATTATCTCCTTTTTTTTCATTTGCAGAACAGTATCAAGTTCAAAATCGTAATCAAAATGATTCTCAATGGCGGATTTTCCTGAACTGGTTACCAGGATAACCTGTTCAATACCGGAAGCGACAACCTCTTCCACGATATACTGAATGGTGGGCCGGTCCACAATGGTAAGCATCTCTTTGGGAATGGATTTAGTAGCGGGCAGAAACCTGGTCCCCAGTCCTGCCACAGGAATGACTGCTTTCCGTATTTTCATATATATACCTGTTATTTTTTGACTTCAGCTATTGCAGCGTTTATTAAACGCTTTTTATTAAGTTAAATACCCGTACTGTATCCGTTCGTGTATTGCGCTCAAGTTTATGGTAAAGAGCATAGCATAAATTTTCCGATGGGCAATTATATTATTTACACGTAATTTATGAACAAAACCAGCAAAATAAACTACCCTGATGAGCTTCCGATAGTAGCCCACAGGGATGAGATCATTGAAGCCATTGGTAACCATAATGTAGTTATCATATCAGGTGATACCGGTTCAGGGAAAACCACACAACTGCCTAAAATGTGCCTAGAAGCCGGCCGTGGTCAGAAAAAAATGATCGGCTGTACCCAACCGCGCCGTATTGCCGCAATTACAGTGGCCTCCAGGGTGGCAGAAGAACTGGGTGAAAATTTCAATGATCTTGTTGGCCACAAAATCCGTTTCCAGGATAAAACCACCGGAAATACAAAAATTAAATTTATGACTGACGGCATACTGCTGGCTGAAACCCGTTCAGATCCAGGACTGTATGCATACGATACCCTTATCATCGATGAGGCACACGAACGCAGCCTTAATATCGACTTTCTCCTGGGCTATGTAAAACAACTCCTGTCAAAGAGAAAAGACCTTAAAGTCATTATTACCTCAGCTACGATTGATACGGAAAAATTCGCGACCCACTTTAACAATGCCCCTATCATAGAGGTTTCCGGCCGAACCTACCCGGTTGAAGTGCGCTATCGGCCAGCAGAAGAAAGCAGCGACGAAAAGGAAAACAACTCCTATATTGACCTTGCTGTCCAGGAAGTTCTCTCTCTGCGCAACAATAGAGAAACCGGAGATATCCTCATTTTCATGCCGACTGAAAGGGATATCAACGATACTGTTGAAATACTTAACCAGGAGTTGAATCCACAGGTCACCCGAAAAAATATATCTCAACAGAAAAGCCACATCTTTATTCTGCCCTTATTTGGACGTCTTCGCGCTTCAGATCAAGGCAGGGTTTTCAGACCTTTTAAGGGTCAAAAAATCATTGTGGCCACCAATATCGCTGAAACATCCATTACAGTGCCCGGCATACGCTACGTCATTGATACAGGGCTTGCAAGGATATCAACATATAATGTACGAGCACGGACTACAAGCCTGCCGGTATCTGCAATCTCAAGGGCAAGCTGCGACCAGCGAAAAGGCAGATGCGGTCGCCTGGGACCGGGTATCTGTATCCGACTTTACAGCCAGGAGGAGTACCAGAACAGGCCTGAATTCACCCTGCCTGAAATCAAACGTTCAAACCTGGCAGAAGTCATCCTGAGAATGATTAATCTTAAACTCGGTGACCCGTCAACCTTTCCCTTTCTAGACCCTCCGGCAGCCAGAGCAATAAGGGATGGCTACGAATTGCTTCATGAGCTTGGTGCTATTGATACAACCGGCAAGGAGCTGCGTCTTTCAGCTACAGGCATAATAATGGCCAAGCTGCCACTTGATCCGAGGATTTCCAGGATGATTATTGTTGCCCGGGAACATAATTGCCTCCAGGAAATTGTAATTATTGCCAGCGCCCTTGCCATCCAGGACCCTCGAATACGGCCTGCAGAGGTCGAAGCGGAAGCGGATACAGCCCATGCCAGGTTCAAGATGCATCCTTCAGACTTCCTTGGTTTTCTCAAGATGTGGGAAGCGTTCAATACTGTTCCTTTTAAGGGCCAGGAAAAGAATCAAAAGAAAAGCCGCTCACAGATGCGAAAATTCTGTCGGGCCAGTTTTCTCTCCTACCAAAGGATCCGCGAATGGCAGGATATTTACGATCAGATCACCACAACCCTGCGTTCAGAAAAAAACTTCTCCATGAACAACCAGCCCGCCTCTTTTGAAGATATTCATTATGCAATTCTCAGCGGCTTTCTGCGCAATATAGGATTCCGCAAGGTGAAAAATATCTACCAGGGAGCCCAGGGGAAAGAACTTATGACATTTCCGGGTTCCGTCCTTTTTAATAAAGGAGGGCAGTGGATTATGGCAGCGGAACTGGTTGAAACAACCAGACTTTATGCCAGGGTTGCTGCAAACATAAAAGTAGAATGGATCGAGCCTCTCGCCGGTTCTTTATGCCGCTCAAGCTACAGCAATCCCCGTTGGGAAAAAAAATCAGGACAGGTGATTGCCAATGAAAAAGTTACCCTGTTCGGCCTGGTGATTGTTGCTTCAAGAAAAACCAGTTATGCCCGAATCAGCGATGACACCCGTGAAGAGGCCCGGGATATCTTTATCCACTCAGCTCTCATCGAAGGTGAGCTCACGGGTCGCTACCCTTTTCTGGACAACAACAAGAAATTGATCGGCCGTTTTGAAAAAATTGAGGACAGACTGAGGCAGAGAAATGTACTGGCCGATGATTATGTACTCTACAAATTTTATGATACCCGTCTGGACTCGTCAGTGCTTGACCGGGTAAGCCTTAACCGCTTTTTAAAAAATCAGGGCAACGATAATTTCCTCTATATGACTGAGCAGGATATTCTTCTGAAATCACCGGAATCCGATAAGCTTTCCGACTTTCCAAAGCAATTATCCCTGGGTGACGGTTTTTCACTGAAACTTTCCTATAGCTTCGATCCCGGCGGTGATGCTGATGGTGTCAGTGTAATGATCCCTATGGAACTTCTTGGTCATGTTTCTCCAGAAATTTTTGAATGGCTCGTGCCTGGATTACTATCAGAAAAAGTGCTTTTCCTGCTCAAGGGGCTTCCAAAAAATATTCGTAAACAGCTCATTCCCATTCAACAGACTGCTGACGATATCAGCAGAAAACTGACAATGTACAGGGGATCATTATACCGGGAGTTGGAAGAACAGATACGTAAATATCACAGAGTAAAAATCACCAGAAGCGAGTGGCCTATAAATCAGATTCCACCCCATCTTAAGATCCGTTACATGCTGCAGGACAGTTCAGGCAAAACGTTAATGACAAGCAGAAACTTTTCAGAGCTGAAAATTGATAAATGCGGCGGACAGGAAAACAGTACATTAGACCAGTTACGGGGAAAATGGGAACGAACCAATATTGTCACCTGGGATTTTGATGATCTGCCCGAGAAAATCCCTCTCCGATCTGCTAAAAACAGGCTTCTGGGATTTGTTTATCCTTGTCTGCACAAAGATGAACAGAATATTATTTCAATCAAACTGTTCTCAGACCCTGATGAAAGCAGGCGGATTGGCAGAGAGGGAGTGCTTGGACTCTATAGCCTGCAGTTCCCAAAGCAATTCAAGCTTCTGAAAAAAGAATGCACCCTGCCCTCTTCCTTATGGGCCCTTTACGAGGGGCTTGGCGCCAGACTCAAGTTAAGTGAAGATGTTTATCATTTTGTCCTGGATGAAATCTTTGGCAGCAGAGACGGTTTATGGCCGAAAAAAGATACCTTTTACAAGCTGGTGGACAGCATAAAAAAGGAGGGGCTTTACAACAGGGCCAGAAAGCTCAAAGAACTGGTACTTGATCTACTCAAAGAACGCAGAGAAACCATTGATCAAATGAACAGAATGGAAAGCATCAGTCGGACTAAAACCAGGGCTTCTTTTACAATGGACACGTTTAAGGAAGAATTAACAGAGATTGTCTCTGCCGATTTTATACACCGGTTCGATACAGAGCAGATGACCTCAGCTAAACGCTACTGCAAAGCCTTGCAGATAAGACTGGAAAGGGCTTATGCTTCCCCTGAAAAAGATAAAGTAAAGGCAGCGCAGCTCCACCCCTTTGTCAGCCGACTCAAAGAATTAAGGCCCAGCGAACTATCTCCGGAGTGCGGGAAATTATTACAGGAATATCGTACCATGCTTGCAGAGTATAAAATTTCCGTTTTCGCCCAGGAGATGAAAACACGCCTCCCGGTTTCCTCAAAACGGCTTGAAAAAAAATGGCAGGAGATAATAAACAGTTGTTGATTACTTAAGATGCCCTAAAGTGTTTTGCACCCTGTTATGATGTGCATTACTGTAAATAATAAATAATTGCCCTTTATTCTGGAAACTTTATGCCTTCTCAAATGACTAAAAATATTCCCCTGGCTGAACGGATGCGGCCAACACAAATCACCGATTTCGTCGGTCAGGAAGAGTTATTGGGTGAAGGCAGAATTCTGAACAAACTCTTCCAACAGAAAAAAATACCATCCCTCCTGTTATGGGGCCCGCCAGGAAGCGGCAAGACCACCCTGGCAAGAATCCTGGCCCAAAACATAGCGGCTGATTTTACATTCTTTTCTGCAGTCCTCTCAGGCGTTAAAGAAGTTCGGGAAATAGTTACCAGGGCAAAGGAACGAAAAGAGACTGCAAATATCCAGACCATTCTGTTTGTTGATGAAATCCATCGCTTTAATAAAGCCCAGCAGGATGCCTTTCTGCCCCATGTTGAAGGCGGCCTTTTTACCTTGATCGGTGCAACCACAGAAAATCCATCCTTTCAGGTCATTGCCCCTTTGCTCTCCCGCTGCCGAGTACTGGTGCTGAAACCTCTTTCAATATCTGAACTCAAAATTATTCTGCAACATGCACTTACAGACCAGGAGAAAGGACTGGGAAAAGATAATCTCCAGATTGAAGAGATGGCATTGGAACATATCTGCAACCTGGCAGACGGAGATGCCAGAGTTGGTTTGAATATCCTGGAAGTTGCGGCTGATCTTGCAGAACAGACTGCTGAACCCCCTGGGTCCTCTTTTGTTATTACTATTCATGCAGCAGAGGAGGCAAGCCAGAAGCGTCACCTGAAATATGATAATGGAGGTGAAGAGCATTATAACCAGATATCGGCCCTGCATAAAAGTTTACGGGACAGCGACCCTGATGGCGCACTGTACTGGCTTGCCAGAATGTTGGCTGCCGGTGAGGATCCATTATATATTGCCAGGCGCCTCATTCGATTCGCCTCTGAAGATATAGGCATAGCCGATCCCCAGGCAATTTCTATTGCAATCAACTGCCGTGATGCCTATCATATTATGGGCTCCCCTGAAGGGGAACTTGCACTGGTCCAGGCTGCTGTCTACCTGGCGACGGCACCAAAAAGCAATGCGATATATAAGGCCTATAATGACGTGATGAGAGACATTAAGAAAACCGGATCTCTACCGGTGCCTTTACATATCAGGAATGCTCCGACACGTCTCATGCGGGACCTTGACTACGGTAAGGGGTATCGCTACGCCCATGACGCTACTAATGGCCTGGTTGACCAGGAACATCTACCTGAAGTGCTGAGCGGTCGAAAATATTATCACCCCACTAATCGGGGATATGAATCACTTGTTAAAGACAGACTGACAAAATGGCGTCAAATTCTTCACGCTCGAAAAGAGAAAAAACCTCTGTAATCCATCAAAGGAGACAACAGACAATGAGACGTTTAATCATTCTCATTTTATTTCTGAGTCTGATCCCATCCGGATCGACTATAGCCGGTTCAACAGTTGCCGGGGAACACAACCTTCTGCTCTTTTACTCCAATGATGTAATAGGAGAAACTGAGCCCTGCGGCTGATCAAGTCGCCAATTGGGCGGTCTGTCCAAAAAAGCATACCAGTTGGAAAAGATACAGGGACTTTATGAATTTCCGCATTTGGCCCTCGATGGAGGAAACCTGCTTTTCAAGCAGGAACGAGTCGCCCCGGGTCTGCTTCAGCAAAAGAAGATAACAGCCGAAGGAATCATAGATGCCTATAACCTGATGCAATATGATGCAGTTGCAGTAGGTAGAAATGACCTGGGCGCCGGTCTGTCGTTTCTCAAAGAACAGGCTGCACGGGCCAAATTTACGTGGCTCTCAGCAAATCTTGTCCACAAAACTGATAAAAAACCGATATTTTCTGCCAGCCTGATTCGCAAGTTTGGGGATCTTACTGTCGGGATAATCGGCTTAACCGGTGATGATGGAAAAGTTCAGTTCCAGGATAATGAAGATGCAGTGATTCTTCCATGGCAGGACGTGCTGCCCGACTACATTGCTGATCTTTCCTCCAGATGCGACCTGCTTATTCTGTTATCAAATAACACGACACAGCAGAACCAGAAGATAACCAAATCCTTTGAAGATATTCATCTCATTATCCAATCCTCACCCAGTTCAAAAAATTCTGCTCCAAAACTGACGAACAAAAGTCTCATTGCCCAGACAGGAAAACAGGGGAAATACCTCGGCTGGATGTTAATCGACTGGCAACAATCCAGGACCTGGGGCAGGAAAGGTGCTATAAAAGAGCTGGCAACAAAAAAACAGGAGCTTGATGGAATTAATGGCCGCATAAGCCGCATCGAGCGACGTGAAAAAGAAGAGGACCTTTCTGGCAACTCCAGTTACCAGAACCTGCTACAATCGCGGGATCGCTTGCTTTCCACAATCATATTTCTCGAAAATGAACTGTATGATTTGAAAAAAACAGGGCATGCTCCGTCAACCTATGAAAATTATTTTATAGCAATGGATATAAAATTGCCGGATCAACCTGATGTAGAGAAAATTGTCAAAAAAGTTAAACAAAATGTCAACCAGGCGGGCAGAAGCAAAGCAGCAAAAGCTGCAACCACCATTGACAACCCTGAAATGCCTGTTGAAAAACTTGTATTTGCAGGCTGGAAAGTCTGCGCACAATGTCATCAGCCACAAACTGATTTCTGGGCCAGAACAAACCATTCCTCTGCCTACCAGACTCTGGTTGAACAGGAGCAGCAGTTTAACCTTGACTGTTTGCCCTGTCATGTCACGGCAGAATATGGGGCCACAAAAATCAGCGACAACGATTCAGCCCTGCTTTCCCTCCCCTCAATATTACTACAGGTGGGCTGTGAAATCTGCCATGGTCCTGGCAAACCCCATGCAGCATCTCAGGCCCCTAACCAAATATCCCGAAAACCGGCCGCATCCATATGTTTAAGGTGTCATACACCAGAACGTGACGAAGAATTCAACTATGGAAATGACCTGGTACGTGTTGCTTGCCCAGCAAGTAATCGGTAGTGAGGTGTGAGGGGTGAGGCGTAAAAGCAGATACTGG
>Ga0255043_10000228_pt1 | contig 10677 bp, 7 predicted proteins | sample BC1_12_9_MG_FD_182778 | JGI IMG/M metagenome (GOLD analysis project Ga0255043, IMG submission 182778) | Seawater microbial communities from Strait of Georgia, British Columbia, Canada - BC1_12_9 | ecosystem: Environmental > Aquatic > Marine > Strait | place: Canada: British Columbia | collected... | reverse complement strand
TTATGCAATCTCGGATATAGAAAAATTTCTTTATAAATTGGGTTTAATTGATTTATTTATGGAATTTTGGCTATATATATGAAATTTTTTAAATAACAGTGTTGGCAATTCATAGATACATTTTTAAAAGAACAGGGAGAATAAACTGATTAGATGGGTTTAAAAGAGAATCTGCAACGATACAAACCAGGGGTGTCTATAAGAACCCATTTGTTCCTTGGTGCCCTTATTTGGACCATTGTCGGATTTTTTCTTCTGACCAACGGCTTCGTCCTGGTTTTGCTTGAAAGTCATTTATGGTATGAATTTGCCGGCTTATTACTTGGGACTGCTAAAGCTTTTTTCATACTTGACCGGATGGCCCGTAAAAACATAAAAAGAATCAAGGAGTTTGAAGATAAGGTTTGTTTCGGTTCTGTATATTCCCTGAAAACATGGTTTATGGTTGCAGCCATGATTGTCCTGGGCAGGTTCTTAAGAACTACGGTACTCCCTGGTGAGGTTGTCGGATTAATTTATACGGCTGTTGGCTGGGCGCTTATGCTCTCGAGCAGGCTGATGTGGATCGAGTGGAACAGGACTTCATTATGATACAACCTCTCTCTTACAATCGGGTTGAGATTGATATCTCTGCCCTGCAGGCCAACTTTCGAGGTATCCAGGAGACAGTTGGGTCACAGATAAATATTATGGCTGTGGTGAAGTCGGATGCTTATGGGCATGGTCTGGTTGAGTGTGCCAAGGCACTTTATCGTGCAGGTGCCAGAACATTCGGGGTGGCTGAAGTCTGGGAGGGGATAAAGCTTCGCAGGGCAGGTCTGGAGGGTGATATAGTTGTACTGCTCGGAGGTGCCCCGGAATCATATGCAGATATTATCAGGTATGCACTGACACCTGTAGTTTTTGATGTTGATTTTCTTACTGGACTCTCGGATGCAGCAACCGGGATGAAAACGGAGGTAAAGGTTCATCTCAAGGTTGATGTGGGCATGGGAAGAATAGGAGTCATGCCGGATGAGGTTGAATCGTATATCTCACTGATAAAACGTTTGCCTGGCATATCATTGTCCGGGATGCTGAGTCACTTTCCGGCAGCGGACGAAATGGATTCGCTGCAGTCAACCCATGAACAATTATCACATTTTAAGAATGTTCTGGCAGACCTGAAATCGAAAGAATCAGGTAAGGTTGTTTCACATATTGCCAACTCCGCCGCCCTTATCTATTTTCCGAAATCCCATCTGGATATGGTGCGGCCTGGTATCAGCCTGTACGGATGTTATCCGGATGGTTCTTCAACCAGGGCAAAGGGTGCTGCCCCCACACTTGAATTACAGCCGGTAATGAGTTTCAAGAGCCGGGTAATCCAGGTAAAAGAAGTGGGTCCAGGATGCGGCATCAGCTATGGACATACCTTTGTGACCCGTCGCAAGAGCAGGATTGCAGTATTGCCGGTTGGATATGCTGATGGCTACCTGAGAAAGCTTTCCAACAGGGCGCAGGTTTTGATTGGTGGTAGGCGGGCACCTATATGTGGTAGGGTCTGCATGAATGCCACCCTGGTTGATGTTACCGATCTGCCACCGGTTCATGCCGGAGATGAAGTTGTTTTATTGGGGCAGCAGGGTGATGAAAAAATTACTGCAGATGAGATTGCGCAGTGGATGGAGACTATCAGCTATGAAGTTTTGTGTTTACTAGGCTCGTTTAATGAAAGAATTTATACATGAGATCGAGCCACCGGCTGTATCCCATCTACAGCGTCATCGCAGGTTCGGCATGGCAATTACCATAGCCAAACCTACTCTTCCTCGGAGTCTCCCGATGGTCGCTTACCTGTATCTGGAACACATCCGATGGCTCTTGAGGTTGTGAGAATAAAAAAGTAAAAGTTACTTTATTGGATGAGTAAGTAATCATCTGTGGACAGATGATTATAATGGTTCTTGAGGTAAGGGAATATATAAAAATATCACAGATTGTATCGAAAAATAATTATTGAAAATATATTGAGAAAATAATGATAAAGGTACGCGTAAAAGAAATTCTGGATAGTTGTTTTATTGAAGGTGTTAAGCAGGAGTTATGGTCTGCCGGAGCGGCCGGTTCCTACACAGTTGAACTTCCCAAGCATGCCTCCCATGGTGATTTTTCCACTAACATGGCTATGATCATGGCAGGCCGGGAAAAGAAGAATCCCCGTGAGCTGGCTGCCCAGCTTACCGCAAAGCTTTCTGAATATACTGAGCTCTTTGACAAAGTTGAGATTGCCGGACCCGGTTTTATCAATTTATTTATTAGGAACGAGGTTTGGCAGTCGGTAATTAAACCGGTCTGCGACAAGGCCTACACTTACGGATATTCTAAAGTGGGGGAGAATAAAAAGGTGCTGGTTGAGTTTGTCAGTGCCAATCCCACCGGTCCTCTCTCCATAGGTCATGGGCGCCAGGCAGTTCTGGGAGATGCCATTGCCAGGTTGCTGGAATCTACCGGCCATGATGTTACACGGGAATATTATTACAATGATGCCGGCCGTCAAATGCGGATTTTGGGCCAATCCACCAGGGCCCGTTATATGGAAGTTCTGGGGCTTGATGGTGATTTTCCGGAGGATGGGTACCAGGGAGAATACATTTATGATATTGCCAGAAAACTTGTTGCCGAAAAAGGGGACTCACTCAAAGATACTGAAGATGTAGAACCTTTCAGGGAAAAGGCCGAACAGGAGATATTTGCAAATATTACTGACACCCTTGCACGCCTCGATATTAAATTTGATTCCTATTACAACGAACACTCCCTTTACGAAAAAGGACTCGTTGATGACGTAGTTGTTACTCTTCGTGAAAAGGGATTTGTCTATGACCTTGATGGGGCGGTGTGGTTCAAGACCACGGAATTTGGCCAGGAGAAGGATCGCGTTATCATTAAAAGTACAGGCGAACCGACCTACAGATTGCCTGATATCGCCTATCACAGGGAAAAAATAAGGCGGGGATTCGACTGGTTGGTAAATATCTTCGGTGCAGACCATATTGCTACTGTGCCGGATGTCCTCGCCGGCATCAGGGCCCTTGGCTATGATGATTCAAAGATAACGGTGGTTCTCCATCAGTTTGTTACCCTGACTCGTGAAGGGAAACAGGTGAAAATGTCAACCAGGAAGGCTAATTTTATTACGGTGGATGAACTCTTCGACGAGGTGGGGCCGGATGTGATCAGGTTTTTCTTTTTGATGCGCAAGGCTGACAGTCAACTGGAGTTTGATCTTGATCTTGCCACCAAAGAAAGTCAGGAGAATCCGGTTTTTTATATACAATATGCCAATGCACGTCTGCGTAGTATCCAGAAGAAGGCGACAGAAAAAAACATTACACGAATCGCCCTGGACCAGTTATCCCTGGATAAACTGATACTTGCCGATGAAATGAATATGCTCAAGGCCCTTGCTTCCTTTCCTGAATTAGTTGAAAGCGCAGCCCTTGACCTATCACCGCACAGGATTATCTTCTTCCTCATGGAACTGGCAGGCCAGTTTCACAGTTACTATAACAGGCACCTTGTTATTTCAGATGACCCGGAGCTTACCCAGGCCAGGTTATGGCTTGCTGAATCACTTCGCATAGTTTTTCATAATGGTTTGCGGATGGTCGGTCTTTCTGCACCTGAATCAATGTAAATTTAAAGGCACAGGGCTCAGGGCGCAGGGAACAGGGAGTTGGAATGAAAGGCTTTTAGGGGTTAACTCAAAACTCAAAACTCAAAATTTTAAAAGTGGTTAGGAAAAAAAGTAAGAAAAAGAAGAAAATAAAGTTTGAGCTCACCCTGGGAGGACTATTCGGAATTGGGGCAGTATTATTCTGTATTCTTCTCTGGATGTTTCTTCTTGGTATCTGGGCCGGCCAGGAAGTTCTTTTGCCGCCGGGGTAGTTGCGTGATTCAGGCGTCACAGTGCTTGACCCTGCCTTGCTACCGGAGTAAGATGGCGCCGCTGTAATTAAAAAAACCAAGATGTTGAGGAAGAAATAGTCATGATCCGCAATGCCCGTATGGGTGACATAAAGAAAATTCATAAGCTGCTGCAGTATTTTGCTGATAAGGATTTACTGTTAGGGCGATCTCTGAGCTCTTTGTACGACCAGTTAAAAGATTTCAGTGTCTATGTGGAGCAGGCGGAAGATGACCCGGATCAGGAAAAACTGGTCGGGGTCTGTTCTTTTCATATATGCTGGGACAACCTGGCAGAGATCAGATCATTGGCTGTCATTGACGAGTTCCATGGGAAAGGTGTTGGGAGGCAGCTTGTCAGCAAGGCGCTGGCAGAGGCAGACTCCTATGGTATTACCAGGGTGTTTACTCTCACGTATCAGCCGGATTTTTTCAGGAAACTTGGCTTTAAGGATATTGATAAGGCAGAGTTGCCCCATAAGGTCTGGAGTGATTGCATTAATTGCTCCAAATTCCCTGACTGCAATGAGGAAGCCCTGATTTGGGAAAAAGATGCATAACACTTTAGTGGCATCGGTCTCGGCTATCAGCTGAAGTATTTCCTGTAGACCAATTAAGAAAACGTAATTGAATTACGAGTTTTCAGAAAACAATTTTCAAACTTTGTTTGTGAAAGATATTTTTAAATAAAAGACTGCAATAAAGTCATCAATCCTGGAGTTTTAACAGAATGATTGGTTCTGCATTAACAAAAATTTTCGGCAGTAAAAATGAAAGAGTCCTGAAGCTGATTCAGCCTATTGTCGAGAAGACAAACAGCCTTGAGCCCGATATTCAGAAATTGGATGATGCCGGACTGGCAGCAAAGACGGTTGAATTCAAGGAAAGAGTTGCCAAGGGAGAGTTTTTGGACGACCTGATGCCGGAGGCCTTTGCTGTAACCCGGGAAGCTGCCAGAAGGGTCATCGGTGAGAGACATTATGATGTGCAGATAGTTGGCGGTGTGATTCTGCATCAGGGCAAGATCGCTGAGATGAAAACAGGTGAGGGCAAGACCCTGTGTTCAACGCTCGCGGTCTACCTGAATGCATTATCAGGAAAAGGCGTGCACGTTGTGACGGTCAATGATTACCTGGCCAGCCGTGATGCTGAATGGATGGGTTCAATCTACCGTTTTCTGGGTCTTACTACAGGTACAATCGTCCATGGTATGAATGACGAAGAGCGCCAGGCGGCTTATAATGCTGATGTCACCTACGGCACCAACAATGAGTTCGGTTTTGATTACCTGCGTGACAATATGAAATTCGATATCAAGGATTATTGTCAGCGGGATTTCAACTTTGCCATAGTTGATGAGGTTGACTCCATCCTTATTGATGAAGCAAGGACGCCTCTTATCATTTCCGGTCCTGCCGATATTTCAACAGAGCTTTACAACCAGGTGGATAAGATTGCACCCCGTTTCAAAAATGAGGAACACTATACCCTGGATGAAAAATCAAAGTCCGTATCAATGACCGAGGAAGGTGTGGCCCTGGGCGAGGAGCTGCTGAAGGTGGACAACCTGTACGACCCCCAAAATATTGAATACCTGCACCACTTGAACCAGGCAATGAAGGCCCATCTTCTGTTCCAGAGAGATGTCGACTACCTGGTCAAGGATGGCGAAGTGGTGATCGTTGACGAGTTTACCGGGCGCACCATGCCGGGCCGCCGTTACAGTGATGGTTTGCACCAGGCTCTGGAGGCAAAGGAAGGTGTTAAGGTCGAAAAGGAAAATCAGACATTGGCCTCCATTACCTTTCAGAATTATTTCCGTCTTTATAAAAAGCTTGCAGGCATGACAGGTACGGCAGATACGGAAGCACCGGAATTCAAGAAAATTTATAACCTTGATGTGGTCATAATCCCGCCCAATGAAAAGATGGTGCGGATTGATTTTCCGGATTCGATCTACAAGAATATCCAGGCCAAATACAAGGCTGTCATCCGTGAAATTAAAGAGCTTCATAAAAAGGGACAGCCAGTACTGGTCGGTACCATTTCCATAGATGTCTCTGAAAAGATATCCAATATGCTGAAAAAAGATGGCATCCCCCATTCCGTGCTCAATGCAAAACAGCATGATAAGGAAGCAGAAATTATTGCAAAAGCAGGCCAGAAGGGCAGGGTTACCATTGCTACCAATATGGCCGGGCGGGGCACCGATATCAAACTGGGCGAAGGGGTGGCGGATCTTGGCGGTCTGCATATTTTAGGCACCAGTCGTCATGAGTCAAGACGGATTGACAACCAGCTCCGTGGACGCTCCGGAAGGCAGGGAGACGCGGGTTCTTCCCGTTTTTATCTTTCTCTGGAAGATGATCTGCTGCGAATTTTCGGTTCGGACAGGATTTCCGGCATTCTTGATAAGCTTGGAATGGATGAGGATGAGCCGATTGAACACGGCATGATCAGCAAGGCCATTGAAAACGCCCAGCGCAAGGTAGAGGGGCATAACTTTGATATTCGTAAACATCTGCTTGAATATGATGATGTCATGAACAAGCAGAGGGAAGTCATCTACCAGCAACGGCGGGAGGCTCTTGACAGTGAAGACATTAAGCCGGTAATTGAAGATATACTCTCTGAAGAGATGGATTCTATTGCTGCAGAATTTTTTGAACAGAAAATTTTGTCAGCGGATTGGGACTGGCAGGGTATCAATGAGCGGGTGCAAGGCTCCATCGGTGTTGCACCTGAATGGGATGAAGCAGACAAGCAGGACCTGGACCACGACAGCTTTGTGGAGAAGTTGATGCAAGCTGGCCAGCGCGCCTATGAGGAGCAGGAAGAGAAGATCGGTGCTGAAGGCTTACGTTATCTTGAACGGGTTGTTTTTCTGCAGATGGTTGATACCTATTGGAAAGAACATCTCCTGAACATGGATCACCTCAAGGAAGGCATCGGTTTGCGGGGCTATGGCCAGAAAAACCCTTTGAATGAATATAAGCGTGAGGGTTTTGAAATGTTTGCCAACATGATTGAAACCGTGAAGCGGCAAACACTGGTGACCCTTTTCAGAATAAAGATTGCCAGTCAGGAAGAAATTGATCGTGAGGCCCTGGAGAAAAGAAAACGTCAGCAGAGCGAGATGCGTTTGAGCCGGGGGGGCGAGGAATCCGGACAGGCCCAGCAACAGCCCACGAAAAGGGAAGGTGAAAAGACTGGCCGTAACGACCCATGTCCCTGCGGGAGTGGCAAGAAGTATAAAAAATGCTGTGGCAAGCTCAAGTAGTTTGTTGCCATTTCATCTGATCTCATCCGGAGACAGATTTGAAATCTGTCCCCTTTTAATGGAAAAGGGTTTTAAAATTGATAGTTAATGGATTCAAATATTCTGCAGTTCGAGCCGGGATCAGGAAAAAAAACCGGTTGGATCTCGGGCTTATATACTGTGAAAAACCTGCGGTTGCTGCTGGTGTTTATACCACAAGCCTTGTAAAGGCAGCTCCAGTGCTGCTTGATATGGAGAGGATTCGGCAGGGCAGGGCACAGGCAATTCTTGTGAACAGCGGTGTGGCAAATGCCTGTACGGGTGAGATTGGTATGCAGGCAGCGTTTGCCTGTTCCAACTTGATTGCAGCTGACCTGAATATCGATGAAAACCTGGTGCAGATAGCTTCCACCGGCGTGATTGGTGAGCAGTTGCCGGTTGAAAAAATTGCAGCCGCAGTTGATACCCTGGTTGAGAACCTTTCCCCCGATAGTTATGAAGATGTAGCCCGGGCTATCATGACGACAGATACAGTTCCCAAAACTGCTGAGCGCATCTGCTCCATTGGAGGCAGGGAAGTAAAGCTCTTCGGCATGACTAAAGGAGCCGGCATGATCATGCCGAACATGGCAACCATGCTCTGTTTTGTCATGACAGACGCTGCTATTGCTGCGGACGTACTTCAGCATCACCTGTCAAACGGAGTGAAGCAATCCTTTAATAAGATCACCGTTGATGGAGACACGAGCACAAATGATACGGTTCTTGTTCTTGCAAGTTGCGAGTGCGGAAATCCTGAAATTGATGGACTTGATTCTGAAGACAGCAGAATATTTGCAGCTTCCCTGGAAGATTTATTAAAAGACCTGGCCCTGCAAATAGTTGCAGACGGCGAGGGCGCCACCAAGCTGGTCACCATTAAGGTTATAAATGCCTGGAGTGAACCGGATGCTGAACAGGCTGCCCGCACAATTGCCAATTCATCACTGGTTAAAACAGCCTTTTTCGGAGAGGATGCCAACTGGGGAAGAATCATAGCCGCTCTTGGCCGTTCCGGAGTTGAATTTGATCAGAACCGCGTTGATATTGCTTTTGATGATGTTGTCCTGGTAAGAGACGGCTTAGGGTTTGGAACTGCAGCAGAAGCAAGGGCGACAGAAGTCCTGAAACAGAAAACTTTCACCGTGACCGTTGATCTGAAAACAGGTCAGGCTGGAAGTGAAGTCTATACCTGTGACCTTTCTGTGGATTATATCAAAATTAATGCTGACTACCGCAGCTGATTAAGCTCCCTCACTATATATTTGGGGAGTTTGTTTTTTCCCAGTACCCGGCAATCAGTAATCAGTATCTAGCCTTTAACCTTTTCCCTTTATCCTTGTACCCTTTCTTTTTCCTCAGTATCGGGCAATCAGTAACCAGAAACAGATTTTTTACTCCTCACCCCTCACGCCTTGAAGCAATAATCTTTCGTGTATATTGTATTAACACAAGCTGGTAACGTTTAATTACATTCTTTCTTGAACCCGTAGCCAGGCATTGATGTGCGGTTTTTTTTGAAAGGGGACAGGTTTTAAATATGTCCCTGGATGAGTTCCATTTAATGGAGGTGTAATCATGACCGGTGAAACCAACAAGATTTGTCCCGAGTGCAATGGTGAAAAAAAGATTGCTGGTACCTGTGTCTGCGACATGGAGTGGCGCGGCAGTCAAAAAGATGATGAGTGGGATGACTGCCAATGCACCAAAGAGGAGATATGTCCAGGTTGCCAGGGAACAGGTTCTGTGCCTGGTTAGGGCACCTTATTGCCTGACAACTTCCAGGATTGTATTCTGTTGCTGCAAACGATTGTGAATGTCACGTACTTGACGCCTCAAGTTTATTGATCCCTCTTTTGATGAAAAAGAGGGCCAGAAAAAGGGAAATAGCAATAGAAACCAGAATCCAGGCGACCAGTGTCAGTAAATCATTAACCGGCATTATTCCTGTTCGCAGCCAACTTTTCATAACCCTGAAGACAGGAGCTCCGCCCAGGAATATAATAGCCATTTCAAAGGCGATTGCAGTGAAGAGAAAAAGAATCGCTCCAATCCCACCCAGGGCTGCAGCCCTGTTTTCTGCTTTGAAATCAGCATAGATTGCTCCAAAGCCAAGTGCCATGGCAAGTACTGTCCAGGTAATAATCAAACCGGTAAATATCGAGATCCACCACATGGGGCCCTCGATATTGATGAGACTGTTTGATACCACCAGCAGGATCAAGGCGAGCCCGGTAAAAGGCACCAGGTAGAAAAGATATTTATGCAGCATATATCTGGCAGTTGATAAGGGGGAAGACATAATAATATAAAATGAGCCCCCTTCAGCCCCTATGGAAGGGTAGACAAAGCGGGCAGCCAGTGATGCTACAACAAAACCGGTCAGCCCGATGTTAAGAAATGATATGAGGTTGGTGACGTACTCTTCTTCAAACATTGAGCGCTGGACCGGCAGTACTTTGAAATTATAAAGATATACAATAACCAGGGCTCCAATCATGAAGAGCTGGGACCATTCAGCTGAATCCCGCAGGAACAGTTTGGCTTCTTTGCGGAATATCCATTGCAGGGCGCTGCGGTTATATTTGGTATGGGTGAAAAATTTACGGTATCCACCAAAGGATTCCTGGGATTTTGTAAACCCTGAGAGAAACCAGCGTTCCATGGCCCATTCGCCGAGGAAGAAAAGGGCAATCGGGGTAATGCAGAGCAGCGCGGCAACCAGAAAATCAATCTCCCGATCCAGGAGATAAGAGGAAAGCAGGTTGGAGGCCCAGGCAGCCGGGATATAGGGAGCAGCCGGGGTGGAAAGAGCTGACAGGTAATCAATGAAATGTCCGTACTTATCCGGGTTAACCAGGTCCTCTGGCCGCATAAGCCGGAAGATGATATAGATAAAGATGCCGAAACATATTGAAAGGTAGAGGATGATATCCTTGGTACGTCTGGCGGGAAAGAGATTGACCAGGACCACCGTAAATCCCATGCCGAAGGTTGTGGCAATAGCAGCAGTTGCGATTATGGTCCCAAGCATAAGGGGCCAATAGAAAATGGAGGCCTGGAAAACTGTTCCGTAGGCAGCAAAAATCGGGATTGAAAAAACAATCATCATCCAGGAAGTGTATATTGAAGTTGTGACGTAGCGCATGAAAAAAATATCGGATGTTGGAACTGGAGCTGCAAAGATTATTTCGTTATCCTGGGAGAGGAACAGGGTTGATACTGCTGAAACCATACAGGAAAAAATCAGCATGGCAAACATGGTTATCCAGGCCATCTGGAAGATCTTCAGGCTGAGAAGTATGCCAAGTTCATTCTGGCTGTGAAAATAGGTGACAACCTTTACAACAATCTTATAGAGCACCACGCAGACTGCCAGACTGAAAACCATCACACCAATTGTTCGGGGAGGTATCCAGTTTTCCGGGAAG
>Ga0255043_10000227_pt1 | contig 10695 bp, 12 predicted proteins | sample BC1_12_9_MG_FD_182778 | JGI IMG/M metagenome (GOLD analysis project Ga0255043, IMG submission 182778) | Seawater microbial communities from Strait of Georgia, British Columbia, Canada - BC1_12_9 | ecosystem: Environmental > Aquatic > Marine > Strait | place: Canada: British Columbia | collected... | reverse complement strand
GCTCTGGTATATAAGTACCGAATGGATTTACTGACTATTATACTCATTGCACTGGCGCTGGCAGTTGATGCCTTTGCCGTTGCCCTCGCATCAGGTGTCAGTCTTTGCCAGGTAAGCGGGCGGCAAACCTTCAGACTGGCATTTCATTTCGGCCTCTTTCAGGCCATGATGAATATTATCGGCTGGGCTGCAGGGTTGACAGTCAGAACCGTTCTGGAGAGTATGGATCACTGGCTGGCCTTTGGGCTTCTTGCCCTGGTGGCTGCCAAGATGATAAAGGATGCCATAGCCGGGCGTGATGAAGAGGCGCAGAAGGTTGATCCCACAAAAGGCTACACCCTCATCATGCTTTCAGTTGCCACAAGCATTGATTCCCTGGCAGTGGGTTTGAGTTTTTCCATGCTTAATGTATCCATCTGGATGCCTGCAGCTATAATAGGACTGGTCGCCATCCTGCTGACAGTCATTGGCTTAAAGCTCGGCTGTCTGCTGGGGGCCGCTTCAAAGATCGGGGTCCGGGCAGAGATAGCAGGTGGTCTGGTGCTTCTGGGAATCGGCTTTAATATCCTCCACCAGCATGGGGTTTTTTAGGTCAGAAAATCAAGAATAATTTTATGGATATTATGATCATAGGCTGACCTGACATGGTTGACAGGGAAATCGTAGTGTTTACTGCCTGGGAGTTTTGCGCTTGCTGCCGAAACAAGGGCATCACCAAGTCCCGGAGCCAATTCCCTGGGAAGATGTCCTGAAGGTATCGCTCCGGAAAGCATGTCAGGGAATTTGATAATTTTATAGTTACCAGCAGGGAGACGGACACTGAGCTGGAACAGTGCAGGGCTGGTGCCGCCAAAGGAAAGTTTTCTCAATTGCTCCGGGAGCGGTTTTTTTAGTAAATCCATAAAATCTGAATCGGGTGTAAGTTCTTCAATTGCAGGACTTTGGAGAAATTCTGAAAGGCGGCTAAGGGCTTTGGTCAGCATGACTTTGGATTTACCGGGAATGATTTTTTCCAGTAATGCACCAGCAGGTTTCAGATAATGGGAAAATTTTGCCATGGCGGTTCCCGAATGGGGGCTGCAGATGGTAATAATGCCTTCAATATCGGTAGCAGGTTCATCCAGTAAAAAATGCCGGGCAATGAGTCCGCCCCGGCTGTGTCCAACCAGATAAACAGGCTTGTCCGGCCATTTATTTCTTACTGTTTTAAGAGCGGTTTTGAGTTCATTGATTGCTATTTGAATCGGTCCAAGAGGTTGGCTTTGGGTCCAGGAGGCAAGTGAAAATCCGCCACTCTTCAAATAATTCCAGAGTCCCTGGATAGCAGGATCTACTGAGCCAAATGATATGGAATTATTAGATTTGTTTGCTGCATCAGTTAGAAAAATTGTCAAAGGTGCCAATCCACCCAATACAGAGCATTTTTTCGGATCAACCCAGAAATAATTATTCATGCCAAGGCCATGAATAAGGAGAACAACAGGCATATCAGGTTTGCCTGCATGTGTTTTTAATGAAAGTTTCATGTCTTCACACTATGCAATCTATAAAATCAAGTCCCATATGGATCAAGAGCCCCACGCCAATAATTCTTAATTTGGGTACGAACAGGAGCAGGAAGTAAGCCCCAATTGCCGGGTAGGTGTGGAAAGGGTGAAAATTAATACCGCAGCGATCAGGGTCATACATCGGAGATGCCAGCAGGTGATCAAGGTCGACTATCATGGTGAGCATCATAATCAACCAGGCATTCAGCCAGATTTTTCGATATGCCAACCGGGCAGTGATGCCCGGAATAACGACATGCAGAATAAGATGCAGCAATGGCAGCAACACCTCAGCTCTCTTTTTCCCAGGGAAGTTTTGGCAAAGCGTTTAAGGCGGAAATATATTTCGCGTGATCATAATTCCGGTTTTCTTTTAAAACAGTAAAAACTTCCGAGGCAACTACATATCCAATAAGCTTGAGTGCTTCTTCCTCCGGAAAGCCCTCCCTTAGAAGCCTGTCAAGAGTCTGCTTAGTTTCCGGCGGATCGTTCTCTTTTATCTGGCTCTTGATAACTTCCAGGATAGCTTCACGAAGCCGTTGGTCTTCAGTCTTTTTCATAGCAGGAGTTCACGCTCAATTTTATTATCAGTATAAATTTCAATGAATTCGTAAAAAGTTTGGATCAGCCTGGATGTCATGCGGAGTCTCGTAAACTCGCTGACCTCGAACGAAGTGAGAAATCTAATAAGTTTCAGAATATTATGACGCTTCAAGATTTCTCACTTCGTTCGAAATGACACTTTTTTGAGATTTTTTGCAAGACCATTAAACTTGAGTTGTATAATTCAGGGGAGTATGGGGGGCCCCTTCATAATCATCTGTGCGATGGTCAATTTTACTCTGGGAGCAGTGGGTCTTTTTTCTCCGAGCAGTTCTATTTCCAGATTTACCAGCCTTTGAAAGAATCGGGTGCGATCCAGAGGCGCCAGGGAGTTTGTTGTTGAATTATGCTCCTGGCATCTGAAGCAGCCGGGGAAATGAAGCTGTTGGCCGTCAGGCTTTGTGAAGGCTGCAGGTACTCCATGCAGCCTGCAAATCATCATTCTGTAAAGATAAAGAGCACAGCGTTCTTCTGAGTTGAGGGGGCACATTATTATGGGTCGTTCTCCCTTTGCAAGAGAGGCTTCACTTTCAATTATATAATCAGATGCTTTTTCAATAATTGCACTAAGCAGGTTGTCATCGAGCGCCTTGAGGCCATGCCAGAGATAGGCCCATTCAGTATAGGTATGGTGCAGAAAAAAACTGTCGCAGCAGTTATCAGGGCATCCGGAACAGGAAAAATCCAACTCTTTTGCAGTCCTGTCGTAAGCAGCCTCCATGTCATGGTACAGGTCTGCAACCTGCCTGACAAATTCAGGTGTTAACTCTATTTCATCTGCTTTCATGGAAGTACTGGACCTGATAAATGGAAACACCTAATTCACCCCTGGTCCACTCGTCGGGGGAAAGCCCTGCTTTTCTGCAGAGGTGGGCAAGAAAGTCCTGTGTCATGGGGAGCTGGTCCCATACCTGGGGGAGAAATGTGGAACGGGCCTGGCCTTTATTAATAATGACACCATCAATATTGGGCCTGAGCTTTTCCAGCAGTTCATTGGACCCTGTATAATCCAACTCCCGGGGTTTAGTCAGAATACTTACCTCGATCTCTGCCTGTTCCAGTTCAGCAGGGGTAAGTGTTGGAAAACGCGGGTCATTAAAAGCAGCATTGATGGCATTGCGCTGGATGCCTTCCAGAATGGTTTCAGAAGGGGTAAGGCAGCCCATGCAGCCCCTCAGTTGCCCCTTTAATTTCAGGGTGACAAAGGTGCCGCGTTTTTCCCGGAAAGCCGGATCAGCAAGATCACGATCAGGGACAACTTTATTTATTTCATCAAGAGTGCCGAGTCTTGCTGCAATAGTCCTGCGGGCCACCTGGGCCAGTCTCTGCCCCTGCTCATCTGTTATGTGCGTTGAATCTTCAGCGGTGTTCATTGTCTTAAGTTGTTCTTGTCCAAAAAAATATTAGTTAAATCGGAGATTTATGCTGGTAAAAACTTGTTTTTTATTTCAGGTATCAATGCCATGATGTTATGTTTTTTACTCAGCACTCAGCACTCAGCACTCAGCACTCAGCACTCAGCACTCAGCACTCAGCACTCAGCACTCAGCACTCAGCACTCAGCACTCAGCACTCAGTATTTAAAGTCTTTAACCTTTATCTACCACTCCACCCCCAGCATAAGACAGTTAATACCGCTGCCTATTCCAAGCAGGGCTGCGCGTTGTCCTTTGCGAAAAACACCCTGCTCAATACCCATTGCCATGGTAATGGGTGCTGAAACTGAGCCCGTATTGCCCAGGAAGGTGAGGGTTTCAAAATTGTTTACTGGATCAAGCTCTAAATTTTCAAAGAGAAGGCGGGCATGGGCCTGACCAACCTGGTGGCAGAAAAACACATCAATTTCTTCAGGCTGCCATCCAAGTTCTGCAAGAAAATCACCCCAGGTTGACCTGGCAGTTTCAATGCCCTGCTTCATGAGTTCCTCGGAATCGGTTGCCATAAGAATTGAACTTTGGCTGGAGTTGGGGGTGTTACTCTGCCCCCCCTGGCAAAGATCGTTATGCCTGGTATTTGCCCGATAGGCCCCCCCTATGAATTTTTGCGATCCTTTACGGTATTTTTCATGGGTCATGACCAGGGCAACGGCTCCAGAGCCGATGGTGAGTGAGGCAAAAGAGTATTTGATTGTCTTGCGAGTCAGGGAGGTGTCAGCAAGCAGGTTTTGAATGGTTGATTCCAGCAGGTCTTCTGCTGTTTCGCCAGCTACCAGCAGCCCGCATTTTACCTGCCCAAGCTCTATCATGTTGGCGAGAAAGATCATGCCGTCCAAAAAACCAAGGCAGGCATTGGAGATGTCAAAGACAAGGCATCGATCCGGCAGGCCCAATTGGTTATGGACAAAGGAGGCTGTGGCCGGTTCCATCATGTCCCGTGACACAGATGTGAATATCAGGCAATCCAGTTCGCCCGGAGGAATACCGGATGAAGCTATGGCTTTTTCCCCTGCCAGGACAGCACCATCACTTGGTCGGGTGCCTTTGGGCCAGAGGCGTCGCTCCTTAATGCCGCTCATGAGTTCCAGGCGCCCCTGGGGGAGTTTGAGTTTCTCATAGACAGGTACCAATTTTTCTTCAATGTCTCCGGAGGTGATAACTTCCGGGGGCAGTTCATAGCCGAAGCTTTGAAAGCGCACATGCTGGTATTTCATTATTCCACGACCTTGGCGATGATATCCGCATCAAAGTAGTTAATGCCCATGCCGCCATCGGCAATAATGGATTGTGCGGTGATGGCAGAAGATCGCTCTGATAGGAGGAATGCTGCTATATCGGCAACTTCAGTGGTTTGCAGCCCTTTTTTGCGTAATGTCAGTTTCTCTGCATAGAGATAGCTGTCCACGTAACCTGGAATGCCTGCTGAAGCAGAGGTTTTTAAGAGTCCTGGGCAGACAGCGTTGAAACGGATGTTGGAAAAACCGGAGAAACTCTTTGCCAGGAAACATAAAGATGACTCCAGGGCGGCCTTGATCGGAGCCATATAACCATAATTCTCTGCTGCCATTCTGGTTGTGGAGATGGAAATTGTCACAACCGAAGCGTTGGCATCAAGAAGTTCCTTGAAATGCTTGCAGATTGCAAGGAGCGAGAAACAGGAAATATCAATTGCCTGGAGGAAATCTTTTTTGTTTGTCTCGTGGAAAGGTTTAAAGCCATCTGCATAATTTGCAAAGGCAATTGAGTGAACTATGCCGTGAATTTTTCCATCGATGGAATCAGCAATTTCTTTTTTCACCCGTTCAATATTTTCCTCATTTTCCACGTCGCAGACAAAAACCCTGGCATCTGGAAAAAGTTTTTCAGCAGTTTCCTTTCTTACATCACTTCTTACTACATGGATTACCTCCGCCCCTGCCTCCTGCAAAACTTTTGCAATGGCGCAGGCAACAGATTTTCGGTTGGCCATGCCGAACACAACTATTTTTTTATTGGTCAGTTTAAGAAAATCCATAATCCTCAAAATTATTAGTTTGCTGTCGTTATTTTACCTATGGAGAAGGCACTTTAAAAACGGTTCATAAGGAAGTCAAAGTTTTTCGAAAAAATCCTTTATTTTTATCGATCTGCAGATAGGGAACAAAGTGAGACTTCGGATAGGGAACAAAGTGAGATTTCGAAAGTTTTGACGACAGATATTGCGCCCGTAATCAATTGATTTTTTCAGACCCCGTTGATGACTGAAAAATTTTTCAGGGTGTTGTGTTTTTCATTGGCGAATTATGGCCATATTGCTATAGTGTGCGCCATGGATTCAACAAAGCCAACTACCCGGACCAAATTTATTTTCATCACCGGGGGAGTTCTCTCTTCTCTGGGCAAGGGTTTGGCCGCTGCATCAATTGGCGCTCTCCTTGAAAGTAGGGGACTTACCGTCACCTTCCAGAAATTAGACCCATACATTAATTTCGATCCAGGCACCATGAATCCTTTTCAGCATGGTGAGGTTTTTGTTACCGATGACGGCGCTGAAACCGACCTGGACATGGGACATTATGAACGCTACACCAATGCGGTGATGGCCCAGATCAATAACTACACCTCCGGCCGCATATACTATTCGGTTATTTCAAAGGAAAGACGGGGAGAGTACCTGGGTGGGACTGTACAGGTAATACCCCATATCACGGACGAGATAAAAAAGGCAATCCTGCAGCTTGCCGATACTGTTGACGTTGCCATCATTGAAATAGGAGGCACCATTGGTGATATTGAGGGGTTGCCGTTTCTGGAGGCAATCCGCCAGTTCCGTTATGATGTTGGCCGCGAAAACTCCCTGTTTATCCATGTGACATTGGTTCCGTATATCAAAACTGCCGGTGAGGTGAAGACCAAGCCCACACAGCATAGCGTTAAAGAGTTGCGGGCCATTGGTATTCAGCCTGATATCCTTCTCTGCAGGACCCAGAGTGTCTTAACCAAAAGCCTGAAAGAAAAAATTGCCCTCTTCACCAATGTCCCTACAGATGCGGTCATTACAGCCAAAGATGTGAAAAGCATATACGAGGTGCCGGTCCTTTTTCATAAGGAGGGCCTCGATGCTAAGATTCTGGAACTCCTCAATATATGGACGGGTGCACCCCGGATGGAACCATGGGAGGAACTGGTTAGAAGGATTAAAAATCCAAAACATCATGTTACCATCGGCATCATTGGGAAGTATGTGGATTTGACGGAGTCTTATAAGAGTCTGCATGAATCCCTCGTGCATGGGGGTATAGCAAATGAGACCAAAGTGGAACTGCGCTATGTAAGTGCTGATGAGCTCGAAGAGAGTGGAACCACAGATGCCCTGGAGGGATGCCATGGTATCCTGGTGCCAGGCGGTTTCGGCAAGCGGGGCGTTGAAGGCAAGATCATGGGCGTGACCTATGCCCGGACAAACAAGATCCCCTACTTTGGCATCTGTCTCGGTATGCAGTTGGCTGTTGTTGAATTTGCCAGGAGTATTGCAGGCATGAAGGGTGCCCACAGCACGGAATTTGATAAAGACACCAAGCATCCTGTGATTTACCTGATGAAGGAATGGTATGATTTTCGCACCAAGCAAATCCAGGTCAGGGATGAAACTTCGGATATGGGTGGCACCCTGAGGTTGGGGAGTTATCCCTGCAATCTCCATAAGTCGACCCATGCACATGCAGCATACGATCAGGATGAAATCCAGGAGCGTCATCGCCATCGCTATGAGTTCAACCCGGATCATCGTGAAGAACTGGTATCCAATGGATTAATTATCAGCGGTACGTCCCCGGATGATACCCTGGTTGAAATAATCGAACTCGCCGACCATCCCTGGTTCCTTGGCTGTCAGTTTCATCCGGAATTCAAATCAAAACCAATGAAACCACATCCCTTGTTTAAGGATTTCATCAAGGCCGCATTACAGTATTCTCAAAAAAAGTAATCGGCGATGGGGTTGTTTTTAAGGCAGCCTAAATAAAGCACACCGGTTAGATATCGTGAATATCGTTACAATTAACAGGCCTGACAATAAAGAGCCCATAAAGGTAGGGGGGGGGCATCCCTTACTGCTTATCGCAGGTCCCTGCGTGCTTGAATCTGAAGCAATGGCCAGGGAGGTTGCTGCTGCGCTCAAAGAGATAACTGAACGGCTCTCTATTTCCTTTGTATTCAAATCTTCTTTTGACAAGGCAAACCGCACCTCTCTTGATTCCTACCGGGGGCCAGGTCTTGAGGATGGTTTGAAAATACTTGCTGATATCCGTCAGGATTACCAGGTGCCGGTTGTTTCTGATATCCATGAGTCATATCAGGTGGCTGAGGCAAGTGCTGTCCTTGATCTACTGCAAATCCCAGCGTTTCTCTGCAGGCAGACAGACCTCCTGGTTGCAGCTGCAAGGAGCAAAAAAGCCATTAATCTTAAAAAGGGGCAGTTTGTCTCTCCATGGGATATGGCAAATGCGGTTAACAAGATAAGAGCATCAGGAAATAAGAATTTAATGTTGTGTGAACGGGGCTTTGCCCTGGGATACAATAACCTGGTAGTTGATATGCGGGCTTTGCCTGTGATGCGTTCACTGGGATGTCCTGTAATTTTTGATGCTACTCACTCAGTTCAGCTCCCTGGAGGCGCAGGGGGAAGTTCGGGCGGGCAGAGGGAATTCATCCCACCACTCACCAGGGCAGCAGTTGCAACAGGGCTTGACGGTATTTTTATGGAAGTCCATCCGCAGCCTGAAAAAGCTCTTTGTGACGGCCCCAATTCAATGCCTCTTGACCAGGTTGAATCTCTGCTGAAAACACTTTTGAAAATCCATGCGGTTGTTTCTGAAGAAAATAGCGAACAATAAATTCCATAAGGTGGATTGTAGACATGACGCAGGACGGCACGTGCAGCACCCCTCAAGGGGGCATAAATTCCGGGGGTTCCAGTTATCCGTCAGACTGTGAACTGACGCAGGCTTTGCTGGAAAAGGCAAGAAAGCGGCAGGAATCCACAGCGAAGGGATATGTCTGGAAATCCTGTCTTCCCAAGGCAAAGGGTTTGAAGCTTTTTTTGTTGGATGTGGACGGGGTATTGACCGACGGCACCATCACCTATACCCATGAGGGCAATGAGATTAAATCTTTTCATACCCGTGATGGTTTGGGTATCAGGTTGCTGATGGAAAGTGGAGTGGAGGTAGGCCTCATTACTGCCCGTGAATCAGAGGCAGTTAACCGCAGGGTTCAGGACCTTGGGATAAAATATGTATTCCAGAAGGCAAAAAACAAGCTGAAAATTTTCGAGAACCTTCTCAAAGAACTTGATCTGAAGCCCTCTGAAGTTGGTTATATGGGAGATGACTGGCTCGATCTTCCTCTGTTGGTCCGAGTTGGATTTGCAGCCACGGTTGAAGATGCAGTCCCGGAGGTATTGCAGGTCGCCCATTATGTGACTAAAAGAAAAGGAGGCAGGGGGGCAGTCCGCGAGGTCTGTGACCTTATCTTAGAGGCCAATGAAACCCAAAGTGGACTTCTTGAAAAGTATCTGCAGGTTTAGCTTTTCTTATTTTGCTAGCAAACAGTTGTATTAGAAATGATGAAAGATCCGAGAAATCTTCTATGGATTGTACCCCTGGCAGCGTTACTGACCTTTCCGCTCTGGAAATCTTTTGCTGCTGATTTTTTAAGTCCGGAACGGAAAAACAGTCCCTCACCTGTTTCAACACTGACAAATTCACGCATTCTTACCAGTACTGAAATGGATGGTGTGCATTTTGAACAGAGTAAAAATGGTGTCAAGGAGTGGTTTTTAACCGCCCGCCGTCTTTACAGTATTGAAAATGATTCGGCCATGACCCTCGAAGATGTTTCTGCCAGGTTTTTTGGTAGTACTGCGAGCAACAAGGAAACGGACATTCGCAGCCAAAAGGCTAGATATAACACAGAGACGAAACAGTTAAGCCTTCTGGGAAAGGTGGTAATACATAATGACCGGGGCTATGAGATGAAGACCGAGTCTCTGGATTATCTCGCCGTTGAAAAGAAGATCAGAACCACATCTGCAGTCAATATAAAAGGAAACAATATTGAAGTAAGCGGTAAAAGGCTGCTCTATGACACCGCGACAGGGAACTATAGTCTCACTGGCAATGTGGTTTGCAAGGTTTGGTGATTTCCCGTTTTCTTTCAGCCTTGTGCGGAAAGCTCAAGGCTGAAAGTGCTAAATGGCTACGGGATTGGAATCGCTCTGTTCCAGATATAATCAAGTCCTGACTGTTTATTTGCGGATATTGCCAATCATGGGCTCTCTTTTACCATACCCCCCGTGGCTTAAAGTGAATTCTCCATGCATGTTGTAAACAGGGTTCCCGAAAGTAACCCAACCTTCAAAGCCCTCGGTAATATGGCTCGCATTCGTATAGCCCATCTCAAGAAGCCGCTCGGTTGCAAAACCGGAACGTCTTCCGTCCTGGCAATAGACATAAATTGTTCTATCTGCTTTCTTGATTATATTGGGGACAATCCATTCAAGCCTGCCCCGTTCAATATGTAAGGCGCCGGGAAGGTGCGCAGCGTTAAATTCAGCTTCGGACCGGACGTCCAGCAGAACGAATTCAGCATCACTGGCCACAACCTGTTTAAAGTTCTTAACTGAAATAGCCGGCTGGCCATCCATTACTGATTTGTGCAGGTTAAGAACATTCTGCTGCACTTGCTCAATTGATACCTCCCGTGCCTGAATAATAAAGGGACCACTTAAGGCCATAATTGCAAAAAGAATAAATACTCTCATGATTTTTTTCATTGTTTGAATCTCCATAGTTTGTTTGTAAAAATTTTTATAAAAAATAAGGAGGCAGAAAAATTATAGCCTGCCATAATGTTGAATTTTATGATGGATTTTTACCAGTTAAGAGAACCATTGGCAATGTTAATTTCCATGTTTATGCCTAAGGTGTAGGCAGCCATGGGCTTTTCAAAAGATAAAGGCAGAGCCAGAAAATAGAGAAAGCTTGCCGGGAAATGATGTAAATAGAAATTGGCTGCTGGTTATTGATGATGAAAAACTAAAAAGCACTCTAGGAGTCTGTCGGGGAATT
>Ga0255043_10000226_pt1 | contig 10722 bp, 10 predicted proteins | sample BC1_12_9_MG_FD_182778 | JGI IMG/M metagenome (GOLD analysis project Ga0255043, IMG submission 182778) | Seawater microbial communities from Strait of Georgia, British Columbia, Canada - BC1_12_9 | ecosystem: Environmental > Aquatic > Marine > Strait | place: Canada: British Columbia | collected... | reverse complement strand
GCTGGACAATCTGCAGGTTACTTAATGGCTGGTTCAAAAAAACAACTTTAAATAAAAATGTAACTATATAATTTGTTTAAGTAAATCTACAAAGAAAAAACTGGGAATACGAGTTTTTTCTTTTCACCCTCCCAAAAAGGTTGTAATTGTGTACCACTTTATGCAGAAAAAATCATTCTTGTAACATGAACTGTTGACCTCAAGGAAGTAATGCAGTTTCTTTCTACTCTGAAAAAGAGGCTGCTTAAGTTGATAAAAAGGATACTATTATGATAAAAGATTTAACGCAAATACGACAACGGCTTAAAGAGCTTTTGCTTCAAAAATCATACCGTGAGGGTAAAGTCAAACTGTCATCCGGTCTGGAATCGGATTTTTATATTGATGGCAAACAGACCACTCTTGATGCAGAAGGGGCATATCTTTGCGGCAGATTACTCTTTGACCTGATCCGGACAAGTGGTGAAGACATTGGCGGCGTGGGGGGCATGACCCTGGGGGCAGACCCCTTGGTGACGGCGGTTTCTCTGGTCAGTTACCTGGATAATGAACCCATCCCTGCTTTTATTGTCCGTAAAGAGCCAAAAGGCCACGGGACGGAAAATTATATCGAAGGAAAAAGCAATCTGCCGGACGGCACCAGAGTAGCCCTCCTGGAAGATGTGGTTACCACCGGGGGCACTTTACTTGATGTGATCGATCGTGTCACCGCCCAGGGGCTCCAGGTTGGACTGGTGGCCACTGTGGTTGACCGACAGGAAGGTGGGGCAGAAGCCTTAGCCGCAAAGGGATATACGCTTCTTTCATTGTTTACCAGAGAAGAACTGTTGGCATGACAGGAATTAGAATCTGTTTGTTTTCACTGCTGAGCCTCTTGCAAAATAAGCAAAAGGCTCAATCTGTCATTTCGACCATAGGGAGAAATCTAATAAAATCAAGAAAATTCAAGATTCCTCTCTGCGTTCGGAATGACACATAGCATCATTTTGCAAGAGGCTCTGCTGTAAAATTTTTTTCCTGCTGGGATACGAATTGTGATGAAATGCAAGGAATGTAAAGAAAAGCTTGAAATATTACGTATGTGCAGGAAAGTTCGTATGCAGTGCAAAGGGTGTGGGAAAGAGTATCAGATTCATGAAATTGCTGACCAGTTGGACAGAGAAACAGAAGAAATGCTCGAGCGGTACACTGCAATAATTTATGATTAATTTCAAGTTCTTATAAGTCTATTTAAAATGAAAAAGCCTGATATTGATATTGGTGCCTGTACATTATGCATGGGTTGTGTTGAAGTCTGTCCGGAAGTATTCAGACAGAATGATGTCGGTTATATTGAAGTGATCGATCTACAAAAGTACTCTGAGAAAGACATAGATGATGCAATTATGTTTTGTCCGGAGGATTGTATCAGCTGGCAGGAAGAGTAATTAACCCGTATATTTCACGAGCCAATCAGACCGAATCTATTTCGGTTCAAAGCAATCCGCATACTTCAGGATTAAATAATCTGTACAAGACAAGGTTTATGGTAAAAAAAAGTGGTACTGGCATAAATCGACTTTTCAAGGCATTCGGTTGGTCAATGTCAGGGCTTAAAGCTGCATTTACGCAAGAGACAGCCTTTCGCCAGGAATTTCTTTTGTGTATCATCCTGGCCCCCCTGGCTCTTTATCTTGGTGAAACCGGAGTTGAAAAAGCCCTGTTGCTGGGCAGTCTTCTGCTGGTCCTTATTGTTGAGTTGTTGAATAGTGCTGTGGAGGCTACGGTTGACAGGATTAGCAAAGACCAGCATGAGCTCGCCGGCCAGGCCAAAGATATGGGATCTGCAGCAGTTTTTCTTTCTCTGCTTAATGTAATGGTCGTCTGGCTTTTAATCCTGACCTGACAACACCCTATTCCTCATAGTTTGCCGAAATCTGGCTCACAAAGTTTTCAGACTTTTCAAGCCTGCCGATAGTTTTCTGGGCCGCATCGAAGAAAGGCCCCAAGGTTTTAGCGTTAAGAGCGCTTAAGGGTACTGCCCGGTATTCCCTGCACTGTCTTTCTGCAAAGTCTTTGCCAACCAGGTCAATCTTATTCAATACCCTGAGGCAGGGGATTTTATCCAGGTCCAATTCCCGTAACTGTTTCTCCACCACTTCAACCTGATCGTGGAATCGGGGATTGCTGGCATCAATCACGTGGACCAGCATATCCGCTTCATAGAGTTCTTCAAGGGTGGCCTTGAATGCCTGGAGCAATTCATCGGGCAGGTCCCGGATAAAGCCAACGGTATCGGTTACTATTACCTCAATGTCCTTTGGGAATCGAAGTTGGCGGCTCGTTGGATCCAGAGTGGCAAAAAGTTTGTCTTCTGCAGTTATCTTACTATGGGTAAGTGTGTTGAGAAGTGTGGATTTGCCGGCATTGGTATAACCAACGAGAGAAATGACAGGTATCTCCCTTTTGCGCCGGCGTGATCGTCTTTGATAGCGTTCTTTACTCACCTGTTTTAATTTTTTGGCAAGAAGAGCGAGCCTATCGTTAATGCGCCTGCGGTCAATTTCCAGCCTGGTTTCACCTGGTCCGCGGCCACCAATGCCACCGGTAAGACGGGAAAGCGCATCATCTCTCATAGTCAGGCGCGGCAGCATATACTTCAGCTGGGCCATTTCTATCTGCAGCTTACCTTCACGGCTTAAAGCTCTCCTGGCAAAAATATCAAGTATGAGCTGGGTTCGGTCTATGACTCGAAGTTCGAGGTGATCGGTAATGGAGCGGATCTGGGAGGGATTCAGTTCCTGGTTGAAGATGAGAAGATTGGCATTAAGCCTTAAGGCTGAAAGCATGATCTCCCCTAACTTGCCTTTACCAAGGATGAATTTTCGATTTTTTTTCTTGCGTTTCTGAATAACCGTATCAAGGACAATAATATCGTCAGAACGGGCCAGTTCAACAAGTTCGTCCATTGATTCTTGATTTGACTCACTGCTTTGAAAGCGCGATGGGGTAGTAACGCTTATCAGGATACCCCTGTCTTTTCCTTTATCAACAGCCCGGAGAGGTTGCAGACGGGCAAATTCCTCTTCAAGGGCAGTGATGAGTTCGTCAAAGCCAAATGGTTGACGCCCAGGGACTGTAGGTTCCAGAAAGGCCCAATCCCTGCCTTCGACAGGCGCAGGGACAAGATGGGCGCTGTAGAGTTTTTCGGGCAGCCCATCAGGACCTATCTTGATAATTCCCATGAGGTCAAGACGGAGAAACAAGAGGTCGATCAAGTCGTCATCAGTCAGGTTTTCACCAGCTAAATGGGTGTGAATACAGCGAAGCCCTTTTAAGCGTCCGCCTGATGATCTTATACCTGTAAGGGCCGGGATGACGATCTGTTTGGCATCACCGACAATAACCAAATCAATCTTGCCTGAGCGGTCAATGAGGACGCCAATTTGCCTGCCGGTTTCATTGGAAAGCTCGACCATGCTCCTGGCCATTTCAGAACTGACTATGAGATCAGGTGCAATGCGTTTCCTGGCCAAACGCTCAAGATGTTTGAGTTGGGCGGTTTTCAGGCCACTGGTATTACCTGCAAGCTTACTGATTTTGTTTCTCCCTCAGAATGCGTTTATCACCCACCCGCATTGTAACCTTCATCTTGTCGAAATATTCAAGAAGAGGGATACTGAATTTCCGTGAAAGGCCGGTCAGGTCCTTGAATGCAGGCATATCTATTTCGCTTTCTTTTACAAGGAATGAAACCAGTTTGTCTTTTAGATTTCCCAAGGCAGGTTTATAAAAATAGAGATCCTCTGATATTTTAACAAGTTGATCCTCAACCATCATGACTGCCAGAACTTCTTTTAAAAGATGATGCGGATACCTGGAGAATTTTACCATGACCTCCTTGAGGGTTGGAGGAGAAAGTTCTGCCTGTTTGTAAAATGATTCGAGTTCCCGGCGTAATGTTTTTTCTTCATCTTTCAGAGATACCTGGTGGTCTGCCATTCTGATTAATGCCTGATCTTGAACAATGAGTCCTTTTTTTTGCAGGTCGTTTAATAAAAATTGAAAGAGACGCTGGTCAAGCCCCTTGTAGAGACGGGAACGGAGTTCTTCCTTTGATAGCCCTGCCTTGAGGGGGTTTTCCTGGTGATAGACAGTAAGAACAGAGCTGAGTTTCAGGCCCAGCTTTTCATACACCGCCGAGGACACCATGCGCTGTTTGTCCTGCTCGATGAGAATAATATTTCTGGATGAAAGCGGTAGCTGCACAAATTTTTTGATCCGTTTGCCAAAAATTCCCATCTTGACTGCAAGTCTATCAAGGGTGAGGCCATTGTAACCGCTTTCTGTAATATGGAGTTGGGCAAGATCTTCAGGGATGTTTTTTCTGTAAGTTTGAAAAATATGTTTATTTTCCTCACGGAACCGTTTTCTTTTTCTGGGCGAGCCGTTGAAAATTACACCACCCCCGATGGTATGGATTGGGGAGTAACTGCGCACGACGTATTTATCACCTGGCCAGCATCCAATCTGTTCTTCAAGCAGTATCTGCACATTGGCTTCAGAACCTGGTGCCAGTTCCTCATCTGCAAGCAGGACTATTCTGCCCATTATTTCTGCAGTGCCTATATGAATCCTCACCCTGGCCCGGTTTTTGTAAGGTTTTTTGTTGGAATCCAGGAAGAGAAAACGGGCGTCAAGCAGATAGGAGGGCTGCAGGCAATCAACAGCAGCAGCCATTTCTCCGCGGCTGATGGACTCTTTTTCCAGACCTTGCAGATTAATGGCTGTCCTGTGGCCTGCTTCCGCTTCCTGTGTATCCTTGTTGTGTACCTGTATGCCCCGTATCTTCCCGGATATGCGGCTGGGATAGAACATGAGGTCTTCGCCGGTCTTTATGCGGCCGGAAATAGCTGTTCCGGTAATGACCGTGCCAAAACCTTTCATGGAAAAAACCCTGTCAACGGGAATCCGAAAAGGACCAGATGGTTCTGAAAAATCAGAAGCTGCCACAAGCTGGTCAAGAATGTTTCTGACCTCTTCTATACCTTCTCCGGTGGTGGAGGATACCGAAACCATGGGTGCGTCTTCAAGGAATGAACCTGCGAAAAAGGTTCTGACATCATCGGTCACCAATTCAAGCCAGTCCGGTTCAACCATATCTTTTTTGGTGATGATAATAAGCCCGCGTTCTATGCCAAGCAGTCGGCATATTGCGAAATGCTCCCTTGATTGCGGCATAATGCCCTCATCGGCAGCAATGATGAAGGCAACCAGATCCATGCCTGAAGCCCCAGCCACCATGTTTTTTACAAACTTTTCATGGCCGGGCACATCTACAATGCCTAACCGGTGCCCGCATGGCAGGTCCAGATAGGCAAAGCCAAGCTCAATGGTAATTCCCCTTTCTTTTTCTTCCTTGAGACGGTCAGTTTCGATTCCTGTTAATGCCCGGATAAGACTGGTCTTGCCATGATCCACATGGCCGGCTGTTCCCAGGATGATTTCACGCACTTTTTATCAACCTCCGGTAATAAATGGATTCCCTGTTTTTTCCTGACCAATGGTGGAGCGGTCTCCTCCATAGCCGTGTCCTGGCCAGACAATGGTATCAGGTGGAAGAGACAGGAGCCGTTCTTTAATAGAGGTCATCATTTGCTGTGTGTTGCCGCCCGGAAAGTCAGTGCGTCCTACGCCACCTGCGAAAAGTGTGTCGCCGGTAAACAGGTTTGGATGAGAATAAAGGCATATGCCACCAGGCGTGTGGCCCGGTGTAAGGATGACTTTAAGGGTTTCATTGCCAAAGGTGAGCGTATCGCCATCTTCGACACGTTTGTCAACTGGTGGAGATGCAGGCAGGCCGAGCTGGGAGAAAAACTGTTCAACGCTGCTCTGGCTGAAAAAGTCTGCGTCAGCAGAATGCATGACGATTTCGGCACCGGTGGCTTCTTTGAGTTGCCGGTTGCCGCAGACATGGTCTGGATGACCATGGGTGTTGACGATATATTTTACCTTGAGGTTTTCCTGTTGGCAGGCTGTGAGGATATCGTCCTCATTGCCGCCGGGATCAATGATCACAGCCTCTTTGGTTTCATCACAGGTCACTATATAACAGCAGACCCCCATCATACCAACCATCATCTGTTTAACGCGCATACTGTCTCCTGATATATGTTTTTATGATTCCTGTTTTACAGGCAGTTCTTTTATAACATTATCTATTACCTGGTCAAAGGCTTTGGTGGCTACTGAGCCTACCCCTGATGAGAGATAAGGTTTGCCGGCATCTCCTCCTGCAACAACTTTTGGGTCCATGGGTACATCCCCCAGAAATGGCAGGTTAAACTCAAGAGCTGTTTTCCTGCCGCCTCCGGTACCAAAAATATCCACCGGCTTATCACAGTGAGGGCAGATAAAACCACTCATGTTTTCTACTACTCCAAGTATGTTGATATTTACATGGCGACAGAAATTAATGGATTTGCGAACATCGGCAAGGGCAATCTCCTGGGGGGTTGTCACAACCAGGGCATTGACATCCTGGATGGTCTGGGCCACGGAAAGGGGCTCGTCCCCTGTGCCTGGAGGGGCGTCAATAACCAGATAATCCAGCTTCCCCCAGTCAATTTCAGCGATAAACTGTCTTATGGCCTGAATCTTGAGGGGCCCCCGCCAGATAATTGCCTCATCGCGGTTCTCCATCATGTATTCCAGGGACATTACCTTTAATGTATCATTATATCGCATAGGAGGAACAAGTGCATTTTTGTCCTCCCTGGTTCTTTGCAGTTTTTCTGTCAAATTCAGCATGCGGCAGATATCGGGGCCATGCAGGTCCACATCCATCAAGCCTACCTGGAATCCCCTGTTAGCCAAGCCAAGCGCCAGGTTTGTTGCCACGGTGCTTTTGCCGACACCCCCCTTGCCACTCATGACAAGAATTTTACGTTTAATTTTTGATAATGCTGAAGTTATGGCAATGTTCTGAACAGCTTTGGTGGCTTTAACGGACCCACAGGTTCCTTTCTGGTCGCCACTTTTGCTCGGACATGTTTTGCATGCATCTGACATAATTATCGTCCTCCAATAATAAAAACTGGTTTGAAATTCAGGTGTATTTCTGAATCTGTGAGACGCTGAATGTAAATCAGCTCTAAGTGCCCTGTTTTTAAGGGTGCTTACCTGAGGGGTATAAACGACCAACAGGAGACACCGGGCAATTTTTCGTCACGGATTCAGGTGTATCTATATACAGTAATGCATGATGTTTTAAAAGCGAATAAGAAATGCTTTCTGACTTCCTGCCAACGAGTTGGTTTCCCTGATAAAACGCTTTATGCTTGATTTGTTTTCAGTATTTCAGGTAAATTGCAAATATACAATTTGTCATTGGATGACTATAAGCGAGTTTTTTCTGATTGAGTGAAGAGGATTTTCAGGATAGGTCCTGTAATCCTGACTATTGTATTTTTTCCAGCAGGTGAAAATGATGGATGACTTTGACAGAAGAATACTTGATGAGTTCAAGGAACTGGAAAGGCAGATGGGCAGAATGCTGAGAAGTACCTCTCTGTCAAGGGCGATACCGATGCCCTCAAGTGGTGGCGGGGGATGGCAGCCGGATGTGGATGTTTATGAAACAACTGATGATATAATAGTCCTTATGGATACAGCCGGTATTGATATGGATCATATGACCGTCACAGCACAAAAAAACAGCATTACTGTCCAGGGCAGAAGAAGTCTTCCCAAGCGCGGCAATGTCTGCTGCATTCATCAACTGGAAATTGAAATGGGGGGTTTTAAAAGGACCATCAGCTTTCCTGTATCGGTCCAGATAGATGCAACCACTTTTAACTGCCAGAACGGCATTCTGGAAATCAAAATACCCAAGGACACAAAAAACTGCTCACTTCCCTAATTTGTGCCTGTCTAGAAATGATGATTTTCGAAGTCGGAGTTTATGCCCTGAAAGGGTGCTTATCTGCTAAAAATCGAGGACTGCGAAAAAAATAAACACAGGCATATGTTTGATATCGGAGTCTCACTTTGTTCGTTTATGCCCTGAAAGGGTGCTTACCTCCGAGCATTATTTTTTGAGCGTGACGAAAAGTTTTAGTAAAAAGACCATTTATGTACAGGCGCTAACCATAAAAGAGAACTGGATACCATATTATGGCTGCTGATAAAGCATCAACAGATAAACAGAGCAATGTAAATCCGGCTGATCTTCCCATACCTGAGGAGTTACCGGTTCTGCCACTCAATGATTTTGTCTTTTTCCCTGGTATGGGCTTTCCGCTTCAGGTTTCCAATGAACATTCCAGGCAGTTGATCGACGATGCCCTGCTGAAGGACAGGTTGATTGCTGTGGTCTCCCATAAGAAGATTTCTGAAAAGGAACCCTCAAAAAAGCTTTCCGATCATCTTCATTCCATCGGGGTTGTCTGCTATATCCATAAGCTTATCAAATCCCAGGAGGGCTTTTACCAGGTGGTTATGAGTGCGGCAAAAAAAATCAGAATCCTGGAATTTACTGCAGAGGAACCATACCTTAAAGCCCGCATCGAAGTTCTTGAAATGAAGGTGGAGGAGGACAAGGAGGTTGAGGCCCATATTCTTAATCTGCGCACCCAGTTTAAAAAAATGGTTACGCTTTCCCAGTTGCCGCCTGAACTGTATATGACTGTAGCGACCATTACTGATCCCTATCACATAGCCTATTTAGTAACTTCCCAGTTGAACCTGTCCCTGGATGAAGAGCAGGCAATCCTTGAAATCGTAGAACTCAAGGAAATGCTGCGTAAGGTGGCGGAGGAACTTGCCAAGCGTTTGGAGACCGTTGAGATGAGCAACAATATCCAGAAGGCTGTCAAGGAGGATATGGACGATAAGCAGCGGGAGTTTTTCCTGCGGCAGCAGTTGAAAGCAATTCGCAAGGAACTTGGCGATGAGGATGAACACGCCGATATAAACGAACTCAAAAAAAGGGTTGAAGATGCAGAATTAGGCGAGGAACCCCGTAAAGCCGCAGAAAAGGAACTGGGCCGGCTCGCAAAGATTCCTCCCTCGTCACCTGAGTATACCGTTTCACGGACGTACCTGGAATGGATTCTGGATCTACCATGGGAGATATCCACCACAGATGCATTGGATATTGAAGAGGCCCAACGGGTTCTTGATAATGATCATTATGGTCTTGAAAAGATCAAAAAGAGGATAATAGAGTTTCTGGCTGTGCGAAAACTAAAAGCTGATATGCATGGGCCTATCCTGTGTTTTGTGGGCCCCCCCGGGGTTGGTAAAACTTCTCTGGGGCAGTCAATTGCCCGGGCTCTTGGAAGAAAGTTTGTGCGTATTTCGTTGGGAGGCGTCCGGGATGAAGCTGAGATCAGGGGACATAGAAGAACATATATCGGAGCCCTTCCCGGTCGGATCATTCAAAGCCTGCGCAAGGCAGGTTCCAATAATCCTCTTTTTATGCTGGATGAGGTAGACAAGCTGGGCATGGATTTCAGGGGTGATCCATCTTCAGCTCTGCTTGAAGTCCTCGACCCTGAGCAGAATTTTTCCTTTGCCGATCATTACATGGAAATCCCTTTTGATCTTTCCAGGATAATGTTTATCACCACGGCAAATATTCTTGACACCATTCCCGGGCCGCTGCGCGACCGGATGGAAGTTCTTGAACTGCCAGGTTACACCGAAGATGAAAAGCTGATGATTGCCAAGGAGCACTTGATAGAAAAACAGCTTGAAGCCCATGGCTTGACCGGAGATGACCTGGAACTGACAGATGATGCCATCCGCAATATTATCCGTTCCTATACAAGGGAGGCAGGTGTCCGCAATATTGAGAGGAAACTGGCGGCGATTTGCCGGGTTGTGGCAAAGGACATTGTTTCAGGTTCCACTAAAAAGGCTGTTGTTGATACTAAAAACCTGCAGACATATCTCGGGTCCATCCGCTTTTTTCCCGAGATGTTGGCCAGAACCTGGGGGCCTGGCCTTGCGACCGGGCTTGCCTGGACTCCCTTCGGAGGTGATATCCTCTTTATCGAGTCGGCAAAAATGCCGGGCAGGGGTGGACTTGCCCTAACAGGAAAGCTGGGTGAAGTGATGAAGGAGTCGGCCACCGCGGCCATGACCTATCTTCGAACCAAGGCGTCCCGATTTGCTATTAAAGATGCTGTTTTTGCAGAAACAGACACCCACATTCATGTGCCTGAAGGGGCTATACCCAAGGATGGTCCTTCAGCCGGGGTGGCCATGGTGGTTTCACTTACCTCGCTTTTTACTGATCGGCCGGTGCGTAAGGATCTTGCCATGACCGGAGAAATAACATTACGCGGAGATGTCCTGCCGGTCGGCGGTATCAAGGAAAAGGTGATTGCCGCGGTAAGGGCCGGGATAACAAATATTATACTGCCCCATCTCAATGAAAAGGATGTTATCGAACTGCCGGATAATGTAAAAAAGGGGATCAAGTTCCACCTGGTACAGGGTATTGAGGAAGCATTGGAGATTGCCCTGGAGAAAGGCAAAAAGAAGTAAACCGCCTGCTGTAAGCCATTTTCTGCGTTTATATTTGTCATGGCACTATATAACTAAACCATTCCGTTACAGGCTTTCGTAATTAAATTAATCTCAGGAGGAAATTAAAATGGCAACATACAAATGTTCACAATGTGGTATGGCTGTTAATGCGACATGCGCTACTTGTGATGCTCCACTTGTCAATGA
>Ga0255043_10000225_pt1 | contig 10813 bp, 9 predicted proteins | sample BC1_12_9_MG_FD_182778 | JGI IMG/M metagenome (GOLD analysis project Ga0255043, IMG submission 182778) | Seawater microbial communities from Strait of Georgia, British Columbia, Canada - BC1_12_9 | ecosystem: Environmental > Aquatic > Marine > Strait | place: Canada: British Columbia | collected... | reverse complement strand
TCTGACCCTTCACGCGGGCCCAAAGCCGGGAGCGACCAAACGGCACGTAGACCAGGACAGCGAAGCCGAGGTCCTGAGCAAGTGGCAGTATCCGCTCCGCCGACAACCGGTTGTCCACGGCGTAGTCGACACCGATGAAGTCGATCGGGTAACCGCGCATTGCCTTCTCGAGATCTTCGTAGCGGCTGCTCCGTGTTGAGGTTGTGCCGATGTAACGAATCTTGCCGGCCTCTTTGTATTCCTGGACCACGGGCATCTGTGTCGCAAGGTCGGCAAGATTGTGGACCTGGATCAGGTCGATGGGTTTCTTGCCGAGTCGCTGTAACGACCGGTCGATCTGCTTGCTCGCCTCTTCTGCATCAGCGTTGCCGGTATTCCGGGAAGCGACGTTTACTTTGGTTGCCCAAAAGATGTCATCTGTCGCCCCGATCTCACGGGCAATCTCACCACAGACCTGCTCGGAGGCGCCATAGGAAGGGGCGGTATCCAGAACGGTGCCGCCATTCTGAACGAGCGTTTCCATCACGCCGCGGAGGGAGGACCTATCGTCACTGCCCGCGACACTCCGAAATGTGGCTGAACTTCCCAGGCCAACGATTGGCAGATGCTGACCTGTCTTCGGTATTGCACGTGTGATGAGTCTGTTGCGTTCAAAGGCCCGAAGCAGGTCGGACGGAAGCGCACAAGCTGCACCAACCAGTGCCGCGTTTTTCAGATACTCACGCCGAGTCAACATCGCTGTACCTCTTTCGTCATTCTTTCTGATGCGTTGCAGAGATGAACGCGCCAAAAAATTGCCGGAATTGTACGCCTCGCGCGGATCGATGATGCAAAGTACCACGACTTCCAGTTACGGCGAACGCAGCGCGCTTCGCGCCGTGCGAGACGCACGGTCTCGGTGTTCTCGATAACCTACCTAATGGAACGCGCCCTTCCGCCCCCGCCTGCGAGCAGTTACTGCCGTTCTCGCTTCGCGACAACGGCGTGCCTGCATCTCGCAGCCGTAGGCGTGTGCGCGCCCTTTCCCCGACCCACCCATCCCCACAGGCGCGTCTCGACACGACCGGCGTGTTCACGCAGCCCTGCTCGCTTTGCGACCAGGGCGCGTTCACTCCGCTGTTCGCGCCGAGTCTGCGCCGTCGCATTGTGCACACTATGTCTGGATTTGCCAGACATAGTGTGCTTGTTTTGGCGTTGTCGTTCCAGGTCGTCTACTGGAAATCTGGTTCTACCAGGCCCTGCCTGATCAGCTCCGCCTGGATCGCTCCCCGGCTCCTTTCCAGGGCGTTGGCCAGCTCCTCGATAGTCTTCCCTTCTCTGAACTCGTCAGCGATGTGCGTCCGGTCATTTTCGCTCCAAGGCAGGCCGGCATTCATCGGCCGGCCGAGCTCATGGTTCTCACGCCGCCGTTCCTCGACGCTCTTCCTGGGTATCTTCGCGAACTCGAGGATCGAAAAGAGGGCTCTGATGACCTTCGGGTCGTTGTACGGGCTCTCCGGAGGAAAGATCTCCCCGGTGATGGGGTGGACTCCCTGTGCAAGGGTCTTGACGATGTTCCGGGATTCTCTGAGTTCCATTTTCGACTCCCACTCCGTCGGGACACCGGTGGACGGCAGAGTCGCTTTCACCGGTGCCCTTCGGCATGAGCGTGGACGGGTCTCAAAAAGGCATAAATAAAGGATAAATAAACCCTGAATCTGTCAAGCCATCGTGGATCCGCCATCGAACGTCTTGACGAATTTTATGTGAAACATAAAATAATTTATGTCGTACATAAATTTAAGGAGCGATGCCTGAGATGCCAATTGCGGTGAATCTGGATCTGATGCTGGTCAAACGCAAGATGACGCTCACCGAGCTTTCGCGGCGGGTCGGCATTTCGGTGACCAATCTGTCGCTCCTCAAGACGGGTAAGGTGCGCGGCATCCGTTTCGCGACCCTGGACGCTGTCTGCCGCGAGTTGGGGTGCCAGCCTGGAGATCTGTTGGCCCGATCCGACGAGCTAGACGTCGGCCGAGACGGTGCGGAAAGGCGGAAGGAAGATGAGTGAGAATCGATTCCTGGTTGCGGGTTGGGCTGCGATCGTTGCGGCAGGGTTGATGCCTACCGCCTTCATCGTGGCCGGCGTCGAGGAGGCGGCATTCGACCTCGGGGTGACGAATCGAGCGGTCGGGCTCGGTGCGTCGGACTTTCTGTTACTGGTTTTCGGGGCGGTCATGGTGTACGTGCTCATCGAGCTCAAACGCATGCTCTTTGAGCGGTACAGTTTCCGTGGCCTCGACGTCATCATCGCGCTGGCGATCGCCTGGACGGTGGTGAACTACGGCGGGTCGTTTGCGCTCCAGTCGTTCTTCCCGATCATTGCCCCGACGTCCAGCGTGAGCGCCGAAGTCGTCACGACGGTCTTCTGGATTGTCTGCATCGGCGTGTTCGGGATCATCGATGCGATCCTCGGAATCATGCTTCTCATTCAGGGACGCCGGTTCGGCATCCCTCTTCTGGTGTTCGCGGCTTTCAGTTTGGCGATGGGCCTCTGCGGGGCTACGGTGGTCCTGTCATTCTTCGGCCTGCTCCTCTTCCCCGTCGCCTACATCTCGCTGGGAGTCGCGTTTCTCCGGCCGGAGGAACGTCTCGAGTTTGTTTAGGGAGGCGGCGCCTCTCCGCGCGATCGGCCTGCGCCCACAGTCGTTTTTGCACAGCAAAAACGCGTGGCCGCTCGGCCGCCAAGTTGACCATCGGAGTTCCCTGCGACTCGATGGATTGAACGCGCCCTTCCGACCTCGACTTCCAGTTCCGGCGAACACAGCCCGCGTTGCGGCCTGTGTGCCGTCACTGGAGGTCGAGGCCGTGTTTGCGCCCTTCCCCCAGCCCATCCACCCCTACGGGCGCGCCCCGACCCCACAAGCGGGGTGGTTGTAAGCCGCCCGCCCGCCCTCTCCGACTCGGCTGGGGCCGAGCCTGCGACCCCCTCGGCAACAACCACCACCGCTGCGATCTGTAATCAGCGGTCTTCTGGCAGGAATGCGCCCTGTCGACCTCGACTTCCAATTCCGGTGCGCGCAGTCCGCTGAGCGCCCTGCGCACCGTCATTAGAGGTCGAGGCCGGGTGCGCGCAGTCGTACCCTTCGGGCACTCCTGCGCGTCTCGACGTCACCAGCGGGCAGTCAATCGCCGCCTCCGACCTTCCGCCCAGCGGCGTTGACTGCCGCCGCTGCCGCTGCCGAGGTGTTCCAACCAGAAAACAGAAAAGCCGCGCGGAAGCGCGGCTTGCTGTTTTCTGGTTGCGGGGGCAGGATTTGAACCTGCGACCTTTGGGTTATGAGCCCAACGAGCTACCGGACTGCTCCACCCCGCGTCATTCAGGGAGGGAGAGTATAGGAGTCGGGGTAGGGCCTGTCAAGACAGCCGGTTGGGGTGGGGGCGTTGGTGTGGCAAGCAGTAACACGGTGTCGCCCGGGCGAACCCATCCCAGCTCGCGGCGGGCCAGGGACTCCACAGCGGCTGGGTCGGTACGGATCGCCTCGAGGGTTTCGTCGAGTTCGGCGACATTTTCCTCGAGCTCGATGGTTCGTTTTTTGAGCCGTTCCCGCTCGTTCTCAACATCGGCCAGCTCGGCGAAGCCGTGGCTGACGATTGACGAGAATATTGCCAGGACGACCAGCGCCCCGAGGGCGAGCAGGATCAGGGGGAGACGTCTCATCCTCTCCCGCGCGCCAGAGCGGCGATGCCCCGGTACCGAGCGACATCCTCGAGCTCCTCCTCGATGCGGAGAAGGCGGTTGTATTTGGCGATCCGGTCGGTACGGCAGGCGGAGCCGGTCTTGATCTGGCCGGTGTTGAGGCCGACCGCGAGGTCGGCGATGGTGGTGTCCTCGGTCTCGCCCGAGCGGTGCGAGATGACCGCTGTCCAGCCCGCCTTGTGGGCTATGTCGACGGCGTCGAGGGTCTCGGATAGAGTGCCGATCTGGTTCAGCTTGATGAGCACTGAGTTGGCGACTTCGCGCTCAATACCTTCGCGAATGATCTCTGGATTGGTGACGAAGATGTCGTCCCCGACCAACTGGATGCGATCACCAAGCCGCTCGAAAAGCTTTTTCCAGCCGTCCCAGTCGCTCTCGGCGAGGGCGTCTTCAATTGAAACGATCGGGAAATCGTCAACCAGCGAGGCATAGACGTCGATGAGATCCTCCGACGAAAGTCCCTCGCGGCCCTCGCCGGTGAGGTTGTAGGTGCCGTCGGCGAAAAACTCGGAGGCGGCGGGGTCCATCGCCAACGCCACCTGGTCGCCGGGGGCGTAACCGGCCATGTCGATGGCCTCCATGATGAGCTCGCACGCCGCGCGGTTGGACTCGAGGTCGGGGGCGAAGCCACCCTCGTCGCCGACCGCGGTTGAGAGCCCGCGCTTACCGAGGACCTTCTTCAGCGTGTGGAAGACCTCGACCCCGGCTCGCAGCCCCTCGGAAAAGGTGGCAAAGCCCACCGGCATGACCATGAACTCCTGGAAGTCCACCGAGTTGTCGGCGTGGGCGCCGCCGTTGACGATATTCATCATCGGCACCGGCAGCTCCCGTGCTCCGCAGCCGCCCAGGTACTGATATAGAGGAACACCGCAGGCCTCGGCAGCCGCGTGGGAAACCGCGAGCGATACCGCGAGCATGGCGTTGGCGCCCATGGCCGATTTGTTGTCGGTGCCATCGGCATCGATCAGGCTTTGGTCGACGCCGAGCTGGTCGCGGGCGTCGAGATCCTCGATTGCCTCGGCAAGTGGTCCGTTGATGTGCTCGACAGCGCGCAGGACCCCCTTGCCGCCAAAGCGGTCAGGGTCGCCATCGCGCAGCTCGAGAGCCTCGCGAGAGCCGGTGGAGGCACCGGATGGCGCGATGGCGCGGCCGACGGCGCCGCTCGACAGAACGACCTCAGCTTCGACCGTGGGGTTGCCGCGGGAGTCGAGCACCTCCCTGCCGGAAACAAACTCGATATCAAACATGATCACAACCTCCGTTGAGAGAAAAACTGTCGAACAAGGTGCATGAGATGTCGCCTTTCCTCAGACGAACGACCCTCGGCGTAAAGACGAATTTTTGGCTCGGTGCCGGCGATGCGGATCAAGACCCAGCTACCGCCTTCAAATATCAGCTTGAGCCCGTCCCTTCGGTCCACATCGGCGACCTTAAACCCGTTGACCTCAGTCCAGGTCTGGTCCAGCCGCTTCTCGTAGATATTGCGGGTGCGGTCGGTCAGCGGGATTTGGGTGCGCCGAAAAGAGAAGGTGCCAACCCTGCCGGCCAGGTCATTGGATAGCTCCGAAATTCCCTTGCCTTCGACCGCGATCATTTCCGCGGCCAGCAGGCAGGCGAGCACGCCGTCACGCTCGGGGAGGTGCCTCGACCACGCCAGTCCAGCACTCTCCTCGCCGGCGTACTCGAGGGTGCCGTCGACGAGCAGGGGGCCGAAATTTTTGAAACCGACCGCGGTCTCAACCAGCTCGAGGTTATGGTGGCTGGCAACGGCGTTTATTAGTCCTGACGTCGCCACGGTGTACCCGACGCCTCCCTTCAGATTCCGACGTCGCGCGAGATAGTCAAGGATTACCGCTAGCGCGGTGCTCGAGCCTGCCATCCGCGCGCCCTGGTCGAGGATCCCGAATCGGTCACCGTCACCATCGGTGGAGAGACCGAGATTGGCCCCAGTGCGACGCATCACGTCGCGGAGGCGCGAAAGATTCTCGGAGGTGCAATCGGGCGCGTAACCTCCGAAGTATGGGTCGCGGGTGTTGTGAATGACGTCGACCTCGACCTCGTTTTCGAGCAGGATGTGGTCGAGATACTCACGGGCGCTGCCGAAGAGGGGGTCGACGACCAACTTGATGCCTGAGGATCGGATCGCATCCCAGTCGATGAGGCCCTGCAACCGTTCGAGATAGACCGGTTTCGGATCGTGCTCTCCGATGAGGTCGGGACGGGGCAGGAAGATGTCGTCGTAATCCTGTTCGAGCTGATCGAAGCGTTTCTCGACGCGGTCGGTGAATTCCTGGGGAGCAAGGATCCCGTCGGCAGTGTAGATCTTGAGTCCGTTGTACTCGGGCGGATTATGGCTGCCGGTGAATGTGATGCCGGCGGCAGCTCCCCGTTCGATGACCAGGCACGCGACCACCGGAGAGGGCACGTCACGGGGCGTCAGTTCGGCCGCGATTCCGTTGGCGGCGATGAGTTGAGCCGATGTGGCGGCGAACTTCTCGGACAGCATACGGGTGTCGAACCCGATAACGATCCGCTCGACCGGGCTCTGTTCTTCACGCAGGGTCTCCAAGATCGCCTGGACGACGATTCGAACCCGGCGAAAGGTCAACTCGCGGCCGATGATGCCGCGCCAACCCGAAGTCCCGAAGTGCACCATAGGTGAAGATTATCACGAGGGCAGAATTTCGGATTTCGGATTTCGGATTTCGAATTTTCGGCCGGTCGAACCGATCGAATCGCAGTGGGGGGATGGGCGGGAATTCCTAGTTCCTAATTCCGAACTCAGAATTCGCGATTCTACACCGCGCGGCAGCGGCCGCGCGGTGTAGAATCGCGGGGTGTTCATTCACCGTGAGGGCGACCCGGCCGGCAGCTACCTGATTCCGCAGGTGTCGCACGCGTGGCTCGCATGGCAGGTGGCGGAGCATTGGGGGAACCGGTCCTTCGCTCGTCCGGCGCCGCGGGCGGAGACCCTGGCCGCGGTGTTGCTTCACGACGGCGGCTGGACCGACTTCGACGTCGCGCCGACCCTCGACGACCGTGGTCGCCCGAGAACATTCGACGCTATGCCGGTGGCCGATCACCTCGCTATCTGGCGTCGGAGCGTGACTCGGTGTGCCCAGCACAACCGTTACGCAGGCCTCCTGGCGGCGGCTCACTTCGGTGCCATGGCCGAACGCAAGCTTGGCGACCTTCTCGAGCGAGACGACACCGGCGGAGCACGGACCGTGCAGAGCTTTGGCGCCGAAATGGATCGCCTCGAACGGTCGTGGCGGGAGGAACTGGGCGTCGATGCTCGATATCAGCCTTTTCTCGATGGACCGGGTCGCCAGGTCAACTCTCGATTGCTCGACACGTGTGACCGGATATCGGTGTATCTCTGCGCCTCCCTGCCCGCACCGTTTGAAGTATGGGCCCAGAATGCTGCCGGCGATACCGAGGTGATCGGTTTCGAGATGGTCGACGATACGACTTGGCGGGTGCAACCGTGGCCCCTCGAAGGCGAGCGTTTGAACCTTCAATGTGAGGGACGTCGGCTCCAGACAACCACATTCGCCTCGCAGGAGGACTTTCAGGAGACCGTGTCCCGTGCACCGACAGTACGATTGGTCTTTACCCTGTTGCGTTCATCAGCGGTTGGTTGACATTCGCCCGCCCAAGCCTACAATATGCGTTTGCTACTGATGTTCCGCAGTAGCTCAATGGTAGAGCGGGTGGCTGTTAACCACTAGGTTGGGGGTTCAAGTCCCTCCTGCGGAGCCAAAAATAACGATGCCGGGGTCAACGCCCCGGCTTTTTGTTTCCCGTATTCGTGCCCGAAAAAGAGCAGAGGAGCAGGGGAGAAAGGGAACCTGGGATTGCTCATCCGAGAACCTGTCGATAGAGAGTCTCGAGCTTGTCGATCCGCTTCTCAGTCGAAAAGTGCTCTGCAACTCGCCGCCTCGCCGCTGCCCCGAGTCTTTCACGCAGGTCAGAGTCGTCTAGGAGCCGGGTCAGCGCGCTGGCAAGCGCGACCGGGTCCCTTGACGGAACCATCAATCCTACCTCGCAATCGATCACAAGCTCCCGGTTGCCGCCGCAATCGGTCGCCACCACCGCCCGACCCATCGCCATCGCCTCGCGGATGGTGCCGGTTATCCCTGTGCCGGCCCGTGACGCGTCTACCACGACGTCGCACGCCGCCAACACATTGGGCATGTCCGATCGGAAGGGCAACGGTGCGACGCGGTCGGCAAGACCGGCGCCGAGCGCGGCCTCCTCGACCTTCAATCGCTCGCTGCCCGGTTCGCAGCCAACCAGAAACAGACGTGCGGCGGGAATGCGCGGGGCGATAGAGGCGAACGCCGTGATGAGATCAGACCATCCCTTCCAATCCCGAACCGAGACCTGACCGATCACCAGATCTTCCGGACCGAAGCCCAGCTCGACCCGCACCGATTCACCGTCGTCCCGTCCTGGATCGAAGGAGCCGCAGTCGGTGCCGCCATAGATGGTGTGGACACGCTCGCTCTCGAGGCCTCCCGACCGAATGACGATCTCGCGCACCGCGTCGGCCACGCAGACAATCGCCCCAACTCGTGGGTGGCGGTATTTCCATCTGTTGAACACATCGAGTGGAAAGGTGACGCCACGGTTGACGACCAGACGCGGGTGGCGACCCAATCCGGTCGCCGCAACCAGGCCCAATGCGTGGGCTCGTCCCTTGTGAACGTGGATGATCCCGGTCCCGTGCCGTCGCAGGTGCCGCCTGAGAGTCGAGACAGAGAACGGATCTACGACACTGCGAAAGGGGATATTGAGGAACGAAAATCGCGCGGCCGAGCAGGCCGCCTCGAGGTCGCCACCTGTCCGGCCCCCGACCCACACCTCGTGCCCCCTCCGGGTCTGGCCTCGCGCCGCTTCCAGCATTTGAACCACCGACCCGGTGGTGAGTCGGTTCTTGTCGATCAGGTGGAGGATGCGGAGCGGCTCGGGCACGCCATCAGTATACGAATCGCCTCCCAGGGATTTGGCGCAGTGAAGACTTTTAAACGACCGATTGTCAGAATGCTAACGTGAATCGAGGGCTGCGGATCGCCGGCTCGTGAAATCCCACTCACATATTTGACGTGATAGCTTGTGAGGCGTATAACGCCACCGCGTGATCGCGGGTTCGAGGAGGCAACGATGGCAACAGAGTTCAACGCATTCGAAATGGCTCAACGCCAGTTCGATGCTGTGGCGGACAAGCTGCAACTCGACAACGGGCTTCGGGAGCTCCTTCGGTGGCCGCAACGCGAGTACCACTTCACCATTCCGGTGACGATGGACGACGGTTCGGTCCGCGTATTCAAGGGCTTCCGAGTACAGCACAACGATGCCCGGGGCCCGGCCAAGGGCGGTATCCGTTTCCACCCTCAAGAGACGGTCGACACGGTCAGAGCGCTGGCCAGCTGGATGACCTGGAAGTGCGCCGTCGTCGACATTCCCCTCGGTGGAGGCAAAGGCGGAGTCATCTGCGATCCTCATGACCTCTCGTCCCGCGAGCAGGAGGCCATCTGTCGCGGCTGGGTACGACAGGTGGCGCGAAACGTCGGTCCGGTGCAGGACGTGCCGGCTCCTGACGTCATGACCAACCCCCAGCACATGGTCTGGATACTCGACGAGTACGAAAAGCTCTCCGGTGGCCACTACCCTGGATTCATCACCGGCAAGCCGGTGGAGGTTGGCGGCTCGCTGGGCCGGACCGAGGCGACCGGTTACGGCGTGATCTTTACGGTGCGGGAAGCTTTGAAGAGGCACGGAGTGCCGATCAAGGGTGTGCGCGCATCGATGCAGGGCTTCGGCAACGTTTCCCAGTACGCGGCCAAGCTCTTCATCGAGCTCGGTGGAACGGTGGTGGCGGTCTCCTGCTGGGACAACGACGATCAGTGCGCCTACACCTTCCGTAACCTCGACGGGATCGATGTCGATTACCTGCTCTCCATCACCAGCCGGTTCGGCACCATCAACAAGGAAAAGGCGGGGGCGAATGGTTACGAGGTCCTCGAGGCCGAGGGCTGGCTCGAGCAAGAGGTCGAAATCCTAATCCCGGCTGCGCTTGAGAACCAGATCAACGCTGAGAATGTGGTCCGGATTCCCGCCACGGTGAAGGTCGTAGCCGAAGGCGCCAACGGTCCGACCACGCCCGAGGCCGACGCGGTCTTGAAGGAGCGGGGTATTTTTGTCATCCCCGACTTTTTGGCGAACGCCGGCGGTGTCACCTGCTCCTACTTCGAGCAGGTGCAGTGCAACACCAACTTCTTCTGGCCCAAGGAGGAGGTCCTCGAGCGGCTCGATCAGAAGATGACCACCGCCTTCCATGCTGTGGCCGATCTGTCGGAGGAGACCGGAGAGTTCATGCGCGACGCGGCCTACATGATCGCTATCCAACGCGTCGCCACGGCTTGCCACCTGCGCGGCTGGGCATAGAATTCAGTTTTGAGTTCTTAGTCTTGAGTTTTGAGTTCCCACCCGTCCTCCCCTGAAATCAATGGGTGGGTGGGGGGAAACTCATAACTCAAAACTCAACACTCATAACTATGCTGAAACCAGAACGGCGCTTGTTGACCCTCGGCGCTTGGTTGGTATAATCGCGTCCCCCTCGGGGTTCTATTGGGGTGTCGTCCAATGGTAGGACATGCGGCTCTGGACCGTAGGATCGGGGTTCGAATCCCTGCACCCCAGCCAACTCGCTCATTCAGCCCGGCAACCGCCGGGCTTTTTTTCACCGCACTTGGAACCACTTTCCGAAGCAAGTCAAGAGTAAAGAGTGAAGAGTAAAGTTTGGGAACTCCAAGGCGCTGGGGGGGTGGGTGGGCTTAACTCTTAACCCTTAACTCTTAACCTGCCTGGAGACAACGACGGCGCCGCCGATTGTGCGAATCCGGATTTCGTCCGCTGTGGCTTCGTTCGAGATTGAAGGCTTGCTTGAGACGTCCAAGGCGGCGCCCTCGACCAGCCACCGAACTCCTTCAATGCTGACCTGGACGGATGGATCGAATGTCCAGAACGACCACGTCTCTCCGGGTCGGGCGGTGAGCGTCGCTTCACCAT
>Ga0255043_10000223_pt1 | contig 10865 bp, 10 predicted proteins | sample BC1_12_9_MG_FD_182778 | JGI IMG/M metagenome (GOLD analysis project Ga0255043, IMG submission 182778) | Seawater microbial communities from Strait of Georgia, British Columbia, Canada - BC1_12_9 | ecosystem: Environmental > Aquatic > Marine > Strait | place: Canada: British Columbia | collected... | reverse complement strand
AGTATAAACCTAACAGTAGGATTTTAGGTACTTATAACGCATGACCACAATCTACCTCGTCCGCCATGGCATAACCCTTGCCAACAACGAAAATCGCTTTGCCGGCAGAACAGACGAAGAGCTGCAAGCTGAAGGTGTTGAGCAGATTCGTCAGGTTGGGGACGGGCTTGTAAATAAGAATATTTCAAATGTCTTCTGTGGTCCATGTAGACGGACCGTCCAGTCAGCGAAAATACTTGGTTCCATTCTTCAAGTCCCTTTTTCACCCCTTGAGGAGTTGGATGAAATCAACATTCCCCATTGGGATGGTTTGACCAAGGATGAGATCAGGCAGAACTGCGGCGATGAATACCCAATCTGGCTGAACAGGCCCCATACTTTCAGCCTGCCGGAATGTGAAACCTTGAAGCAGGTCCAGGAGCGTGCAGTTGGCGTGATAAACCGTTTACTGGCGCGACATAATTCGGAAAGTCTGCTGCTGGTGAGTCACCTGATAGTGCTTCGCTGTCTTGTCCTTTACTATCAGGAGCTTGGGATAAAGGATTTCAGATCAATAAAGATAGATAACGGTTCAATTTTCTGCCTGTCTGAGGATGCTATGGGCAGGAGGTCAATTCAAGCCATATAAGGAAGTTAGAGCCTGGGATTGCGTCTGTGCTTGACAGGCAGGATTCCCAGCTGTTCGCGGTATTTTGCTACCGTGCGGCGGGCTATTTTGATATTCTTTCCGGCGAGGATATTGGAAATAGCGTTATCAGTCAGCGGTTTTTCAAGATTTTCATCTTTGATCATGGTCTTTATCTGCTGCCTGATGCTTTCCGCTGCCAGTGATTCTCCATCGAGTTGAGGGAGGGCGGTGGAAAAAAAGTATTTCAACTCGAAAATACCCTGGGGTGTATGCACATATTTATTGGTGGTCACTCGGCTAACAGTTGATTCGTGCATTTCAATATCATCAGCTACATCACGCAAAACAAGCGGTTTCAGGTGCTTGACCCCTTTTTCAAAAAAGTCTTTCTGAAATTTTAGCAAACTTTCAACCACTTTGTATATTGTCCGCTGCCGCTGCTGCATGCTTTTTATGAGCCAGAGAGCGTCCCGCAATTTTTCCTTGATGTAAATCTTGGTTTCGGATGGCGCGCCTGAACCACTCTCAACAATTTCCTCGTAGGCGGAAGAGACCTTTAGCCGTGGCATTCCCTCATCGTTTAATACAATGAGATATTCATCCCCTACCTTGTGTATAAAAACATCTGGAATGATATAGTGCACATCACGATCACTATATTGCTCCCCAGGGTAAGGATTGAGGCCTGTTATAACTTCAATGGCGGCCTGGATTTCTTTTATCGGTCTCTTGATAGCCTTCGCAATGGCTCCGTGATTTTTCAATTCAAGGGTGTGCAGGTGATCCTTGATGATTTCTGCTGCCAGGGTATCTTCGAGATCAAGCCGTTTCAGCTGGAGAAGCAGTGACTCTTTAACATCTATGGCCGCCACACCTGCAGGATCCATTTCCTGAACAATGGCAATGGCATGCCTTGCTGTCTCTTCGCTGCAGTCCAGTTCTCTCGTGATGTCCTCAACAGTCACCTTCAGGAAGCCGCTCTGGTCTAAATTGCCGATAACGAATTGGGCGGCAGTCACTAATTCATCATTCAGTTCAGAGTCTGAAAGCTGCCACTGGAGATGGGACTGGAGATTTGTTTTTTTGGTGAGAAAATCTATCTGGGTTAAACGGCTTCGGTCGTGGGTCTCTTTGGAAAAAGAAAAGCCGGCATCGTAGTGATTTGCATAGTCATCTTCCCAGTTTATTTCCTGCATGGACGAATTGGTGTCCATGTTTATTTCACCGGTTTTTTCCGATTCTGGAGCAGCGGAAGCCTCTTCAGTAGCGGAAAGAGAGTTCGGATTAATCTCACTATCAGTATCACCGGGACTGATCTCTTCAAGAAGCGGGTTCTGTTCAATTTCCTGGCGGATAGTGTCAACCAACTCAAGCCTGGAAAGTTGCAGCAGCTTGATAGCCTGTTGTAACTGTGGGGTCATCAACAGTTGCTGCGTCATCTTGAGTTGTTGTTTTAAAACAAGACTCATATCTTGTGTCCGCCTTTTGCCTTAATTAAATCCATACCCGATAGTTAATTATACTAAAAAGAATCATAAATTTGAATAAAAAAGTAATCATTTTTTTCTAAAAGGAAAGGATTGGTATTTATCTTGCATGTAAAATCATTGTATCATATGGAGAAGTTTTCTCCTAAATAGATTTTTCTTGCCTCTTCATTTTTGACAATTTCATCAGCGTTGCCACTGGTAAGAATCTTGCCGTTGCTAATGATATACGCATGATCACAAACTGATAAGGTCTCGCGTACATTGTGGTCGGAAATAAGTACCCCCAGCCCTTTATTTTTGAGCTCTCTGATTATCTGTTGCAGGTCAGCAACAGAGAGAGGGTCTATGCCGGCAAAAGGCTCATCAAGAAGAATAAACCTGGGTTTAATGGCCAGGGCCCGCATGATCTCTACACGGCGTCTTTCTCCTCCGGAAAGGGTATGGGCCTTGTTAGATGCGAGAGATTGTAGCTTCATGTCCCCTAAAAGGCTGTTTATTCTGCTGTCTATTTCATCAGCAGGCAAGCCGAGAGGTTCAAGAACAATTCTTATATTCTCTGCCACAGTAAGCTTTTTGAAGATTGACGGTTCCTGGGCAAGATAGGATATGCCTTTCCGGGCTCGTTTATGGATTGGCAATGAGGTGATATCTTCGCTATCAAGGAATACTTTGCCGGAATCAGGCCTGACAAAGCCGGCGATCATGTAAAAAGATGTGGTTTTGCCTGCACCGTTTGGTCCAAGAAGTCCTACAACAGAGCCATTTTCGACCCGCAGGCTGACACCGTCCACCACTCTCCGCTTATGGTATTGCTTGACTATTTCTCTGGCTTCTATGAGTGCCATGTTTTCTCCAACCGCACAGTTTTACTGTCCCTGAGGGGGCTTATTGTCTTTATTCTCTTGTGACCCCGGGTATATAAAGGCCTTGACCCGTTCACCCTCAACAGTGCTCCGTTCCACCACGCTTTTCCCTTCATCAAGGTAAAGGACGATCTTTTCTCCGCTCACCATGTTTTGATTCTGCCAGGCTTTGGCATTACCGGAAAGAATGACAATTCTTTTATCAGAATTGAAATCCATAGTGTCTCCGGTAGCCACCCAATCCCCCTGAACAATTTCTACATTGCCCTTTGCGGTGATTTTGTCAATTTGCCGGGACAGTCCTTCGGCAGGAATATCAGTTGCACTGTTTGGCTGAACTCCGGTCCCTGTGTAACGTACCGTCATTACATCAGCATTTATGGTGAGGTCGCTCTGATTTGCCCGGACATGTCCTGAGAATACAACAACGCTTTCCTCCTGGGAGCTTTCCATGCGATCTGCTTCAATCTGGATGGGTGCGGAAGCGGTCATGTCTTCCTGCCCCCAGGAAACTGATGTAATGCAAAAAGTAAATGTTAAACAGAGAGAAAAAAATAACAGCCTCATAATAATGTGCCTAATATTTTGATTTAAAATAATTTTTCCCGAAAGTGCGGAGTGGCTAATTTTTATTTTGCAGGACAGAGCATACTTTTTGTTGAACAGATTGTAAAGTATCCAACAACAAGGTTAAACAGCAAAGATACCTTTACATAACATCAATGAATAATTAAGATAAGCCGCTGAAATCGGATGGTGTTTACCTGTCAAAATTTTTACAGTCGGAGTTTATGCCCCTTGGGGGGGTACTGAAAAGAGTGTCCTGAAAAGGTGCTTGGCTGCTTAGCCATCCCATAACTTTTTGTGACGAAATCAAATCTGACCCTGAACCTATAACTGTTCCAGACAGAACGGTGAGCACAATGAAAGAAGGTATAGAAAAAGCTAAAATCTTAATTGAATCCCTGCCATATATCCGGGAATTCTACAATAAGACCGTGGTTATCAAATATGGCGGTCATGCCATGGTGGATGAGGAGCTGAAGAAAAATTTCGCCCTTGATATTATCCTGATGAAATATATTGGTATAAATCCCGTGATTGTTCATGGCGGCGGCCCTCAGATCAACAAGGTTCTTGACAGGATGCAGATCACGCCCAGCTATATTGAGGGCATGCGGGTTACTGATACAGAAACCATGGATGTGGTGGAAATGGTCCTGGTCGGCAAGGTCAATAAGGAAATTGTTGGTCTTATCAATCAGCACGGAGGCAAGGCTGTTGGGCTTTCCGGCAGGGATGGTGATTTGATCAGGGCAAAAAAGATGACGATTCACAAGAGTCAGGCTGCTGATGCACCGCCTGAACTTATCGATCTTGGCCGGGTGGGGGAAGTGACCCACGTTAATCCTGAGATCCTGCAGACTCTTGATGTACAGGATTTTATTCCGGTTATCGCCCCGGTGGGCGTAGGCGAGGATAATTTTTCATATAATATTAATGCGGATATGGTAGCAGGAGCGGTGGCAGGCCATCTTAAAGCTGCAAAGCTCATTCTGCTCACAGATGTTGTGGGTGTCCTTGATAAGGAATCTAAACTTATACCATCAATAAGCAGCCAGGAAGTGGACCATCTTTTGGCATCCGGCGCTATTGCAGGAGGCATGATCCCGAAGGTTAAATGCTGTCAGTCGGCTTTAGTTGCGGGCGTTACCAAGACCCATATCATAGATGGGCGGGTAGAGCACGCAGTTCTGCTTGAAATGTTTACCCACCAGGGAATCGGCACGGAGATAGTGCTATGACCCAAGGCAATAGCAGTTGGATTGAAAGGAGTAATCAGGTGTTTATCGGTACGTACAGCAGATTTCCCGCAGTTCTTGTGAAAGGCCAGGGGTGTCGGCTTGAGGATGCTGACGGTAAGGAGTATCTTGATTTTCTTGCTGGAATAGCAGTATGCAGTCTTGGGCATTGCCACCCTGAGGTTACAACGGCAATTTGCGATCAGGCCGGCAAGCTGCTCCATGTCTCTAACCTGTTTCATACGCAGCCCCAGACAGAGCTCGCCGAACTTCTGGTGAAAAATTCCTTCGCCGACCGCGTTTTTTTTGGCAACAGCGGGGCTGAAGCCAACGAAGCTGCCATAAAACTGGCTCGCAAATACGGTGGCTTGGACCGGTTTGAAATTATTTCACTTTCAGGGTCCTTCCATGGCCGAACCCTGGCGACGGTTGCTGCAACAGGGCAACCGAAATTCCACCAGGGGTTTGAGCCGTTACCTGCTGGATTTCTGCATGCCGAATTCGGCGACATTGCGGCCCTGGAAGAGTTGATTTCCCCGCAAACCTGCGCCATACTCTGTGAGCCATTACAGGGCGAAAGCGGGGTGCGGCCTTTGGGTAAAGAGTATTTGCAGAAAATCAGGGAGCTCTGTGATGCCAATGGACTGCTGCTGATTTTTGACGAGGTGCAGACAGGCATAGGCAGGACAGGTTCCCTCTTTGCTTATGAGCAGCTTGGAGTTGTGCCAGATATTCTTACATCAGCCAAGGCTTTGGCCAACGGTCTTCCCATAGGCGCCATGCTGACAACTGAGAAAATAGCTGCCTCTTTCACTGTCGGATCCCATGCTTCTACCTTTGGTGGAAACCCCGTATCTGCAGCCGCTGCCGTGGCCACACTGAAAGTTGTGCTGGCAGATGGTTTTCTCGATACTGTAAAGAGCAAGGGTAATTACCTGGCAGAAAAGCTCGCTGACCTAGCTGCCGCTTATCCCCAATTGGCCAGTGGCCAGAGGGGACTTGGCTTGATCCAGGGGTTGGTGTTAACCAAAAAAGGGGTAGAAAAAGGGCAGGAAATAGTGCAGATGCTCTTTGAACGTGGTGTGCTTATCAACTTTGCCGGCAATGAAGTGCTCAGATTTATTCCGCCACTGGTGGTCAGTCGGGAAGAGATCGATTTGCTGATTGATAAACTGGGCCAGCTTTTTCCTGAGCTTGCCTGACACTTCATGAAATCAATCGTTTCTCCTGTATCCTGCTCCTACTGCCATAAAAACTTATTGATATAATTTCAGTTTACGGGTAAAAAAACCTTTCCAAAACAGAAGGTTTTTAGTATTTATTTTTATTTGGCTCAATTTATCCGTCTTGCAGCCTAACTGCGTGACGGGGATTGGGCCTTAACTATTTCTGAGAGTAGAACCATGGCAACACATTTATTGCGGCTCGGTGACTTTAGTAAAGATGAGCTGTTTGCTTACATCGACAGGGCTATTGTACTGAAGCAGGAAACTGCTGCAGGTATCCGTCATACACAGCTTACGGGTAAAACCATAGCCATGATATTTGAAAAAGCCTCTACAAGAACCAGGGTTTCCTTCGAGGCAGCCATGTATGGTCTTGGCGGTCAGGTAATCTTCCTGTCGGCAAAAGAGACGCAGCTTGCCAGAAGTGAGCCTTTGAAAGATACAGCTCTGGTAATGTCGCGTTATGTGGACGGTTTGGTTGTCCGGACGTATGGTCAGGAAGTGGTGACAGAATTGGCCCGCTATTCGACAATTCCGGTGATTAATGCTCTGACTGATCTCTTTCATCCATGCCAGGTTTTAAGTGATGTAATGACGGTTATTGAAAAGAAAGGGGCGCTGGCCAACCTGAAAGTGGGTTGGGTTGGAGATGGGAATAATATGGCCAATTCGTGGATTGAGGCTGCTGCCAAGCTTGGTTTTCAACTGGTTTTGGCATGTCCTGAAGGTTATGCTCCCCAGGAGGATTTATTAAAAGAGGCGCAGGATGAGTCTGGCGGACGGATCTCAGTGGTGCGCGATCCTGTTGAGGCTGCCCGGGATGCCGATGTTATCAATACAGATGTCTGGGCCAGCATGGGTCAGGAAAGTGAACAGCAGGAACGACTTAATGTTTTTCAGGGATTTCAGGTGGACAGGCAGCTCTTAAGTTATGCGAAGCCGGATTGTATAGTGCTTCACTGTTTGCCTGCCCACCGTGGAGAGGAGATTTCAGCGGAGGTTCTGGAAGGGGGGCAGTCTGTTGCCTTTGACCAGGCAGAAAATAAGCTTCATATTCATAAGGCTATACTTGAAAAACATATTGCCTGAATGTAAGAGAATTTCGGTTTCTGTGTTTTTGCAGGACCATAAAGCAAAAAAGTACTGACAGCGGAGCAGGAGCATGACAGTAAACAAGATAGTACTTGCCTATTCAGGAGGCCTTGATACCTCGGTAATCCTGAAATGGCTCCAGGAAAATTACCAGTGCCCGGTTGTTGCCTTTGCAGCAGACCTTGGCCAGGCTGAAGACTGGAATGCGGTTCGGGAAAAGGGCATGGCAACCGGTGCTGAAAAGGTGGTTATTGCCGACCTTAAGGAAACGTTTGTCAAAGATTTTATTTTCCCGGCCTTTCGGGCAAATGCCATTTATGAGGGATCCTATCTTTTGGGAACATCGCTGGCAAGACCTCTTATTGCCCGGGAGCAGGTAAGGTTGGCCGAGGCTGAAAATGCAGATGCGGTCAGCCATGGAGCCACCGGCAAGGGGAATGACCAGGTGCGTTTTGAGTTAACCTATATAGCCTTGAATCCACACCTGAAAATTATCGCACCATGGAGGGAATGGGATTTGAATTCCCGGACCCGTCTGTTGAGTTATGCAGAGGAGCACAATATTCCAGTGCCGGTCACCAAGGAAAAACCCTATAGTTCCGATGACAACCTGCTGCATATCAGTTTTGAAGGCGGTATTCTTGAAGATCCGTGGAATGAGCCGGATCCTGCTATGTTTAAAATGACAAAATCTCCAGAGGATGCTCCAGATTCCCCGAGCTATGTGGAACTTGATTTTGTTCAGGGCAACCCGGTTGCAATCAATGGTCAAGCTCTTTCGCCTGCTGATCTTTTTGCAGAATTGAACAGGCTTGGTGGAGAAAACGGTATCGGCCGTCTCGATATGGTAGAGAATCGTTTTGTCGGCATGAAATCCCGGGGAGTATATGAGACACCTGGCGGTACAGTATTGCGTGCAGCTCATCGGGATCTGGAGACCATTACCATGGACAGGGAAGTCATGCGTATTCGGGACAGCCTGGTTGGCCGGTATTCAGAATTGATTTATAACGGGTTCTGGTTCTCCCCTGAAATGCGGCTGCTGCAGAAAACCATGGATGATACCCAGGCAACAGTGAGTGGTACGGCCAGGCTTAAGTTGTACAAGGGTAACTGTATGCCGGTTGGTCGCAAGTCTAATCAGTCCCTGTACCAGGAAAGTTTTGCAACTTTTGAAGAGGATGAGGTTTATAACCAGGCGGATGCTGAAGGTTTTATCAAGCTGAACGCCTTACGGTTAAAGATTGATGCCTTAAAGAAGAAATGAAAAATAAAACAGAGAGTAATAAGCCATGGGGTGGTCGGTTTACAGAAGCGACTGCCTCATCGGCTGAAGCCTTCAGCGCTTCTATCCATTTTGATATGCGGCTCTACCGGCATGATATTGCCGGCAGTAAGGCCCATGCAAAAATGCTGGCCAAGGTCGGGTTGATCAGTGGCTCCGAGCTTGAGCAGATACTTGCCGGGCTTACGGAGATTGAGGCTGAGATCGAGAGCAATACGTTTGTCTTCCGGCCTGAATTGGAAGACATACATATGAATATCGAAAAGGTCCTGGTTGAAAAAGTTGGCCAGGCAGGAGGGAAACTCCATACCGCCCGGAGCCGGAACGACCAGGTAACACTTGATATGCGGCTCTACCTGCGGGAGGAAAGCCAGCATATCATCGGGCTTCTCACAGATATGCAGAAGGGGTTTGTGCGGCTGGCACGGGAATATCTCGGACTTATAATGCCAGGATATACCCACATGCAGCGGGCCCAGCCTGTTCTGCTTTCCCATCATATGCTGGCCTACTTTGAGATGTTTAATCGGGATAAAGAGCGGTTGTCCGATTGTTTGAAGCGGATCAATGTGTTGCCACTTGGCAGCGGAGCCCTTGCCGGAACAAGCCTGCCAATTGACAGGGATTTTGTTGCCAGGGAACTTGGTTTTCCCAAGATAAGTGCAAATTCCATGGATGCAGTGAGCGACCGGGATTTTATCGTTGAGTTTCTTGCTGCCTGCGGACTTATCCAGATCCATTTGAGTCGGCTGTCTGAAGAACTGGTGCTCTGGACCAGTCAAGAATTTGGTTTTGCTGCAATTGCAGACCGGTATTGCACGGGAAGCAGCATAATGCCACAGAAAAAAAATCCTGATATGCCGGAACTGATCCGGGGGAAAAGCGGCCGGGTAGTGGGAAATCTTATGACTGTCCTGACTGTACTCAAGGGCTTGCCCATGACCTATAACCGGGATCTGCAGGAAGATAAGGAGCCCGTTTTTGATACGGTTGATACTGTAAGCCAGTCATTGACAGTTATGTCTGAGCTTTTGTCAGGTCTTTCTTTTAATCGGGAGACTCTTAAGCACGCCACAGAAACTGGATTTATGACTGCGACTGACTTGGCAGAGTACCTGGTGCTGAAGAATATTCCTTTCCGGCAGGCCCATGGCATAGTCGGCAAGGCAGTGGCATTTTGTATAAAAAATTCCAAGGAGTTGACGGATTTGACCCTTAAAGAATTACAGGGGTTCAGCGATGTTATTGCGGAAGACGTCTTTGGGGTTTTAGGGGCCGAAGGTTCTATTAACAGCCGCAATACCTCAGGCGGGACTGCAATTGCCCAGGTCACAAAGGCGCTGGAGAGGGCTGAAACTGATTTGGGAATACGCTAATGTTTTTTAGCTGTCGCAGCCTTACGGCCGTTATTATACTTCTGGCATTAACACTCTTGCCGGGATGCGGCAGGAAGACAGTTTTAGTACCACCTCAAAAGCTGGTGCCGGTAGCAATAAGTGACCTGCATTATTTTCTTGATGAAAGCGGAGTCAGTCTGCAATGGACCTATCCTGCAAAAATGGAAAACGGGGATGAATTGCATGCCATCGAAAGTTTTGAAGTGTTGCGTGCCGGATTTCCTGAAGAAGAGTATTGCCAGGGGTGTCCCATTCAGTTTGCTGAGCCGGTGTCAATTGATGGTGGGCCTCTCCCTGCAACAGGAGAAAGCAGGACGGCTACATATATAGAAGCAGATCTGCAAGAAGGTTACCGGTATCTGTATAAAGTCCGTTCCCGGGCTGGTTGGTGGTACCCGAGCAGTGATTCGAATATTATTTCGTTTACCTGGAGAACTCCACCAGAGATTCCCAGGGGATTGGGACTGGAGGCTTGGGACAGAACGCTGGCTCTGAGTTGGGAACCTGTAAAGGAAAATATTGCAGGGGCTCCTCTGGGACAGGTTCCGATGTACCAGGTTTATCGCAAAAGCGGGGAAGCCCAGTTTACGGCCCTTGGTGAACCCGTTCAGGGGCTGAAATTTATTGATACCGGGCTGAATAATGATATGCTCTATTACTATAGGGTGCGAACACTTGCTACTTTTGCTGATACCTTGCAGACAGGCGGGGCCAGCCAGGAGATATCAGGTGTTCCTCTGGATTTAGCACCACCCGCTCAGCCCAGGCATCTGGTTGCCATTGAAACACCTGCAGGTATAAAACTGGCCTGGCAGGCAGTTTCTGGTGACGATTTGGCTGGCTATAGGATATACCGGAGGGAAGAGAAATCTGCAGAACCTGAGTTGATTGCAGAGGTTGGGTCTGACCAGAATCAGTATGTTGATCAGACTATGAATGCTGGCGGGAAATGGTTCTACTCTGTTACCTCTTTTGATAAGGCACAGCCACCAAATGAGAGTTTGCCTGGTACTGAATCAGTTATCGACCTTCAGTGAAGGGAAGAAGAGACACAGAGGCACAGAGGTATAAATGTCTGTTGT
>Ga0255043_10000219_pt1 | contig 10938 bp, 11 predicted proteins | sample BC1_12_9_MG_FD_182778 | JGI IMG/M metagenome (GOLD analysis project Ga0255043, IMG submission 182778) | Seawater microbial communities from Strait of Georgia, British Columbia, Canada - BC1_12_9 | ecosystem: Environmental > Aquatic > Marine > Strait | place: Canada: British Columbia | collected... | reverse complement strand
AGTCGCGGGTGCTGAGGTTTCATGAAGAGGGCGATCACCACCCACAGCCACCAGCCGGGCCAGACGAAACCGAGTCCCGCGAGCGCGCCGAGGAGCGGCCACGCCATGCGCCGGTGCCAGCCTCCGAAGAGCGCGTAGCCGATGTGGCCCCCGTCGAGTTGGGCAAAGGGCAGCAGGTTCAGGAGAGTGACGAGAACCCCGAACCAGGCGGCGACTCCCGTCGGGTGAAGCCACAGGGTCATGTCGTCGCCGAGTCCGGGCCTCAGCACGGCTTCGAGCAATCGGTAGACGAGCGGTTCGCCGAACTCGAGATAGGTGCCCTCAACGACCGATTTGCCGACCTCGGATGCCGCGATGCCGTAGGCCAGAAACGGAACCAGGGCCACAAAGCCCGCGATCGGGCCGGCGGCGCCGACATCGAGGAGCTGTCGTTTGTCTCGAATCGGGTCCTTGATGCGGATCACCGCGCCGAGGGTACCGATGCCCAGAACCGGGATTGGAAAGGGGATAAAATAGGGGGGCGTGGCGGTCAGGCCATGGCGTCGAGCGGCGGTGTAGTGTCCGAGTTCGTGACACCAGAGGATCGTCAGGAGCGGGATAGAAAACTTCAGACCGGCGATGTAGACCCGCGGGTCGGTCAGCAGCTCGAAAAGTCCGAGCTGAGCCATCTCCGTGGGAAGGCTGCCCCAAACAAGACCGCCGACCATCGTCGTGCTGGCGAAGGTCGCCAGAAACAGGACGATGTGAAGCCACCACCGGGGGCGGTAGGTCGGAGGGGGCAAAGGAAAAACCCCGGCGTGCGAACCGCCGGGGCCGGTACTTTCCTGGGAAGCGGGCGAGTCCACGCTCAGCTCATGTCACGTAATGCCTTGCCCGGTTTGAATCGAATGGTCTTACCCGGCGGAATCTCGACTTCGCGCCCGGTCTTTGGATTGCGTCCGATTCCGCGCTTGCGGTCCTTGACCTGGAAGACGCCGAAGCCTCGCAACTCGATGCGGTCACCGCGCAGGAGGGCTCTCTTCATGCCCTGGAAAAGGGCATTCACGGCCTCGGTCGCTTTTGGTTTTGGAAGTTCGGTGGCCTGCATGACCCGCTCGACCAGATCCGACTTGATCATCCACTCCTCCTTCCCCGGACGCGGGGACTTCAGAAGTTACCTGGAAGCTCAATCGCTGTCAAGGGTTAGCACTCAATTCTTCGAGTTTTGTCAGCGAGTTTGCCAGATCGGCACGTCTCAGAAAAAAACTCCCGCGCCGGCCGCGGGAGTTGAGACTGTTCGATTTGTGCTCTAGAACGGTACATCGTCAGCGTCGTCCGGGAAACCCTGGGCGACTGCGCCGTAGTCTTCGCGGGGAGCGCCGGCGCCGGAGCCGGAGCCGGACGATGGCGATCCGAGCATCTCCATCTGATCAGCGTGAATCTCGGTGAACCACTTCTTCTGTCCATCCTTTTCGTAGGTGCGAGTGCGGATCTGCCCTTCGATGTACAGCAGTTTCCCCTTGGTTACGTAGCGGTCGCAGACCTCTGCCAGTTTGCCCCAGGCGACGATGTTGTGCCACTCGGTGCGAGGGTTGCCATTCTCGTCCTTAAATCGTCTGTCGGTGGTGGCGAGCGAGAATTTCGCGAGGTTCGAACCACTCTGAGTGGCGCGGAACTCCACATCGCGACCCACATTTCCCACCAAAATGACCTTGTTGACACCCATGATTGTCTCCTCTCCAGCGCGGATGGGACGGCGGCAGCTTAGCACAGCGCCGAGCGCTGCGTTAAGCTGCCGAATTCTGAATTAGGAATTAGGAATTAGGAATTTCCAGCCACCCACGCTTGCCGCCTGATCGTCCGAGGCAAGGGCGTGCTCACCGGAGGTGCCCGGCATCCCGACATGATGATGTCCTCAACCTCATGTCGGCGTGCCTGGCATCCTCTCTGCCACAGGATTGCCTCGCTGCCGTCACCGCTTCACGGTGGTGGTGGTGATACCTTGGCGGGCATGAGCCAGGAGCGGCGCGTCGTCCGCCACGCTTCCCGGATGGCGGTGGTGACCCTGTTCTGCAGGATCAGCGGCTATCTGCGGGATAAGGCGTTGTTCTCCCTCTTTGGCGCGGGTCACCTCTACGACATGTATCGCACCGCCAACCGCATCCCCAACGCGTTCCGGGGCCTCTTCGCCGAGGGCACGCTGCACGCCGCGTTTGTCCCCACTCTCGCGCGGCTGACAGGGAAGGAGGGAGATCGCCGGGAGGCAATCGAGCTGTTCCGTGGTCTGCTGGCGGTCATGCTGCTGGTCGTGGGGGTGGTGGTGGCGGTGGGCATCCTCGCCTCGCCGTGGTTGGTCCGGCTCTACGCGGAAGGATTCTCGACGATGCCGGGCAAGCTCGAGACCACGGTGTTGATGAATCGCATCATGTTCCCCTACCTGCTGCTGATTTCGCTCGCTGCCCTCCTTCAGGCCGTTCTCAACAGCCACGAGAGGTTCCTCCTCGCCGCCTCGACACCGATGTTCTACAACCTGACTATCGCCGGAACGGCTTGGCTGGTCCTGCCACGCGTTACCAACCCGGCGCCGGTGTTGTCTGCGGCAGTGCTCGTGGGAGGATTCCTGCAGTTTGCGATCCAGGCGCCTGCGGTACGCCGCCTCGGCTTTTCTCTTCGCCCGCTGTGGAGCGGGTTTTCCAACCTTCAGGTGAAGGCGGTCCTCCTGTTGATGCTGCCCGGCATTCCGGTCCTCGGCATCAACCAGATCAACCAGCTCGTGTCGAACCGTTTTGCGAGCTTTATCGACTCCGGTGTCAGCTACACCTACGGCGCCTACCGGGTAACCGAGCTCGTCTTCGGAGCGGTGGTGGTGCAGCTGACCACGGTGCTCTTGCCACTGTTGTCACGCGAGCTGCGATCCGACCCCGAGCACGCTCCAAGGACGCTCCTCGGAACAGTTTCTCTGGTTTCGTTCGTCACCATTCCCGCTGCGGTGGTAATGGCGGTGCTCTCGCGTCCCTTGATAGGTCTTCTCTTCGGAGGCGGCCGCTTTGACACCGTGGATGTAACGATCACGGGCGCGACACTGACGGCCTACGCTTTCTCGCTGGTTGGCACCGGCCACGTCAAGGTCATGGCGACCGCATTTTTCGCGCAAAGGAACACACGCACACCGATGTGGGGGAGCCTGGTAGCCCTGATAATTTTCACGGTCGCCTGTGCAACCCTGGTGGGGCCGTGGGGCACGGTCGGCCTCGGTTGGGCGAACACCATTGCCATGGCCTGCTTTGCCGTCTTCCTCACCCTTCTCTACGCGCAGCGTTACGGATTCCGCGCGGCGCGTCCGGCCACCGCTTTGTTCGCCGTCGCCCGTCAGCTTGTCGCTGCTGCTGTGATGGCGGCGGTCCTCTACCGGCTGCGCCCGTGGCTGTCGACGATCGAGCAGACGTCTTTGGAGGGCGCTGTTCAGTTATTTATTGTCCTGGTGCCCGCCGGTGCGCTGTACGTCGGGCTGGTGGCCCTGCTCGGAGGTCGTGAGCTGGCCCTCTTGCTGTCGACCTTCCGGGGGGGAGCGAAGCCATGAAGATGGTGATCCAGCGGGTGTCCCGCGCCGAGGTTCGGATCGACGGGATAACAGCGGGGCGTATCGGTGCCGGTCTGGCCGTGCTGGTGGGGCTTGAACGGGGCGACGGCGAGGAGCAGCTCGAACGCGCCGCGCGGCGGCTGGCAACCCTGCGAGTTTTCTCGGATGACGAGGGACGCATGAATCGCGGTCTTGATGAAATCGGTGGCTCTGTTCTCGCCATCTCTCAGTTCACCCTTGCGGGATCGATTCGCAAGGGGCGCCGCCCGAGCTTTGACCGCGCCCTGACAGGGGACGTGGCGGAGCCGCTCTTCGATCGGTTTCTCGCGCTGTTGCGTGCCGAGGGAGTGACGGTCGAAACCGGGGTCTTCGGCGCTCTGATGGACGTGGAGCTGGTCAACGACGGACCCGTCACCCTGATTTGGGAGGACGCCCCCGAAAAAATTAGGAATTAGGAATGAGGAATTAGGAATGTCGCCCACCCACCCGTGGCTTTCCACGTCATTGGGGGGAAGGGTGGGAATTCCTAATTCCTCATTCCTAATTCCTCATTCTTCAGTCGAGGTTGGCTTCTTGCCACGTGACCCAGAAGTCCATCGCGTCGTCGAGGTGATCGAGGGCTGCAAGGAACTGGTCATCGGCGTCGAGCGCCACCTGGTATCCGTCGTCCAGGCCCAGGGTCGAATTCATGACCTCGACCGTGATGCCAAGCGTCACGTCCGACACGTCCTGCGGCGTTTCTCTGAGGTTGTCGATGCTTTCCTTGGGCAGGATTTCCTGTTCCTCGATCCACGCCCAAAAGCGATCGAGCACCTCGCCGTCGGCGCTGAAGGTCCGGGCCATCTCCGCCTGCTCCTCCTCCGGCACATCTTTGAGCAACTCGATGGCGTAGCGGAAGAATGCTGAATTTCCGTACAAGCGGACGAGGTTCTCGGAAATCGTTCGGGCTTCCAGATCGACGTCTGGGGTGATGCCACCACCGCCGAGCACGGTTCGACCGGCATCGGTCTCGTAGATGTCGTCTCCGTTGTTACCGTTGCGGTGGGTGATGTAGTCGATATAGGAAGCGTAGTCTCGCTGGATCGAGCGGCCCGATGGCGTGTAATATCGAGCCGTGGTCAATGCGAGCCCGGTGTCGCGGACCGAGAACACGGTCTGGACGAGGCCCTTGCCCCACGTCACATCGCCCAGGACCAGACCGCGGTCGTGGTCCTGAATGGCGCCGGCGACAATTTCAGAGGCTGAGGCCGAGCCCTCGTTGACGAGCACCAGGACTGGTCCTTTGAAGGGTTCCCCACGGCCCGGTGCGTTGAGTGTGGAATGGCTGGACGGCGTCCGTCCGCGGGTTGTGACAATGAGATCGTCCTTGGAGAGGAACGCATCCGAGACGCCGATTGCGGCATCCAACGATCCTCCCGGGTTGTTGCGGAGATCCAAAATGAGGTACCGCATCCCGTCGGTCTCGAGGCGGTCGATGGCGTCACGCACCTCGCGCGCGCTCGATGAGGTGAACTCCGACAGTCTGATGTATCCGACTTCCGGTCGGACCAGGAATGCGTAACGGACGGTCGTTTGCGGGATTCGAGTGCGGGTGATGTCGACGGTGAAGTTGTCCTTCATCCCGGGCCGGGTAATCGTCAGTTGTACCGCGGTCCCCTCTGGTCCGCGGACGAGATCCACCACGTCATCCAGGCTCAGATCTTCAGTCGGTTCGCCGCCGACCGCCGATATGACATCGCCGGCTCGCAGACCGACGGACGCGGCCGGCGTGCCGGCCATTGGTGCGATGACGGTGATTTTGCCGTCGCGGCGAGAGATGATGATTCCGACGCCGAAGAACGACCCCTCCTGTCGTGAGCGCATTTTGCCAAACGTGCGGGGGTCGAGATAGTTGGAGTGCGGATCGAGCACTTCGAGCATGCCGCTGATGCCGTCGTACACAATGTCGGCCGGGTCATGTTGGGTCGGCAACCACTCCAAAAGAAGATTGACCACCCTCGAGGCACGCACCATCAGCTCCGCCTCTTCCTCGGGCACCGAGCGCTCCCCGAAGAGTGCACCCGCGGTTGCTCCGCTGACGAGGACAACGAGGGCGATAATGATTGGATAGAACCGGCTCTTTTTCTGTGTCATCGAACTCCCATATCGCGTGTCACGAACCGCCTTCAGCGGCCGTGTACTCCAGTGTAACTCGTTTGGTCTTACGAATACTCCGGGGGCCGGTTTCCACCCGCCCAACCGACCAGATACAAGATACAAGTCACAAGATACAAGTCCGCCCACCACCCGGGATGCGCGTACTCGATGTGCTTGGATCTTGCATCTTGGATCTTGTATCTGGGTGGGCGGGTGGGATCCCGGTATACTTGCGCCGGGAGGACCTGTGTTCGGCACCCTCGGTATGCCCGAGCTGATCCTGATCTTCGTGGTTGCGCTGCTGCTTTTTGGTCCGCGCAAAATGCCGCAGATCGGACGATCCATCGGCCGCGCTATGGGTGAGTTCCGGCGTGCCTCGAACGAGTTCAAACGAACCATCGAGGACGAGGTGGCGGCGGACGATATCCGCGATATCGAGAAAGACCTCAAGGGAATCCGCGACATCGGCAAGGATCTCAAGGACCTCAAGGAAACCGTAGAAAAACCGATCGAGAGCACGGTCAAGAAGGTTCTCGACGTCTCCGCTGACGACGCCTCGGAATCGCCGACAAAGGAGACCGGGGAATCGTGAGCTCCGCCGAACACGAGGTGTTGGGGAACGGCGACGACGAGCTCGGCGAAGAGCTTCCCCGGATGACCCTGCTCGATCATCTTGACGAGCTGCGTCGCCGGATCCTGTACAGCATCATCGCGATCTTTGTTGCCTTCCTCGGCAGCTGGTACTTCGCGCCGACAATCTTCCATTGGCTCGAAAAGCCATTTCTGGCTGCGGTCCCGGAGGGAGAAAAGCTCGCCTTCACAGACCTCCCCGGTCCCTTCATGCTGTACATCAAGGTGGCGCTGCTGACCGCCATCTTCGTCGCCTCGCCGGTCCTGCTGGTGCAACTCTGGATGTTCCTGAGACCGGGTCTGTACAAGGGAGAACGTCGGCTCTTTGTTCCATTCATCGTCTTCACCACTCTATTCTTCGTCGCCGGCGGTTACTTCGGCTATCTGATCGCGTTCCCCATGGTTGTGAAATTCCTCCTCGGCGTCGGTGAGGGCTTCAAGCAGGTGGTCACCATCAGTGCCTACTTTTCCATGATGTCGAAGATCCTCCTTGGCCTCGGGCTGGTGTTCGAGATGCCGATGCTGATCTTCTTCCTGGCGCGGATGGGTATCGTTACCGCAGGCCAGCTTTTGCGCTGGTTTCGGTGGGCGGTGCTCCTGATATTCGTCGTGGCCGCGATCATCACTCCGACGCCCGATGTCGCAACCCAGACCGTGTTTGCAGTGCCGATGATCCTGCTCTATCTGCTCGGTGTGCTGGTGGCTGCGATCTTTGGCAAGAAGCGGGATGCCGACGACTGATCTCGATCGTTGCGTTGGCCGCCTCTCAGGAAAACTGCGTCGAACAGCGCGCCGATGGCCGGTGCTCCCCGAGGGGGAGTGGATCATGCTGGCGGTCTCGGGCGGGATTGACAGTCTCGCCATGGCGTACCTGGTCGGAGAGCACAACCGGCACCTGAAACGACCTTTGAAGCTCGAGGTAATTCACGTTCGACTGGACGCTGACGGTCTTACCGATGAGCTTCCGGATCCGACGGACGGCTGGCTGAGGTCGCGGGGTTTTGATGTGGTGGAGGTCGAGGGGCGGGTGGATGGGTCGGAGCAGTTGCCGCTCGACTGTTTTGCCTGCGCTCGAGCCAGACGGCGGACTCTGTTGGAAGCCGCCGAGGCACGCGGTGCGAGCCACGTCGCGCTCGGCCATCATGCCGATGATGTCGTGGAAACCTGGTTGTTGAGCCTGATGTACTCCGGCACAGCGGAAGCCATCCCACCGGTCCGATCCTACTTCGATGGTGCGGTCACGGTGGTTCGCCCGCTCTTCGAGCTGCAGCGACGGGAGCTCGTCCGTCTTGCTCGGTTGGCGGACCATCCGGAACCGGTGGCGAAGTGCCGACAGGAAGAGGATGCGAAACGCGAGAGGATCCGCAACGCGCTTTCGGCCCTCGGGCGAGACCAGGCCCTGGTACGCCGACATCTCTATTGGGCTGCCGTTCGACAATACGAGGATTTGGACGAGTCTGATTGATCCGCAATTAATGCATAGTCTTAACTCTTTACTCTTAACTTTTTACCATCGCTTGTCAGACGCGTGGTCACAGGTACACTCGTCCATGACCAAGGAGGTTTGACTATGGAATCCTGGGAAACAGGTTGGGAGGTTGGATTCCCGGCCTCGAACACGGACGAACTGCTGTTGGCTCTCGTGGTGCGGGATCTGGTGCACGGATCATCCTTCGACGTCGAAGCGGTTGAAGACGGAACCGAGCTCGCCCTCGATTTCCAGGCCGGCGACGAACTCCAGGATCAGACGTACCAGTTACTGCTCTCTGCCGAGATCGCGGGGACCGAAAACCGAGAAATGGTGCAGGCGTTTGCCGAGCAGATGTTGGAGGATCTGGTGTCTGAGGCTGAAGACCTGGTTGCGCAACGGGAGGAGCTGGGTTCGCGCCCGAGCGCCGAGCTTGTTTTTCAGAGCGTGCCTGAAGATGAGGAACGGTGGGACCTGGTGGTCCCGGACTGGCTGGCGCCGGACGGCGCTGAAGTGCCCTTCGGCTTCCGTCCCTTCGACGTGCAAAGCGGGGATGGTTGGCCCGCCAACAAAGTCCTCGATGCCCACGGGAGGGTGGTGTTAGTGCCGAAGGGTGACGAGATCCTGGTTTTCGGTATCCCCGCGCCGGAGGGGTGGGGTGAGGAGGACCACTCTTAGACGCGCAATGCCGCATCGACGACACAGGTACCACCTTTCGCATTGTTCACATGGGGGGAGTGACTGAATCGCAGAGCGACGAGTTTGAACACTGCGAAAGGTGGTACCTTACTCACCGAAGCGAGACAGACGCAGAATACGGGTGCTGCAGGTGGTTGGGTGGGGCTGTCTACTGCGTAAACCTTGTCGATTCAGCGGAACATATGTATACTCCCCGCCCCGGGAGCCGGTTTCCTCGGTTCTCGATCCCCTTGGGAGGCAACGAAGATGGACCTCATCCGCGAAGTAACGCAGGAATACCTGAAGACCGACATTCCCGATTTCCGTCCCGGCGACAACGTCAAGGTCCACGTCCGCCTCAAAGAGGGGGAGAAGGAGCGGATCCAGGTCTTCGAAGGTCTGGTGATTTCACGCAAACACGGCGGAGTCTCCGAGTCATTTACCGTACGCAAGATTTCGTCCGGCATCGGAGTCGAGCGGACTTTTCCGCTCCATTCACCATCGATCGCAAAGATCGAGGTGTCGCGCCGGGGCCGCGTGCGTCGAGCAAAGCTGTACTACATCAGGAACCTGCGCGGCAAGGCAGCTCGTATCAAGGAGCGCGACCGCGGCCGCTAGGGCTAATCCCCAGCTGATATGACACGAGGTGCGAGCGCCCTCGGCACCAGAGACCGCGAGATTCTGCTCGATGCGGACACGGTGATCGGAGTCGACGAAGTGGGCCGCGGCGCCCTTGCCGGACCCGTGGTCGTGTGCGCGGCAGCCTTCGAAAAGATTCCGGACGACGACGAGGTGCGAGACTCCAAGCTCCTGAACCCGCGTCGGCGGGAGCGTGTCGCGTCGCGACTTCGACGCTGCGGTGCACGGTGGGTGGCGTGTGAGATCTGGCCGGGAATCATAGATCGCGTCAACATCCTCGAAGCAACGCGCCTGGCCATGGCCGCCGCGGCGCGGACTCTGGTGATACCCAACGCAGTGGTGATCACGGATTACGTCAATCCCGGCGACCTCGGATGCAGGGTTTTTTCACCCAAAAAAGCTGACCGTGATTACTTCTGTGTGGCTGCTGCATCAATTCTGGCAAAGGTCCATCGTGACCGTTTGATGGTCGATCTGGGAGATCGGGACCCGCGTTGGCGATGGGAGCGCAACAAGGGTTACGGGACGATGGCCCACCGATGTGCCCTCCAAAAGTACGGTCCCGGGATGCTCCACAGACGCAGCTTCACATGGTCGCCTGTGTTACGGTAAAAGAGTGAGAATTAGGACATTTTGTCCGGATTGTTCAGGGGAATTGCGTCGCTGCGTACAACCCGATGAGCGGTCCGGGTCGGGGAGCTTGACGTAAATGGCCGTCAAACGGGACAAAGTCCTTCGGGATGCCGAAAAGCTCGTTCAAAAGGGAAAGTACGAGCAGGCAATCCGCGAGTACGGGAAGATCCTCAAGAAGTTCCCCGAAGACACCACAATTATCAATCGCGTGGGTGATTTGTACGGTCGCGTCGGCCAGTTGCAGCGAGCAATCGAGCTCTACGAGGAAATCGCCGACCATTTCACCCGCGATGGATTCACCACCAAAGCGATCGCGATACTCAAGAAGATCCAGCGTCTGGATCCGCAGCGTCTCGATGTCTTTGAACGTCTCGCGGCGCTCTACTTCGATCAGGGATTGATGATCGAGGCCAGACGTGAGTACCAGATCCTTGCCGACTGGTACGTCAAAAACGGCGAGCTGGAAAAGGCGATCGAGGCGCACGAGAAACTCGTCGATCTCGACCCGTCGAACCATGTCTCCGCGCTGAAACTGGCCGACCTTTTGCTCCGGCGAGGCGAAGTCACATCGGCGCTCAAGGTCTACGAGCGGTTGGGGCAGTTGCTCCTCGATGCCGGAAAGCTGGACGAGGCCGAACGGCTCTACCGTCACGTTCTCGAGCAGGATCCGCCCGAGGGGGATTTCCTGCTCCCCGTTTGCACGGCGTTTCTCGAGGCCGGACGATCCTCGGTTGTGCGCGAGTTCCTGACCTTTGGGGTCGAAAGATCTCCCAAAAACACGGAGCTCAAGATCCTCCTGGTGCGCACACACCTCTCGCATGGAGAGTCAAAGGCGGCCTTGGAGACGGCGCGAAAGATCCTCGCTACGGATCCCGATAACGCCGAGGTTCGAAGCCTTGTCGGTGGTGCGATGTTGTCCTCCGGCGAGACAGCCGAGGCGCGCGAGATGTTGGTGCCCGCAGTCGCCGATCTGCTCGAGAGGGGTGAACACAAACAGGCTCAAGCCGCGCTCAAGGATTTGCTGCAGGAAATGCCGGACGACCAGGAGGTATTGAAGCTGGCGGTTCGTGCCTACCGTCCGTCCGGCGATGATGAGACGCTCTTCACCTTGCAGGCGGCGTTGGCGGAGAGCTACTTCCAGTCTGGCGAACAGGAAGGGGCCAAGCGCCTCTACATCACGCTCCTGGAAACTGAA
>Ga0255043_10000218_pt1 | contig 10946 bp, 3 predicted proteins | sample BC1_12_9_MG_FD_182778 | JGI IMG/M metagenome (GOLD analysis project Ga0255043, IMG submission 182778) | Seawater microbial communities from Strait of Georgia, British Columbia, Canada - BC1_12_9 | ecosystem: Environmental > Aquatic > Marine > Strait | place: Canada: British Columbia | collected... | reverse complement strand
GGGTCACAGGGAGGAAAGGCAGCAGCAAGACAGGGATTCCAGTGTTTACGAGGAGCCAATGCAGCCGGGAAACAGCATTACCGGCGATCACATGGAGCGATACGGCCATTCCCAACCAAACGTCCGGAAAACATCATTAGAAACCCTCTCGACACTGATATATGACAACGGAGACGATTCGTACACTTCCGAAGCCGCCAACAGCGCATCGGAAGAGGAAATCATCCTGGCGCTCCGGAGTATACCCCGGGATTCTGCCACCCCCCTCGTATCGAGAATCGAGGAGCAACTTACGAGTATGGGGCATCAGGGTGATTCCGCCACAATTAATCCCAAGATCCGGAAAACCATCGGCGCCGCAGAACAACTGATAGGGGAAATCCAGAACGACCAGATTATCAACAATGATCTGCGAAACCTTGTAAGGGGACTGGAGACATCACTGCTTAGAGAGTCAATAGAAGATACCAGCCTGTTAAGCAATACTGACCATCCGGTTCGTAAATTGCTCAACAGTATTGACAGACTGGCACCCTACTTTACCCAGGATCAAAACGGTTCTTCAATAACAAAAACTGCCACAGAGCAACTTCGAGGCATAGTTGAAGATACCTCCAAAAATGCCGGAAATGTCGATATAAGGGGTTTGACAGCAAAAGTAGACTCCTTGCTGGATCAACAACAGCAGAACTTCAGATCAAACCTGGCCGTTGTAAAAGACAGCACCGAAAAGAACGAACAGCTGCGAGCGACCAGAAAAAGAATGGAGGCATTTCTATCGGAAAAGCTAAAGGATAAGTCGGTTTCCGTTGTGCTGGCTGATCTTCTACGACTCGGATGGGCGGAGGTGCTGGTCCAATCGGCCGAGTTGGGAAGTGAAATCAGCAAGCCCTGTGAGGGCGTCATAGATTACCTGATACTTATGTTCGACCCGCAACAGCATCTCGGTGTCGTATCCAGAGATAGCGTGTCCAAACTTTGCCAGGCCATCAAACAGAACTTCTCCCTTTATCCTCTATATCCGAAAGAGACAGAGGCGCTAACCGAGAAGATCAGGATTGCATTATACGAAAAGGGGGAAACCTACCAGACGCTGCTGTCTGATCGTGTCACCATCGACGAGGATTTTTTGAAGTCGCTCTTCGATAACGATATACCGACAGATGAGGATCCGGAGGATATACGGCTGAACGATGCCTCCTGGATGGATCGTGTGAAAGCGATCAAGGTCGATGACTGGATCGCGGATCACTTCGGCCAGGGACAGGTAAGGTTGCTCAATCTTGCATGGAAAACTCCGGAATCCTCCCGCTTTGTATTTGTTGACGGCGGTGGCCAGCGTGTCCTGGATTCTTCTCTGGCTTCCCTAGCCTCTCAATTCGAGATGAACAGGTACTCACTTCTGGAAAATCGTGACCTGCCGCTTGTCGAAAGGGCTGTACAGAAAGCGCTGAAAGATACCTTTGAGAAAATCAGAAAGGATAGCGATACAGATGAACTGACCGGCTTGATGAACCGTAAATCTTTCGAACGGGAAATTGCCCGCGTCATGGAGATATCCTCTCGCAAAAATACCCAGCACATTCTCATCATGATCGATATCGACCAGTTCAGCATGGTTAATGACGTATGCGGCTTGGAGGGGGGAGACAGACTGCTTCAGGACGTCACCACTATTCTCAGCACCTACGTGAGCCCAAGTACCATACTGGGCCGCACCGGTGATGATGAATTCGGTATTCTCCTGGAGGATGGAAATCTGGACGCGGGTTTCCAGCTGGCTGAATCACTTCGCAGGCGTGTGGACGTTTATAAGTTCAGCTGGGAATCCCAGACGGTGCCTGTCACCACCAGCGCCGGGCTCGTCAGGATTGACAGCAATACCAACAACCCCGGGGAATTGCTGAAGGACGCCTTCTCTGCCTGCCGGACAGCCAAGGAGGCGGGAAAGAACTGTTCCAGACTCCATCAACCTTCGAGTCTGGAGTTCGCACAGCGTCAGCGAATGATCAAATCCGTTCCCATGATCGAACAGGCAATGGAGCGAAATCTGATTGAACTCCATGCCCAGCTCATCACTCCGCTCTCAATAGGAGAAGACTCAGACCATCATGAAATTCTGCTCCGCGTCCAGAATGAGGCCGGAGATTTGGAGGGCCCCGCGGAATTCATTCAGGCAGCGGAGCAGTTCGACCGCATGCGGAGCATAGACCGATGGGTGGTCAACGCCTTTTTCTCATGGCTGGAGAAAAATAGGGAAACAGTAAGGAATATGGGCGGTTTCGCAGTGAACCTGTCCGGACAGTCTCTGCTGGACAACCGGTTCGCCGCGTTCCTCAAGGATAAAATTTCTCACTCTCAGATATCTCCGGAAAAAATCGGCTTTGAAGTAACCGAAACCGCATTGGTCAGGAGCACCGGCCAGGCCAACAAATTCATTCAAAGCATCAGGGAAATGGGATGCAGCTTCTACCTGGACGATTTTGGATCCGGTTATGCGTCATACTCCCATCTCAAGGATATGCCGGTGGACATAATCAAGATCGATGGTGTGTTCGTGTCGGATATGCTGGAACAGAAATCCAGTTACACCATGGTCAAATCGGTGACTGAAATCGCCCATTTCATGAACAAGAAAGTGATTGCGGAATTCGTTGAAAGCGAGGCGATATTGAATGCGTTGCGCAAGCTCAATGTAGACTTTGCGCAGGGTTACGCCGTGGGACGCCCAATACCGCTGGACCAGGTACTGCCGAACAGCGCCAGCCTGAAATAACCGCCGATCAACCCTTCAACAATCTCGCCACATAAACGGCTGCCAATCGGGTGATGCCGGGATTCTTCGATTCTCTGGGACCGGCCACATTCAAAATTCGGATATGATGCGCCTCCAACCACTTCCGAACATGCTCAGTTTTCTCTTCCTTACCCAGTTCCACCGACAGACATAGTCGACCATGAAGCGCTGCAAGATCACGGGTAAGTGCGGTTCCCCCTTCAAGCGGGCCCCGATGGAGAATCAGCGTACCGTCTGAATCCCGGACGTTCCACTCCGTTCTCTGCCGGTAATCAGTGCTGTCTGTTTCCTTCAGCGGATACCTGTCGGAAATGAATCCGTCTTCCGCCCTTCGCCCCTTGGGACACCAGCCCCCACAGGGCACACCGCATTCCGAAGCTGCGTCCAGCGCACCACGGTCAACCCCGGTCTGACCACCTGAGACTATTTGCCCGATCATCGGACGGCAGACGTCAGGTGCGCTGAGTCATGACACGGGCGGCACGTTCACGCCCGATCTCGATCATCTCTTCGGCGCGGTAAAAATCGTAGAATGAGCAGGAATTTCTCGGTACATCGATGATTACGTCGGGTGAATGGGCGGCCAGAATAAAACGGGAAATCCGATTCTGCATAGTTTCCATAGCTGAAGAAATGAGGTTGAATACACCCATCTCCTCGTCGGCAGTGCGCGCCAGTCTCTGCTGCAAACTGTCAACAAACTGGGCGACGCGCCGCTGATGGCTGCCCGCCTCCTGGTCTGATTCCGGTATCTGCTCTCTTTCGGCATAGGAAGGATCTGATTTGCCGCCCAGATTCACCGCGATGGTCATATCTGTTTTATCCCGCAATGTGGGGGCGATGGGAATCGGATTGGTCAGACCACCGTCCAGAAGTGCCCTGCCCTTGTAATGGACCGGTGAGAACATGGTGGGAAGCGCAATGGAGGCACGTATGGCGCTGAATAGTGAACCCTGATTCAACCAGACCTCCTTGTCATCCTCGGCACTGGTCGCCACAGCCGTGAATGAGATCCCCAGTTCCTCGATATCCTGGTCTCCGACAAGTTCCTTCAGCGTCTCGATGATTCTCTCGCGCTTGAGCAATCCGCCCTTGCCGATGGAAAAATCCAGCAGCCGCAGCACATCCACCTGTCTCAGCGCTTTCGCCCAATTGGTGTAGGTTTCGAGTTCGCCCGCGGCGTAGATTCCTCCCACCAGGGCACCTATTGAAGAGCCGGCAACAGATTGGATATCGTAGCCCGTCTCCTCCAGCCATTGGATGACTCCGATGTGCGCCAGTCCACGCGCACCACCGCTGCCAAGCACCAGAGATACTGTTTTATCAGACATTTTAGGTTTCACCCTGATATCTCAATTAAGCCTTTATATCAACCGGAAGAGTCTTAAGGGCTCGCGAAACAATAACTCCCTGTTTTGGGACGCCGATTCATCCCGTCTGGCGGCGTTGCGAAAACTTGAAAGATACTGAATATTACTGCGTTTCCGCGCCTTGCCAGACGGGCGCCTCGACGCCCCAAACTCATGGACTTATTATTTCGCGAGCCCTGAGCTGACTCGACAATAATAGTTTATTGGACCAGATATTACCCAATATTCAAGTGGAATTTTAACCCCGCCTCCAGGCATGGAAACGCCCAACCCATTTAAGCACGTTTTCCGGTGCATGGGCCTTTTTCCAGTTACCCGCAGCATATTTGTTGGCCTCGGTCCAGGTAGGATAGATATGGATGGTCCCGAGAATCTTGTTGAGGCCGAAACCGTGCCGCATCGCGGACACAAACTCAGCGATCAGATCACCGGCATGCTCCCCGACGATGGTGGCCCCCAGAATCCTGTCTTTTCCGGGCACGGTCAGTACTTTTACAAAACCGTGGTCTTCACCGTCCGCAATGGCCCGATCCAGATCCTCGAGACCGTAAACCGTCACCTCGTATTTGACTTTTTTCGCTATGGCTTCCTGTTCGTTGAGTCCAACACGAGCCACCTCCGGATCGGTGAACGTGGCAAAGGGTATCACCGAGTAATCAGCCTTGAAGCGTCTGAAAACTCCGAACAACGCATTGACCGAAGCATACCAAGCCTGATGGGCGGCGGTGTGCGTGAATTGGAAAGGTCCGGCCACGTCTCCGCAGGCATAGATGTTCGGAAAGTTGGTCTGCAGGAACTCGTTGGTCTCTATGGTCCGTTGGGGGGTAAGTCTTATGCCCAGTTCCTCGAGCCCGAATCCGCTGGTATTTGCCGCACGCCCGACGGCGACCAGCAGTTGATCGAACTCCAGTATGACCTCTTTGCCGTCCGCTTCGGCGATCAACTGCTTTTGGCCGTCCTGAATCCGAAACTCCCTGGCAGTGTGCCCTACCAGAACATTGATATCCTCCTCCGCGAAACGCTCGATAACCCTGGCAGATACATCGGGGTCCTCCCGGATCATCAACCGCGGCGTCATCTCCACTATGCTCACCTCGGAACCAAAACGGGCAAAACACTGGGCCAGTTCACAGCCGATAGGCCCGCCCCCCAGCACCATCAGTCGCCGTGGGAGTTCCCTTATCTCCCAGAGGTTATCGGAAGTGAGATACTCCATCTGGTCAACGCCGGGGATGGGCGGCACAAATGGGCGGGCACCCGTGGCCAGGATAATGCTTTTTGCGGTCAGCGTTTTTCCGTTCACCTCCACGCTGTAAGGTGAAGTGATTCGGGCCTCTCCCTCAATCACCTCCACACCCAGCGCCGTATAACGGTCCACCGAGTCGTGGGGCTCCACTTTTTTGACCACCCCTTGCACGCGCTCCATGATCTGCGCGAAATCGAAATCGGCGCTGGCATCCCGGAAACCGAACTCCTCTGCCCGCTTGACATGGTTGATAAACCGGGCGGAGCGAATCAGCGCCTTAGAGGGCACACAACCCGTGTTCAGGCAGTCACCACCCATTTTATGCTTTTCGATGAGGGTAACCTTGGCCTTGACCGCCGCCGCGATATAGGAAGCCACGAGGCCGCCGGATCCCGCGCCTATCACTATAAGGTTCTTGTCGAATCCGGCCGGTTTTGGATACGCGGCGAGTACCTTGCGCGCCTTGATCCCAGAGAGGATCTTTTTCGCTATCAGGGGGAAAATACCCAGCAGCACGAACGACAGTATGAGCCCGGGCGACAGAATACCGGACAGAGAATCGATCTTGGCCAGCTGGGTGCCCGCGTTAACAAAGACAAGGGTACCCGCGAACATACCCACCTGGCTTACCCATGCGAAGGTCCAGGTGCGGATGGGTGTCAGCCCCATCACCAGGTTGATGACGAAAAAGGGGAACAGCGGCACCAGGCGCAGACCGAACAGGTAAAAGGCGCCGTCTTTCTCAACACCTTCGTTTATGGCTTTGAGCTTGTCGCCAAACTTGGCCTGCACCGTGTCCCGCAGCAGAAACCGGGCGATAACAAAAGCAAGTGTTGCCCCGATGGTGGATGCGAACGAAACCAGGATGGTACCGGTCAGGAACCCGAATATTGCCCCTATCGCAAGGGTCATGATGGCGGCGCCGGGCAGTGACAACGCGGTGACCACCACGTAGACGACGAAAAAAACCATCGCACTGGTCCAGGGACTCTGCTCACGCCAGCCGTTCAACCCATCCTGCTGTGCCTTCAGGTTCTCGAGGGTAAGAAAACTGCCGACATCGAACAGGAAGAAGCTGAGGATTAGCAATCCCACCACCAGGAGAAGAATGCCCTTGCGAAGATCCATAAACGAAACCTTATTTGTTAAATGTTTGGGTAAAGGACCGATTCAGCATCGGTTTGATTTCGGGGCAGAATAACAGATCGGATAGAGATCACCAGCCGCGACAGCACAAAGGCCGGAGCAGAATTGCCCCGGCCTCTATGATCATCCGCGACGAAATATCAGGAAAGCAGCTTGGCGTGCGCGGCCGCCAACCGGGCCACCGGGACCCGCGGTGCGGAACAGGAGACGTAATCTAGCCCTGCCTTATGGCAGAAGAGGATGGAACCGGGGTGGCCGCCATGCTCGCCGCAAATGCCCACACTCAGGTCCGGGCGCTTCGAACGACCCCACTGCACGGCCAGCTCCATCAATTTGCCCACGCCACCGGCGTCGAGCACCTCGAATGGATTGTCCCGCAGGATGCCGTACTCGTTGTACATGGGAAGAAACTTGTTTTCGGCATCCTCCCGGGAGAAAGAAAAGGTGGCCTGAGTAAGGTCGTTGGTGCCGAACGAGAAAAATTCGGCCTCCTCCACCAGCGTGTCCGCACGCATACAGGCACGCACCACCTCAATCATGGTGCCAAACTTGAAATTGAGCTTGTGACCGCAATCCGCCTCGATCTCGTCGCGGATCTTATCAACCATCTTTTTGACCCGCTTGAGCTCCATGGCCGTGCAAACCTGGGGCACCATGATGTGGGGATGGACATCCAGGCCCTTGACAGTGCACTCGGCCGTCGCCTCCAGCACGGCCCGGATCTGCATGCTGTAGATTTCAGGAAAGGTGATACCCAGGCGCACGCCCCGATGTCCCAGCATGGGATTGATCTCGTAAAGCGCCCGCACCTTGCGCAGCATGGTCTCCTTTTTGGCGATTGCCTCTTCCACCAAATGGGCATCCACGAGGTGTCTTATGGTGTCCGCCTCGCGCCTGGTTTCCTTGCCGGGTTGGTGCAGCAGGGTAACGGTATTGGCGAGCACTTCCATCCCCTGGGCGGCGTTGCGCAAATGGTGCAGTTTTTCGAGTTCATTCTGCAGTTGCTGTTCTCCAGGCAGAAATTCGTGAATGGGCGGGTCCAGGAGACGGATGATCACGGGCCAGGGCGACATGATCTCGAACAGTGCTTTGAAATCCGCCCGCTGCATAGGCAATAGTTTGTCCAGCGCGGCCTGTCTCTGGGGGGCAGAATCCGCCACGATCATCTCGATGACCACGGGCAGCCTGTCCACGTCGTTGAACATGCGTTCGGTTCGGCACAGCCCGATGCCCTTGGCACCATACTTTATGGCACGGGCGGCATCAGGCCCGGTATCGGCATTCGCGAGCACCTTGAGGTGGGCCACCTCGTCCGCCCAGCTCAATAGGGTATTGAGCTCTGAACTGAACTCCGGCTCCACCGTGGCAATCTCACCCAGGTAAACGTTGCCGCTGCTGCCATCGATGGTGATCACGTCCCCTTCCTTGATGATGGTACTGCCGACATAGGCCTCCCGGCGCATGACGTCCACCTGAATACCCTCTGCCCCGGCGACACAGGGTTTTCCCATGCCGCGTGCCACCACAGCAGCGTGGGACGTCTTGCCCCCGCGGCTGGTGAGGATGCCTTCGGAAGCGAAAAAGCCGTGAATATCCTCAGGTTTTGTCTCCTCGCGCAGCAGGATCACTTTCTGATCTCCCTCCTTGCCAATGGTCTCCGCCCGGTCCGCGTCGAATACCGCGTGGCCCCAGGCGGCTCCCGGGGATGCAGGCAGTCCCTGGGCCAGGGGTTCGGCACGAAAATTTGGGTCCAGACGGGGATACAGCATCTGTTCCAACAGGGTGGCGTCCACCCTCAGCAAGGCCCCTTCCTTGCTGATCAGCCCCTCTTTTTCCATTTCTACCGAGGTGCGCACCATGCCGATGGCGTTCATTTTGCCGTTGCGCGTCTGCAGGCAATAGAGGGTGTCTTTCTCGATGGTGAACTCGAAGTCCTGTACTTCGTGGTAGTGGTGCTCCAGCTTGTCTCTGAGTTCCGCAAGCTGTTTCGCCATCTCCGGCATTTCCTCATCGAGCTTGGAAATGGGTTTCGGGGTACGTATACCTGCCACCACGTCCTCACCCTGGGCGTTTACCAAGTATTCACCATATAACTTGTTCTCCCCGGTGCCCGGATTCCGGGTGAAGGCGACACCCGTCCCGCAATCGCTGCCCTGGTTGCCGAAGACCATGGTGCAGACATTGACTGCGGTTCCGTTGGCCATGGCCGGTGTTATGTTGAATTCCCGACGATAATCCACCGCCCGCTTGCCCATCCAGGAACCGAATACCGCCTTGATGGAGATCTCGAGCTGCTGATAAGGATCCTGCGGAAAAGACCGTCCGGTGTGGACTTCCACGACTTCCAGAAAACGCTTGCTGATATCCTTCAGATCCTCGGCGGAAAGTTCCACATCCTGGCTGACGCCGGCACGGTGCTTGACGGCCTCGAACTGCTCGTCGAAAAGTTCATCCGGCACGTCGAGCGCGATCTTTCCGAAAAGCTGGATGAATCGCCGATAGGCGTCAAAACCGAAACGGGGATCCCCGGTCTTATCGATCAAACCCTGAAGCGTCTCGGAATTCAGTCCCAGGTTGAGGATGGTATCCATCATGCCCGGCATCGACATGGCCGAGCCGCTGCGAACAGAGATAAGCAGGGGATTGTTGCTGTCCCCGAATCCCTTGCCTGTTGCCTTCTCCACCTTCTCGATTTTCTTTCGCACCTCTTCCATGATGCCCGGGGCAAGTTCCTTGTCTTCGGAATTCAGAAAGTCGAGACAGGCCTCGGTGGTAATGACAAATCCGGGAGGGACGTTCAACCCGATCTGGGTCATCTCGCACAGATTGGCACCCTTGCCGCCGAGCAGCTTCTTGTTTTTTCCATCACCTTTGGTGAATGAAAATACCCATTTTTTCTTGGTGGTGGATTCTGTGGACATGATGGTTTTGCTACTCCCTGGAGGTCACTGACTGTTTGAGTTCGATCTACTTGCGTTGTCCGGACATGCTGACCCGCACGATTACGGTATAATGCCGGTTTCGCAAATAATGACCGTCTAATTTTACAACAAGATTACCTCAGTGATGGAAAAAACATACGATCCCCACGCCCTTGAGCAGCACTGGTATAACACCTGGGAAGAAAAGGGTTACTTCTCGCCTGACCACGGGGAGGACGAAGCCAAGGCGGGCACGCACGGCGCATACTGCATCATGATCCCGCCGCCCAACGTCACGGGAAGCCTGCACATGGGGCACGCCTTCCAGGACACCATCATGGACGCGCTGACCCGTTACCACCGCATGAAGGGTGACAAGTCACTTTGGCAGGCAGGTTCCGATCATGCAGGGATCGCGACCCAGATGGTGGTGGAACGGCTGATCAATGCCGAGGGGATGACCCGCCACGATTTTGGGCGTGAGGCCTTCATCGACAGGATCTGGGCGTGGAAGGAACAGTCCGGCAATACCATCACCCGGCAGCTGAGGCGCATGGGTGCCTCACTGGACTGGGAGCATGAACGATTCACCATGGACGAGGGGCTGTCCGACGCCGTCATAGAGGTCTTCGTGCGCCTGTATGAGGAGGGCCTCATCTATCGCGGCAAGCGGCTGGTCAATTGGGACCCCGTGTTGCATACCGCCGTCTCCGACCTGGAGGTACTTTCTGAAGAGGAAAGCGGCCACATGTGGCACATGCGTTATCCTCTGAGCAACGGCCAGGGTCATCTCACAGTGGCAACCACCCGGCCGGAGACCATGCTGGGGGACTGTGCCGTCGCCGTGCATCCAGGCGACGAGAGGTACAAGCATCTCCTGGGTGAATTTGTTGAATTGCCCCTGACCGGCCGTCGAATACCCATTATTGCGGACGAGTATGTGGATCCCGAGTTTGGTACCGGCTGTGTGAAGATTACGCCGGCCCACGATTTCAATGATTACCAGGTGTGGCAGCGTCACCGGGATGAAAAGGCCATCTCCGAACAGCCCCATGGCGGCCTGATCAACATCTTTACAGTAGACGCCTCCATACGCACCAATGAAGACGGCGAGGATGTCCTCCCTTCGGCATACATCGGCATGGATCGTTACGAGGGGCGCAAGCGGATCGTCTCCGACCTGGAGTCCTCCGGACTGCTGGAAAAGACCGATGACCACAAACTGATGGTGCCCAGGGGTGACCGGTCGGGGGCGGTTATCGAGCCGTTTCTCACCGACCAGTGGTACGTGAAGGTCGCCCCCCTGGCCAAGCCTGCCATCGAAGCGGTGGAGACAGGCGCCATCAGGTTCGTTCCCGATAACTGGAAAAACACTTATTTTGAATGGATGCGCAACATCGAGGACTGGTGCATCAGCAGGCAAATCTGGTGGGGGCACCGAATTCCGGCCTGGTACGACGAAAACG
>Ga0255043_10000216_pt1 | contig 10962 bp, 6 predicted proteins | sample BC1_12_9_MG_FD_182778 | JGI IMG/M metagenome (GOLD analysis project Ga0255043, IMG submission 182778) | Seawater microbial communities from Strait of Georgia, British Columbia, Canada - BC1_12_9 | ecosystem: Environmental > Aquatic > Marine > Strait | place: Canada: British Columbia | collected... | reverse complement strand
TTCTTTCACCTGATCGACCATGGCGGCCACCACTTCGTCACGTTCGTGACCGGTGCCTTCGAAGTACATCGGCTTCCCGTAGAGCAGTTGAAACCGTGTGGGCTTCGGCACGAGCACGATCCACTTTGTCACCGGAACGTAAGGAACGCCGAACAGCCGGCCGAGCCGCTTGAGGTTTGCAATCGTCGGTAGCGCATCTCCACCGCCGACGAAACCAAACGGCACGATCGGGCTTTTGGTCTCGAGCGCCAGCCGCATGAACCCGGTCCCGAAGCCGACCAACGAATCCGCGTCTTTCGCGAGCTTTGCGGTGCCCCGGGCGCCTTCGGGGAAGGCGAGGATGAGCCGTTCGGCGTTCAACAGCCGTTTCGCTTGATCCGGGTTCCCGGTGAACTGGCCCGTGCGGCTCATGATCTGTGAAGCCCCCGGGAACTGGTGAATGAACTTGTCGATCATCCCGTGGGGGAGACGCGGGGGCTCGGCGTCGAGCAGCATCGAGCCCATCACCATCATGGCGTCGATCGCAACGCCGCCCGAGTGGTTGCCAACGAGGATGCCCCTCCCCTGGGACGGCACGTGGTCGAGGCCGTACACGTCGACTTTGAAGTAGAATCGGTAGATCCAGGCGAAAGCCGACACGAACCGGGTCAGGTCGTTCTTGTCGATTCCGTACGGGTCGATCCCGAACTTGTTGAACTCGAGGTCGAGCGCCTCGATGCGGGCAGCGACTTCGGGATCGATGGGGAGGAGGTTATCGAACAAGGTGGCCTCGGCTGTTCGGGCGATCTGTATGTCGTCACGGCGAAGAACGCAATCTCACTCCGGGTCAGGCTTGCGCATTCCGAGCGCGCGCATCTTCTTGTAGAGGTGGCTGCGCTCGAGGCCAAGGTCAGCGGCCGTCTTGGTCACATGGCCATCCCGAAACTCCAGGGCCCGCGTGATCAGGCCCCGTTCGACGGCGTCGAGCATCTCTCGAAGCGGCGTTTCCGGCCGAAAATAGCCGCCGGATGGCCCGCCCGAGTCGATGGGCAGCAGGGCGCGGGCCTCGGTTTCGGTGATGGTCGCATGCGGGGTCAGGATCACCAGGCGCTCGACCAGGTTGCGCAACTCGCGAACATTGCCGGGGTACGGATACGCTTTCAACAACCCCATCGCCTCGGACGTGATCTCCTTGCCGGGGCGGTCGTGCACCTCACACGCCAGTGAGAGAAAGTGCTCGGCCAGCATCGGAACGTCCTCGATGCGCTCCCGGAGCGCGGGCACCCTCAGCGGCACCACGTTGAGCCGGTCGAACAAATCCGCTCGAAACCTCCCGCCCTCGATCTCCGCTTCGAGGGACTTGTTCGTCGCGGCGACGACCCGCACGTCCACCTTGACGGTCGACCCGGCGCCGACCCGCTCGACCTCGCCGTCTTGCAGCACCCGCAAGAGCTTTGCCTGCATCTGCGGTGGCATGTCGCCAATCTCGTCGAGGAAGAGGGTCCCGCCGTGCGCCCGCTCGAACTTGCCCCGCCGCTGCTTCGTGGCTCCGGTGAACGCGCCAGCCTCGTGTCCGAAGAGCTCGCTTTCGATCAGTCCTTCGGGAACCGCGGCGCAGTTGAGCTTCTCGAGCGGCCCGGTGGCCCTAGCGGAGCCCGCGTGAATCGCAGCCGCAACCAGCTCCTTGCCGGTACCCCGCTCCCCGAGGATCAGAACCTGCGCGTTCGAGCGCGCTGCGAGCTCGATTTGCTCGCGAAGCCTGTCCATGGCCGGGCTCTGCCCGAGCAACGCTTCGCTGGTTCCGTACCGCCGCCGGAGCTCCCGGTTCTCTTGCTGAAGCTCGCGAAGCGTCAAGCTCCGCTTCAAGGAGAGCACCAACCGGTCGCTGCCGATCGGTTTCTCGATGAAGTCGTCGGCGCCGCGCCTCGTGGCCTCCATCGCGACTTCGATGGTCGCGTGCCCGCTCATCATGATGACCGGGGTGGGGATCTCCAGCTTGCGTAGCTGGTCGAGCATCGCGAGCCCGTCGATCCCCGGGAGCTGCACGTCGAGCAGAATCGCGTCGAAGGTCTGCTTGGCGAGCTTGTCGAGCGCGATCTCTGCGCTGCCAGCAACCTCGACCTCGTAGCCTTCGAGGCCGAGCGCACGTGAGATCGAGGTCAGGATGTTTCGTTCGTCGTCGACGACGAGAATCGTCGCGGCCGCCATGCGGCTACGCTAGCACACCGAGCTCGGCGCTCAGGTGCCGGTTTCGTCGGTCCGCTTCTTGATGGGAATCGACCGGACATAGGTCTCGGACACGCACTGATTGGCTTGCAGCCAAGGTGTCAGGTCCTCTGGCGATTCGGGGCGCGCGTAGAGATACCCCTGGGCTACGTCGCAGCCGTGCTCTCGCATGTATTCGAGCTGCGCCTCGGTCTCCACACCCTCGGCGATCACTTCGAGCCCCAAGTTTTGCCCGAGGCCGATGATCATCTTCGAAATCGGCCCACCTCGGTCCCTCGACTCGACGCTCTGAACGAAGTTCTTGTCGATCTTCAGGGCGTTGAGGGGGAACTCGTGCAGATAGGTGAGCGATGAGTAGCCGGTGCCGAAGTCGTCGATCGCGATACGGACGCCAACTTCGCGAATCTCACGAAGGAGTGCGCTCGCCTGCGCAGGGTCGGACATCAGGCAGCTCTCGGTGAGCTCGAGCTCTAGGAACTCGGGTGGGAGCTTCGTTTCCTTCAGTGCGCTTCGGATCTTGTCGAGCAGCATCGGGTCCTCGAACTGTTGTGCCGATACGTTCACCGCGATGCGCATGGGCTCCAAGTCCAGCGCGTGCCACTTGCAGATCTGCTTGCAAGCGGTCTGCAAGACCCACTCGCCGACCTCGTTGATCAGCCCGAACTCTTCTAGACCCGCAATGAAGTGATACGGAGTGAGAAGCCCTCGCGTTGGGCTCATCCATCGCAGGAGGGCTTCGACCCCTATCACCCTGCCCGTCCGTAGGCAGAGCTGCGGCTGGTACACCAGCTCGAACTCATTCCTTTCGACCGCGCGGCGCAGGGCCCACTCGAGTGCGTGTCTCGACTGCGCTTCTTCCTGCATGGCGCTGGCGAAGAACTGATACCGGCCGCGGCCCGACGACTTCGCCTGGTACATCGCGAGATCGGCAGCCCTCAGGAGCTCCGACAGATTGTTCCCGTTTTCCGGGTACATTGCGATGCCAACGCTGGTCGAGGTGTTGACCTCCTGCCCATCGATGGTGGTGACCTCACCCAAGCTCTTGATGATTCGCTCGATGACCGGCAGAACTTCCTTGGCCTCGCTCACTCCCTCGAGAACCACGGCGAACTCATCACCCCCGAGCCGCGCTACCGTGTCTTGGTCACGAACGCCGGCCCGGATTCTCCGCGCGGCCTCGATCAGCAGCTTGTCGCCGATCTCATGCCCCAGCATGTCGTTGATCTCTTTGAAGCGATCCATATCGAGGATCAGTGTCGCGACCCCGGAGCCGGAGCGCTTCGCGCGAGCCAATGCATGGTCGACGCGCTCACGAAGCAGCGTCCGGTTGGGAAGGGAGGTGAGCTGGTCGAAGTGTGCGAGGCGCACTAGCTCGAGCTCGGTCCGCTTTCGCTCGATCGCGTACCGAATCACGCGATGCAGGTTTGCGCCGTCGATGTGGCCTTTGACCAGATAGTCCTGCGCGCCCGCCTTGACCGATCGAAGCGAGATCGCCTCGTCCTCCCACGCGCTGACGATGACCAGCGGGATGTCCGGATAGGATGTCTGTATGCTTGCTACAGTCTCCGTCCCCCGCGAGTCCGGCAGATTCAAGTCAGCGAGAATGACATCCGGGACGACGTCTTCAGCCGACAGCACCGCATCGTTCAGGGTTCGGACGTGCGTCACGCGGTAGTAGGAGGAGGTCACGCGCCGCAGCAGCCTCCGAATCAGCTGCGCGTCGATGAGACTGTCCTCCACCAGAAGGACGTCCCGGACTTCGTGCTCTTCCTCGTCCTCGCGCTTATCGAGCATCCGCCACCATCGTCAAAAAATACCGTTCACAGCGCCCTATTACAGTGCTATGGTTCTACAGGGGCGTCAAGGGTGATCCCGGCGCCGTGGGTGACGGTGCTACTCGGTAAGACGCAAATATCGGCGATTTCGGGAACGAGACGGATCCGGGTCTTGATCGCCTCGGGCAATCCGGAGCGGATCATGTTGGTCCGTGAGAGCCTTCATGCATGGCCCGAGACCGTCGTCTGCCGCGTGGCTGTGAACCGCGAAGACGCGGTCAGCCAGCTCGAAAGTCATGCACCCCATGTCGTCTGCTGGGACACGAGCCTCGGTGCGGAGCTTCCGGCAACGGCGCGAGGGCTCTGCACGCTCTTGCTTGGTGAGGAATCGTGCATCCTTCCCGAGGAGCGTCCATGGGAGATGGCGCTCCCGGACGCGTACGTCGCGGGTCTGCAGCAGTCGATCAACCGCGAATACGAGCTCCGCCGCTTGCTGATGCAACTGCGGGACGCGCACGGCAGCGAGACGCATGGCCGGCTGCTGTTGACGCGCGCAACGGACGGCATCGTCGTCGTCGATGGCGCCCACCGTGTGCTGTTCGTAAACCCTGCTGCTTGTAGGATGCTCAGCGTCGATTGTGAAGAGCTTCTCGGCGAGCCGTTCGACTACGCGATCCCTGAAGAAGGCAAACCAGGGAGCTACCAGGTGCAGCTCCCTGACGGTCTCGTTTCCCCGCTGACCGCGACGTCGATCGTTTCGATCTGGGATGGGCGGGAAGCGACCATCATTCAACTGCAGCCGACACTGCGACCGAGCATTCCGCCTAGCATTCCGCCTAGCATTCCGCCTGGCATGCTCGGGCCTCGCGTGTCCGAGGACCGCCTGCGCACCGTCGGTCGACTTGCGGCTGGACTCGCCCACGAGGTGAACAATCCGCTCACGTTCGTCCTGGCGAACCTCGAAAGTCTACGCGAATCCCATCAGGCAATTCGTCGTTTCATTCGGACGTTGAGGGTCGATCTGTCCACGAGGGAAGCGATCACGCCGCAGTCATTCGAACAGATCACGGCAGACGCGAACCTACAAGAAGTGATCGATGACGCCGCCGACATGCTCACGGACTGCTACAAGGGCATGCACCGGATCCAAGACATCGCTCGTAGCCTCGGGACGTTCTCGCGGGCCGACGATACCCAGGCCGAGATGATCGACATCACTCGCATCGTCGATGATGCCTGTGCGATGGTTTTCAATCAGATTCGCTACCGAGCTCGTCTCGTGAAGCGCTTCGAGCCGGTGCCCATGATCGCCGCCTTTCCGGGGCGTATCGCGCAGGCGTTGGTCAATCTGCTGACGAACGCGGCGGAGTCCATCGACGGCGGCGCCTACGAGAAGCACCGCATCGTCGTCTCGACACGGCTCGAAGGCGACCACGTGATCGTCGCGGTTACGGACACCGGTGCAGGCATCCACGAGGACGACCGGGCACGCATCTTCACGCCCGGCTTCACGACCAAAGCGCACGAGGGCAGCATGGGCTTGGGTCTGAGTTCCTGCAAGCGTGTGGCCAAGGAGCATGGCGGGACGCTCGAGGTTCACCATCTCCCGGACTGCGGAACCCGCTTCGAGCTCCTTCTTCCCGTGGATACCGGGTTGCACGCCGTCGAGCAGCGTCGCGAAAGCCTCCCCATCTCGGAGGCGCCGGTCAAACGGGCGCGGGTTCTGATCGTCGACGACGATGCGATGGTGCTCTCCGCGCTTCGCAGACGCCTGCGGCGCCGGTACGACACCGTCACTGTGCTCGGGGGTGTCGAAGCTCTCGCGCGGCTCTCCGAAGATCCGGGCTTCGACTCGATCGTCTGCGACCTGATGATGCCGGAAGTCGACGGGAAGTCCTTCTACGACGCGATCCAGAAGGACCATCCGCAGCTCGCTGACCGGATCGTGTTCATGAGTGGCGGCGCGTTCACGCCTCGCCTCCGACGATTTGCCGCCGCGGTCCCGAACCCCGTCTTGCAGAAGCCGGTGAGCCGCGAAGACCTCGAGTCGATGCTCTCGGTGCACGCCGGCGACGACGAATGACCGTCAATCGTTCCTGAGCCCGAGCTCTTTCATCTTGTTCTGCAGGCTCTTTCGCGAGATCTTGAGAAGCCTTGCGGTGTGCGTGACGTTGCCGCCCGTTTGATCGAGCGCCCGGCCGATGAACTCGCGCTCGAGCTTGAGCGTGGCCTCCTTCACCGCCTCCTTGAGCCCGGTTTCCCCCGGTGTGGGGCCGATGCCGGCCACGAGTCCAGGTACCAACTCGCCATCCGAGTCGCGAACCTCCGCGGGCAGGTGCTGTGCGCCGACTTCACCGTCTTCGGCGAAGATCATGCACCGCTCAACCACGTTCTCGAGCTCTCGGATGTTCCCCGGCCAACCGTAGCGAAGCAGCTGCGTCATCGCCGCGTCCTCGAAACCCGTCGTCGAACGATTGAGCTTGGTGTTGAACTTCTGCACGAAGTGTTCGAGCAGCAGCGGGATGTCGCTCGGGCGGTCACGTAGCGGTGGCAGGTGTACGTGAACGACGTTCAGGCGGTAGTAGAGGTCCTCGCGAAATCCGCCGGCGGCGATGCTCGCCTTGAGGTCACGGTTCGTCGCTGCGACGAGGCGGCTGTCGACGGTGATCGTCTTGATGCCGCCGACCCGCTCGAACTCTTGCTCTTGCAGCGCGCGGAGCAGCTTGACCTGCATGCTCACTGGGATTTCCGCGATTTCGTCCAGGAACAACGTGCCGCCGTGCGCCAACTCGAAGCGTCCTGGCTTACTCGTCACCGCCCCCGTGAACGCACCTCGCTCGTACCCGAAGAGCTCGCTCTCGAGGAGGTCAGGCGGGATGGCCGCGCAGTTGACGCTGACGAACGGCTTCTTCTTGCGGGCGCTGTTCTCATGGAGTGCCCGCGCGATCAGCTCCTTGCCCGTCCCGCTTTCGCCGGTGATGAGGACCGTGCTTGGCGTGTCCGCGACCTTTTCGATGACATCGTAGACTCTGTGCATTGGCTCGGATTGCCCGATGATCCGGTAGCGTCCGCGCTGGTTCGGGTCGCCGCTCACGTGCTTCTGAGAGAGCTCTCGGGTGCGCGCAGCCTTGCCGACGACCGTCCGGAATTCCGCCCGATCGAATGGCTTGGTCACGTAGTCGAACGCCCCGAGCTTGAGCGCCTCCACCGCGGTGTCGACGGTGCCATGCGCGGTGATCATGATCACCGGCACGTTGGGAAAGCGCTCGCTGACCGCCTTGAGCACCTGCATTCCGTCGAGCTTCGGCATGCGCAGGTCGGTGATCAGAACATCGATGTGATGTTCGGCCATGGCCTGGAGCACGGCTTCACCGTCGGCGACGCAGTGCACCTCGTATCCATCACGCTGCAGCTGAGCCTTCAGGACGCGGCGCAGATTGTCCTCGTCATCGGCAACGAGAACCTGTTTGTTTTCGCCCACGGCCCCAAGTGTAGTGCAGCCTGGTCAGCTGTACAGATGCTTCGCGACCGGGATCAGCTCGCCGCGGTCAGCCGCTGCTCGGCGGCCCGGATTACCGTCGCGCGCTGCTTCCGCGATCGCTCGTAATCGAGCACGGCCGTTGCTTGAGGGCCCGACAGCTTCTGAACCCGGGTGACTACATCCTTGGCGGTCAGCTGGTCGTAGTTGCGTAGCGGGCTCGCGCCCTTTTTGGGAGAGGCCTTTGCCGCCTTGGGCTTGCTGGGCGCCTTTGCTGCGACAGGCTTGGCCCCTTGCCCCAGCCTCTCGTCGACTCGGCTCTGCGCCAGCTCTAGCAGGTCATGAGCCGACTGCAGAACGGTGGTTTCGACGGCCCCTGGCTTGAGCGCTTCTCGTGCGCTCAGCGCTTGGCGCTCGACGCGGTCGCGCCGTTCCTCGAGCGCTGCCATGTAGCCATCCCGCGTTTGCAGGACGAGGGCTTGCCAATCGAGCACCTCTTTGTGCAACGCCTTCTGGAACCCCTGAGCCGAGCGGCCGGCCGTGGCGACGAGGTTGGCGCCCGCGGTCCTCATGTCCCGCCCGAACGTCACGCTTGCATCCTGCGCCTCCGCGACAAAGGTCTCACCCGCGTTCCGCGTTTGCTGGAACCAGAGCGCTCCCTGCCTCTGGAGCCGGGTCCCGCTCCGACGAAGTTGGTTTTTGCCAGTCATGTCTTCATCCTCCTTGGATGACGCGACGCGTTATCCAGCATCCACGATAGCTACGAATGGAGAGTCGTCAAGACAGGCACGAAACCATGAACCTTTTCGCCAATTCGATTAGACTTTAGGGCTAGTGACAGGACTATCCTTGCGAACGCTGGTCGTCGACGACTCGAGCTCGATGCGGGGGCTCCTGCGCGAGCTGCTGTGTGAGCGAAATTACGAAGTGACGGTCGCCGCAACCGCGGAGGAGGCGCTTCAGGCCCACGTCGACCGGCCTTTTCAGCTGATGCTCGTCGATTGGACGTTGCCCGGGATGTCGGGACTCGACCTGTGCCGGATGGTCCGCAGCCGGGCTGACGGGGAGGACGTGGTCCTGCTCGTCATCACTGGCCGCAACCGGCCCGAGGACCTGAACGCCGTGCTCGACGCTGGCGCCTCGGACTACCTCTCGAAGCCGATCGACCCTGAGGTTCTCGGGACCCGCCTCCTGATCGCCGAGCGGGCGATCGAAGATGCGACTCGCCGCGCGACCGAGCGCCAGGACATGGAATCGCGCCTCGCCTTCGCGGACCGAATGGCTTCGGTCGGCACTTTGGCGGCTGGCGTTGCCCATGAGCTCAACAATCCGTTGATGTACGTGCTGTCGAACTTGCACCTCACACGCGAAGAGATCGGCTCACGTGACGAGGCCCCGTGGTTCGAGCACGCAAGGCAGCAACTGGACGAAGCGATTCACGGCGCCGTTCGCATGCAGAACATCGTGCGCGACCTCAAGACCTTTTCGCGTGTCGACGACGAGCAGCGCGGCAACGTCGATCTCCAAAGTGTCCTCGAATCCTCGATTAACATTTGTTGGAATGAGATCCGCCACCGCGCGACACTCGATCGAGATTTCGCCAAGACCCCTCCGGTGGATGCCAACGAATCCCGACTGGGGCAGGTGTTCTTGAATCTCCTGATCAACGCAGCCCAAGCGATGCCCGAACGCGGGTTGAGCGCCAACCGCATCACGGTGCGAACCTACACCGACGAGGAGGGCTGGGCCGTGATCGAAGTCATCGACAACGGGACTGGGATCGACCCGGATCGCATGAACCGTGTCTTCGAGCCGTTCTTCACGACCAAGAACGTGTCGGAGGGGACGGGCCTCGGACTATCGATCTGCCGAAACATCATCCGTGAGGCGGGCGGGACCATCGAGGCTCACAGCGAGCTCGACCGTGGCACCACATTCGTGGTCAGGCTCCCCGCATCCACGCGGACCGAAATTCCTCGCACGGTGCAGGCCCCGCCAACCGCCACACCCGGTGCGCGCGCGTGCGTCGTCGTCATCGACGACGAGCCCTTGGTGGGCCGTTCGATCCGGCGCGCGCTGCGGGGACACGAGGTGCAGGTCTTCACGAGAGGAGACGAAGCGATCGAGCGCCTGTGCTCGGACGAGCCGTTCGACGTCGTGTTCTGCGACTTGATGATGCCTGAGATGAGCGGAATGGAAGTGTTCGACCGGGTTTCGGAGCGATGCCCCGACATCGCTTCGCGATTCGTCTTCATGACGGGCGGTGCGTTCACGCCCCAGGCCCGAGAGTTTCTGAAGCAAACACCGTTGGTGTGCCTCGAGAAACCCTTCGAGCTTCGTCAGATTCGTGACCTGGTCAGGGAGCGTGCCGAGCCCGCCGACTGAGATGAGGTGACCACGCAGTTGCGGCCTCGATCCTTGGCCTCGTAGAGCGCGGTGTCCGCGCGTGCGAGCAAGTCGGCGCCGGTCTCATCGGGACGGAGTGCGGCGACGCCAATGCTGACGGTCAACCTGCCGTCCGGCTGACCGTCGCCGCCAGGAAACTCGGTGCGTTCCACTATCGAACGAAGCTTCTCGCCGACCGCCGCAGCCTCGCTGAGGTTGGTGCGCGGAAGAAGGACCACGAACTCTTCGCCCCCGATTCGCGCGATCGTATCGATGCGGCGCAGGTTCCGCGTCATGAGCCCCGCGAGCTTGCGGAGCGAGGCGTCTCCTGTTGGATGGCCATGCCGATCGTTGAGCGACTTGAAGTAGTCGATGTCGATGGCGAGGATGCTCACCGCCTGGCCGAATCGCTCGACACGATGAAGCTCGTCCTCCAATCGAATGCGGAGCAGGCGACGGTTGCCGAGGCCCGTCAGGTCGTCGTGTTGGGAGCCGCGCCGAAGCTCGTCGAACAGCTGCGTATGACGGACCGCCAGGCCTAGCTGGTCCGAGATCGCCTCGAGGAGCCCGGTTTCGACCTCGGAGAAGGCGCTGGTCTCCGCGCGTGTCGCAGCCATCACGCCGGTCGTTTTTCCATGGTGAATGATGGGGAGAATCGCGATGGAACCGCTCTGCGGAATCGGCTCCCACAGCGTCCCACCGTTCAGCCTTGCGAGGTCGTTGATCATGACGGGGTTGCCGAGTTGGGCCACCTTGCCGAGCGCATCCTCGTCGAAGAGGACGATGCGCTCTAGAAGCTCTCCCGGGCGTTCGAAGCCGTAAGCCGCTCGAAGTGTGAGGCGCCGGGTTTCGGAGTCGACCAAGAACAACATGCATTCACGCAGGTGAAGTGCCTGGCCCAACCGCGTGGCGATGTCGCCGAGCACAGCGTCGAGCTCTTGTTCCGATGCGCTCGCGCGGACGATGTCGAACAGGAGCGCGCGTTCGCGGAGCCGCTGCTCCAACTCGGCCGACTTCAAGCCGAGTGCCCTTTTCAAGACCAGCTCCTCACGCGTGTGGCGAAGCTCCTGCCCTTGTTCGATCATGCGGACCTCGAGCGAGGTGAGGTTGGCCAGCAAG
>Ga0255043_10000215_pt1 | contig 10966 bp, 12 predicted proteins | sample BC1_12_9_MG_FD_182778 | JGI IMG/M metagenome (GOLD analysis project Ga0255043, IMG submission 182778) | Seawater microbial communities from Strait of Georgia, British Columbia, Canada - BC1_12_9 | ecosystem: Environmental > Aquatic > Marine > Strait | place: Canada: British Columbia | collected... | reverse complement strand
ACCGCCCGCTCACAGTCACCCGCGGCAGTGCGAGCCGAAGGCGAAGCCCGGCGCGCAGCGCCGCCAAGCCTAAGCAAAGCGCAAGGCGCGGCAGGGAGGACTACGGGTGGGGGTGGGCGGGCGGTGTAATTAAGCTGCTACTAAATCATCCCCAGTTCGAGCTTCGCCGCTTCGGTCATGCGCTCTGGGGTCCACGGGGGGTCCCAGACCAACTCGACGTGTGCGGTGGAGACTCCCTCCACGTGGCCAGCTTTTTCGGCGACCTCTTCGACGATGGCGCCGGCGACCGGGCATGCGGGGGCGGTGAGGGTCATCCGGACTTCGGCGCGGCCGTCCTCGGCAACCTCGACACCATAGATCAGACCGAGCTCGTAGATGTTCACCGGGATCTCTGGGTCGTAGATCGTTTGCAGGGCTTCAATGATCGCGGCTTCGACCTTCTTCGGGTCGATCGGGAGCGTCGGCTGTTCACCGGTTCCCGCATAGGCCTCACTGACGGGCTCTATGGGCGGCGGATGGCCGTCGACCCGTGGCAAGAACACGTGGTCGGATGTGGACCGCGGCTCGATCTTGTGGATCTTCAAGCGTTCGATGTCGTCGCCCACCACTCTACTCCGTCGTCGCTTCGCCGCCCTCGCTACGAAGGGCTTGATTGAGGGTGTGCCAGCCGAGCGTCGCGCATTTGACGCGCATCGGAAACTCGCGGACTCCGGCAAACACCGCAAGCTTGCCCAGAGCATCCGGGTCATCGGAGCCGTCGTCACTCGTTAGCATCGTGTGGAACCTCGAGAACAGCTCTTCCACCTCAGGGAGCTTCTTGCCTTTGATCGCTTCGGTCATGGTGGAGCAGGACGCCTGTGAGATCGCGCAGCCTTGCCCGATGAACCCGACATCGGTGATCGTGTCGCCGTCCAACTGCAAGCGAAGCGTGATCTTGTCGCCGCACAACGGATTGTAGCCTCGCCCCTCCCGGTTGTGCGGTTCTGGGAACCTGTGGTTCCGGGGGTTCTTGCCGTGATCGAGGATCACTTCTTGGTAGAGCTCACGGAGGTCCATTAGCCGAACAGCTCCTGCACTTTTCGAAGCGCGCCGACCAGGGCGTCGATGTCGTCGGTCGTGTTGTACATGCCGAGCGACGCGCGCGCGGTCGCGGCGATCCCGAAGTGCTCCATCACCGGCTGTGCGCAGTGGTGTCCGGTACGAATCGCCACACCCTCTGAATCGACGATCGTGCCGATGTCGTGCGGGTGCGCGGCATCCATCAAGAACGAGAGTGCTGCGACCTTACCTGGCGCGGTTCCGATCAGACGCACGCCGGGCACCGACTCGAGCGCGTCGGTGGCATAGCGAAGGACGGCGTTTTCGTGAGCGTGCACCACCTGCGCATCGAACGAACTGAAGTAGTCGATCGCGGCGCCGAGGCCAATTGCTCCGGCGATGTTCGGCGTGCCCGCTTCGAACTTGTACGGGAGCTCGTTGTAGATTGTCTCTTCGAAGGTGACCGAGCGAATCATGTCGCCTCCGCCTTGGTAAGGCGGCATGCCCTCGAGCAGCTGCTCCTTGCCGTACAGCGCGCCGATCCCGTTCGGGCCGTAGAGCTTGTGACCGCTGAACGCATAGAAATCACAGTCGAGCGCCTGCACATCGACGTCCACGTGCGACATGGCCTGCGCACCGTCGAGCAGTACGACCGCGCCTCGCTCGTGCGCGAGCGCGATCAGCTCGGCAACTGGCAACACGGAACCCAGCGCGTTCGAAACATGGGCCATCGCGACCAAGCGTGTGCGCTCGGTGAGCTGCTCTTCGAAAGCCTCCCGCAAAACCTCCCCGCGGTCGGTCATCGGCACCACGACGAGCGTAGCGCCCGTCTGTCGGCAAAGGATCTGCCAAGGCACGATGTTCGAGTGGTGCTCGAGCTCTGTGACCAGGACCTCGTCGCCTTCGCGGAGATAGGCGCGCCCCCAGCTATGCGCGACGAGGTTGATCGCCTCGGTCGTGCCGCGGGTGAACACTACCTCGGTCTTCTTGGCCGCGTTCACGAAGGCACGGACCTTCTCGCGCGCCTCTTCGAAACGAACGGTCGCGCGCTGCGAGAGCAGGTGAACAGCCCGATGGATGTTGGCGCAGTCGCGGGCGTAAACTTCCACGACCGCGTCGATTACCGATTGAGGCTTGAGAGACGTAGCCGCACTGTCGAGGTAGACGAGCGGCTTTCCATGCACGTCTTGGTGGAGCGCTGGGAAGTCCTCCCGCACGCGTTGAACGTCGAACACCGCGGGACTGGGGGGTGCAAACGGAGAGACCTCGGTCATGTGATCCCCCGAATGTCATCACCGTGCGGAATCCTGGTGAGGAGCGCCTCGCGCATGCGTACACGCGTCGACTCATGGCTGACGCGATCGACGATCGACTCCAAGAACGCATACGTCAGCATGGCGTGAGCGAGGTCCTCGGGGATACCCCGGGCGCGCAGATAGAAGAGCTGATCTTCGTCGAGGGAGCCGACAGTCACCCCGTGACTGCAAACCACGTCGTCCGCGTCGATCTCGAGGTGCGGCTTCGTGTGGACCGTGGCCGTGTCCGACAGCAGCAGGTTGCGGTTCTCCTGGTGCGCCTCGGTCTTCTGCGCGTCGCGATGAACGACGACGATACCGTCGAACACTGCGGTGCCCTTTCCCGAGACGATACCGCGATAGGTCTGCGCGCTTCGGCAGTGCGCGGCCTGGTGCTTGACCAAGGTGTGATGATCGACATGGTCTTCGCCGTCGATCAGATACGCACCGTCGAGCTGACATTCGGCACCCTTGCCCTGGAGCAAGCAACGAACGTCGAAGCGAAGGAGCGCTCCGCGCAAAGTGACGACCGTCGAGCGATAGACGCTGTCGGCTTCCTGCCGGACGTCCACTCGGCCCACTTGCAAGCCTGCGTTATCGTGGACTCGCACGTGGCTCACCTTGGCGTTGCGGCCGAGGTCGACCTCGACCACCGAATTGGTGAGCTGCCCGGCTTCTTCGCCGGCGTAGGTTTCGATGAGAGTCAGCTCAGCGTTGTCGCCCATGGTGATGAGGGCCCGTGGGTAAGCGACACCCCGCTCGGATGACGTGCGGATCGCGTGGGCAAGCTCGATCGGCGCCTCGAGAGCCACGCCTGCGGGCACGTCGATCCAGAGGCCATCGCTGAACAGCGCGGTGTTGAGGGCTGCGAAGTGCGTGGGCGCCCCGCCGAGGTCGAGTCGACCTTCGAGAAGCTCGGGCTCGGCCTGCAGGACCTGCCTCAGGCTACGGACAGTCACACCCTCGGGGATCGACGAGACGAGCGATGGAGCGCTCTCTTCCGCTATCGAGAACTCTGCATTGGCGACCGAGCGCAGCGGCGTGAAGCGCCATGCCTCGGTCCGCTTCGTCGGAAGACCCTGCTCCCGAAGCGTGTTGGCAGCGCGCCCACGGAGCGCGCGCAACCATTCCGGCCCCGTTTCGAACGAGGTGGGAAGGCTCCCGAGGAGCGTCTGGCAGTTCCGATCGATCACAGTTGCTGCGCGTCCCGGACCTCGGCGTACCCTTCTTTCTCGAGCTGCTTAGCGAGGTCCTTGTCTCCGGTTCGGACGATCTGGCCGTCGATCAGAACGTGCACGACGTCTGGCACGATGTAATCGAGCAGCCGTTGATAGTGGGTGATGACCAGCATCGCTCGGTCGGGGCCGCGCAACGCATTCACGCCCTCGGCCACGACCTTGAGCGCATCGATGTCGAGTCCGGAGTCGGTCTCGTCGAGCACCGCAAGCGATGGCTCGAGCAGGGCCATCTGAAAGATCTCGTTGCGCTTCTTCTCGCCGCCGCTGAACCCGTCGTTCACCGAACGCTTGGTGAGCTCATCGGGCAACTGCAACAGCGCGGCCTTTTCTTTCGAAAGCTTCATGAAGTCGATCGCATCGAGCGGGTCTTCGCCACGGTGCTTTCGAATCGCATTGAGCGCCGCCTTCAGGAAATAGATGTTGCTCACACCCGGAATGGCGACCGGGTATTGAAAGCCGAGAAAAAGCCCCTCCGCCGCTCGGAGCTCGGGGGCCATCTCGAGCAGGTCTTGGCCCTTGTAGAGCACTCGGCCCTTGGTAACCTCGTATCCGTCGCGGCCCGCGAGTACGTACGCAAGCGTGCTCTTGCCGGAACCGTTTGGTCCCATGATCGCGTGCACTTGCCCCGCCTCGACGTCGAGATTGATCCCCTTGAGAATGGGCTTGCCGTCTACCTCGACGTGCAGGTCCTCGATCTTCAACATCAGCCGACTGCTCCTTCCAAGCTAACGCCGAGGAGCTTTTGCGCCTCGACTGCAAATTCCATCGGCAGCTCTTTCAACACTTGCTTGGCAAAGCCGTTGACGATCAGGCTCACCGCATCCTCTTCGGAGAGGCCCCGCTGCCGACAGTAGAACAGCTGATCGTCCCCGATGCGCGAGGTTGTCGCTTCGTGTTCGAGTGTCGATGAGCTGTTGCGCACGTCGACGTACGGCACCGTGTGAGCGCCGCACTTGTCGCCAATCAGGAGCGAATCGCACTGGGTGTAGTTGCGGGCATTGGTCGCGCCGCGCGAGATCTTCACGCCGCCGCGATAGGTCTGCTGCCCATGCCCGGCGCTGATCCCCTTGGATATGATAGTGGATTTCGTGTTCTTACCGAGGTGGATCATCTTGGTCCCCGTGTCGGCCTGCTGACGATGGTTGCTCAACGCCACCGAGTAGAACTCCCCCACCGAGTCGTCGCCCTTGAGAATGCAACTCGGGTACTTCCACGTGATCGCGGAACCCGTCTCGACTTGGGTCCAGCTGATCTTCGAGCGCGCACCTTCGCAAAGGCCGCGCTTGGTGACGAAGTTGAAGATGCCGCCCTTCCCGTTCTCGTCGCCCGGATACCAGTTCTGGACGGTCGAGTATTTGATCTGCGCGTCCTCGTGCGCGACCAGCTCGACGACCGCGGCGTGCAGTTGGTTTTCGTCACGCATTGGCGCAGTGCAGCCTTCGAGGTAGCTCACATAGCTCCCCTCATCGGCGATGATCAGCGTCCTCTCGAACTGCCCGGTGTTCGCAGCGTTGATCCGGAAGTACGTCGACAGCTCCATCGGGCAGCGCACACCCTTTGGAATGTAAACAAAGGAGCCGTCACTGAAGACCGCGCTGTTGAGCGCAGCGTAGAAGTTGTCTGAGACCGGCACGACCGAGCCGAGGTACTTCTTGATCAGCTCGGGGTGCTCCCGCACCGCCTCGGAGAACGACATGAAGATGACGCCGACCTCGGAGAGCTTGTCGCGAAAGGTCGTCGCGACCGACACGCTGTCGAACACGGCATCGACCGCAACCCCAGCAAGGATCTCACGCTCGTGCAGTGGAATTCCGAGCTTCTCATAGGTCTCGAGGAGCTGTGGATCGACTTCGTCGAGGCTCTTCGGTGCGTTCTCGTTCGTCTTGGGCGCGGCGTAGTAGCAGATGTCCTGGAAGTCGATCTTCGGGTAGCTGACCTTGGCCCAGGTCGGCTCCTTCATCTCGAGCCATCGCCGGTACGCCTTGAGCCGCCACTCTAGAAGCCACTCGGGCTCCTCCTTCTTCTTCGAGATGAAGGCCACGATCTCTTCGCTCAAGCCGGGGGGTGCGTACTCCTGCTCGATGTCGGTGACGAAACCGGCGTCGTAACCCTTCTTGAGAATGTCATCGATCTGTTCGGTTGATGCGGACATGAGTCACTCCAACTCAGTGGACGTCGTTGCCCTGCGGACCGGGCCCGCGCATTCGCTCTGCCTCTTGGCTCGAACGCGCGATCGACACGAGCTCCGCCGTGCCTGGGAACGCCATGTCCGCCAGCGTGATCTCGGAAAGTGCTCTGTGAACCGCAACGTTGATTCGCTGCCAGTTCGCCCTGACCCCGCAGTTGGTCTCGTACTCGCAGAACGAGTCGGTGGTGTCGTCCGAGCACTCGGTCACGGCGATCGGTCCCTCGATGGCCTCGATCACTTCGTTCACGCCAATCTCCTCGGCCGGGCGGGCCAGCGCGTAGCCGCCCTTGGCGCCGCGCTGCGAAACGACGACCCCGGCTCGGGCCAGCTTCTTCAACACCTTGCTCGCCGTGGGCTCCGGGATCTGGGTCTGCACCGCGAGGTCGCGGGCGGCATGCGGCCCCTCCGCGGCGGCCAAGTGGGTCGCCAGCACCACCGCATAGTCGGTCATTTTGGAAATTCGCAACATTTTCAGCGCTTTACATATCGGACTGTTTCAGTCCTATATGGAGATCTAGAGTACGTCTGGTTGGGTGTCAAGGTTGGCCCATGGGCAAGACATACGACGCGATCGACGACAAGCTCCGCACCTTCATCGAGGAGCAGAAGATGTTCTTCGTGGCGACCGCGCCGCTCACTCAGGACGGGCACATCAACCTGTCGCCCAAAGGCCTGGCGGGCACCCTCGCGATCATCGACGATCGAACGATTGCCTACTTGGATCTCACCGGGAGCGGCGTCGAGACCATCGCGCACCTACGGGAGAACGGCCGCATCTGCGTCATGTTCTGCGCGTTCGAAGGCCGGCCCCGCATCGTGCGCCTGCATGGGATTGGCGATGTGGTGGAGCCGAACGACGAAGAGTTCGAAAGTCTGAGCGCACGGTTCGATCAGTACCCGGGGGTTCGCTCGATCATACGAGTCCGCGCGGACCGCATCAGCGACTCCTGTGGCTACGGAGTCCCGCTCTACCAGCACAAGGGCGAGCGCGATCAGCTCCAACGCTGGGCCGATCAAAAGGGCGAAGACGGTGTTGCGCAGTACCGGCGGGACAACAACGCTGAAAGCCTAGACGGGCTACCGAGCTTGCTCGGGGACCATTAGCACCGGCATCGGCGCGATCCGGAGGCAGCGCGACGCGGTGCTCCCAATGAACAATCGACCCAACACCCCCTGCCGGTGCGTACCTACCACCAGGACATCAGCCGGAACCTTCTTCGCTGCGTCGCACATCGCATGGGCGGCGTAGTCAGGGGAAACGACCTGGTGTGGGTGTGCGTTGGGCGCGTGCTCTTCGATGTACTGGGCAAGCTTCTTGCCTGCTTCGAGCTTGCCCTGGTCGCGCAGGACCTGGCGCCAGGTGCGTTCCTCGTCGGGCTTTTCTTCGCCGCCCGCCGGGATGACGACGTTGGCCACATGCAGCTCACCTCCCACGCGCGCCGACGCGCGCTTCGCCCAGGACACCGCGGCAAGCGCGGACACAGAGAAGTCCGTGCCGACAAACCACTTGGTACCCCGAAGTCCATCGGGAATCGGCGCGTCGCCAGTAGCGACGAACACGGGACGGTCGGCAGCGCGAATCACACGCTGCGCGGTCGAGCCGAGGACCGCCTCGGTCGCCCCCGTACTGTCGATCGATCGCGGGCCGCTCGAGCCGTAAGGACCGATCGTGATCAGGAACGAGCCTCGCTCCTTGGCCAGCTCGGGAATGACGCGCCAGGGCCGGCCATGGACGACGAACGCTTCACACTCGACGCCCGCAGCGACGCATCGCGCTTGCTCCTTCTGGAGCTCGGCCTCGAGCACGGCTTCATACCGTGTGGAGTCCTCTTTGGCCGCCTCGGCAGCGGCTTGCAGCTCGGGTGACTCCGGCCACCAGGAGTCCGCGTCGTCGAGGACGTGGACGAGGTCCATCCGCACGCCAAACGCTTTGGCCGCCGCAACCGCCAGATCGACGGTTCGGGGGCCTGCAGAGGTCAAATCGGTTGCACAAAGGATGCTCGCTCCTGCCATGACCAGAGCATAGATCAACACGTTGGAGGCGCACATGGTCGGCGCTAGGGTTACCTGGACCCATGAGCGAAATGCCGATTTACATGGACCATCACGCCACGACCCCGATCGATGAGCGGGTCCTCGAGGCGATGCTGCCCTACTTCGGCGACCGCTTCGGCAACGCTGCCAGCCGGACCCACGCGCACGGAAAAATGGCGCGAGACGCTGTAGAGCACGGGCGGGCGCAGGTCGCCGGGCTGATCGGCGCGAAGCCGGACGAGGTCATCTTCACGTCGGGGGCAACGGAAAGCGACAACCTGGCGATCCGGGGGGTGGCCCAGGCGCGTCTGGGGGACGGCAAGCACATCGTGACCGCGCGGACTGAGCATAGAGCCGTGTTAGACACCTGCGCCGCGCTCGAACGCGAAGGTTGGCGCATCACCTGGCTCGACGTCGATCGACAGGGGATCGTCTCACTCGATGCGGTCGCCAACGCACTCACCGACGACACGGTCCTGGTGAGCCTCATGCTCACCAACAACGAAGTTGGCGTCGTTCAGGACGTCGCCGCAATCGGTGCTCTCACCGCAGAGCGCGGCATCACGTTTCACTGTGACGCAGCGCAGGGCCTCGGGTACCTGCCGTTCTAGGTCGAAGACATGAACATCGATCTCGCGAGCATCTCCGCGCACAAGATGTATGGCCCCAAGGGCGTTGGTGCACTCTACGTCCGAGAATCCTTGCAGGCGCGCGGCGCCCCGGTTGCGCTCATGCACGGCGGCGGCCACGAAAGGGGGTTGCGCTCGGGCACGCTCAACGTGCCTGGCATCGTGGGGTTTGGTGAGGCGGCCGAGATCATGAAGAGCGAAGGCAGGGAGGAGGCGGCACGAGTTGGGTCGCTCCGTGACGAATTGAAGGAGCGCCTTCTCGATGCGATGGAGGAGGTTCGACTCAACGGCGCGGCAAGGCCGAGGCATCCGGGAAACCTCAATTTGTCGTTTGGCTATCTCGATGGCGCGCGGCTGCTCCTCGACCTGTGCGAGGTGGTGTCGGTCTCGAGCGGCTCGGCGTGCAGCAGCGCGGAGGCAGGCCCTAGCTATGTGCTCGAAGCCATGGGGGTTCCCAAAGACTGGAGTGCGGCCTCGGTGCGTTTCGGCCTCGGACGCCACACGACCGCTGCGGAGGTCCAGGCCGTCGCCAATGCCGTCGTCGAAACGGTCGGCCGCCTACGAGAGCGCTCGCCGCTATGGGCACGAAGAGCGAGCGGAAAGCCGGTCGACTGGTGACGGAGCGTCAAACCTGGCGGAACCGCACCTCTCGCCTTACATAGAGGAGATGAGCGAGGCGAAAGGCATCACCCTGACACCCAAAGCCGTGCAAATGGCTAAGCAGAAGCTCGCCGAGGTCGATGCGCCGGTCGAGGGCCTCCGGCTCGGCGTCAAAGGGGGCGGCTGCTCGGGCTACTACTACGTCTACGACTTCGCCAAGAAAATCCGCCCCAACAAAGACCTCGTGTTCGACTTCGACGGCCTCAAGGTGGTCGTCGACAACCGGAGCATCGAGTTTCTCGAGGGCGCGGTCCTCGACTGGGAGCAGAGCTTGATGAGCTACGGCTTCAAGTGGAAGAACCCGAACGCGACCGGCGACTGCGGGTGCGGCGAGTCGTTCGAAGTCGACTAAAAGCCGTCTTCGAGAGGCACCGGAATCGGATTCGGCAAGTCCGCGTACGGCTGTAAGTCCACCGCTGTGCATTCGGCGGGAAGCGACCCCGGACTGTCGAGCTCGACCGAGCGGCAGCACCGATCGAACGCAGGCTCCGGCCCGGCTTCTGCTCCGACATCGGCGCACGGGTCGGGAATCGGAAGCTCGACCGGGGCGATTCGATTGGCGATCCTCGCCCGCATCCCCTGAAAGCTGAACGCAACGCCCGTCGCTGTGCATTCATCGTCGGGGCTTCCCGCATCGGGATCGATGCGGAGATCGAGGTTGTTGGTGAGCAGGCTGACGACGCTACCGAGGAACGACTCGCTGCAAATTCCCAACGGCCTCATCGTGGCAATGATCTCGCCGGCCGGGAATCGCCCGGCGATCATGCCCTTGAGCAGGGTCTGCCGATCTTCGCTGATATCCGCGAGCAAGAAGCCGTTGAGCGAGAGCGAAAAGCTGCCGGGACCCGTTAGAAAGACGAACGTCGCGGCGGTATCCAGCGGAAGCACGACGCGGCCGTCGCGGATGTACGCATCGGTCTTCCGCACCTCCGGACGATCGAGGTTATCGGCGACCAAGCTCGACGGGTCGACGAAGAAGTAGTCCTCCCCGTCCCACCGCGGAGCTGGGGCTTCGTCGATTGCGCCTGGGAGCAGCAGAGTCGAGCCATCGGCGCCGCCCCATTCCACGCCGGATATGTCATCGAGAGATGTTCCATCGACCGCAGAGAGCACCGATACATCCACCTTCGCGTCGTTGGGGGTACCGTTCCAGTCGCGCAGTCGGAGTAAGACCGTGCCTCTGCCATGCCCTTGGTTGAGCGCGATGTTGTCTTCGAGGCACGAGATCAAGCTCACCACCGTCGGAAGAACGTACTGACCGAAGGCGTTGTCGATTCCTTTGTCTCCATCGAGCGGCGGATTGCCATTGGCCGCAACACATTCGGCCGCGTCGCCGATCGACGTGGTGTTCATTCCATCCATGTCGAGACCGACCCGGCGCCAACGGTCACCCGATTGGTCGAGAGAGACATTACGAAACGCGAAGACCGCCTCGACATCATCGTCGCTGGAGCTCGTGCTCGACGGTGGCCGGTCCGGAATGCCCGCAAGCCCGCCCTCCACCAGATTGGAGTCGTAGACGCTGCACGCCGGAGCGGTGAGCAGGAAGGCCATAAGCCACAAATTAAGCAGAAGTTTCATCGGTTCCGAGATCGCCCGCCAAGCGACTAAAATCTAGCATCACTATAACAAAACAGTAACAGGAGATCTCAGAAATTTGTAATATCGCTTACAAAACAGGCCGTCGCGACCACCAAGCAGCCAGCGCGCTCCCGAGAATGCAATGGGTAATCGCGGAGATGGCGCTTGGGATGGCGGTCAGCGGGTTGGCGAAGTGAGCTTGCGCGAGGACCGCCCCCAAGCCCGAGTTCTGCATGCCGACTTCGATCGACGTGGTGCGCGCCACGCTTCCGAAGCCGCCGCTCAGCCCTCCAAACAGGTAGC
>Ga0255043_10000214_pt1 | contig 10987 bp, 9 predicted proteins | sample BC1_12_9_MG_FD_182778 | JGI IMG/M metagenome (GOLD analysis project Ga0255043, IMG submission 182778) | Seawater microbial communities from Strait of Georgia, British Columbia, Canada - BC1_12_9 | ecosystem: Environmental > Aquatic > Marine > Strait | place: Canada: British Columbia | collected... | reverse complement strand
CTAGTTTCGGGATCTAACAAGCTGAAAGTACTTCAGGAAATCCTCAACAATCCCCATACCGCAACCTATCCTGCGGCCCACGTGCAGCCGGCAGGAAAGCTGTTGTGGTTTATAGATGAGGGGTTGGTGTGACTCATACGAAGCCATCCGGGCGACCGGCAATCTCCATTATTATCCCGACCCTGAATGAGGCCGAGAGCATTATGGCAACCATGAAAAGCGCACAGGCCTGCACTGGGGTCGAGATTATCGTTGCGGATGGGAGGAGTAGTGACGGGACTGATGAGGTGGCAAAGGGGCTTGGTGCGAGGCTGCTAACTATAACAGGGGGGCGAGCGAAGCAAGTCAACGCAGGTGCTATGGCAGCAAACAGCGATGTGCTCCTATTCCTTCATGGCGATACTCGCTTGCCCGGTGGATTCGATAAGCATGTCTTGAATCTTTTGACCATGCCAGGCGCAGTTGCTGGAGCTTTCGCGCTGGGTATCGATGGCCCAGAGATCGGGCTGCGGATTGTTGAAAAGCTTGCAAACTTCAGATCCAGGGTTTTTCAGATGCCTTATGGCGACCAGGCAATATTCCTCAGAGCAAATCTTTTTCGCTCAATCGGGGGATTTCCTGAAATACCAATCATGGAAGACTTCGTTTTTATGGAGCGGCTCAAAAAAGAAGGCAGAGTAGTGATCGCACCCATTGCAGTGACCACCTCATCCCGACGCTGGGAAAAGCTCGGAATTTTGAAAACCACCCTTATCAATCAGGCTGTCTTGCTGGCTTACTTTTTTGGTTGTGATCCTGAACGGTTAGCCCGCTGGTACAGAAGGGCTACATTGAGGGATTGAAGGATTTGAGATTGTAGATTGCAGATTTGGGGATTGGGGATTGTGGAAAACGCCTATTCATTTAACTCCGGCCGATAACTTCATGCCCGATCTCTCCGCAAGAGACTGTGTCGCAATTCGTCATCCCGGCCAAGTCCGCCGGCGGCGGACGCGAGCCGGGATCCAGAAATAACCTGATAATATTGAACTCTAACTGGATTCCGGATCTCGCCCGCTTACGCGGCTTCGTCCGGAATGACGGGTCCGGAGAATCTTAGATATGAATTCAATAATACCTCAATTCCCCAATTCCTCAATCGTTGGCTTGAATGGCTTGCATTGTGGATAGGGATGGGATAACGTTTAATGTTTGAGAGAAGATTCACAATTGGCATGGGATAGAGAGATGTTCTGCTAGGACCAGAGGATGCGACATGCAAGATGAGTTGAAAAAATTCAGCCGTGAAGAGCTTGCCACATTCAACGGTGAGAACGGACAGCCGGTATACATAGCTCACGATGACAAGGTGTATGATGTCTCAGAAAGCAAATTGTGGAAAACCGGTAATCATATGCGAAGGCACCAGGCGGGAACAGATCTGACTGAGGACATCGGAGGTGCTCCACATGGCATAGAGGTTTTCGAAAAATTCCCGCAGGTTGGGATTCTAAAACCTGAAAAAGATCCCATGGATGAGCACATTCCCGACCTTCTTCTGGCGGTCTTTCGCAAAATACCCATGCTCCGTCGGCATCCCCACCCCATGACCGTCCATTTCCCTATTGCCTTTATGATGTTGTTTCCCGTTCTCAACATCCTCTATCTGGTGACAGGAAATAAGAGCCTGGAGACAAGCGCGTTTCATGTCCTGGTGGCCGGGCTGGTGGTCGCACCGGTCGCCATGCTTACTGGGCCGTATAACTGGTGGCTCAATTACGCTGGTAAATGGTCGAAGATAATAGCCATAAAGATCTTCGGTTCACTCATTCTCATTACTCTCATTCTGGTCATTTTCCTGTGGAGACTCTTATCACCTGAAATTTTGTTGCAGCCAAGTGGAGCCAGGATCCTCTATCTCATCATTAGTCTGACATGTCCAGTTCTGGTGGCAGTTCTTGGCTGGTTTGGAGCAAAAATGACCTTCCCCCATTGAGATTGATTTTCTCAGGAAATCGAAGAGAGGAATCAAGACAAAACCCATATGAGTGTACAATTGTCAGCCAAATCCCAGCAATTGAGGCTCTATCTTGCTTTATCCAGAACACCACATTTGCTGATTGACCTGGCCACCCCAATGGCAGCGGCCTTATTGTGTCTGGGCACGTTTCCAAACCTTTCCACTATCCTACTAGGCATGATTACAGTTTTTGCAGGATACACCTGCATATATGCCTTGAACGATGTGACCGACTATGAGCTGGACCGGCAAAGGATGGGCGAGCTTCTCAAAGAGCCAGCCTGCTTTGATCTAGACTGCATCTTTGTCCGCCATCCCCTTGCTCAAGGACTCATACCCTTTGCCAGTGGTGTGATATGGACCTTTTTTTGGGGACTGATCGCTCTTGTAGGGGCTGCGCTGCTGAATCCTGTATGTGCGATTATTTTCGTTATAGGTGCCATTCTGGAGGTAGTTTACTGCAGACTGTACAAGGTGAGTCAGTGGAAGATACTCATCGCTGCAACGGTAAAAAATCTCGGAGCACTGGCTGCCATCTTTGCGGTAAACCCAAAGCCACAGCCTCAACTGGTAATCGTTGTTTTCATCTGGATAGCACTTTGGGAGGTAGGGGGACAAAACATTCCCAACGATCTCGTGGACATGCAGGAAGACGGAAGACTTGGGGCAAAAACTATCCCTGTGGTCTACGGGCCGAGCTCTTCAGTGACGATCATTTTTGCAGCTCTCATCGCCAGTTCTGTCCTCGGTCTCGGCCTGATCTTTCTTTCTCCCCTCAAAATGAAGGGAGTATATGTCGCAGGTGCAATTCTTTCCGGACTGTTCTTCCTCTTGATTCCTCTTCGAAGATTTCTGTCAAATGATGACACCAGCAAAGCGATCAACCTTTTCAACCAAGCTAGCCTCTATCCGCTGGGGATACTTACCACCACTGTTTTCTGTATACTGCTACAGTATATCTAGTTACCACTGCCCTACCTTCAGGGAATTATGCTCGGCACTCCACGCTTTGGTGTAATAAGTATAATAACAACAGCGACCATACAGCATGGAGTCGCTGCTTCTTGTTCCGGTGGCTACTTATCCTCTCTCTGCCATGTTGAGACGCAAAGGAGTTGGGCATGAATTTCGATAGCTTTTTGGGAAACATCTACTTCGGCTCTATGGATATGGAACGGTTCCATTCCTTCCAAGATCTAGAGGAAGATGAAAAAACAAGGGAGATTGTTAGCAAATATCTTGAAGCCACGAAGAAATATCCACCCTCCTATTTAGAACAACAGGGAACGATCCCGGCAGAGTTATTGGAAGAGTTGAAGAAGATCGGCTACTTCGGACTCAACATCCCCGAAAAGTACGGCGGAGTTGGTTTGAGTCTCAGGCAGTACTTGCAGGTGGTAGCAGAAATAGCCGGCAAAGATTTGGCCCTGGTGCTTATTTCTTTGGCGCATCTTTCCATTGGTTGCAAAGGTATTGTGCTTTTCGGCAATGAGGCGCAAAAGGAAAAATATCTCGTTCCGGCAGCATCCGGCGAGATGATTTTTTCGTATGCCCTCACTGAACCGAAAATAGGCTCGGATGCCAAACATATCGAAAGTAAAGCTGTTCTCTCCGAGGATGGTAAATACTACATTTTGAATGGTCAAAAGACATATATTACCAACGCAAACTACGCTGGTGGTCTTACGGTTTTTGCCCAGCTTGATTCGGAAAAGCCAGGTTTCATGGGTTCTTTCATCGTAGAGACCACTTGGGATGGAGTGAAAATTGGTAAAGATATGCCCAAAATGGGACTCAAGGCAAGTTCTACGGCAGCCATTCAATTCAAGGACGTCAGGGTACCAGTGGAAAATCTCCTAGGTCAGCCGGGAGAGGGATTCAAGGTCGCCATGAGTATCCTTAATTACGGCAGACTAGCCCTCGGCGCAGGATCTGTTGGCGCCATGAACCAGTCGATGCGGGACATGGAAAAACAGTCTGCACGCAGGAGACAGTTTGGAGTGGAGATCAATAGCTTTGAACTCATTCAAGAAAAGATGGTGCAGGCCAAGGTTGACAGTTACGTGGCCTCAGCCATGACAGCTTTCACAGCTGGAATGTTAGAGGATCATCCTCAAGCCCGGATTGCCATTGAGAGTTCCCACTGCAAATTATTCGGCACCACCAGGGCGTGGAATACAATTTATGATGCTCTCCAAGTGGCAGGCGGTTCAGGGTACCTTGCCACCCAGCCCTATGAGAAGAGATTGAGAGATTTCAGGGTAACTACCATTTTTGAGGGAACCACAGAGATCCACTCCATCTATCCCCCCCTGTTCGTCTTACGCAACCTTAACAAACACATGAAAGCAGTCCACCCCTCCACCACCTCCAAGTTAGTATTTCTGCTAAAGGGTCTGTTTGGTAAAGCTGATTGGAAACTACGATTTCATCAAAGAGTCATGAACCGTGCGGCCCGTCTTGCCAAAGCAAATGGACGAAGTGTACGCTGGTTGTTGCACGCTGGCCTTTTGATATATGGCAAAAAGATCCAAAATGAGCAGTTTTTCTTACGTCGGATTACCAATCTCAGTTTACATCTCTATGGACTTGTCGCCGTTTTGGCCAAAATAGACGGAGCCCAAAAAATGGGGAGAGATATCTCAGAGGATCTCAGGATACTATCCTATTTTCTGGAGGTTGCGCGGCAGTCGAGAAAACGTGACAAACGTTTGTTCAGATCCAGAAAGGAAGCTCTTCACAAGAATGTTGCTAAAAGTATCATTTCTTGATTCTCTGACCCACCTAAACCTTGACCGGGGTCTGAGTGTGACTTACTATTAAAGCATATTTCTCAAGCGTCTTGAGAAAAACTCATCCAAGAACTATTCAGGATGTCTCCCAAATCTTTCGTCATCCGCATGGCGCGGGGGGCGCCCAGAAAAGATCGATTCCCAGCACCAACAAGGAGACTCACATGCAAGAACGTGATGGCCTAGTAACCATGAAAGGTAACCCGATTACCATTATGGGTACCGAGCTACAAGTTGGAGATAGGGCTCCTGACTTTGTGGCCATAGACAATGATCTGAATCCGGTAAGCTTCGACTCATTCCGAGGCAAAGTCTGCATAGTTTCCTCCGTGCCATCTCTCGACACGCCGGTGTGTGACATGGAGACCCGGAGATTCAATGATGAAGCAGGTCGCTTGGGCGACGATGTGGAAATTCTAACCATTAGCATGGATCTTCCATTTGCTCAAAAACGCTGGTGCGGAACTGCCGGAGTTGACAGGGTCCAAACGCTCTCTGACCACCGTGACGCTGCCTTTGGGCAGGCATATGGTGTACTAATCAAGGGCCTCCGGTTACTGGCGAGGGCGGTTTTTGTGGTAGATAAAGAAGGAACCATACGATATATGGAGCTGGTCAAAGAGATCGCCAGTGAGCCGGACTATGATTCTCTACTGACAGCAGTAAAAGAACTCGTCTGAGAAGAGGCGCACCGTCCCCATCTTGTGCGGGGGGCAGAGTTGCATGGCTTTGCCGTTAAAGGTTGCGAGCTCTTTTGGAATACTGAAGTATTGTAGGAATAGAAATTCCAAATCACAAATATCAAATATCAAACAAATAACAATGACCAAAATTCGAAATTCCAAACCTGTTTTGGTCATTTAGTATTGGGATTTGAGATTTGTTTGTAATTTGGTGCTTGGAATTTGATATTTTGCAATGCTCCACTCCTCTGGGGGTGGCTCAAAAGCCGGGTCCTCAGGGCCCGGATTCTTTACTCACTTCTTTTGTATGAATCCTTACAGAAATACTAGGGAGAAGGGAATCATGCGATTCTTACCTTTTGTGGCCTTGCTAATTTTGTTTTTTCCCTCACAAGTTAAGGCGGCGGAATTGAGCGATGCCAGTTCTGAATGTCTAGACTGCCATGCGAGTATAGCGCCAGGGATGGTTGCTGGTTGGCAAAGTAGCCGCCATGCCAGAGTGAGTCCGCTTGAATCTCTGAAAAAACCGGAACTGGAAAGAAGGGTCTCCGCGAAGTGGGTTCCAAGTGACCTGGTGCAAAGTGTAGTCGGCTGCGCTGAGTGTCACACCCTGAACCCGGAAAAACACAGCGACACCTTCGAACACAACGGCTATCAGGTGCATATTGTTGTCACCCCTGAGGACTGTGCCACCTGCCATCCAGTTGAAGAGAAACAATATGGGCAAAATCTCATGTCCCATGCTTATGGGAACCTGCTGAATAACTCTCTTTACCAGGATCTGGTGCAGACGCTTAACGGGGTGCAGTTTCTCGATGACGGCCACATAAGTATTAAGCCTGCAAGCCCAGAGACAAATGGGGATTCCTGTCTTTCCTGTCATGGTACCAGAGTCGAGGTGAAAGGCTTCGACTCCCGAGAGACAGAGATGGGAGAGATGGAATTTCCCGTTCTCAGTGGGTGGCCCAATGTGGGTGTGGGTCGTATAAACCCCGATGGCAGCAAGGGTTCATGCTCATCATGTCACACCGGGCATAGATTCTCCATTGAAATGGCCAGAAAACCCCATACCTGTTCCCAGTGCCATAAGGGCCCGGATGTTCCCATAAATAAGATATATCAGGTCAGTAAACACGGAAATATCTATTCATCCATCGGCAAAAAGTGGAATTTCGAGGAAGTTCCCTGGACAGTGGGCGAAGACTTCACTGCACCTACCTGTGCCACCTGCCATGTCAGCCTAGTTGTCACTCCAGAGGGCGATATTGTAGCGGAGAGGACTCATCAAATGAACAATCGCCTTCCCTGGAGGATTTTTGGTCTGGTTTATGCCCACGCCCATCCCAAATCTCCTGACACCAGTGTGATCAAGAACAAAGCCGGTCTTCCTCTTCCCACTGATCTCAATGGGGAGCCCGCCTCCACATACTTGATCGATAACAACGAACAACAAAAGCGGCGTAAGATTTTGCAGAAAGTTTGTCTCAGTTGCCATAGTCAGCAATGGGTGGATGGGCACTGGGCCCGATTTGAAAATAACATTAGAACCACAAATGAAATGACTGTGACTGCCACCGAGTTGATGCTCAAGGCTTGGGAAACAGGAGCGGCCAAGGGGTTGGCTCAGAATGACTCGATCTTTAATGAGGCCATCGAAAAGAAATGGATGGAGCACTGGTTGTTTTTTGCCAACTCGACCCGGATGTCGTCAGCCATGCTTGGTACCGACTACGGTGTATTCGACAATGGCCGCTGGTATATGGCGAAAAACATACAGGAAATATATGACTGGCTGAGGATGATGCTCGCTGTGAACAGCGAAACATCGCGAGATGCGAAGTGAAGAATCCGCCAGAAGAGGATTCAGCGCTGGTTGCGTATTGGATGAATAGAAATTCCAAATCACAAATCACAAATATCAAAAAAATCACAATGACCAAAATTCGAAATTCCAAATCTGTTTTGTGTTTTGGTCATTGAAACTGGGGACCCGCCCGCAGGGTGGGGAGTCCGGAGGACCAATATTGGAATTTGAGATTTGTTTGTAATTTGGTGCTTGGAGTTTGGGATTTCGTAAACTTGATCACCCCAGTACTCTAGATTAAGTGTTTAGCTCGCTACTAACCCCGTCAAGAGGACGGGGTTGGACCTGTTAAATTCAGACAAACCAAAGACATAAGGAGGAGTAGTAATGGCTGAGCAGTTGGAGGTTTACAAGTGTGATGCATGCGGCAACATCGTAGAAGTCTTGCATGGCGGCGGCGGAGAGCTCGTCTGCTGCGGCGAGGCCATGGAACTTTTTATTGCGAACACCGTTGATGCGGCCAAGGAAAAACATCTGCCGGTGATCGAGAAAACTGCTGATGGCTTCAAGGTCGCGGTGGGAAGTGCCGCCCACCCCATGGAGGAGAAGCATTACATTGAGTGGGTTGAGGTAATTGTGGGCGGCAAGGCCTACCGTCAGTTCCTGAAGCCGGGTGAGGCACCAGAGGCTACTTTTTGCGTCGACGCTGATCAGGTAACAGCCAGGGGATACTGCAACCTGCACGGCTTGTGGCAAGCGTAACTCAACTCAGTGAGACTAAACCCAAGGTGGGGGATACACTCCACCATGGATTGAACAGGACAAACCCTCTCCCCCATTCGGGGGAGGGGAGATTTTTTTTCTAGCATTGAGTTATCTTCATTATTATCTTTAATTGCGTGACGAGAACGATACTCTGGACCGCGGGACGATAACAGGTGAGCTATCAATGAGTTTCGAGTTCAATGCTGAGGCAATCCTGGGAATGGCGGAACAGATTGAACTTAATAGGGCCCGTTTCTAGCGAGCGGGCCTGAGGGAGATGATTTCTCAAACTGCCGGCAGAGACCGAATTGAAGCAATCATCAAAGAGGAAATGGGTCATATCGGATTTTTGAATAGAGAGATTGATGCTTTGAGCTCAAACGTCAGGTGAAAGGGCGAGAGCATGGAGAAAACTGATGTCACCTTGCTCATTGGGGGCGAGGCAGGGCAAGGGCTCGTAACCCTTGGAGATCTGCTTGCCAGGAGTCTGGTTCGTGCTGGCTACTTCGTTGTCGTAACCCAGAGCTACCATTCACGGATACGAGGTGGTCACAACACTTTTGCCATTCGGGCAAGTACGGAAAGCATTGCCAGCCCTCGAGAGTCTGTGGACCTCCTGATTGCCATGAATGCAGAAACAGTGACTCTTCATAAAGCAGAAGTTGCTGATGGTGGGCTCATTGTCGCAGATGCAGCCCATGGAAATGCCAGCGATAACTGTCTCCAAGTGCCTTACCATGAACTGGGAGAGGAAAGATTCGCCAATGTGGTGGCCCTTGGCGTGGTGAGTCTCCTTCTGGGACTCGATCAGGATTTGCTGGCTCAGACCCTGGATGATGTATTTGCTAAGAAGGATCCTCAGCTGGCTGAGAAGAATCAACAGGTGCTGACAGGAGCTTTCAACTGGTGCAGTCGGCAAACGGTTGATTTTCCAAAACTGCCTGCCGTTGACAATCCTATTAAGCGGTTGCTGATGAACGGTAATCAGGCTATTGCTATGGGAGCACTTTCGGCGGGACTCAAATTCTGTTCCTTTTATCCCATGACCCCAGCCACCTCTATTGTCCTCAATTTGACAGCTCAGGCCCGGCGCATGGGTTTGGTGGTGGAGCAGGCCGAGGATGAGATTGCCGCTATCAACATGGCCATTGGGGCTTCCTTTGCCGGGGTGCCAAGCATGACTGCCACCTCCGGCGGTGGTTTTGCCCTCATGACTGAGGGGGTTAGTCTGGCTGGTATGAGTGAGACGCCGGTGTTGATTGTGGTGGCGCAAAGGCCGGGGCCGGCTACTGGACTACCGACTCGCACCGAGCAGGCAGACTTGGAACTCGTTTTGTACGCCGGTCACGGCGAATTTCCCCGGGCGATCTTCACTCCCGGAACAGTTGAAGAATGCTTCTGGCTCACACGCAAATCATTTGAAGTGGCGGCCAAGTTTCAGGGCCCTGTCTTTCTCCTCACTGACCAGTTTCTCGCCGACTCCTCCCGTGCTGTTACACCTTTCGATCTTGACAACTTGGAGCCGATTGATCCGGGGTTAGAAACAGACGCTTCTTCTTTGCCGTACAGTCGATATGCTATGACTCCAAGCGGTGTTTCGCCTCGACTTCCCCCCGGCATGACCAAACATCTCGTGGTCGCCGGCGGTGATGAGCATCTAGTGGATGGCCATCTCACCGAAGATCTGAATGTGCGCAACCTCATGGTTGCAAAGCGACTAAGGAAAGAGCAAGGGATTATGGAGGAGGTGGTTCCTCCGGAATTCCAGGGTGACGAGCGGCCAGATCTACTCCTGGTTACATGGGGTTCAAGCAGGGGAGCGGTTCTAGAGGCTGCAGACCAATTGCGCAATGAAACCACTCGAGTGGGTACCTTGCATTTCTCGCAAGTCTGGCCTTTGGTCCCGGATCTATTCCTGGAACACCTGGAAAACGCCGCAAAGGTGGTCTGTATAGAGGGCAATGTCTATGGCCAACTGGCACGTCTTATCAGGAGGGAAACCGGTTTTGCCGTTCACAGCCGAGTGCTTCGCTATGATGGTCTGCCCATTACACCGGAGTACATAATAAGAGAATTGGGGAATTGAGGGATTGAGAAATTCTGGGATTAGGGAATTGAAAAATCTCGGGATTAAGTCGAGCTATCATGGGGCAACAGGTGATAGGAATGGTAATGTTGCATATGGATAAATCCCTAAATTCCTTAATTGAGGCTGTCCGACAACCGTCCAAGGCGCCTAGTTGTCATTCTGAGCCCTTCGACAGGCTCAGGATAAACTCCGCGAAGAATCTCATAAACCTAGATACTTACGCCTTCGAGATTCTTCGGCTCACGCCTCAGAATGACATTGTCGGACAGCCCCGATTCCTAGATTTAGTTTCGTTGTTTCACCTTAATGGCGAATATAGGGGAAAGAAGTGGTAACTATCGAAGATTACGGAAAGTACGAGACGGCATGGTGTCCTGGTTGCGGGAACTTTTCCATTCTTGACGCAGTAAAGCGTGGCCTGGTTGCAAGCGAACTGGAGCCGCATCAGATTTTGTTGGTATCTGGCATTGGGCAGGCTGCAAAAGCACCCCACTACCTTAATGCCAACGTGTTTAATGGACTGCACGGCCGAGCTCTCCCAGTTGCCACCGGAGCCAAACTGGCAAATCCAGATCTTCGAATCATTGTCGAAAGCGGAGACGGCTGCAACTATGGTGAAGGTGGTAACCATTTTCTTGCTGCCATCCGACGAAACATAGACCTGACATTGATTGTGCACAATAATCAGATCTACGGTCTCACCAAGGGCCAGGCCAGTCCCACAACCATGGAAGGTTTTGTTACCAAGGCTCAGCCCGAGGGTGTGGCCTCGGCACCTTTCAACCCGATTGCGGTTGCGGTGGCCATGCAGGCAAGCTTTGTGGCCCGTGGTTTTTCTGGAATGATTGAACACCT
>Ga0255043_10000212_pt1 | contig 11014 bp, 7 predicted proteins | sample BC1_12_9_MG_FD_182778 | JGI IMG/M metagenome (GOLD analysis project Ga0255043, IMG submission 182778) | Seawater microbial communities from Strait of Georgia, British Columbia, Canada - BC1_12_9 | ecosystem: Environmental > Aquatic > Marine > Strait | place: Canada: British Columbia | collected... | reverse complement strand
GGAAGAGCTCTCGGAGGAAGCCAGCGCAGAGCTCGAACGGCTCCATGCCCAGTGCACCGAGCTCGCCGGCCACGAGTTCAACGTGTCGTCCCCAAGACAGCTCGAGACCATCTTGTTCGATGAGCTGGAGCTCCCGGTCATCAAGAAGACCAAGACCGCCCGCTCGACCGACCACGGCGTCCTCGAGGAGCTCGCCTTGCTGCATCCCTTACCCCAGGCGATCCTCGAGTATCGCTCGGTTTCCAAGCTCAAGAGTACGTATTTAGACGCTTTACCGCGAGAGGTGAACCCGGACACCGGCCGCATCCACACCCGCTACAACCAGCTGGTCGCCGCCACCGGGCGCCTTTCGTCGAGCGATCCGAACCTCCAGAATATCCCGATCCGCACCGAGATGGGCCGGCGCGTTCGAGACGCCTTCGTGCCGGAGGAGGGCTGGTCGATGCTGGCAGCCGACTACTCCCAGATCGAGCTCCGGGTGCTCGCCCACCTCAGCCGCGACCCGGCGCTGGTCGACGCCTTCTCCCGCGGCGACGATGTCCATGTCCAGACCGCCTGCGCGCTCTTCGGGGTCCAACCCGAGGAAGTCACCAAGACCATGCGTGGCCAGGCCAAGACGGTGAACTTCGCCGTGATCTACGGCCAGACCCAGTTCGCCCTCGCGCGCAATCTCAAGATCGAGCGCAGCGAGGCCAAGCGCTACATCGACGCCTTCTTTGACCAGTACGCTGGCGTCAAATCATTCCTCGACGAAGTCGTCGAGCAAGCAAGCGCAAACGGCTTGGTGACCACGCTGCTCGGCCGCCGCCGGTCACTCCCCGACATCCGAAGCACCAACCACAACCTCCGCGCCGCCGCCGAACGCATCGCCCGCAACACCCCGATTCAGGGCACCGCGGCAGACATCATGAAACTCGCCATGGTGCGCATCCAACACGACATCGAGAAGCAGAAACTGCAGAGCCGAATGGTGCTGACCGTCCACGATGAGCTGGTGTTCGAATCGCCGCCTGAAGAGCGGGAAGGGCTCGAAACGCTCGTCGTGGATCACATGCAGAACGCCGTGCCCTTGTCGGTGCCGTTGCCCGTCGAGGTGGGGTGGGGCCCCAACTGGGGCGCCGCGCACTGACGCCGGCGCCGGCGCTGACACTGACACGGAAGGAGGCTCCACCATGACAGGCGCTGTGACAACATTCGCCGCCGGTTTCGTCGCCCTCTTCGCACTGTTGATCGTCGCGACCTGCCTCTGGTCCTTCTTCAAACCTCAATGGCTCTTCGATTTTGCCAAACCGCGTCTTGAGCAAGACTGGCTACCGTTCCTCGCCGTCAGCATCCGGATCGCACTGGGCGTCGCTCTGCTCCTCGTCGCTGACGACTCCGCCTTCCCGCTGGCCTTTAAGATCCTCGGCTCCATCACCATCGTTGCCGCGCTCGCACTGCCTTTCATCGGAATGGCCCGAATCAAGGCGCTCGTTGAATGGATGGAGGGCCTCCCCATGACCGCGACCCGTCTCTGGATGCTCGTTGGAGTCGCCCTCGGCGGGCTCTTGCTGACGGGGGTGCGGCCTCTCTTCGGCTGAGCGGAGCCTCGAACGGGGGCGAAACGCATCAAAGTCGATGTGACCGCGCGGCGTGTGCTGAAGCGTCGCGTCGATCGAGTTGGACGAAACGAAGTCGCTTCACCGCAACCTCTCGGTAGTCAGCTTCGGTTCCGTCGATGTGGGCGCCGCAGAGTTTCATGAGCTTTGGGGCCATCTTGGGATAGCGGCGTCCGTAGTCGACCATCACGTCCGCACCTTCCTCGGGGCTCAGCAACTCCGCGTGGACAGCATGGCGGCCCCAGCCGGCCCGAATGTCGATGTCCGGGTGGACGCGGAGATTTCGATACCACTGCGCGTGCTCTCCATACCCGGACACGATCGTGAGCCTGTCGTCACTTGGGTCCCGGTCCACCACCTCGACGCAACTGTAGCGCGTGAGGCCACTCTTACGGCCGACGTGCTCGAGCAAAATGATCCGGCCTGCAAAGAGAAACCCGAGACCCGCGCGAAAGAAGTACACCGGCGCCCGAAACAGCCAGCGGACCAGCGCATTCGGTGCCTCGGGCGGATCGAATCGCACGGCCATACGCCCCAGCCTAGCTTCAGGAGGCGTCGATCCCAATTGGACTCTGGAGCGCGAGTGCCGCCGACGCGCGGAACGTGGTCGGACCACACCTGCCTGGAGCTGACACCGGCGCTGACACCGGCGCTGGCACTGCCGCTGACACCGGCGCTGGCACTGCCGCTGACACTTTCGCTGTCACTTTCGCTGACACTGTCACTTTCGCTGACACTGTCGCTTTCGCTGACACTGTCGCTGGCGCTGACACTGGCGCTGGCGCTGACACTGGCGCTGACACCCACGCTACGGCAACAAGCCGAAATGCCGTAGCCCCTCCAGCACCCCGCGCGCATACGGCTGCTCGGCGAAATAGATCCGTTCCGCGATCCCCCGGGCAACCGACTCGATGCCCAGGTCCTTCTTCAGCGCTTCATCCGCATTCCCAACCACGATCACCCGATACCCAGTCAGCATCGCCGCTCGGTCGTTGCCTGAGTCGCCGGCGTACACCAGGTGCTCTTCGTCGACGCCCGAGGCGTCGTGGAGGTATCGGACGGCGTAGTCCTTTGCGATGCCCGCGGGGAGCACGTCGAGGAGGCCACGGCCGGAAACCGGATCATGGCTGGCTACGAGATTTACCCTCGCGTGGGCGGCGTCGAGGCGGGATTGGACGGTTTCTACGAAGGCCTCTGGGCGGCCCCTGGTGTAATAGCTGACCTTGAACTCTGCCTGCTTTTCCTCTTCTTGAAGCTCCAGTCCTTCCACCGTGCCGATCGCGGTGCGGACATCGTCGCCTGCCAGGCCGCCGAGCACGGCCGTCATCGCCTGGCGATACTCGGGGTCGGGCTCGTAGCCTCCGTTCGTCCGTCGATAGACGCTCGTACCGACGTCGCAGACGAACCAATCCGGGGAGGGCAGGCCGATCTCCTCGATCCCTGCTTGCGCTAGGGACAAATGGCGGCCCGTTACGTAGGCGAGGGCCAACTCCTCGCTTGCTTTCATCGCTTCGACCAGCTCAGCGACCTCGCGCAACCTTTGCGCATCTCGCTCGAGTGGAATCAGCGTGCCATCCAGATCTGACGCGAGGAGGTATCGTGTTATGCTCATGCCGACGTGAGCGTAGCGAGGACCGAACGCTCCTGCACCCAAGAAGACGTCAGGTAAGACGCCGTGCATCGTTTTCACAACCGACCTGTCATATTCGGCGAGGTTCTTTTCGATCACTTTGCCGACGGCAGCCGTGTTCTGGGCGGGGCGCCGTTCAACGTGGCCTGGCATTTGCGGGGGTTTGGCGCGAATCCGCTAGTGATCAGCGCGGTTGGTGAGGACGCGGAGGGCCGCGAGGTCCTCGAGCGCATGACCAGCTGGGACCTGTCGACGGAGGGCGTGCAGACCGACGCCACGCATCCGACGGGCAAGGTGGCGGCAACCATCGTCGATGGCGAGAACCGCTTCGAGATCGCCCCGGGCCAGGCCTGGGATTTTGTCCACTCCGATCCTGCAGTGCGGGTCGCATCCGAAGAAGCGCAGGGGCTGCTCTACCACGGGACGCTCGCTCTTCGCGCCGGTGAGAGTTGGAAGACCTTAGGGGCCCTCTGGGACAAGACCGAGGCCCCATCCTTTGTGGACCTGAACCTCCGTGACCCGTGGTGGACGAAAGAGAAGGTCGACTGGTGCTTGTCGACGGCGGATTGGATCAAGCTGAACGAAACCGAGCTCGCCGAGCTCACCGGAAACCCAACGGGGTCGTTCGAACAATGCCGGGACGCGGCGCTTGGGCTGGCCCGCGATCACTCGATTCGAGGCGTGATCGTGACCCGAGGTTCGAAAGGGGCACTTTCGGTCGTCGATGGGAAGCGCGTCTTCGAAGCGACGGTGGCGCCGGCAACCAGCATCGTAGATACCGTGGGCGCCGGCGACGCCTTCAGCGCGGTGGTTTGCCTCGGGCTGCTCCACGGCTGGGATCACCAGACGACACTCGACCGCGCGGCGGCGTTTGCTGCGGACTTGTGCGCGATCCGCGGCGCGACGACGCCCGACTTCGGGCTGTACGAGCGGCACCTCGGCCGATGGGCCGAAGACACGAGCGCCGGCTCGATCAGCGCGCCCGGGCCGCAGGCACAGGGTTTGTATGTCCTTTCGCTCACCATCCACGGCCTGGTCCGCGCAACCGAGATCGAGCTTGGGCGCGACGCCGACACCGGCGGGCAGGTCTCCTACGTGGTCGACCAGGCGAGGGCGCTGGCTCACCACCCGGACGTCGAACGCGTCGACGTCGTCACGCGGTTGATTCAGGACCGAAGGGTCGACGAGAGCTATTCACGGCCGTTCGAGCCGATCTGCGAAGGCGCGCAGATCGTCCGCATTCCATTCGGGCCCCGCCGATATCTTCGCAAGGAGACGCTTTGGCCCCATCTCGATAGTCTCCTCGACCAGCTCACCCGCTACGTCCGCATGCAAGAGCGCAAGCCGGACATCATCCACGGACACTATGCAGACGCCGGATACTTAGGTGCGCAGCTCTCGAAGCTGCTCGGTGTGCCGTTTGTGTTCACGGGGCACTCGCTTGGACGCGTCAAGAAGATGCGGCTCGAGTCGAAAGGCGAGGCCAGCGAGCAGACGTATCGTTTCACGCAACGGATCGAAGCCGAAGAACGAGCGGTCGAGACCGCCGCGCTGGTGATCGCCAGCACACGTCAAGAGGTGCGAGAGCAGTACGAGCTCTACGACCACTACCAACCGGACCGCATGCAGGTCATCCCACCCGGCGTCGACCTCTCGCGCTTCTCTCCGCCAGACGACTCGTGGGCGCGCCCGGTGATCGCCGGCGAGCTCGACCGCTTCCTGACGGATCCTCGAAAGCCCATGGTCCTCGCTCTTGCCCGAGCCGACGAGCGCAAGAACTTCGAAGGGCTGTTGCGCGCTTTTGGCGAAACCGAGGGGCTCCGGGAGATGGCCAACTTGGTCATCGTCGCCGGAAACCGCGACAACATCGCCGAGATGAGCGCCGGGCAGCGCCGCGTCTTGACGCAGATTCTCGCGCTCATCGATCGCTACGACCTCTACGGATCGGCGGCCTACCCAAAGCACCACGACTCCACCGACGTGCCCGAGCTCTACAAGCTGGCCGCGCAGACCAGAGGTCTGTTCGTCAATCCAGCGTTGACCGAACCATTCGGACTCACGCTGCTCGAAGCCGCCGCGACCGGGCTCCCGCTCGTGGCCACGAACGACGGCGGGCCACAGGATATCATCGGCACGTGCAACAACGGAATCCTGGTGGATGCGCTGGACTCCAAGGCTATTGGCGAGGCGATTCGCGATGCGCTGAGCGACCCGGAACGCTGGACGCGCTGGTCCAAGGACGGCCTCGCCGCCGCCCATGACAACTTCTCCTGGGACAGTCACGCGGCCCGCTACGTGCAAGAGGTCACCAAGGTCGTGAAGGGAGCACGCCCCGTTCCCGTACACCGGCCGGGAACCAGACTGGCGGGCATCGACCGGGTGCTCGTCACCGACGTGGACGACACGCTCACCGGCGACGACGAGGCCCTGGCCACGCTCTTGGAGCGTCTAGAAACGACGGACGCCAAGGCCGGCTTTGGCATCGCCACCGGGCGAACCCTGAAGGAAGCGCTCGCGCTCATGGAGGAGCTCGAGGTGGTGCCCGATGTTCTCATCACCGCCGCCGGCACCGAGCTTCACTACGGGAAACGGCTATTGCCGGACCGCTCCTGGGAGCGGCAGATCCGATATCGGTGGGACCGCGCCGAGGTCGACCGCGTCGTGAGCACGATTCCTGGCCTGACTCGCGTCCCCGAATCGGAGACCAAGTACCGCCTTCGCTATCGACTCGAACCGGGCCGCGCTCCGACCCTCCGAGAGATCCGTCGCCGCGCGCGCCAGGAGGGCCTCCGCGTTACGACCATCCTCGACCACGAGGTCTACCTCGACGTGATCCCAGTTCGCGCGTCGTCAGGCCTCGCGATCCGCTTCTTCTGCTTCAAGTGGAACCTGGAACCGCAGCGTTTGCTGGTCGCTGGGGATTCAGGGAACGACTGGGACATGCTTTCAGGAGATACCTTGGGCGTCGTCGTGAGCAATCATACGCCGGAGCTCGAACGACTTCGCGGGCGGCCCCGCGTTTATTTTGCAAAACATCCACACGCCCGTGGGATCCTCGAGGGCATCGATTACTATGATTTCTTAGGGGACATCCGGGTCCCGCCCGAGGAACACGAATGATTCAGAAGCTCGAAGAGTTGCTCCAAACCCACCGCGAGCCGATCTATCTTCTCTTCAGGCGACTGAAAGCGATGGACCGCCGGTTCCTGCTGTGGTCCGACCTGGTGCATGACTACGAGCAGTTCTGCCAATCCGAGGGCGGCGCCGCGCTTCTCGACACGGACATGTCGTCGATCATGCGGCACACGCAGGAAGCCGTAGTCGACGAGCCATTCGTCAGCCTCGCGGTGCGTGCGCGCGTCGGGCGTTGGCAGTACCTTCAGGTGCACACCGAGGAGATGCGCTGCCGGGAGCTGACCGTCTCGGAGTACTTGGACATCAAGGAATGTCTCGCCGCTGGAATACCTCAGGGCGACCGCTACGTGCTCGAGATCGATCTGAGCCCATTTGAGCGAGGCTTTCCCAAGCTCAAGGATCCCCGCAACATCGGCCGCGGCGTCGAGTTCCTCAACCGTCATTTGTCGGGCCGCCTTTTCATGGACGGCGGACGCGGCCAAAAGCTCCTCTTCGACTTCCTACAGGTGCACCAGGTCCAGGGACAGCAGCTGATGCTGAACGGGACGCTGCGAGACATCGAGGAGCTCAGCGAAGCCTTGCGCAAGGCAACCACTCTGCTCGAAGCCCATGCCGAGGAGAGCGCTGATCTGATCCGCGAGCTCCGGCGCCTCGGCTTCGAGGCAGGCTGGGGGCGAACGCCGGAGCGCATCAGTGAGACGATGGAGCTCCTGCTAGACATCCTCGAAGCCCCATCTCCAGGGAACCTCGAGAAGTTCCTCGCACGCATGCCGATGATCTTCTCGATCGCGATCGTTTCGCCGCATGGCTATTTCGGGCAGTCGAACGTGCTCGGCAAACCGGATACCGGCGGACAAATTGTTTACATCCTCGATCAGGTCCGCGCGCTCGAGCGCGAGATGAGGCAATCGATCTACGAGCAGGGCCTCGACATCGAGCCGCAGATCGTCGTCCTCAGTCGATTGATCCCGGAGGCGGACGGGACGACGTGCGACCAGCGCGTCGAGCCGATCCTCGGGACAGAGAACGCGCGCATTCTGCGCGTCCCTTTCCGCACGTACGAAAAGGGGGAGGTCGTCCCGCAGTGGATCTCTCGCTTCGAGGTCTGGCCGTATCTCGAGCGCTATGGGGTCGACGCGGAGCGCGAGCTGCTCGCCGAGCTCGGTGGTGTGCGTCCCGATTTCATCATTGGCAACTACTCGGATGGCAACCTCGTCGCGAGCATTTTGGCGCATCGTCTCGGGGTCACGCAGTGCAACATCGCCCATGCGCTCGAAAAGACGAAGTACCTCTTGTCAGACCTGCACTGGCAAGAACATGAGGCCGACCATCACTTCGCTGCGCAATACACCGCCGACTTGATGGCCATGAACACTGCGGACTTCATCATCACCAGCACCTATCAGGAGATCGCCGGCACAGAGGACAGCATCGGCCAGTACGAAAGCTACAGCTCGTTCACGCTGCCGCGTCTTTACCGGGTGGTCTCCGGAATCGACTGCTTCGACCCGAAGTTCAACATCGTCTCCCCTGGAGCTGACCCACAAATCTTCTTTCCATATTTCGACGAGGCCCGCCGTCCCGAAGAGCTCCGCGAGGAGATCGAAGCGATGGTCTACGGCTCACCCGAGTGCGCGTTCCGGGGCTTGTTGAACGATCGGGACAAGCCATTGATCTTCGCCATGTCGCGCCTCGACCGCATCAAGAACATGGCCGGCCTGGTCGAGTGGTACGCGCAAAACGAAGAGCTCCGCAAGGTGGCCAACCTGCTCATCGTCGGTGGCCGGCTCCGGGTCGAAGAGTCCAACGACCGCGACGAGCGCGAGCAAATCGAGCGCACGCACTGGCTCTTTGACGAGTGCGGGCTCGAGGGCAGCGTCCGCTGGGTGGAAATGCAGACCGACAAGACCAAAGTCGGGGAGCTCTATCGATTCGTCGCCGACCAGCGCGGCGCCTTCGTGCAGCCGGCATTGTTCGAGGCGTTTGGCCTCACGGTCGTCGAGGCCATGAGCTCCGGCTTGCCGACATTCGCGACGCGCTTCGGCGGTCCGCTCGAGATCATTCAAGACGGTCGCTCTGGTTTTCACATCGACCCAACCCAGGGCGCCGAGACGACGCAGAAGATGCTCGACTTCTTCCGGGCATGCGACGAGGACCCGGCCACCTGGGACACGATCTCGAAGGCGGGGATCACGCGAGTCGACGAGCGCTACAACTGGGAGCTCTACGCCTCGACCCTTCTCAAGTTGTCACGCATCTACGGCTTCTGGCGATACATTTCCTCGCTAGAACGCGACGAGACGCGACGGTATTTGGAGATGTTCTACGGCTTGCTGCTCCGGCCGCTGTCGAAGCGGGTCCTCGAACAACATCAGCATTAGAGTTGCACCAGCAGGGGCTCGCCATCGGTGCCGCTCGCACGCAGGACACCGGTGGATGTCAGCAGCTCGACGTGTAACTCGCGAACGGGACGGGACCGGTCGCCTTCCTCCCGTGCAACGCTCACCTCGACACAGCCGCCGCTCAGCGCCGCTTGGTAGGTCGTAAGCAGGTAGTCTCCGTCGCGATAGCCGAAGCCTTCGCCGGCGTCTTCGTAGAGGTGGCCGGATGCCCGTCCCACGGCGTCGAGGGAGACCAGTAAGGTCAACGGTCCTTCGAACGCATCGCTGGTCGTCTGTCCGCCAGGGCCCACCGGAATGATGGCGCCTTCGCGGAGTCGCAAGATCGGGTGATCGATCTCGTAGGCGGGGTCTTCTCCGGCGAGCGTGAAGGGGCGCCACTCGCCTGCGGGCATCGGGACATCGTGGCACTCTTCCTCTAAGAGCCGCGGCTGGACCAGGACGTCGCCGCCCAGAAGGAAGGCGTGATCTTCGTCGCGGAGCGAGAGGTCCGCGGGATCGGCAAAGAACAACGGGCGCGCGACCGGGAGCCCCGTCGTCGCAGCTGCGTGAAACACGGTGTAGAGATAGGGCAGCAAGCGATAGCGCCGTTCGAGGGCGACCCTGGACACCTTCTCGGTCGCTGCCCCAAACGACCAGGGCTCCTGGTCCCCTTCGAGCGAGTTGTGGGTCCGGCAGAAAGGCAGGAACGCTCCAAGGCCTATCCAGCGCGCGAAGAGCTCTGACGAGGGCGTCCGGGCGAACCCGCCGATGTCCGGTCCGCTGAACGGCTGCCCGGACAGGCCGAGATTCAACACCATCGGCACCGACCAATGGAGGTGCTTCCAGCTCGAGACGTTGTCACCGGTCCAAGTTGCCGCATGGCGCTGCCCTCCGATATAGCTCGAGCGTGAAAGAACGAAGGGGCGCCGCTCCGGCCGGGATGCTCGCATGGCGTCGTCTGTAGCTTTCGCCATCAAGAGGCCGTAAACGTTGTGGTATCGGGCGTGACTTCCAGGCGTCATCTCGTCGCCGCCTCGATGCTCCAGGTCCCTGGGAAGCTCCGCGCCGAGCGGCAGAATCGGGGAGGGCTCGTTGAGGTCGACCCAGACCCCGTCCATCCCGCGCTCCAGAAACTCTCTCGTGAGGCGCGTCCACCAGGCCCGCGTCTCGGGGCGGGTGTAGTCGGGGAAGGCTGCCTCGCCGGGCCAGGTGCTCTCGCGGTGTTCGTGTCCCTCAGCATCACGAAGGAAGTGCCTCTCCAAAACGCCCTCGTCATACACCCGATACCCTGCCTCTGCCTTGACCGCCGGGTCGATAATCCAAACCGACTTGAAGCCCAGTTCGTGGAGGTAGTCATTGGTGCCGGCAGGGTCGGGGAACCGTTCCGGGTCGAAGGTGAACACCTTGTATTCATCCATGTAGTGGATGTCGATCCAGAGCACGTCGCAGGGGATCGCACGCTTCCGAAACTCACGCGCTAGCTCACGAACGCGGGCGTCGGGATGGTATGAGAAGCGGCATTGGTGATAGCCGAGCGACCAGTGAGGCGGCAGCTCGATCCGGCCGGTGAGAACGGCCAAGCGCTGAATCAGTTCGCCGGGGGAAGCCCCCTCGATCACGATGACGGGGAAGGGCTCCGAGCAGCTCAGCCGAATCCCCTCGCGCAAGTCGATGCCAAGCCGGTAGGTCGTATCCGCTAGCACCCCAAATGCAGTTCCGTCACGCCGCACCGCGAGTACCCATGGATGTGCCTGGTAGAGGCTCTTCGAGCGCTCGTCGTAGTGCGGAACGACGGTCCCGTCGTCTTCGATCCGAAACGGCTGCTTCGCCCAAACCTCGGTGACGAATCCGTTGCGAAGGAGAGGACCAGCGACTTCCCCGGTGCCGTAGAGACTGGTGTCGGCCTCGATGGGGATGATTGCGACGAAGTGTTCGGAGCTGCGCTGGAACTGTGGAACGGTGGCCCAGTCATCGGGCACGGGGCCGCGCGCGGGGGTTGGCTCGGTCAGCGCGAAAGAGCGCGGGAGCGTCGAGGGGTCGACGCCAGGGGGAACGAAGCGAGCAACTCCCTCAGCAAGCAGCCCGGGATCCTGGTGCGAACCCATCACGAGACACACGGTAGCTCACCGGCGCCCGCGCCGACACTGACACTGTCGCTGACACTGTCACTTTGCCGGCCTCGGTCTCGGTCTCCCGGTCTCGGTACCCGGCCCCGGCACCTGCACCGGTCCCGGCATTCCTCACCCACCCAACGCCATCGTGTAGCAGAG